>Ga0196976_1000310_pt1 | contig 32271 bp, 24 predicted proteins | sample S3v_513CmetaG_FD_148644 | JGI IMG/M metagenome (GOLD analysis project Ga0196976, IMG submission 148644) | Soil microbial communities from Anza Borrego desert, Southern California, United States - S3+v_5-13C | ecosystem: Environmental > Terrestrial > Soil > Desert | place: USA: California... | reverse complement strand
TCCCACGGCACCTCACCCTGGGCGCGCGGCAGGACGGCGACGAGGTCCTCGCGGGCATGCAGCTCGCGTCCGCCGACCTCGCGGCGGGCGTCCAGATGGCGCTCGATCGCCCGGCCGTCGCGCGGGTCGGCGCCGCGGTGCTGGCGGCGCTGGGGCCCGTCGAGACCTGCCCGGCGTGCCGCGCGGCGGGGCCCGCGCGGCACCTGCACCGGACCCGCGGCCTCGACACGCTGCACGGGCTCGTGTGCGCCGCGTGCGGCGCCGTGCTCCGCAGCTACTGGCGGTACGGCGAGGTGGACGGGCTGGAGGCGCTCGCGCCGCACGCGCTCCGGCTCGGGCTCGTCGCGGAGGTGACCGCGGCGCTCGCCGGGACGACGCTCGGCTTCCAGCTGCTCCCGGCCGAGGCAGAGGCGCTCACCGCGGAGAAGCTGCGCCGGCGCTTCGCGGACCTCTACCTCACGCCCTACGACGTCGCCCTCGCGCCGGCGGCGGTGCAGGTGCTCGGCGAGGAGGGCCCGCTCGGCCCGGGCGCCCGCCTGGAGGGGCGCGGCCGCCTCGAGCTCGCGCCCGCGCCCGACGCCGGCGTGACCGGCCCGGAGCTCCTCGAGCTCCTGCGCGCGCGCATCGAACGGCGGTTCCGGCCATGAGCCAGGCGCCAGACATCGAGATCCTCCTCCTCGAGGACGACGCGGCCATCCTGGAGGGGCTCGTGGAGTGCCTGGAGCTGGCGGGCCATCGGGTCCACGCGGTCTCCGACGGGGCCGAGGCCCTGGGGTGGCTCGCGGCCGGAAACCGGCCCCGCCTGGTCGTGCTCGACCTCGTGATGCCGCGCATGGGCGGCGAGGAGTTCCTCCGCGAGTTCCGCGCCCAACCCGGCGCACGCGTCCCCGTGGTGCTCATGACCGCGGCCTCGCCCGGGAGCGTGGAGCTTCCGCAGGTGGACGCGTTCCTCGCGAAGCCCTTCGAGCTCGACGAGTTCCTTCGCGCCGTCCAGCGGTTCTTGCGGTGAGGGCCCATGAACGAGCCCGCTCCCGCGCGCGAGGCCGGTTTCCCCGCGGGCTCGGGCTCGGGCACGTTCACGGGTGTCCCCCCGGGTAGCCCATTTGCGTCCCCCCTCCAGCCGAGATAAACCGACCCCGTGCGCGTTCTCGTGACGGGTGGAACCGGCTTCATCGGCGGCGCCGTGGTGCGCGAGCTCGCCGGGCGCGGGCACGCGGTCCGGGTCCTCTGCCGGCCGACGAGCGTCGCGGAGCGGGCGGCCCAGGCCGGGGCGGAGGTGGTCCGGGGCGAGCTGACGGACGCGGCCGCGGTCCGGGCGGCGCTCTCCGGCTGCGACGCGGTGATGCACGTGGCCGGCCGGGTCCTGGTCCGCCCTGGCGTCGAGTCCGAGCTCCGGATCGCCAACGTGGACGCCGTCGAGGTCGTGCTGAGCGCGGCGCTCGCCGCCGGTATCTCGCGCGCCGTGTTCACCTCGTCCACCGCCGTCCTGGGCGGCGCCCGCACACCCGCCGTGCTGGACGAGCGCAGCGCCGGCAACGCCGAGTCGCTCGGCATCGCCTACTTCACGAGCAAGCTGGAGGGCGAGCGCCACGCCCTGGCGCTCGCCGGGCGCGGCCTGCCGCTCGTCGTGCTGCGCCCGTCGTTCGTGCTCGGGCCGGGGGACGTCCACGGCTCCTCCGCGGCCACCGTCGTCGCCCTGGCCCGCCGCCACATCCCGGGCTACGTCGAGGGCGGCGCCTCGTTCTGCGACGTGCGGGACGTCGCGCGCGCGCACGTGGAGGCGCTCGAGCGCGGCCGGGCGGGCGAGATCTACACGCTCGGCGGCCACAACCTCACGACCACCGAGATGGTGACCCGCGTGTGCGAGCTCTCCGGCGCACAGGTCCCGCGCAAGCTGCCCTTCTCGGCGGCCATGGCCATCGCCGCGGCCGAGGAGATCACCGCGGGGCTCCAGAAGCGCCAGCCCTCGATCACCCGCGACCTCGTGCGGGCGTCCGCCCTGTACACCTTCGCCTCCTCCGACAAGGCGCGGGCGGAGCTCGCCTACGCCATCCGCCCGTTCGACGAGATGGTGATCGACACGCTCCGCTGGGCGATCGCGAACGGGAAGCTCCGCGCGGACACGGAAGCGCTGAAGGCGCTGGGCTGACGGGGCCGGGCCCGGCGAGTCCGCCGGGGCCGAGGACGCCCCGCCGGCGCCGGCGCGCTCCGGCCCAGCAGCGCCGGACCTGCGCTCGCTCACGCCTGCGCCGGGACGGCCTCCGGCGGCCGGATCCGCACCCGCCGCACGACCCGCGCCGACGCCTCCATCACCTCGACGACCGTGCCGTCCGCGAGGCGGAGCCGGGTGCCGCGCTCGGGCACGGCGCCCGCGAGGCTCACGCACAGGCCCGCCACCGTGGTGTAGTCCTCGCCCTCGGGCAGGCCGAGGCCGAGCGCCCGGTTGGCGTCGCGCACCGGGACGTCGCCGCGCACGATCGCGGTGCCCGACGGCTCGCGCCGGATCGCGTCGAGCGGCTCCTCGGCCTCGCCCAGGATGTCGCCGACGAGCTCCTCGACGAGGTCCTCGAGCGTCAGCATGCCCGAGACGCCGCCGTGCTCGTCGACGACGATCGCGAGCTGCTGGCGGTCGCGCTGCATGTCCCGCAGCACCTGCACCGCGCGGGCGGTCTCCGGCACGAAGCGGACCGGGCGGAGGAGGTCGGGCAGGACGAGGAGGTGGCGGTCCCACGCCATGGCCGCGAGGTCCTTCGCCATCACGTAACCGACGATCTCGTCGAGCGTGCCGTCGTAGACGGGCATGCGCGAGCGCCCCTCCTCGAGCAGCAGGCGCTTCAGGTCCTCCTGCGGCGCGTCGAGCGGCAGGGCGACGATCCTGTTCCGGGGCACCATCACGTCGGCGGCGGTGAGGTCGCGGAAGGCGAGCGCGCGCGAGGCGATCTCCGCGGTGGGCGGGTCGATCGAGCCCGACTTGCCCGCCTCCTCGACGAGCTGCTCGAGCTCCTCGGCCGAGAGCCGGGTCTCGGTGAACGTGGTCCTGTCGCCGAACGGGCGGAGCACCACGTTCGAGCTGCGGGTGAGGAACCAGATGAGCGGCCGCACGAGGCGGGAGAGCAGCAGGAGCGGCGCGGAGACGAGGAGCGCGTACCGCTCGGCGCCGCGCAGCGCGAGCGACTTGGGGACGAGCTCGCCCAGGACCAGCGAGAGGTAGGAGACGAGCGCGACGACGAGGGTGAACGCGATGGTGTCGGCCCATCGATCGAGGCCCGGGATGGCCGCCACCACCGGGGAGAGGCGCCTCGCGAGCTCTGCGCCGCCGAACGCGGCGGCGGTGGCGCCGACGACCGAGATGCCGGTCTGCACGGTGGCGATGAACGGCTCCGGCTGGTCGCGCAGCTCCCGCAACGCCCGCGCGCCCCGCCGCCCCTCCTCGACGAGCTGCGCGATCCGGCTCCGGCGGAGCGAGATCACCGCGATCTCGGCGCCGGAGAACACCCCGTTCGCGAGGACGAGGGCGAGGACGACGAGCAGCTCGAACAGGACGTCTGGCATGCGCTTTCCTGGGGATGAGCCTGCGTCCGCCCGTGCGTCGGGGCTCGCCGCCGGCGCGGGATCGTTCACCTCGGCCCCGACCGGAGACTCCCACCGTCGCCCCCCGAGGTCTACTTCACACCCGGCCTGGAGGCTGCACGCCCTGCCCGGGGATCCACCATGTCATTCGAGCCGACCGGAAGACCGGCGGACCTGGAGCTCGCTGGTCCGGAGAGGAGCCCGGCGGGCCGGCTCCGCGCGCTCCTCCCCTGGGCGATCCTCGCGCCGTCGCGGCACAACACGCAGCCATGGCTCTTCGAGATCGAGGGTGACGAGCTGCGCCTGTACGCGGACCCGTCCCGCGCGCTGCCGGCGACCGATCCCGACGGGCGCGAGCTGCTCATGTCCTGCGGCGCGGCGCTCGCCAACGTCGTCGTCGCGGCCGGGCACTTCGGGTGGGCGACGTCCGTCGAGATCGCGCCCGGCCACCGGCGCGACGGGCTCGTCGCGCGGGTCCAGCTCGAGGAGCGCCGGTCGATCCGGCCGGACGTCGAGGAGCTGTTCCAGGCGATCCCGCGCCGGCGGACGAACCGCCTGCCGCTCGACGGGCGTGAGCCCCCGGAGGGCCTCGTCGCCCAGCTCGTCCGCGAGGCGCGCCGGGAGGGCGTGGCCGTCCGGCCGGTGGAGGACCACCAGCGTGCGCTCGTGGCCGAGCTCGTGAGTGAGGGCGACCGCATCCAGTGGTCCAACCCGCGCTGGCGGGCGGAGCTCGCGTCGTGGACGCACAGCAGCGCGAGCCCTCGCAGGGACGGGATGCCGGCGGCGGCGCAGGGGCTCTCGGATCTCGCCGCGCTCCTCCAGCCGATCCTGTTCCGGTTCCGCAACCCGGCGCGGATCGAGGCGGAGCGGGACCGCCGACGCGCGCGCACGACGCGTGCGCTGCTCGTGTTCTCGACGCGCCGCGACGGGAAGGAGGAGTGGGTCGCCGCCGGCGAGGCGCTCCAGCGCGTGCTGCTCCGCGCCACCGCCGCGGGCCTCACGGCCTCGTACCTGAACCAGGCCATCGAGGTCCCGGAGCTGCGCGCGCGCCTCCGGGACGCGATCGGGGAGGCCGGCCTTCCCCAGATCATGATCCGGCTCGGGTACGGGCTCGAGGCGCCGCCCACCCCGCGCAGGGAGCTCGAGGACGTCCTGCGCAGGTACCACCCGCGCGCCAGGCGCACGCAGTCGCTGGCCTTGCGGGGGCGCCTGGATCTCCAAGCGCTGCTCGGGAACGGCGACTTCCACGCGTCCGGTCCGGGCTGACCTCCCGGCGGAGGCTGCCGGGCTATCGCTCGACGATTGGCGCACGGTAGGATTGTCCTCCCGTCGCAGCGGAGGACCCGGGAGGAGCCAATGTCGGAGCGGCAATGGCCGAGGCAGCGCCGGTTCACCCGGATCCCGTTCCACGTCCCGGCGTACTTCGAGGCGAACGGGGAGCGGCTCCCCTGCTCGCTCGTGAACGTCTCGCTGAAGGGCGCGCTCGTCGAGCTCTCGTCGGGGGTCGCGCCGGCGAAGGGGAGCACGTGCGCGGTGACGATCGACCTCGACCCCGCCGGCGGCGCGCGCATCCGGATGGACGGCGACGTCGCCCACCAGCGCGGGAACCAGATCGGCGTCCGCTGCGACGAGCTCGACCTCGAATCGATGCAGCACCTCCGCCGGATCCTCGAGGTCAACGTCGGGGACGAGTCGCTGGTGCTCCGCGAGCTCGGCGAGCTCGTGGCCGAGCGGGAGTGGGAGGCCGCGGAGGCGGGGAAGCGGTGAGGGGGCACGGGGTGCACCAGTAGAAGAGTCGGGTGCGGGACCGGGAGCGGGTTCGGGGGCGGGGACGGGAACGGCTCCGGGAGCCGGGTCACGGGGGCGCGCCGAGCGTCAGCCGGAGGAGCCGGACGATCTCGGCCGCGCGCGCTTCATGGAGCGGATCCTCGCGGTCGCGCGCCCGCGGGTGCGCGGGGCGGGTCTCGAGCACGTCGGTGACGCGCAGACCTGCCTTCGCGGCGAGGGCCGCGAGGTGCCCCGCGGGCCGCAGCCCGAGCCGCTCGGCGAGATCCGAGATCACGATCCACGCCTCGCCCCCGGGGCCGAGCGCCGAAGGGAGGCCGGCGACGAGGCGCGCGAGGAAGGCGCCGCCAGGATCGTAGACCGCGCGGTCGAGCGGTCCGAACGCGTCGGCGGGCAGCCAGGGCGGGTTGCAGACGACGAGGTCGGCGGCCTCGCCGGGGAAGAGGTCGGCGGCGCAGACCTCGACGGCCGCCTCGAGGCCGAGGCGGGCGGCGTTCTCGCGGGCGCAGGCCACGGCGCGCGGCTCGAGGTCGGTTGCGAGCACGCGCGCGCCCCGGCGCGCGAGGACGAACGCGAGGACGCCGGTCCCGGTCCCGAGGTCGAGCGCGCGCTTTCCCGCGACGGGCCAGCGCTCCGCGGCGCGCGCGACCAGGTCGACGTACTCGCCGCGGATGGGCGCGAAGACCCCGTGGTGCGGGTGGACGCGCGCGCCGAGCGCGGGCACGTGGACGCCGCGCCGCCGCCACTCGTGCGCGCCGACCATGCCGAGGAGGTCGCGGAGCGGGAGCGCGCCGGCGCCGGTCGCCGGCCCGAGGGCCTCCTCGCACGCGGCGCGGACGTCCGGAGCCCGGGCGAGCTCGACGGCGTAGCCGACGCCGATGGGCACCGCCAGGCGCGCGAGGACCTCGTGCTCGAGGCGGGCCGACTCGCGAGAGGCGAGGAAGAGCCGCGTGAGCGCACTGGCGCCTGCGCCGGACGCGACGTCACGCGCCGTCGCGCGAGCGCGCCGCGACCCGGACGGGTGCGGTCGGAGCCTTCGACCCATCCCCGCGAGGAGCTGTCGCGCTCCGTGATAGCTGCCCCGGTACAGGAGCCCGTGGCGCCTGCGGGCGAGCTCCAGCGCCGCCTCCGCTCGGGTCTGGTCGCCGACCTCGTGCCAGCAGCCGGGAGCAGGCCTGTCCGGGGCGAGCCATCGCGGAACTGGCACGGAATCCCTGACCTGGCCGGCTGGCCCGTTAAATATCGTTCCGCATGTCATCCCGGACGGATCTCCCCGCGATTCCCAGCGTCGGCAACCTCGCGTTCGTCGAGAATCTCTACTACGCCTGGCTGGAGGATCCCTCCTCGGTCGACGAGGCGTGGGCGCGGTACTTCCAGGGGTTGCCAGGGACCCCGGGCGCGTCGCCTCCCCCGGCCGGCTTCGCCCCCCGCCGGCCGAACGGCGCCGCCGTGCACGCCGCCCCGGCGCGGCCCACGGCGGACGCCGCGTTCCAGTCCAAGGTGGACGCGATGGTGCAGGCGTACCGCGAGTTCGGCCACCTGCGCGCGCGCCTCGATCCGCTGGAGCTCATCCGGCCGTCCGAGCCGTTCTCGCTCGCGGCCTTCGGCCTCTCCGAGGCGGACCTTGAGCGGCCCACCGCCGACCCCGACGGTCGCGGCGACCGGACGCTCCGCGAGCTCGTCGCGCGCCTGGAGGAGACCTACTGCCGGACGCTCGGCGTCGAGCTCCAGCACATCAACGACCGCGACCTCCGGACGTGGCTGCAGCAGCGGATGGAGCGCACGCGCAACCGCCTGACGCTCGCGCCCGAGGTGAAGAAGAAGCTCCTCGGCAAGATCGTCGAGGCGGAGCTCCTCGAGCAGTTCCTCGGCACGCGGTTCCTCGGCGCGAAGCGGTTCAGCGCCGAGGGCGGCGAGGGGTTCATCGCGCTGCTCGAGTTCCTGCTCGACCTGGCGATGGGGTACGGGGTGCGGAACGTCGTCATCGGCATGGCGCACCGCGGGCGGCTCAACGTGCTCGCGAACATCGTGGGGAAGCCGCTCCAGGACATCTTCGCCGAGTTCCGCGACACCGGGATCGCCGGCGCGGGCGGCGGCGACGTGAAGTACCACCTCGGCCACTCGACCGACCGGATCACGCCGGACGGCATCAAGTTCCACGTCTCGCTCTCGTTCAACCCGAGCCACCTCGAGTGGATCAACACCGTCGTCCAGGGGCGCATCCGCGCGACGCAGGACCGCTACCGTGACTACGACCGGCTGCGCTCGATGCCCGTGCTCGTCCACGGCGACGCGGCGTTCGCCGGCCAGGGGATCGTGGCCGAGGCCCTCAACATGTCGCAGCTCGAGGCCAACCACGTCGGGGGCACGATCCACGTCATCGTCAACAACCAGGTCGGCTTCACCACCGCGCCCCGCGACGCCCGCTCGACGACGTACTGCACCGGCCCGGCCCGGATGCTCCAGGTCCCCATCTTCCACGTGAACGGCGAGGACATGGAGGCGGTGGCCCAGGCGGTGCTGCTCGCCACCGACTTCCGCCAGCGGTTCCACCGGGACGTCGTCATCGACCTGTGGGTGTACCGCCGGCACGGGCACAACGAGGGCGACGAGCCGTCGTTCACGCAGCCCGTGATGTACCGGGCGATCCAGCGCAAGCCGACGCTCCGGCAGACCTACGCGGAGGCGCTCGTGCGCGAGGGCGTCCTGACGCCGGCCGAGGTCGAGGCGATCGCCGGCGGGTACCGCGCCAAGCTCGAGGAGGCGTTCCAGGCCTCGGCCCGGATCGCCGCCCGCCCGCTGCCCTCGAGCCTGGACGGCGTGTGGAAGGGCTACCTCGGCGGCCCGATCACCGATGGTGAACCCGTCACGGCCGTCCCCGAGGACCGGCTGAAGAGCGCGGCCCTCGCGCTCTCGCAGGTGCCCCAGGGCTTCCACGTCCACCCGAAGCTGGTCAAGGTGCTCGAGGCGCGCGCCGAGATGGGCCGCGGAGAGCGCCCGCTCGACTGGGGCGCCGCCGAGGCGCTCGCCTTCGCGACGCTCGCGCTCGAGGGGACGCGCGTCCGCCTCGTCGGCCAGGACAGCCGCCGCGGCACGTTCAGCCACCGGCACGCGGTGCTCTACGATCACGAGACCGGCGTCCCGTACACGCCGCTCGCGCACCTGCGCGAGGGGCAGGGCCCGGTCGAGATCCGCGACAGCCTGCTCTCGGAGGCGGCCGCGCTGGGGTTCGAGTACGGCTACAGCCTCGACATGCCCGAGGGGCTGACGATCTGGGAGGCGCAGTTCGGGGACTTCGTGAACGGCGCCCAGGTCCTCATCGACCAGTTTCTCTCCTCGGCGGAGGCGAAGTGGCGGCGGCTCTCGGGGCTGGTGCTGCTCCTGCCGCACGGGATGGAGGGGCAGGGCCCGGAGCACTCCTCGGCGCGCCTCGAGCGGTTCCTCGAGCTCTCGGTCGACGACAACTGGCGGGTGGTGAACCTGACGACGCCCGCGCAGTTCTTCCACGCGCTCCGTCGCCAGGTCCTCTCGCGCTACCGGAAGCCGCTGGTCGTGATGGCGCCGAAGAGCCTCCTCCGCCATCAGGCCGCCGTCTCGCCGCTCCGGGACCTCGCCGAGGGCGCCTTCCGCCCCGTGTTCCCCGACGCGCACGCCGACCCCGCCAAGGTCACCCGCGCCGTCCTCTGCTCCGGCAAGCTCTACTACGATCTCGTGGCCGCCCGGCAGGCCGCGCGCGCGGACCACGTCGCGATCGTGCGCGTGGAGGAGCTCTACCCGGTGCACGCCGAGGAGATCCGCGGGGCGCTCGCCCCCTACCGCCCCGGGCTCGAGCTCGTCTGGGCGCAGGAGGAGCCGGCCAACATGGGCGCGTGGGACTACGTCGCGGGCCACCTCTCGCCGCGCCTGCCGCGGCCGCTCGAGCTCGTCGCGCGCCCCGCCTCCGCCAGCCCCGCCGTCGGCTCCGCGAGCCGCCACAAGCTCGAGCAGGAGCAGCTCGTGCGGGAAGCCCTGGGAGAGCCCGTCCCGCGCCTCGAGCGCGCCGAGCCGCGCGCAGCCGCTCCGGCGGGGGCGCAGCCCTCGCCCAACGCCGCCCACTGACCCCAGGAGCCGTCCTCCATGCCCGTCCAGCTCAAGGTCCCGTCCCTCGGAGAGTCCGTCACGCAGGCCACCGTCGGCGCCTGGCTCAAGAAGGAGGGCGAACCCGTCCAGGTGGACGAGCCGCTCGTCGAGGTCGAGAGCGAGAAGGCGACCGTCGCGGTCCCCGCGCCCGCCGCGGGGATCCTCCGCAAGGTGCTCCGGGCGACCGGCGACACGGTCAACGTGGGCGACGTCATCGCCGAGGTGGAGGAGGGCGCCGCCGCCCAGTCCACCGCGACGTCGCCGTTCGGCTCCGGCCCGATGCCCGGCGGCGTGGTGCCGGTCGCACGCAGCGTGAACGGTTCGGCGGCGCAGGCCGCCGGTGCGTCTGCGCCCGCGGCCGCGCCCGCGCCCACGCCCACGCCGCGGGCGGAGCCGCGCCCCTCCCCCGGCCTCGTCGCCGCTCCGGAGCCAGCGCCCGTCCCTGCGGTCCGGGCGTCCCCGAGCGCCCGCCGGCTGATGGCGGAGCAGGGCGTACGCGCCGAGGAGGTGGCGCGCGTCGCGGCGGCCGGGCAAGTGCGGAAGGAGGACGTGGAGCGGGTCCTCGGCGCGCGGGACGGCGGAGCGCAACCGCTCGCGGCCGTGCCGGCGGCGCAGCCGGCGCCCGAGGCCGGCCCGCGCGAGCGCGTCGTCCCGATGACCACCCTCCGGCGCACGGTCGCCCGGCGCCTCGTCGAGGCGCAGCACACCGCCGCGATCCTCACGACCTTCAACGAGGTGGACATGTCGCGCGTGCTCGCCCTGCGCGAGAAGCACGGCGAGGTGTTCCTGGCGCGCCATGGCGTGAAGCTCGGCTTCATGTCGTTCTTCGTGAAGGCGGCCGTGGACGCGCTGCGGGCCTTCCCCGCCGTGAACGCCGAGATCCGGGGCGAGAGCATCGTCTACAAGGACCACTACGACGTCGGCGTCGCCGTCGGCGGCGGCAAGGGCCTCGTCGTGCCCGTGGTCCGCGACGCGGACGCGCTGTCGTTCGCGGAGATCGAGAAGACGGTCGGCGAGCTCGCGAAGAAGGCGCGCGACAACAAGCTCGGCCCCGCAGACCTCGCCGGCGGAACCTTCACGATCTCGAACGGCGGCGTCTACGGCTCGCTCCTGTCGACGCCGATCCTGAACCCGCCGCAGTCCGGCATCCTCGGCCTGCACAAGATCGAGAAGCGGCCGGTCGTGGGCGAGGGCGACGCCGTCGTCGTCCGGCCCATGATGTACGTCGCGCTCTCGTACGACCACCGGATCATCGACGGCCGCGAGGCGGTCTCGTTCCTCGTGAAGGTGAAGGAGGGGATCGAGGATCCGGAGCGGCTACTGCTCGAGGTGTGACGCAGCGTGAGCGGGCCCCCGGGCCCATCGTCAGGGATCTGGCGTCGCGGCTCCGCCGCGCCGCATGGCGCCGGTCGCGCGCTGTGGGTGGATCGCGCAGGCGGTCCGTCGCCGCGCGACGCCTTTGACGTTCGGTCGGGGCGCTGCTCCGCTACCATCCTCCAAGCGACGACCTCGGCGCGCGGCCCACTCCCGGCCGCCGCGGGAGGCGCAGCCGTGCCGCGTCGTCGCCCCGGAGGTCTCCATGGGCAAGAGGCTCGTGTCGTTCTTCGACGAGGCGTATCGGATCGGCGGCCTCCCGGCGCGCGTGGCGCTGGCGAAGCACACCGCCACCACTCCCGCGACGGCCGAGGCGGCGGAGGACGCGCCGGCCCTGATCGCGCGGTTCGAGAAGGCCGTTGCCACGCTCCGCGTCGAGTTCCGTGACGCCGCCCACGCCCCGGCGGCGCGCGCGCCGCTGGCCGACGACCCGCGCCGCGCGCAGCAGCTCGCCGGCCTCCTCTCGGCGCTCAGCGCCCGACAGGCGACTTTCCTCGACGACCCGTCGCGGACCGCGCGCGAGATCGTCGAGACCGCCGCCCAGGGGCTCCAGGTCGCTCGCGCCAGCGTCTGGCTCTACGACTCCACGCGCACAGCGATCGAGTGCCTCGATCTCTTCGAGCGGCCGGCGAACAAGCACAGCAGCGGCCTGCGCCTCACGTCGAAGGACTTCCCGGTCTACTTCCGCGTGCTCGAGGTGGCGCGCGCCATCGACGCCGACGACGCCCACACCGACGTGCGCACCTCGTGCTTCTCGGAGCCGTACCTGAAGCCGCTCGGCATCAACTCGATGCTCGACATCCCGATCTGGGCCCACGACCGGATGATGGGTGTGCTCTGCCACGAGCACATCGGGCCCAAGCGCCGCTGGCTGGCGGCCGAGGCCGACTTCGGCGTCGCGCTCGCGAAGCTGCTCTCCGAGGCGCTCGAGCGGAACGGGTAGCGCCGGGCGGCGCATGCGCTGCCGGCGCGCCGGCAACGCTCGCGCCCGCCCCGCGTCAGTCCCGCAGCGTCGTCCGGACGTGGATGGTGTTGGTCGTCACCCCGTGCGTCATCGAGATGCCGGCCGTGTACACCACCACGTCGCCCGCCTTGACGAGGCCGCGCTCGACGAGCAGCGCCTCCATCATCGGGAAGACGCGGCCGGGCGGCAGGCTCTCCTCGAGCAGGATCGCGTAGGCCCCCCGGACGAGGCTCATCCGGCGGACGCTGTCGAGCCGGGTCGAGAACATGTGGACCGGGATCTGCGGCCGCTGCGCGGTGAGCCGGATGGCGGCGTTGCCCGTGTCGGAGAGGCAGGCGAGGGCCTTCGCGCCCATCTGCTCGGCGAAGTCGCGGGCCGCCTTGCCGAGGGCCATGCCGAGCTTCCCCGACGAGCTGTCGAGGATCTGCCAGTCGTCGAAGTTGGAGAAGACGGGGAGCTGCTCCGCCTGCTCGACGATCTCGGCCATGGTCCGCACCGCCTCGACCGGGAACTTCCCGGTCGAGGTCTCGCCGGAGAGCATGACCGCGTCGGTGCCGTCGAAGACCGCGTTGGCGACGTCGGAGGCCTCGGCGCGCGTCGGGCGGGGGCTCACGATCATCGACTCGAGCATCTGGGTGGCGGTGACCACCGGGATCCCGTGGCGGAGCGCCTCGCGGATGATCCGCTTCTGCACCCCGGGGACCTGCTCGATGCCCATCTCCACGCCGAGGTCGCCGCGGGCCACCATCACCGCGTCGGCGGCGCGGAGGATCGCCTCGAGATCCTCGACGGCCTCCGGCTTCTCGATCTTCGCGATGACCTGGACCGGCCGGGTCTGCTCGTCGACGAGGTCCTTGAGCTGGAACACGTCGCGCGCCGACCGCACGAACGAGAGCGCCAGGAAGTCGACGCCCTGCGCGATCGCGAACCGCGCGTCGGCGACGTCCTTCTCCGTCATCGCGCGGACGTCGAGCTTCACGAACGGGAGGTTGATGCCGCGCCGGTCCTTGAGCTCGCCGCCGTGGACGACCGAGCAGACGAGCTCGGAGGCGTCCTTGCGGACGACCCGGAGCTCGAGGAGCCCGTCGTTCATGAGGATGCGGTCGCCGACGGCGCTGTCGCGCACGAGCGGCGCGAACTTCGTGGTGATGAGGCCGGGCCCGCCATCGCCCTCGCCGAGGACGATGCGGACCTCGGCGCCGCGGGTGAGCTGGATGGAGCCGCCGGGGAACCCGTTGGTCCGGATCTTCGGTCCCTGGAGATCCGCGATGACCGCGATCTCGCGGCCGAGCTTCCGCGCCTCGGCGCGGACCGTCGCGATGCCCCGCGCGTGCTCCTCGTGGGTGCCGTGCGAGAAGTTGAAGCGGGCGACGTCCATGCCCGCGAGGAGGAGCTCGCGCACGGTCTCGGGTGCGCTCGTCGCGGGGCCGATGGTGCAGATGATCTTCGTCTTGCGCGTGGTCAGGGCGTCTCCTCCGGCTGCGTCGGGCGAATCGTACACCAGGGCGTCGCCCCGAAAGATCCGCCCGGGCGTCGCAGCGACGTGCGAGAACGCGCGGAGGAGGTCTCCATGCGACGCATGACCCACCTGCGGCCGCTCGCCTCGATCGCGGCCGCCGCGCTGCTCGCCTTCCCGGCGGGCGCCTGCCGGAAGGAGCCGGAGCGCCGCGTCGATCCGTCCGCCCCGCGGTACACCGTCCGCGGCGAGGTGGTGCAGGTGGACGACACCGCCTCCGGGCGCTCGCTGCTCGTGCGCCACGAGGCCATCCCCGAGTTCGTGGATTCGAGCGGCGCGCGGGTCGGGATGCAGGCGATGATCATGCCCTTCCAGGTCGGACGCGGCGTCGAGGGCGCGGAGGTGAAGCCGGGCGACCGGGTCCGCCTGAAGTTCGCGGTCGACTGGAAGGTGCACACGATGGAGGTCGAGGAGATCGAGCGGCTGCCGGCGGACACCGCCCTCGTGTTCGAGAAGAAGGAGCGGTGACGCGCGGCCGCGGCAGCCCTCCCGCGGACGAGCCGGCGCGGAAGCGCCGCGCCGCGCCGGGCTGGGGCGGCGCGCGCGTGCTCGCGATCGGTCACTCGACGCGGCCGATCGAGGAGCTCCTCGGGCTCCTCCAGGGGGCCGGCGTCCGCACGCTCGCCGACATCCGGACCGTGCCGCGCTCCCGCAAGAACCCGCAGTTCGAGGGTCGCGCGCTCGCGCGCTCGCTCGCGCGCGCGGGGATCGCCTACGCGTGGCTCCCGCGGCTCGGCGGCCTGCGGCGGCCGCGCAAGGACTCGCCGAACGCCGGGTGGCGCAACACCAGCTTCCGCGGCTACGCGGATCACATGGCGACGGCGGAGTTCGCCGAGGGCCTGCGCGAGCTGTCCGCGCTCGCGCGCGAAGGGCCGGTCGCGGTGATGTGCGCCGAGGCCGTGCCGTGGCGGTGCCACCGGTCGCTGCTCGCGGACGCGCTCCTCGCGCGCGGGGTGGGCGTGGAGCACATCACCGGGCCGGGAAAGACGCGGCCCCACCGGCTGACGCCGTTCGCGAGGATCGAGGGACGGAGCGTCACCTATCCGGAGTGACGACTGACGACCGACCCAGAGGTCCGGCGCTGGACGGTCGTCCGGCGCGGGCTGAAACCGACTAGAGGCTACGTCCAAGTCGCGGTCGAGCGGCGGAATCGGCCCAGGTGGGGCAATCGTAGGCCTGCGTCGCGACCATCGAGCCGTCGTGTGCAGGTCACCGCGGGGTGCCTGTGGGATCCGAGACGAGCTTGGGCCTTCGAGGGAGCACTCGCGGACGAGAACGCCGTCTGCGTCGGCGTGATCATCAGCTGCTCGCGCACGAGACCCCGAACCTCACGCGCATCAGGTAGGTGCCGAGCGGGAAGACGGCCTTCCGTTCGCCGCAGCAATAACTCTCGAGGGCGGTTCGGTAGCGCTCGAGGAAACGGGCGAGCCGCTCGAGGGCGTCGATGCGCTTCTGCGGGTCGCGCGCGGCGATCCTCGGATTGAGGCGGCGTCGGGGTTCACGAGTCGCCGGGCGGTCCGTGTGCTTCTGCTTCATCACGCGGCGCGCGCCCACGACGGCCACGCCGCGCGCCTCACGTCGGGCTGCAGCCTCCTCCTCGAGCTCGGTGACGCGGGCGACGACCTTCGCCCTGAACGCGTCGACCGACTCGAAGCCGGGCGGAGCCGAGAACACGAGCTCTGCGCCCTCACGCATCGAGCCGTCCTCCGCGAAGTAGTGGCCCGGGCACTCGATTCGCTCGCCGGGCCCGCCGATCGAACGCGGGTCCGACCAGATCCCGGGCCACTGACGGCCGTGCTCGACGAGGTCTGCGCTCGCCGGGTTCGCGAGCGTGTAGGCGACCTTCTCCACGACATCGTCGGGCGTGACGAGGACGACGGCGCTGTAGCTGCCCGGTGCCCAGAAGTTCTCCCAGCGTCCGTGGAGCGCGTTCAGGGCTTTCGCGACCACGCCATCGAGGAGCTGACCGAACGCCGGGAGGTTCGCGCGGCAATCGGTGACGACCAGGTGGTAGTGGTTGCTCATGACGCAGACGGCGTGAACGAGGATGCCGTGGCGAGCCGCCGCGACCGCGAGCACGAACTTGAACACGAGGTTCGTGAGCACCGAGGGCTTGAGGAGGAACTCGCGCTGGGAGCATCGGCGTGAGACGAGGTACGTCGTGCCTCTGGCGATCCGTCGAGGTGCGGTCACGGGAGCTGCCGTCGCAGGACGTGTGCCAACGCAACCGTCCCAAAGCTCAGGAGAGGACCCCCAGTGATCGTCCGCGCCGCGACCCCCAGTCCGCCCGGCGGACCTCTGGGTCGGACGCCGCCTTGAGCGGGGCGCGTCGCTGGTGTACGAGAGGCAGGTGAAGAACGCCGACCGCTGGGAGCCGAGCAAGTACCGCCTGCGGCGCGGAAAGCTGGAGGCCTCCCGGGATCGCGGCGAGGTCTCCGTGGGCTCCCGGCTCATCGCCGACGCCATCGCCGCTCAGTACGGGACCAAGCTCCCCCGGTACGCGCGGGGCCGCCTCGTCGATCTCGGCTGCGGGAAGGTGCCGCTGTACGAGGCCTACCGGGACCTCGTCACCGAGGTCGTCTGCGTGGACTGGGCGAACACCCCGCACCAGAGCCCGTTCCTCGACCGGACGGTCGATCTCGACGGACCGCTGCCCTGGGACGCCGAGCGGTTCGACACCGCGATCCTCTCCGACGTCCTCGAGCACGTGCAGCGCCCCGAGCACCTGCTGCAGGAGGTGGCGCGGATCCTCTCGCCGGGCGGCCGGCTCCTCCTGAACGTCCCGTTCCTGTACGCCATCCACGAGGCCCCGCACGACTACTACCGGTACACGGAGTTCGCGCTCCGTCGAATGGTCGAGCTCTGCGGTCTCCGCCTCGTGGAGCTGGAGGCGCTCGGCGGCGGCGCGCAGGTCCTCGCCGATCTCACGGCGAAGCTCCTCCTGCGCTTCGGGCTCCTGGGGCGACCAGTGGCCGCGTTCGTCCAGTGGTACGCCGGCATGCTCCTGCGGACCCGGCGCGGCCGCCGGCGCGCGGCGCGATCCGCCCGCAGGTTCCCCCTCGGCTACTTCCTGGTCGTCGAGAAGCCCGGCCCCGGGGCCGCGGAACCGTCCGCCTCGGCCGGCTGAGCGCCCCTGGTGCGCCCCGCCGGGCCGGACGCGCCTCCGCCAGCGCCTTCGCCCGCGATCGCGGCGCGGTAGACGTCCATCAGCGCATCCCCCTGCGCGCGGAGCGAGTGGCGCGCGCGGACGTGGTGGAGGCCACGACGGGACACCGCGGCGATCTCCTCCGGCGAGGCGGTCCGCAGGCGCCGGATCGCCGCCGCGATCCCGTCCACGTCCCGCTCCTCGGCGAGGAGGAAGTGGTTCTCGGCCGGGATGCCCTCCGGGATCCCGGCGTGCCGCGTGCTCACGCACGGCAACCCGAGCGCCTGGGCCTCGAGGAGGACCATCGGCAACCCTTCGCGATCCCCGTTCTCGGCGGTGCGGCTGCACAGCAGGAACGCGTCGCTCGCCTCCATCTGCGCCCGGGCGGCGGAGTGCTCCAGCGCCCCCGTGAGGCGGACGCGGCCGTCGAGCCCGAGCTCGGCGATGCGCGCCCGGACCAGCGGCTCCAGCGGCCCGTCGCCCACGATGTCCAGCTCGACCGGGTGACCTTCCGCGGCCAGCCGCGCGAGCGCCGCCAGCGCGTCGAGGTGCCCCTTCTTGTCGACGATCCGGCCCACCGTCACGAAGCGGACGGGAGGGCGGTCGCGCTCCCGGAACGGATACGCCGACAGGTCCTTGCCGTTCGGGATCACGGAGATCCGTGCGCCGTCCAGGCCGGCGTCCTCGAGGCCGCGCCGGAGCGCCGCCGCCACGACGATCACGCGGTTGCGACCGCGGGTGAGCGCCGGGAACCACCGGCGCCGCCGCGCGTCCTGCAGCTGCTCGGAGGCGTCGTATCCGTGGAACGTCGTGACGAGCGGGATCCCGAGCTGCCGGGCGACGGGTGCGGCCACGACGCCGACGTCGCCGTACTGCGCGTGGATCACGTCGGGCCGGAAGGATCGCGCGACCGCCGCCAGCTCGCGACGGACGCCGACCCACGTCGTGATCAACGTGGGGTCGGGCGAGAACCACGAACCGACCCAGTCCCGCAGCTTCCCGACGGGGCCACCGCGCGGGGACACCAGCGCGAAGGGCTCGAACGGGCGCGCGGCTGCGTTCAGCCGGCGCCGCGCAGCGACCATGACCTCGGCGCGGGTGCTGGTCTCCTGGACGACGTCGTAGATGAACGTCTCCGTCAGGCGCGAGAACTCCCAGGCGAAGTGGAGGACTCGCATCGGCGTCACTCTCGACGGGCCGGCGCCGGCCCCGCGTAGAACGCGCGCACTCGCTCCAGCTCCTCGGGACCGTAGAGCCGCTCGATGCGGCTGCGCGCCTCGGCTCCCACGCGCGCCCGGAGGGCGGGATCGTCGCGGAGGAGCCGGATCCGCTCCGCCGCCTGCGCGTCGTCGTCGAACACGAACCCGCTGCGGCCGTCCTCGACGAGCTCCTCCGCGTACCCGCCTGCCCGGTGGCACACGACCGGGAGCCCGGACGCCATCGCCTCGGCGACGACGCGGCCGTACGGCTCTGGCCACTCGTCGGCGGTCCGGTACACGAAGCAGTCGAGGCTCCGCAGGAAGTCCGCCGGGTCCTCGGCGCCGACGGCGAGGAGCTCGACGTTCGGCGCGCCGGCGAGCGAGCGGGCGAGGCACGTGGCGCCCATGAGCCGCACGCGGATCCCCTCGGCGCCGAGCGCGCGGAACAGGGCCGCGTCGCCGGGGCCGAACTTGATCGCCGAGTCGCGGGAGAGGCGACCCACCGTGAACTGCGCACCCGCGGGGCGGGTTGCGGGGCGGAACCGCTCGAGGTCGATGGGCGAGAGGTGCACGACGCCGGTCATCCGCGTGGACCGCGCCACCTTGCGCGAGCAGAAGACCAGCTCCGTGGCGGGGAGCGGCCAGCCGTGGAGGCGCCGCAAGCGCTTCTGGAGTGTCGCGACGTTGAGCGTGTTGTGGATGAGGATCACGCGGCGCGGGAAGGACGCGCGGACCCACACGCCGATCGGCGACGTGCCCACGAAGACGATCGTGCCGCCGCGCGGGAAACGGCCCAGCGCAGGAACGATGCGGCGCACGCCGGCGTCGCGGTAACAGTCCGCGACGCGCGTGGAGCTCCACACGTGCACCGTGGCCGAGCCGCGGAGCGTCGCGGCGAGCTGGAGCGTCCGCTCCTGCGATCCGCCCTTCACCTTGAAGAGCGTGACGAGGTGGATCGTGGGGAGCGGGGCCGGCGCGCCTTCGCGGGCGGCCTCGGCGGTCTCGCGGGAGCGCTCGACGCGGCGCCCCGCGTCGACCTGTGTGCGCCCGGAGTTCATCGCAGGGCCCGGAACTTACTCCACGGGCTCCGGCGCAGCAAGGCGGGTGGTCGGCCTCAAGGGGCGAGCGTCCGCCGGAACAGCTCGATGAGCGCCGTGTTGGCGTTCGCCGGGTCGGGCGGCGTCGGGTAGTCGCCCCAGAAAATCCCGAACGCGCTCTCGTGGTACGAGTGGTACGTCCACGCGATGTCGCGGGTCGCGAGGAGGTCGAGCATGTCGCCGACCCACGCCGTCCCGCCACGCTCGAAGGCGGCGCGGATCGCGCCGAACTCGCCGAGGTAGAGCGGCACGCCGTGCGCCTCGCCCCAGGCCGCGAACCGGTCGAGCTCGGCAGCGAGGAGCGCCTTCTCGCGCCCCAGGAGCGGCGCGGAGCTCGTCAGGAAGTCGAGCCGGCCGAGCGAGGTCGAGCCGGCGCGGCTCCCCTCCGCGCGCGCCCAGTACTTGAGCTCGTAGGTGTTCCCCGTCACGACGGGGAAGAAGTACATGTCGGCGGAGAGCGACGCGTCCGTGGTCGTCCCGGCGATCCCGACGGAGCGCGTGCCCGCGTGGCCGTCGCGCCCGGCGACGCGCGCGCCGGGGGCGCCCGGCGTCGCCACCCAGAGGCTCCACGCGGAGGGGTCCTCGACGTCGACCTTGAAGACCTGCCGCACGAGCCGGCCCTCCGGGTCGTACTCGTTCACCTCGAAGTCGTCGAAGTACACGGTCCCCGCGTTCCGCTGCGACATGAAGACCGGCCGCCCGACGTTCCAGGTCGAGTCCGTGACCGTGAAACGGACGGAGTACGCGGTCCATGGCGAGGTGCCGTCGGGGACGCGGAGCCGTCCGGCCTCTGGCGTGCCGTCCCAGCTCCAGTGCTTCCACGCGAGCGTGCTCCAGGAGACGCTGACGGCCGACGGATCCGGGTACGTCGTCGGGACCTGGCAGCAGGTCACCCACGACGCGAGCTGGTGCGTGAACTCCATCGGCGTGTAGACGTGGAACTCGTAGAGGACGTTCGGGTCGTCCACCACGAAGAAGTTCAGATCGGCGTCGTTCGACCAGTCCGCCGCGCCGCTCCCGTCGGCGCGCCGCCCGTTGAGCCGCTCGACGGTCACGATGTGCCACGGGTCCACCAGGCGGATGGCCCGGACGATCCGGTTCGCGAGCCGCTCCCACTGCTCCTTCTCCCCGGCGACCACCGGCTCGTTCACGAGGTCGTATCCGGCGATCGTCGGCTCGCCGCGGTAGCGGCGCGCGATCGCCTTCCAGAGCGCCGTGAGGCGATCCTGGTTCCGCACGTCCGTCCAGAGCGCCGTGCCGCGGGAGAGCGACTGGAACCCGCCCTGGGGCACGTGCATGTTGAGCATGAGCCGCACGCCGTGCGCCTTCGCCCAGGCGACGTTCTGGTCGATCCACTGGAACCCGGACTCCTTGTACCGGCCCGGCGCGGAGTCGTCCTCGAAGGTCCGGTAGTTCAGGTAGAAGCGGACGAGGTTCATCCCCATGTCCGCGACGCGCTGGTAGTCGATCTCGCCGTGGTGCGCCGTCGGGAGCGGGACGTTGGACCAGACGGCGTTTCCGAACGCGACCCCGCGGAGCGCGACCGGGTTGCCGCCGTCGTCCACGATCCGCCGGCCCGAGACCCGGAGGATCCCGGCGGGGCGCGGCCCCGGATCCTCGACCGTCCCGTCGTCGGGGCCGACCCCCTGCCCGCCCGTGGCGCACGAGAGGAGGGTGGCCAGGGCAACGACGGCGACGCGGGAGGAGCTCGGCGAGGGGCGCATCCCGCCATCGTAGCCGGGCGGGCCTGTGGGTAGGGGTGAGCCTGTTCCTCGGCCGAACGACCGCCGCCTGGACCGCGCCCGTCGACGGACGCCCGTCGATCAGCGCGCAGGCCGCTCCGACGGCTCGATCCGCGCGCCCGGCATGCGCGGGTCGGGCCTGCGCGCCGCCTTCGCGAACCGCGCCGCGGCGGGGCGGGCGATCTCGAACCGGGTCTCGCGGTCGAGCACGACGATCTTGCCGATCTCCTCGCGCGTCACCTCCCCGCGCCGGCAGAGGAGCGGGAGGATCCAGCGCGGGTCGGCCTTCTTCTCGCGCCCGAGCGTGAGCCGGAACCAGACGCCGTCGGCGCGCTGGTGGGCCTTGAGCTTCCGCGGCGTGCGGGCCTCGCGGACGGGCACCTCGCGCGCGGCGCGCGCGGTCTCCGGCAGCTCCTCGGGCGCGGGGCGGAGCGCCCGCTCCCGCCGGACGAGGGCCGCGGCGACGAGCAGCGGCGCGCGCGCGTCGAGGAGGCGCCGCGCCACGGCCAGCTCCTCCTCCGTCGCCTCGCCCGCGAGCCGCGCCACCTCCTCGCCCAGCCGCTCGTCGTCCACGGCGCGGATCTCCTCCGCGCTCGGGAGCGGCGCCCACTCCGCCTGGATCCGCGCGGCGCGCAGGAGCCGCTCCAGCCGGAACCGCTCCGCCGGCGCGGCGAGCAGCACCGCGAGCCCCTTGTTGCCGGCGCGCCCGGTGCGCCCGCTCCGGTGCTGGAGCGCCTCGGGATCGCGCGGCAGGTCGGCGTGGAGGACGAGCTCGATGCCCGGGAGGTCGAGCCCGCGCGCGGCGACGTCGGTCGCGACCAGCACGCGGGCGCGGCCGTCGCGGAGCGCCTTGAGCGCCCGCAGCCGCTCCGCCTGGCCGAGCTCGCCCGAGATCGCGACCGCCTCGAAGCCGCGCTCGGCGAGGCTCGCGCCGGTGTGGTGCGCCGCCTCGCGCGTCGCCCGGAACACGAGGGCGCTCCGCGGCTCGAGCCGCCGGAGCACGTTCACGACCGCGTGCTCGCGCTCGCGCTCCGCGACCACGTGTGCACGGAACGTGATGTCGCCGTGCGCCTCCTCGGGCGGCGTCGCGGCCACGCGGGCCGGCTCGCGCGTGTAGCGGCGGGCGAGCTCGAGGATGGGCCGGGGGAGGGTGGCCGAGAAGAGGACCGTGCGGCGCTCCTCGGGCGCCGCCGCGAGGATCGCCTCGAGCTCCTCGCGGAAACCCATGTCGAGCATCTCGTCGGCCTCGTCCAGCACCACGGCGGCGGCGGCCGAGAGATCGAGGTTCCGGCGGTCGAGGTGATCGCGCAGCCGGCCCGGCGTTCCGACGACGACGTGCGCCCCGCCGGCGAGCTGCCGCGCCTCGCGCCGCGGATCCATGCCGCCCACGCAGGCGGCGACGCGGCCCCCGGCGTCGGCGAGGAGCCACGACAGCTCGCGGTGGACCTGGAGCGCCAGCTCGCGCGTGGGCGCGACGACGAGGCCGAGCGGCGGACCGGCCGCCGGAAACCCGGCCGCGTCGCCCAGGAGCGCCTCGGCGAGCACGAGCCCGAAGGCGACCGTCTTGCCCGAGCCGGTCCGGGAGGAGACGAGGAGATCCCGCCCGCGGACCTCGGGCGCGAGCACCGCCGCCTGGACCGGGGTGGGGGTGCCGTAGCCGCGCGCCGCGAGGGCGCTCTGGAGCGCCGGGTGGGCGCCGATCGTGGAGAAGTCGCTCACCGGCGCAATCTACCGGAGAGCCCTCGGCCGCGGCTGTCGGACCCTCCTGCTATACGTCCGTTCAGGTTCGACGGAGGTCTCACGATGAACGCCATGGCACGTGCCTATGACAGCGACCCCGCCCTCGCGAAGCTCCACGAGCTGACCGAGCGGATCCGCCGCCGGGCGGCCGAGGCGCGGGAGCGGGCGATGGCCCGCGAGCGGCGGCTCTCGACCGCCCGCCCGCGGGAGCTCCAGCTCACGCTCCCCCTTCCGCGACCGGCCGGAGCTGGCGGCCGGAGCGGGCCCCGCAGCGGGCCCCGGCTGCTGCGTGCGGGATGACCCTTCCAGGGAGTCCCTCCGAGCGGTGAGCGGCAGGGTCACGGCGCCGGCGCCGCGAGCGAGGGTCGCTCCTCTCCGAGCGCCGCGAGCAGGTCGATCGCGTCGTGGACCGCCGCGCCGCCGAGATCGTTGTTGAAGTAGACGAAGGCGTCGCGTCCGGGCCGCGCCCAGTCGAGGAGCTCCTCGGCGATCGCGCGGAGGTACGCGGGCCCGTACCGGCCGTGGTAGTGGCCGGTCGTGCCGTGGAAGCGGACGTACCGGAAGGCTCCCGTGAGCCGCGGCGGTCGCCGCTCGACCCGATCGTGCTCGCAGAACGCGGCGCCGTGCCGATCGAGCACTGCGCAGGTCTCCTCTGCGTACCAGGCCGGATCGCGGAACTCGACGGCGTGCCGGACGGGCGGAAGGCGCGAGAGGAAGTGGTCGAGCCGCTCGAGGTCGGGGGCGAACTGGGGCGGGAGCTGCCAGAGGACGGGGCCCAGGGTCGGGCCGAGGTGCCGGACCGGCCCGAAGAACCGTTCGAGCCCCTCGCCCGCGTCGCGCAGTCGCTTCAGGTGCGTCAGGTAGCGGGAACCCTTCACCGCGAACACGAAGCCGCGGGGCACCCCCGCGCGCCAGCGCTCCGCCGCGTCGGCGGTCGGCAGCCTGTAGAACGTCGCGTTGAGCTCGACCGTGTCGAAGAACTGCGTGTACCGCGCGAGCCATGCACGGACGGGGACCCCGGGCGGGTACAGAACGCCGCGCCAGTGCCGGTACTGATACCCGCTCGTCCCCACGCGGATGGCCATCCCACGGGGAACCTCCTATCGCGCGCCGCGGCCCGCAACTCGGCCCGCGCTCGCGGCGGAGATCCACCGCCCGGCGAGGCGCGCCATGGCGTGCTCGCGCCGGACGAGCGGGGCGTACCCGGAGCAACGCGCCCCGGGAGGTCCCTCGGGGCAGGTCCGGCACGCGGCACGGTCGGGACCGCGGCGCCGGTAGCGCGCGGTGCCCCAGGCCGTCGCGCCGGCTGCGAGGGCAGCCGCGCCGATCCCGGCCGCCGTGGGCGCGACGAGCGCCTGGGCCAGGGCGCCCCCGGCGACCGCGAGGGGAAGGAAGCGGGTGAGGAGCTTCGGCGTCCGGCGGGCACCGGCCGCCGCGTCGAGCTCGGCCGGCGCGTCCGGGGTCGCGAGAGGCGGGATCGCGAGCGGGACGGCGGCCGCGAGGAGCGCGGCCGCGGCGAGCCAGGCGACGCCGGGAGCGGCGGGCGAGGCGAGCCCCGCGGCGAGCCCGGTGACCGCGCCGAGAACGGTGAGCGCGCACCCCCGGCAGACGCGCGTCCGCCGCCCGAGCCGGACGACCTCCGGGCCGTACCGCGCGCAGAGCGGGTGGTGCGCCCAGCGATGGAACGCGTGCGCGCGCCGGGCGAGGCGATCGATCCGGCGCGCGAGGGGGCGTGGGATCCGGCTCAAGTCGTGCGGACGATGGCAGGGTGGGGTCCCGCGCGAACGCGCGGGCGAGGGCCGCAGCCCTCGAGAATCGATCACGCCGGCCGGATCAGGGCAGCCGTGCCGTAGGCGACGATCTCGTTCGTGTTCTGCATCAGCTCCGAGCTGTCGAACCGCATCCCGAGGATGCAGTTGCCGCCCATCTCCCGCGCGGTCGTCTCGAGCCGGTTCATGGCCTCGTTGCGCGTGGACATGGCGAGCTCGGTGAACATGGTGATCTCGCCGCCGAAGATCGTCTGGCAGCCGGCGCAGGTCGTGCCGACGATGCTGCGGCTCCGGACCGTGATGCCCCAGCACGGGCCGATGATCCGCTCGATCACGTAGCCGGGCGGCGGGTCGAAGGTGGTCAGGATGGGGATCGCGTGGTGCTGGACCTGGGACATGGAGGCTCCGGGAGGAAGGGCTACAGGCTACAGGCTCCAGGCTTCAGGGGGCGCGCCTCTCAGGGGGCCACCGCGCCCGGGTGAAGCCCGAAGCCCGAAGCCTTGGTCTCACGTCTCCCGCCGGGGCGGCGGAGGCGGCGGAGGGGGCCGGGGCGGCGGTGCGTCGGGGACGGGCACGAGGCCCCGCAGGTCGCCCGCCGGCGCGTGGGTGGGCGCGATCTCCACCCGGAGCTCGTCCACGACGCCGTTCTCGAGCGAGAGCGCGCCGCGCCCGAGGAGATCCGACAGCGCGAACCGGACCGTGCCGAGATCGAACGGCGGGTCGTTCGAGCCCTCGCGCTCGGGCAGCCGGAAGACGCGGGCGGAGACCGGGCGGTCGTCGTAGGCGTTCGCGGCGACCACGAACCGGGCGTCGAGCCGCACGAACCTGCCCGCGCGCTGCGGAAGCGTCTGCACGGAGCGGCCGTCCGGCAGGCGGACGGTCACCACGATCGGGCCCTGCGGGCCGCCGGGGCGGACCTTCACCGCCCGGAGCTCGACGGAGTAGTTGCGGAGCTGGACGCGCTCCAGCGCGTCGCGGGCGTAGCCGGTCTCGACCGGGCTCTGCACCGCCTCGCGGTAGACGCGCTCCGCGCGGGCGAAGTCACGGCGGCCGATCGCCTCCTCGCCCTCGGCGAGGAGGCCGGCATAGCGGGCGAGCGGCGCGGCCCGCCACTGCGGGCGGATGGCGAGGGCGGCGTCGTACCGCGCCTTCGCCTCCGCGAAGCGCCGCGCCGCGAGGAGCCCGTCGCCCTCGCGCGTGATGCGCTCGGCCTCGGCGTCCTTCCAGAGCTCGTACTCCGCCTGCGCCGCCTGGAGCCGCGGGGTCAGGTTCGGGTCGAGGCGGACGGCGCGGGTGAGGAGGTCGATCGCCTGCGGGAACTGCCGCGCCGCCCGGAACCGCTCGGCGTCGGCGGCGGCCGCGCGTGTCACCACCGGGATGAACCGGCGCGCCTGGGCCTCGACGCCCGGGTCGTCGGTGACGCCGCGCGCCGACTCGACGAGCTCCATCGCGTGCGGGAGCTGCCCGCGATCGAGCTCCTCGCTCGCGCGGCGGAGCCGGAGGGAGCCCACCTCGCGCGCCGCGTCGCGCTTCACCGCGGCCATGCTCGCGTCGCCGGGGTCGAGCCCGAGCACGTAGCTCGCCTCGGCGTACGCGCACTCCCAGTCCTGCCCGACCATGCAGGCCTGGGCCGCCCGCTGCGCGCCGTCGATGGCGCGGGCGCGTGCGTCCTGCCACTTGGCCTGGACCGCCGCCTTGTCCTTCGGGTTTCGGCGGAGGGCCTCGGCGTACTCGCGCTCGGCGACCTTCCAGTTGCCGGTCAGGGCCGCCTTGTCGCCGACCTTCTCGTGGGCGACGCAGCCCGGCATGACGATGACGAGGGAGAGGAGGGCGAGGGCGAGGGGCGATCGGCGCACGGGGTGACCTCCGAGAACGGGGACGCGGCGGCGCTGCGCGGAATTCACGGTACGGGAAGGGGAGGCGGAGGAGCAACCTGGGGGTGTGGGGGGAGGTGGGGTGGGAGGAAGGCTTCAGACTTCAGGTTGGCGGCCCGCTCGATGGCTCCAGCAGGACCTCGATGCGCCGCGTCCTTCCTGAAGCCCGAAGCCCGAAGCCTGAGGCCCGCTTCCCGCGCGCTCATCCCTTCCTTCGCGCGACCGGCGGCGCCGCGGTCCGCGGATCCTCGGGCCAGGAGTGGCGCGGATATCGCCGCGAGAGCTCCCGCCGCAGCGCGGGGTAGTGGCGATCCCAGAACCCGGCGAGATCGGTCGTCACCTGCTGGGCGCGGCCGTTGGGGGCGAGCAGGTGGAGCACGACCGGGACCCGGCCGCCGGCCAGGGTCGGCCCCTGCGCCATGCCGAAGAAGTCCTGGAGCCGGCTCTCGAGCCAGGGCGGCTTCCCGGGCTCGTAGCGGACGCGCGCGCTCCGGCCGCCGGGCAGCGTGATCCGCTCCGGGGCGAGCCTCTCGAGCGCGGCGCGCGCCTTCGGCTCCAGGCGGGCGAGGAGGAGCGCCGGCAGGTCGGCCTCGCGCAGCTCGGCGAAGCTCCGGCGGTCCCGGGCGGCGTCCGCGAGCGCGGCGGCGAGGTCCGCCTCGGTGGGCGCGGGGATGCCGGCCTCGGGCGCGTGCTGCGCCGCGAAGGCGAGGCGCGCGAGGAGCGCGTCGAGCGCGCCCTCCTCGGCGAAGGCCCGCGCCCCGCGCGCGAGCGCCTCCTCCGCGAGCCGGGCCGCGAGCCGGTCCGGATCCGGCTTCGCCGCCCGGCCCTCCTCGAGCACGAGGTCCTCGTAGAGAAGCCGCTCCGTCGCGTCGACGCGCTCGGCCTGCGCGTTCCAGACGACCGCCTCGTCGTACCGGAGCGCGGCGGGGAAGAGGTCGAGGAGCATCTCCTGCGTGACGAGGCTCGCGAGGCGGACGCGGACCTCGGGGCCGCGCGCACCGGCGCCGCCCCCGCGCCCCGGGCCGCTCGAGGTGGACCGCTCCCCCTGCGCCTGTCGAAGGGCTCTGCGCTCCTCGGCGTCGAGCGCCACGAGCAGCGGCGCCTCGCGTACGACCGACGCCGGGTCGAGGCGCGCGCTCCCGCCGCCCACGAGGACGATCTCGTCCGACCCGGGCGCGCGCCGGCGGGCGACGCGGTCCGGGTACGCCGCGAGCGTCGCGAGGAGCAGCGCCGTCTCCGGGTCCGCGGCCGGCGGTCCGCGGGGGAGGCCGCGCGCGAGGCCGGCGAGCTGGCGGCGGGACCGCTCCACCGCCTGCGCCGCGCCCGGGGCGACGCCCATCCGCCGGAGCCGATCGGGATCGAACCGCGCCCGGCTCGCCTCCTCGAAGACGTGCGCGAGCTCGAGCAGGTCCGACGGACCGGTCGGCGGGAGCGCGGCCCCCTCCCACGCGCGCCGCTCGCGGAGGTCGCGCTCGCCGAGGATCGCCGCGAGGAGCGCGCCCTCCGCCGCGGCGCCGCGGGCGGCGGCCTCGACGACGAGCCGCGCGAGCCGCGGGTGGAGCGGCAGGTCCAGCATCCGGCGGCCCAGCGGGGTGAGCGCGCCCGCGGCGTCGAGCGCGCCGAGCCGGCGGAGGAGCCCCTCCGCCGCGGCGAGCGCCGGCGCGGGGGGAGGCTCGAGGAGCTCGAGGGCGGGGAGGGCGCCCTCGCCGAGAGCGGGCCCGCCGGCGTCCGCGGCGCCTCCCGGCGCGGCCCGCAGCCCGAGCCCGGCGAGGGCGAGCACCAGCTCGGCGAGGTCCTCGCGCTGGATCTCCGGGGCGTCGAACGCGGGCCGGCCGTCGTGATCGTGGCGCGTGTAGAGGCGGAGCGTGCGCCCCGGGCCGGTCCGGCCGGCGCGCCCGGCCCGCTGCGCCCCCGAGGCGCGGCTCACCTTCTTCACCTCGAGCGTGGGCAGGCCGGACCAGGGCGCGTGCGAGGCGATCCGCGCGAGCCCGGAGTCCACGACCGCGGTGACGCCCTCGATCGTCACCGACGACTCCGCGACGTTGGTCGAGAGGATCACCTTGGGTGACGGTCCGGGCCGGACGGCGCGGTCCTGCTCCTCGGGCGGGAGATCGCCGTGCAGCGGGAGGAGGTCCACGCCGGCGTCGCCCGCCCACGGCCCGAGCGCCTCGCGCGCCCGGCGGATCTCCGCCGCCCCGGGGAGGAAGACGAGCACGTCCCCCGCCCGGCCCGCGCCGGCCTCGCGTGCCTCGCGGTGCAGCCGCCGCACCGCGCGCGCGACGCGCTCCTCGAGCCGCTCGTCGCGCGCGGCCTCCTCGGGCGAGAGGTGCTCGACCGCGACCTCGAAGCGGCGCCCCTCCGACCGGAGCCGCGGCGCGTCGAGGAAGCGGGCCACGGGCTCCGCGTCGAGCGTCGCGGACATGACGACGAGCTTGAGGTCGGGCCGCGCCGTGCGCTGGAGCCGCCGGAGGAAGGCGAGGGCGAGGTCGCCGGGGAGGTGGCGCTCGTGGAACTCGTCGAGGACGACGGCGCCGACCCCCGGGAGCGTCGGCGCCGACAGCAGGCGCCGCGTGAGGAGCCCCTCGGTCACGAACCGGATCCGCGTCCGCGGCCCGGCGACCTCCTCGAACCGGACCTGCCAGCCCACGGTCTCGCCCGGCCGCTCACCCAGCTCCTGGGCCACCCGCCGGGCGGCCAGCCGAGCGGCCAGGCGCCGGGGCTCGAGCACGACCACCTCGCCGGTCCCCGCGAGCCCAGCCCCGAGGAGCGCGGGCGGGACGCGCGTCGTCTTCCCGGCGCCCGGCGGCGCCTCGATGACGACCGAGGGTCCGGCGCGGAGCGCCGCCACGACCTCGGGCAGGAGCGCGTCGATCGGGAGCGGAGTGGGGGGCGGCGGCACGGCGCAGTTCTAACCCGGGAAGGGGCCGACGTGGCGCGTCGGCGGGCATTTGACACCCCTCGGCCCAGCCTTACCTAGAGAACGAGGTCGCGAGCCGAGGGCAACCACCCCCGGAGCGCGGCCCCGACCGAAACCCACCAACGGCTTTCAGCGCGCGGCCCATGTCCGCGCGAGGAGGAGACGACCATGTTGACGCTGTGGAGCAACCCCGCGCGGACCCTCTCCGCGCTCGACGAGCAGATGAACCGGCTGGTGAAGGGCCTCGCGTCCGAGGCTTGGAGCTACGGCCTCGCGCCCGCGGCCGACGTCGTGGAGACCGAGGGCGAGTACCGCGTGCTCGTGGACCTGCCCGGCGTGGACCCGGCGGCGATCCAGCTCCGCGTCGAGAAGGACACGCTCTCGATCCAGGCCGAGCGGAAGCAGCCCGCGACGCAGGCCGGCGAGACGGTGCACCGGAGCGAGCGCTCCTTCGGGACGTTCTACCGCTCGTTCACGCTGCCGACCGGCGTGGACGCGAGCCGCGTCGAGGCCGCGTACGACGCGGGCGTCCTCGCGGTGAAGCTGCCGAAGCGCGAGGAGGCGAAGGCGCGGACGATCCCGGTGAGCGTGAAGTAGGGACGGCCGCAGGCACGTGCGGACGAGGACGCCGGTCGCCCTGAGCCTGTCGAAGTACGAGCGGAGAGTCGAGCAGCGCCGTCGCACGGGACGGAGAGGAGGGGCGCCCAGGGATCGGGCGCCCCTCTTCACTTCTCGGCCGCCCGCGCCTCGTGCACGGCGACGGTCGGCGCCGGCAGCGTCACCTCGACGTCCGACCCGGCGACGTCGATCCGGCGGAGCGAGACGACGCGGGCCGTCTCCCCCGGCGCGGTGGCGTCCGCCACGCACGCCGCGGTGTAGGGGCCCGGCGCGAGGCCCCGGTACAGCAGGACGCGGTCCTCGTGCGACGCCGGGGTGAGGATGCGCTGGCGGACCTGGAGGAGGTCTGCCGCGCCGCCCGCGGTGACCGCGCCGGGCACGAGCCAGGCGCCGCAGTCCTCCGGGGGCGGGACCCGGAGCGCCAGCGTCGCGCCGGTGCTCTCCCGGAACTCCACCCGGGCGGTCCCCCCCGCCTTCACGGCCGCGGGGCGCTGCGAGAGCCCCGCGTTCCCGTCGGTGACGCCGTCCTCGAGCGCGACGCTGTAGTCGCCGGGCGGGAGCCCTTCGACCGTGAACCGTCCGTCGCGGTCCGTGAGGCTCTCGCGCGAGAACGCGCCTGCGGCGGTGACGGGCACGTTGCGGACGGGCTCGTCCGCCGCGTTCCGGACGATCCCCTCGATCCGGCCGCCGGCGTCGAGGCGAACGGCGAGGTCGGTCGCGCCGCCGCCGAGCGGGACGAGCGCCGGGGCGAGCCCGTCGGCGACGACGAGCACGTCGAGCGGCGTCGCCGGGAGGCCGCCGAGCGCCACCGTGCCGTCGCGGCCGGTTCGGCCCCGGGCGTGGAGCGCCGTGATCGCCCACGGGCGATGCGGCGCGGCGGTCCCCACCTGCACCTCCGCGGACCGGACCGGCTGCGCGGTGGCGGCGACGAGGACGGAGATCCGGACCGTGCGCCCGCGCGAGAGGCGGAGCTCGCCGACGTCGCGGTCCCGCCGGTCGTCGAGGGTGATCTCCTTCACCAGCGGCTCGTGGCCGTCCGCCTCGACGCGGAGCGTCTGCGGGCCGGCGCGCTGGATCGGGAGCGCGAACGTCCCGCCGGCGGCGCGGAAGGGCCGCCCGCTCACGGTGAAGTCGTCGAGCGGGGAGCCGTCGTGGCCGGTCACGCGACCGGTGAGCTGCGCCGTCCGCCGCATCGTCAGGACGAGGCCCGTCTCCATCGGCCGCGCCCAGCGCCCGCCCTCGGCCGCGGCGTGGTCCTCGAGCGCCCACGACAGGCGGTGCCGGCGGGGCCGCAGGTGGGGGATCTCGAACCGCCCCTCGGCGTCGGTGATCGCCAGGCCTCCGGCGCGCGAGGGCGGGCCGTCGCTCGGACCGATGGCGGCCTCACGCACCTCGTCCACGGCCGCGACCTCGACGCCGGCCAGCGGGCGGCCCGTCCCCTCCTCCACCACCTTCCCGGCGATCGACATGCCGAGCTCGAACCGGAGCCGGAGCGCCGTCGTCACGGGCCCCTCCACCGTCTCCTCGGCGGTGACGGTCCGGAAGTAGCCCACGCCGTCCTTGGCGCGCGCGAGGCGCTGTGCCACCACGCGGTACCGCCCGGGCGGCAGCCCGTCGAAGCGGTGCCAGCCGCTCGCGTCCGCCGCCGCCTCCTTCCGGAAGGGCTCCCCGCCCGGTGGCTGGAGGGCGACGGCGCTGAGCAGCGCCCCCGGCACGGGCGCACCGCTCTCGTCCACGACCTCCACGTCGAGCGCGCCGCCGCGGAGGAGCGTGACGGCGAGCTCCTCGGGGGCCTGGGCGTCGAACGTGGCGGGGACGAACCCGTCGGCGGCCACGGACAGGCGCCACGCGCCGGCGGCGGCGTGCTCCAGCGCGAACGCGCCCGCGCGATCCGACCGCGTCTCGACGGCCCCGCGCGCGTCCCAGTCGGCGGGCAGCGGTCCGCGGTCGCGGATCCGCCGGCCGGTGATCACGGCGTCCGCGATGGGTACGCCGTCCTCGTCCTCGACGACGCCGGCGATCCGCGCGGCGCGGAGCAGCCGGTAGGACGCGCGGACCTCGCCCCCCTGCTCGACCCGGATCGCCCGCGGGCCCGGGCGCACGAACCCGGGCGGCGGGAACAGCCAGACCGCGTACGCGTCCGCCGGCAGGCCCGAGAGCCGGAACCGGCCCTCGTCGTCGGTGACCGCGGCCATCGCGACGAGCTCGGCCTCGAGCGCGACGCGCACCCCGGCGACGGGCGCGCCGGCGTCGTCCCGCACCTCGCCCGCGACCGCGCCGCCCGGCGCGAGCGCGATCACGAGCCCTTCCCGGTCCTCGGCGGTGAGATCGACCGTGGCGAGCCCGCCCTCGTCGCCCGAGAACGCCGCGACGGCGGTGCGCGCCGGGAGGAGCCGCTCCAGGACGAACCGGCCCTCGGCGTCGGTCGTCGTGACGGTCGGGCTGCACGCGACCTCGGCCCGCACCTCCGCCCCCGGCACCGGCGTGCCGTCGCGCTCGACCCTGCCCTCGACGCGCGCCGCGGCCGCGAGCTTCAGCTCCATGTCGCCCGATGGTGAAAGGTCCACGTCCGGGATCCGCCCCTCCGACCAGGCGAAGATCGCGTACGGCCCCTCGGGCAGCGGACCGACCAGGAAGCCGCCGTCCTCGTCCGTCCGGGCCTGGAAGAAGCGGCTGTGCGCGCGGTGGACGGCCGCGACCTGGGCGTCCTCGACGGGCACGCCCTCCTCGTCGCGCACCACCCCGCCGTACCAGACGGCCGGCGCGAGGGCGAGCTCGACGCGCTCGCCCGCCTCGACGTCGTAGGTCATCGCGACGAGGTCCCCGGCCTCGGCCCAGACCG
>Ga0196976_1000309_pt1 | contig 32278 bp, 32 predicted proteins | sample S3v_513CmetaG_FD_148644 | JGI IMG/M metagenome (GOLD analysis project Ga0196976, IMG submission 148644) | Soil microbial communities from Anza Borrego desert, Southern California, United States - S3+v_5-13C | ecosystem: Environmental > Terrestrial > Soil > Desert | place: USA: California... | reverse complement strand
GCATAGGCTCATAGAGGTTTTGCCTGTGAGCCTGTGAGCCTCTGAGCCTGTGAGCCTCTGAGCCTATGAGCCTGTGAGCCTCTGAGCCTCCTCCCCTTTCCATCTCTGCGCGTTGACGGCGTGCCGCCTGTACGGCCCAATGACTCCATGCGATCGATCACCTCTGCCCTTGCTCTGTTCATCGCTCTGTCCGTCGCCGCGGACGACGTGCCGCTGCGCAACTGGACCGTCGCTTCCCCCGCCCGGGGCCGCATCGCCGCGCACGGCGACGTCTCGAAGGCGGCGGTGTTCGTGGCCATCGCGCCGTGCCGCCTGCTCGACACGCGCTATCCCAACGGCCCGTTCGGCGGCCCCGCCTTCACCAACGGCGCGATCCGTACGTTCAACGTGCCGGCGGGCGGCTGCGGCGTGCCGAACGCCGCGGCGTACTCGGTGAACTTTACGCTCGTGAACTACGTCGGCACGTCGGGCTACATCACCGCCTATCCCGCCGGCGGCACACCTCCCGGGGTCTCCACCGTGAACTTCGGCAGCGGCCTGCCGATCAACAACGCGTCCATCGTGCCGACGACGAACGGCTCCTTCGAGATCTATGCGACCGGCACCACGGACGTGATCGTCGACATGAACGGCTACTTCGTCGACGGCGATGACACGCTGCTGCCGAACAATTACCTCGGCATGGCGGGGAACGTCGGCAACTCCGGCGTGATCTACGGCGTGAATCAGACCGCCACCAGCGGCGCGTACACGTCCGGCGTTTTCGGCACGCTCTCGTCGACGATCCTGACCGACGGCGCGGGAGTGGTGGGCGTGACCAACGGCGGGACGACCTGGGGCGTGAAAGGTGTGAAGACGAACGGCGGCGCCGACTCCGGCGGCGTCCTCGGCGTGACCGGCAGCCGCCTCGGCCTCGGGCTCGGACTGCAGCGCGCCGGCGTGCGCGGCGAGTCGCCCGTCCACGGAGTCCTCGGCCTCACCGACGCCACGGGCGTGAACGGCGGCTGGGGCGTGACCGGCGTGTACGTCTCCGGCGGCACGGTCGGACCGGCGGGCTATCTCGGCGGTCCGGTGTACGCGGTGCTCGCCGAGGGCGACTTCGCCGCCACCGGCACCAAGGCCTTCGTCGACCCGCACCCGCACGAGGCGGGCAAGGTGATCCGCTTCGTCGCCCTCGAAGGCCCCGAGGCGGGGACGTACTTTCGCGGGCGCGGCCGCTTCGTCAAAGGGAAGGCCGTGATCGAGGTGCCGGAGGCGTTCCGCTTCACCAGCGAGGAAGAGGGGATGACCGTGCACGTGACGCCGATCGGCGGCCTGGCGGTCGTCGGCGTGATGAAGCAGTCGCTGGAGCGGATCGAGGTCGAGGCGTCGCGCGACGTGGAGTTCTCGTACGTCGTCTACGGCATCCGCCGCGGCTACCGCGACTTCCAGCCGATCGCCGAAGGGAACGAGTTCACGCCGCGTCCCGGCGAGGAGCGCATGCCCGCGCATCTCAACGAGGAGCAGAAGAAGCGCCTCATCGAGAACGGCACCTACCACCCGGACGGCACCGTCAACAAGGAGAACGGCGGCGCGGTTGGGGTGGGAAATGTAGGGCGGGCTTCAGCCCGCCCATGGACGGGCTGAAGCCCGTCCTACGTCACTCCCAATCCGTGTGAATGAACGGGGCCTCCGGGCCCCGGTCGTTCCGCTGATACGTGTGCGCGCCGAAGAAGTCGCGCTGGGCCTGCGTGAGGTTCTGCGGCAAATCGGCGGTGCGGTAGCTGTCGAAATACGCGAGCGACGCGGAGAACGCGGGCACGGGGATGCCGCTGGCCTGCGCGAAGCTGGTGGTGCGGCGCCACGCCGGCTGCGCTTTGGCGAGGTCGTCGCGGAACGCGTCGTCGAGCAGGAGATTGGCGAGGTCGCCGCGGCGCTCGTAGGCGCGCATGATGGAGTCGAGGAACTTCGCGCGGATGATGCAGCCGGCCTTCCAGATGCGGGCCGTCTCGCGCAGGTTGAGGTCCCACTTCCATTCGCGCGAGCCGGCCTGCATCAAGGCGAACCCCTGCGCGTAGGAGCAGATTTTCGCGGCGTAGAGTGCGTCGTGCACGTCTTTGATGAACTGTTCGCGCGAGCCTGCAGACGGGCTGAAGCCCGTCTCTACGTTCAGCACCTTCGAGGCGGCGACGCGCTCGTCTTTCATGGACGAGAGGACACGGGCGTCGATGGCGGCGGCGATGGTCGGGATCGACACGCCGAGGTCGAGCGCCACCTGCGCCGTCCACTTGCCGGTACCCTTCTGCCCCGCCTTGTCGAGCACGCGGTCGATCAGCGCGCCCTCCCCCTCGGGATCTTTGACGCGGAAGATCCTGGCGGTGATCTCGATGAGGAACGACTGCAGCGGGCCCTCGTTCCAGCGCTCGAAGATCTCCGCCAGCTCGTCGGTGCTGCAGCCGAGGCCGCGGCGCAGGACGTCGTAGGCCTCGGCGATGAGCTGCATGTCGCCGTACTCGATGCCGTTGTGCACCATCTTCACGAAGTGCCCGGCGCCGTCGGGACCGCAGTAAGTCACGCACGGGCCGGAGTCGCTCTTCGCGGCGATGGCGTTGAAGATCTCCTGCATCGTGGCCCACGACTCGCGCGTGCCGCCGGGCATGAGCGAGGGACCGAAGCGCGCCCCCTCCTCGCCGCCGGAGACGCCGGCGCCGACGAAGTGCAGCCCCTCGGCGATGAGGCGCTGCGCGCGCTGCTGCGTGTCCTTGAACCAGGAGTTGCCGCCGTCGATGACGACGTCGCCGTCCTCGAGCAGCGGCATGAGCCTGCCGATCATCTCGTCCACCGGCGCGCCGGCCTTGATCATCAGCATGATCCGGCGCGGGCGCTCCAGCTCCTGGACGAAGTCGGCCAGCGACTCCTTCCAGACGACCGGCTTCCCCTGGTTCTCGTCGCAGAACTTGCGCGCCTTGTCGGACTCACGGTTCCAGACGGCGACGGTGAAACCGTGGTCGGCCACGTTGAGCGCGAGATTCGCGCCCATGACGCCCAGGCCGACCATGCCGAACTGACTGCTCATGCTTTCACCGCCGCGCTCTTCACCGCCGCCGCGAGCCGATCGAGCCCTGCATCGACGTCTTCGCCGAGGTCGATGCTGATCGCGCGGCGGTTGCGCGAGACCAGCGACTGGAAGTCGCCGATGGCCTGCGCGCGTGCGAGCGCGCCGAAGCCGAACTTCTCGTTCGGGAGGTCGACGTCCATGCGCGGGCCGCCGGTGAGCTGCAGGAAGACGCCGTTGTCGCCGCCCCCCTTGTGGAGCTGGCCGGTGGAGTGGAGGAAGCGCGGGCCGTAGCCGCTGGTGGTGGCCACGCGCCGCTCGCGGGCAATGGTCTCGCGGATGGCGGCCAGCTTCTGCTCGCGCGAATGCGTCTCGCCGAAGTACTGCGTGAGGGCCACGTAGTCGCCCGCCTTCACCTGCGCCAGCAGGCCGGCGATGGCCTCGGTGTCGGAGACCTCCACGCGCTTGCCGGCCGGGCCGCCGCTGCCGGTCATCGTGCCGCTGGCCGTGTACTCGGCCAGGAGCGACTTGGTGTTGTCCTTCGACTCCTGCACGTTCGGCTGGTCGAACGGATTCACGCCGAGGAGGAAGCCGGCCACGGCGGTGGCGAATTCGAAGAGGAAGAAGATCTCGCCGAGGTCGAGCGGCTCTTCGAGCACGATGTCGACGACCGGATGCCCGGCCGCGGTGAGCTCGCGCAGGCGCGCCGTCTCGTCGCTCCCCCGCAGCCGCACGGAGACGAAGAGACGATCGTCGCCGTACTCGTTCGCCGCCAGCGGCGGCTCGCCGGCGATCGGGACGATCCCCTTCCCTTCCTTCCCCGTGCTCTCGGCGATGAGCTGCTCGACCCAGAGGCCGAGGGTATCGAGCGGGCGCGGGGTGAGGAGCGTGAGCTTGTCGCGCCCCGCCAGCGCGCTGCCGCCGATGGCCGCGCCGAGGAGCGCGGCCGGGTTCTTGCGCACCTGCGGGAGCACGGAGACGTGCATGGCGTGCACGGCCCGGTCGAGGAGCTGCGCCAGGTCCACGCCGGCGATGGCCATCGGCAGGATGCCGAAGAACGACAGCGCGGAGTAGCGGCCGCCGATGTCGGCGGGGTTGAGGAAGATGTTGCGGAACTGGTCGCGCGTCGCGTCCTGCACGAGCTGCGTGTCGGGGTCGGTGATGGCGATGAAGCTCATCCCCACTTTGTCGCCCTTGACCGACTTCACGCGGTCGTAGAAGTAGCGGTGGAACATCACCGGCTCGGTCGTGGAGCCCGACTTCGAGGCGACGATGAAGAGCGTGCGGGCGAGGTCGAGCTTCGCCTCCAGCATCATCACCGCCTCGGGGACGGTGGAGTCGAGGACCAGCAGCTCCGGATAGCCTTCGCGCTTCCCGAAGAGGCGGCGCACGACTTCCGAGCAGAGGCTCGAGCCGCCCATGCCGAGGACCACCACGAAGTCGAACTCGCGGCGGAGGTCGTCCGCGATCTCGGCGAGCTGCTGCGCCGCGCCGGAGACGAGCTGCGGCACGGTGAGCCACCCCAGCGCGTTGTCGATGATCTTCCTGTGCGCGTCGTCCGACTTCCAGAGCGCGCTCTCCTTCGCCCAGATGCGGCTCACGACCTTTTCTTTTTCGAGGCGCGCGATGGCGTCGTCGACGGCGACGTTGTGCAGCGTCACGCGGTCGGGGAGGCCGCGCACGACGGAGTCGCGGCGCGCCTCGATGGTGTCCATGAGCTGGCCGAAGGAGTCGTTGAACGACTTCACTCCCTCGGCGGTGAGCTTCTCGGTGATGGCCTTGAGGCTGAAGCCCTTGGCCTCGAACTCTTCGAGCACGCGGCGGGCCTCGTCGACGCCCTGCTCGAGCGTCAGCGCGACGGTGCCGTGGTCCTTGAAGGCGTCGTAGGTCGCGGGGGGGATGGTGTTGACCGTGTCGGGACCGATCAGCGACTCGACGTACAGCACGTCGCTGTACTTCGGGTTCTTCGTCCCGGTGGACGCCCACAGCGGGCGCTGCACGCGCGCCCCTTTGTCGCGCAGCTTGGCGAAGCGCTCGCTGGTGAAGGCCTCCTTGAAGAGCTGGTAGGCCATCTTCGCGTTGGCGATGGCCACCTTCCCCATCAGCCCCGTCTCGCCTTTCGCTTCCAGTTGTTTGTCGGCCTGCGCGTCGATGCGGCTGACGAAGAAGCTGGCCACCGAGGAGATGTGGCCGATCGGGAGCCCGTTGCGCAGGCGCTCCTCGAGGCCGCTCAGGTAGGCCTCGATCACCTGCGCGTAGACGTCGTTGGAGAAGATGAGCGTGACGTTGATGTTGATGCCGAGGGCGATGGCCTGCCGGATGGCGGGGATGCCTTCCGGCGTGGCCGGAATCTTGATCATGACGTTCGGCCGCGCCACTTTCGTGAACAGCCGCTTGGCCTCGGAGACGGTCTTGGCGGTGTCGCTGGCGAGCAGCGGCGAGACTTCGAGGCTGGCGTAGCCGTCCTCGCCGTTGGTCTTCTCGAACACGGGCGCGAATACGTCGGCGGCGCTGCCGATGTCCTCGGCCACGATCTCGTCGTAGATCTCGTCGCGCGACTTGCCCTGCGAGGCCAGCGTGCGGAGCTGCGCGTCGTAGTCCTCGCTCCCGCCGATGGCCTTTTCAAAGATGGTGGGATTCGAGGTCAGCCCGCGCAGGTCGTCCTCGTCGATCAGCTGCTGCAGCTTGCCGCTCGTCACGAGCCGCCGCTCCATCTGATCGAACCAGACACTCTGTCCTGCTTTGGGAAGTTGGGCGAGGGGATTGGTCATGCGCGCCTCCTGTTGGAGGCGTAAGCATATCGAAGTGTCATCCTGAGCCGCGCAGACGGCGAAGGACCCCCTGATGAAACCCCGTGCACGCTCCGTCGGCAGGGGGTCCTTCGCCCTCTGCGGGGCTCAGGATGACACGCCGGCTTTGCGGATCGCCTTCAACGCAATTCGCCCGACGAACACAGCCACCACCACCGCCCCGACCGCCGTGACGATCAGCACGATGCGGTTGCCGCTGCCCGTGAGCGCGGCCGCGCCCGCCTCGCCGGCGTAGGTGAAGGCGAGGGTGCCGGGGATGATGCCGAAGAAGGTGATGACGACGTATTGCAGGAGTCTGACCCCCGTGAGCCCGAACGCGTAGTTCACCCAGGTGAATGGCGGGAAGCCGGAGAGGCGCACGAGCCAGAGGATCTTGGTCCCCTCGGCGGTGATGGCGCGGTCGAGGGCCTGGAACTTGGCGTTGCCGGCGGTCATGCGCTCGACGCGCGCGCGCAGCACGGTGCGGGCGAGGAGGAACGCGGCGGTCGCACCGAGGGTCGCGCCGATGACCACCACGATCGAGCCGGCGGCGAAGCCGAAGATCGCGCCGGCGCCAAGCGTCAGCGCGAGCGCGGGGATGATGAAGATGCAGCAGACGACGTAGGCCAGCACGTACGCGACGTAGCCGAGCGCCCCCGCCGCGCGCACCCACGCCTGGAACTGCGCGATCCACTCCGCGACGGGGAGCACGCGCACCGCCACCACCAGCGCAACCAGGACGAGCGCGGCGATGACGATACGGGTGCGGTTCACTTGAACGGCATGATCAGCTTCTTCGCCGACTTCAGCAACATCACGAAGGCGCCGATGCCGCCGATGACGGCGCCGATGGCCAGTCCTGCCGCGCCGCCCGCGGCCACCTTCACCAGCCCGCCGCCGCCCGACTTCTGCCTGGCATAGGCCGGCAGGACGGTGGTCGGGCGGACCACGACCTCCTCCGCCTTCGGCCGATCCTCGGGGCGTTTGGCCTGCGCGCGAGCGTCACGCTTCGACGTATCGCCCTTCAGCGAGCCGAACGTGCGCGCGTAGACCTGCGTGAACTCCGCGCCGAGGAAGAGGATCTGCGCCGACCAGTACACCCAGATCAGCAGGATGACCAGCGAGCCCGCCGCGCCGTACGCGGAGCCGGGCGCCGCCTTGCCCAGGTAGACGCCGAGGCCCCATTTGCCGACGACGAACAGCAAGGCCGTGAAGACCGCACCGAACCAGACGTCGTGCCAGGCGATCTTGAGGTCGGGCAGGATGCGGAAGATGCAGGCGAAGAGCACGATGGCGATCACGAACGACAGCGCGAGCTGCAGCGCGTGTGCGACCGCCTCGCCGCCGACATATTGCTCGACCAGGCCGCCCATGGCGGAGATGGCCGCGTCGAGCACGAGCGTGATCAGCAGGAGGAACCCGATGCCGAGGACCATGGCCATGGAGAGGAAGCGCTCCCTGACGAAGCCCATGATCCCGCCGGCCTTTTTCGGCTCGACGTTCCAGATCGTGTTCAGGGCGTCCTTGAGCTGGCCGAAAACGCCGGAGGCGCCGAGCATCAGCGTGATCACGCCGACGATGGTGGCCACCGTCCCCGACTTCGGCTTCGCCGCGGCCTGCACCATCTTCTCGAGCGACTCGGCCATCTGCGGGCCGAGGACCTTGCCGAGCTCGGCCGAGATCTTCCCCTGCGCGGCTTCCTCTCCGAAGAAGATGCCGGCCATCGCCACCGCGATCAGCAGCAGCGGGCCGATGGAAAAGATCGTGTAGTACGCGAGCGCGGCGCCGAGGCGCGGGACTTTGTCCTCACCGAACTCCTTGAAGGTTTCCTTGAGCACCTGAATGTATTTGCCCATGGCTGCGGTTCCCCGCGGCCTTGTTGAGCAACGGACGTTCCATAGAGGCACGAGGTACGAGGTACGAGTGGGCGGGCGGGACTCGTACCTCGTACCTCGTCACTCGTACCTTCTCTGGTGCGGGCTCTCGAACGTGGCCTTGTCGGCGATGGCTGATGGATCGAAGAGCACGAGGTCGGCCTTCATGCCGGGACGCAGGATGCCGCGATCGTGCAGCCCCACGCGCGCCGCGGGGAACGACGTCATCTTGCGCACCGCTTCCTCGAGCGTGAGCAGCTTGCGGTCGCGGACGTAGTGGCCGAGCGCCCACTGCGGAATCAGCGCCGCCTGCAGCGACGTGCTCGACGCGGTATAGGGGTACTGATCCATCGTCACGTCGACGCCGCGGGCGCGGGCCTCGTCCACGAGGCGGAGCGTCTCGACGCTCACGCCCCAGTTCGGGGCGCCCATGACCTTCATGTGCGTGGCCTCGCCCTGGCGGATGTAGTTGTCGGCACTCGGAACGTCGAAGATGCCGCGGCGGGCGTGCGTGTGGAGGTCGATGAAGCCGGGCGCGAGGACGTGGTCCCGCGCGTCGATCGTGCGCGCGGCCGTGCCGTCGATGCGACGGGCGACGGCGACGATCGTGTCGCCGCGGACGGCGAGGTCGCCGCGAGCCCACGCCGCGCCCGTGCCGTCGACGAGCCGCGCGTTGCGGATCAGGAGATCGAAGTCGGCCGCCGCGGCGGCCGTGGCGAAGAGCAGGAACAGTACGAGCCTGGCAACATGTCAGCGTCCCTTCATCCACTCCACGCATCGTTCCAGCGAGGCGTGCATCGCCTCGCGCGACAGGCGCACCGGACGGCCGTGGCCGGGCAGCACCCATTCGAATGAATAGTCGAGCAGCCGCTCCATCGAGCGGACCTGCTCGCTCCAGGAGTACCAGCAGGCGTTGCGGAAGGCGTAGAGGTGGCCGCGGCTCTCGCTCCAGGCAAGGTGGTCGCCGGTGAAGAGATATTTCTCGCGATAGAGGAAGACGGCGTGGCCGCGGGTGTGGCCGGGGGTCGGGATCATCAGCACGCCGTCGCCGAGCTCGATGGGATCGGTGCCGGCGGGACGGACCTCGATGTTGCGGCCGCGATCGTCCGCGTGCAGCACGCGCTCGCAGCCGAAGCGGGCGGCGAACTTCTCGTGATCGGCGACGTCGTCCTGGTGCGTGAGGAGCATGCGCTCGACGCTGCCGAGGCGCTTCGCCAGCGGCTCGGTGAAACGCGGCGAGTCGATCAGGATCCGCGGGCCGCGCAGAAAATAGGCGATGGCACCGAAGGAGCTCTCGGCCGCGTAGCCGCAGCGGTAGACGTCGTCCTCGATGCGCTCCGGCAGCGCGTCGATGGCCGCGCGGGCGCCGCTGCGGGAGCCGATCGACGAGGTCGGGCAACTGAGCTGCGCCTTCTGCGCGGCGAGCAGCTCCTCGCCACCCTCCGGCTGATGGAAGACGAAGGACTGGTCGCGCGCGTCGCTGAAGACCGTGGGGGCGAAGATGCGGCAGGCGTCGCAGTCGATGCAGGTGGAATCGACGTAAAAGTCGCCAGGGACGTTCTCCGGGAGGCGCAGTGCAGGGTCGGCCATGTTGTCATCCTGAGCCGCGCAGACGGCGAAGGACCCCCTGCTGGAACCCCCTGCCCGCTCCGCCGGCAGGGGATCCTTCGCCGTCTGCGCGGCTTCAGGATGACACAATCGGCGTCACGAAAATCACACCGCGCTGCCGCTGTAGATCATGCGGATGCGCACGTCGCGCGCTCCCGCGGGAAAACGGAACGTGAAATCGAACACCTCGTTCAGCTCGCGCCGCTCCACGCCCGCCTGGAACGCACCGAAGAAGCGCTGCACGCGCCTCCGTTGCCGTACAGCTCCCCGGCAATGTCGAAGGTAGCCTGCGTGAAATCGTTGAAGTCGGCCTCGGGCCTGAGGCACCCGCCGATGCCCATCGCGGCGATGTAGAACGCGTGGTTGAGGATGCCGGAGTTGATATGGACGCCGCCGTCACGTCGGATATTTACGCGTCTGTCGCGAATCTCGACTCGCTCGAGGCTTCCATTGAGTCCCGTCCATGATTCGATTTACTGAGCCCGGCGATTCCGTTTGTCAGGTCGATGCTGCTGTTTGCTCGGCTCGTGCTGCTGTTTGCTCGGCTCGTGCTGATGGTTGTTCGGCTCGCGCTCATTCTTGCTCCGCCGGACTGCCGCTTTGCTCGGCTGATGCTGGGTGTTGTCCATTTCCGCGCTGCGATGAGCAGCCAGGAAGCAAATCACCGCGAGCCGGCCAGAAACAATACCTCCAGGCGACCAACCAAAAGCTCGAACCGAGCAAAACTCAGCGTCAAGCCATCAAACGATCGCTCGAACCTATCCAGCAACAGCTCCAACTTACGAAACCACAGCTCGAACCTGCCAAATATCAGCACGAGTCTGCCAAACGGAATCTCCGAGCGACCAAAAACCTCGTCCTTTAAAGCGCGCGTCTGATAATGGCGACATGCTCTTTCTGGCCGTCTTCATCCTCGCCTCGAAGGCGTACATCCCGATGGGCGCGGCCATCGAGCAGGCGGCGACGATCGGGATCGTCGACATCGCGGATGGGAAGACGACCTTCCGCGAGCTGCTGAAGGGGGTGGAGCGCGAGCCGGTGGCGGTGCTGTACGACCGCCACTTTCCGCGGAACGCGACGGGTGTGGCACTGCTGCTGGCGGCGGACGGGAGGGCGATCGAGGTGTACACGGCGGCGCCGTCGATCGAGGCGTTGCGGAAGCTGGTGCCGGTGTACGCGCTGCGCGGCGAGCGCGCGCGGCTCGTGGTGCAACGCGACCTGCTGCTGCGGACGAAGACGCCGGAGGTGGCGAAGCTGCTTCGCGAGCAGCTGGCGGCCGACTTCAAGGCGATGCGCGAGCCGGCGAACCTGCCGCTCGTCCTCGAGCTGTTCGAGCGCGGCGGCGAGCTCGATCAGCGCGCGGCCATCGACGTACTGGCGTTCATCGGCGACGCGCGCGCGGTGCCGGTGCTGCTGCGCGCCCTGAAGTCGCCGCACAAGTGGGTGGCCATCGAGGCGCAGAGCGCGCTCGATTCCCATTTCCCCGGCAACGCGCCGCCGCGGAAGCCGGCGCCGCTGAACGACTATCGCCGCGTCGTGCAATTGCTCGAGCGCGGCGACGAAGCGGCCACGCGGCCGCTTTTCCTGCGCATGCTCGACGATCGGGAGCAGTTCGAAGCGGCGATTCACTTTCTGCCCGAATGGCTGGAACGGATGATCGCCGCGCATCCGAAGGAGGCGGCGCACATCCGTGAGGTGATGCTGCCGATCCTCGATCGGCTGGCGCGCTCGGATAACTACCTCTGGAAGGAGGCCGCGGCGCGCACGCTCCGCGAACTGCGCCACCCCTCCACCGCGCCGGCGCTCTTCGCGCTGCTGGAATCACGCGATCCGCTCTTCGACCGGTCGAAGCGCATTGCCGCGTACGCGCTGTACGACCTCGGCGATCCGCTGCGTGCCGCCGCGATCGCGAAGCTGCCGGCGGGAGCGTTCGAGGCGCAGGAGTGGAAGCTCTACCGCCTCGGCGAGATGCGCGATCCGCGGGCGATCCCGACGCTCGTGCGCGCGCTGCGCAATGGCTACCCGCAGCAGCAGACGTCCACAGAGGCGCTCGTGCGCATCGGCAACACAAACGTGGAGGCTGCGATGCAGCCGCTGCTGCGCGACCCGAGTGTCGACGTCCGCCGCGCGGCCATGGAGGTGCTGTTTCACGTCCAGCGCAAACGCTTCCTGCCCACGCTGCGGCGCATGCTCGTCGAGCCGGGATTCGGCGACGTCCAGGACGCGCTCGTTTATCTCGCCCACCTCGGCGAGGCCTCCGACCTGAAGGTGCTGGTGCCGCGGAGCGACTTCTGGACGGGCGACCGCGAGCACCACTACTGGCTCATGACGGCCATCGCGGAGATCCGGCGCCGGCAGCGATAGCGTCCTCGATCTCCTGCAAGCGCACTTTCTTCCGCGTCTGCTCGGACGACATCCAGCGCACCTTGCCGAAGATGGGGCGCTCGGCGAAGGGGCGGTCGTGCTTGCCGAAGCACCAGAGGATGCCGGCGTGCGTGTTCGGGTCGCGGCCGTCGAGCGCGTGCACGTCGTGCAGGCGCAGCATGGCCGCGTGCGCCTCCTCGGGGGTCTCGCTCCACTCGATGATCTTCTTCCCCCACAGCATGCGCAGGTAGTTATGGATCGTGCCGGTGGCCAGGAGCTGGCGCTGGGAGAGGTTCCAGACGTCGTCGTGCGTGCCGGCGCGCTCGAGCTCTTCGTAGGAGTAGACGGGCTTGCGGCGGTCGCGGCGGTGCTGGTCGAGCGTGTCTCTGGCCCATTGGGGGAGGGCCTTCAGGCTGGCGTAGTCGGGGTTGTAGAAGCAGAGGTTGAAGGAGAGCTCCCTGCGGATGACGGCCTGCTCGAGGAAGCCGTCGGCGTCGTCGCGGTGGAGGACGGCGGTGAGGATCTCGTTGATGCCGAGGTGGCCGTAATGGAGTTTGGCGGAGATGCGGGTGTTCTTCAGTTCTTGCGGCGCGTTCCAAAGCGGCGGCTGGGCCGCCGCACTCCAGAACTGTTCGAAGAGCTTGAAGGCTTTGTCGCGGAAGAATTTGGCGGAGTACTGCTCCTTGGCCAGGGCGCGCATGGGGAGGATGCCGTTGTGGTCGACGAGGTGCGTGGCGTACACGGGCGGGGGGAGCGTCGGGAACTCGTCGGTGACGACGTATTTGGCGCGCTGGATCACGGCGCGGTCGGGCTCGAAGAAGTATTCGACGTCGGCCTCGCGCGCGGTGCGCTCCGCCCCTTCGCGGAGGAAGGCCTCGATGCGCGGCGAGAGGTGCGGCTCGTCGAGCCACTCGGCCATCACCACGCGCTTGCCGAGGGTCTTCGCGTAATCGAGGGCGAGATTGTTGCGCGCGCGGCGCGCGGCGCGGGCGTGATAGAGCACGTACTCGCCGCGCGGGTTGCCGTCGGCGAGCTGGGTCACGCGGAGGGCGAAGGGGTCGGGCGCCGGAGGGATGCGCCGCAGCGGCGCGAAGGAACGCACGGCCATGAGCTACTGCGTCTGCGATTACGACGGCGTCAGGCCGAGCGCCGCTAACAGCGGAGCGGCGGCGGCGATCAATTGACTCGTCGTCGACCCGATCGACCGGTGGAGACCGGTCGACTCCAACCAGTCGGAGTGTTTCTCGCTGGGGGTAGCACGCCACGCTTCATCGACCCATTTTTCATGCACAACCGCGACAGGTACAAACAGAATCAGCAGCGAGGACGTATACAACAAGCCAGCGATCAGCGTGATTGAACTAGTCACGTGCTGTAAGACTCTGAGGTCACCGGCAACACGTATCGTTCTCTCTACAGCGACAGGAAGTTGAAAGACCATGTAGATTTCCACGACACCTACTACGAGCAATGCGGCAGCCGAGAAGAGAAGCAGGCGCGACTCCGCGATTCTTCGTCGTAACTCGGGGATAGACGGCGTGCCTGGGGACGTGGTCAGAGCAATGCATGCAGCAACGATCAAGGTTGCACCACCCACAGCCAACGCGTTGCCGACCAACGTGACCGCCCGGATCGGAACGGATCGTGCCCGCTCGACAATGGCCAGAAGGTCGCGATTGTCCCACCAATACCAACTCAGCACACCTACGACTACCGCCAGACCTCCGGAAAGAATGAGTGTGGTCCGATAGCCGCGCTTTGACAGATACTGCTTCGCGATGGCTACCGCGGCAAGCGAGGCCCAAGTCACCGTGACGACTAAGCCCGAAAAAGCAATCGCCCAAACGGCAAAGGCGCGAAATTCTGCCGCACCCTGCACGTTAATCTTCGCGATGTCAAATACGCCGGAGATGCGGACGATCCACCGAAGGATGAAGATCGTAACGACGCCAACGATGATCAAGAGTAGCGGCAGCTTCCGTCGTACCCAGTCTTCATACCACTTCACGCCAAAAGAGTAGCCGGAGCGCTCTGCTGACGCAATGGGCGCGCAGAGATCAACGGCCAGACGGCACGCAGGAATGACCGGTTGCGGAGCCGCATTATAGTCGGCGCGCAACCAGCGCCTTCAGGAGAAACGTGCTGCGGCCTTGGGCAACCAGTGCTGCCGGCCGTGCCGCCCATGTTCGACAACCTCCAGGACAAGATGGACCGGGTCTTCAAGACCCTGCGCGGTGAAGCCACTCTCAACGAATGGCACATCGACAATGCCCTCAAAGAGATCCGCGTCGCGCTGCTCGAGGCGGACGTGCACTTCAAGACGGTCAAGGAGTTCACCAACCGCGTCCGGGAGAAAGCGGTCGGTTTGGACGTCCTGACCGCCTTCTCGCCGTCGCAGCAGGTCACGAAGATCGTCCGCGACGAGCTGCAGGGGCTCCTGGGGGGGAACGAAGTGGGGCTGGCGCTGGTCGGCAGCCCGGCCGCGATCATGATGGTCGGCCTGCAGGGCTCGGGCAAGACGACGACCTCGGGCAAGCTGGCGCTGCACCTCAAGAGCCGCGGGCGGCGTCCGCTGCTGGTGCCGTGCGACGTCTACCGCCCCGCGGCCATCGACCAGCTGCGCATCGTCGCGAACAACGTGAAGGTGCCGTTCCTGGAGATCGGCGACAACCGCAATCCGATCGAGATCGCCCGGCGGGCCATGACCGAGGCCAAGACGCTGCTGTACGACACCGTCATCCTCGACACCGCCGGCCGCCTGCACATCGACGACGAGCTGATGCAGGAGCTGCACACGATCCGCGACGACGTCCGTCCCTCGGAGATCCTCTTCGTGGCCGACGCCATGACCGGCCAGGACGCGGTGAAGTCGGCCAAGGAGTTCGACGACCGCCTGGGCGTGACCGGCATCGTGCTGACGAAGCTCGACGGCGATGCCCGCGGCGGCGCCGCGCTGTCGATCAAGTCGGTGGTGAACCGCCCGATCAAGTTCGTCGGCGTGGGGGAGAAGCTGGCCGACCTCGACGTCTTCTATCCGGACCGCATGGCCCAGCGCATCCTCGGCATGGGCGACGTGCTGTCGCTGATCGAGAAGGTCGAGGCGGAAGTCGACAAGAAGGAAGCGGCCCGCCTGGCCGAGAAGGTCGCCAAGGACAAGTTCACGCTCGAGGACCTGCGCTCCCAGCTGCAGCAGGTCAAGAAGATGGGGCCGCTGTCGTCGCTGGTGAGCATGCTCCCCGGCGCGGGGAAGATCAGCGAGGAGGACATCGACGAGAAGGCCATCGTGCGCATGCAGGCCATCCTCGACTCGATGACGAAGAAGGAGCGCGAGTTCCCGCAGATCATCAACGGCCACCGCAAGAAGCGCATCGCCAAGGGCTCCGGCACCTCGGTGCAGGAGATCAATCGCCTGCTCAAGCAGTACCTGCAGATGAAGAAGATGATGAAGAGCTTCTCGAAGGGCTTCGGCGCCCGGAAGTTCGGGAAGATGATGAAGGGGCTGCCGCCGGAGTTCATGCAGTAGCCGGCCCGGCTGTGGCCGGAATAGCACCCATGGGGTTGCTGTTCGGCCGGACGCTCGGGTACGATTCCGCGCCCTAAACCTCAAGGAGTTACTGAATACATGCTGAAGATTCGTTTGCGCCGCGGTGGAGCCACTCACGCGCCGTTTTACCGCATCGTGGTCTCCGACTCGCTCAAGACGCCCGCCGCGGCGACGGTCGAGCAGATCGGTCACTACGACCCGAAGAAGAACCCGGCTGACGTGAAGATCGACCGCGCGCGCGTCGATTACTGGGTCAGCAAGGGCGCGCAGCTCTCGCCGACGGTGAAGTCGCTGCTGAAGAAGTACAAGGCCTAGTCTCGACGGCGGGCTGAAGCCCGCCGCTCCACACGTTCATGGACGAGCTGATCGAGTTTCTCGCCAAGTCCCTCGTCGACCATCCGGACGAGGTGAAGGTCCGCGGCCGCCAGCGCGACCAGCAGACGGTCCTGGAGCTCGAAGTCGCGGAAGCGGACCTCGGCAAGGTGATCGGCAGGCAGGGACGCACCGCGCGGGCCCTGCGCACGCTGCTCAACGCGGCCGGCGAGAAGAGCCGCCGCCGCTACGCGCTCGACATCCTGGATTGAGATGAGCCGCATCGCCGTCGGCGTGATCCGCAAAGCGCACGGCGTCCGCGGCGAAGCGAGCGTCGAGCCGTGGACCGATTCCCTCGACCGCTTCGACGACCTCGAGTCGGTGACGCTGGTCTCCCCCGATGAGTCGCAGACGCGCGAGGTGGCGGTCGAGTCGGTGCGCATCCACGCCGGCCGCGCGCTGCTGAAGTTCGGCGGCATCGACGCGCCGGAAGACGTCCAGCTCCTGCACAACTGGACGGTCGAGATCCCCGAGGAAGAGGCGCGCGAGCTGGAGGAAGACGAGTACTTTCTGCACGACCTGGTGGGGCTGACCCTGATCGACGCCGAAGGGCGCGAGCGCGGCGTCGTGACCGAGGCGTACGAGGGGGGCGGCGGGATCCTGCTGAATGTGAAGCGTCCGGACGGACGCACGTTCGAGCTGCCGTTCGCGGCGGACCTCTGCACGGAGATCGACTTGGAAGCGAAGCGGATGGTGGTGGCGCTTCCCGAGGGAATCGAGGATCTGGACTCGGTGGACGAATAGGCTCGGAGGCTCATAGGCTCGGAGGCTCATAGGCTCATAGGCTCATAGGCTCATAGGCTCATAGGCTCATAGGCTCATAGGAGATGTGCTGCTGTGAGCCTGTGAGCCTATGATCCTGTGAGCCTGTGAGCCTATGAGACTCGATTTCATCACCATCTTCCCCAACATGTTCGCCCCCCTCCTGGCCGAGGGCGTCATCGCGCGCGGGGTGAAGCAGGGGCTGCTCGACGTGCGCGTGTGGGACTTGCGCGATTACACGACGGACCGCCACCGCTCGACGGACGACGAGGCGTACGGCGGCGGGCCGGGGATGGTGATGCTGGGGGAGCCGGTGTTTCGGTGTGTGGATGTCATCCTGAGCCTCGCAGAGGGCGAAGGACCCCCTGCCGGCGGAGCGGGGGGTGGCCAGTCGGCAGGGGGTCCTTCGCCCTCTGCGGGGCTCAGGATGACAGAGCCGCACATCATCATGACTTCTCCCCAGGGCCGCCGCTTCGACCATCGGGTGGCCCGCGAACTGAGCGAGCGTGGGCACGTGGTCTTCCTTTGCGGGCGTTACGAGGGGTTCGATCACCGGGTGCACGAGCGGCTGCAGCCGGAGGAGATCTCGGTCGGCGACTTTGTGGTCTCCGGCGGGGAGCTGCCGGCGATGCTGATGGCGGATGCGATCGGGCGGCTCGTGCCGGGGGTGGTGGGCAATACCGGATCGGTGGAGGAGGACTCGTTCTTCCGCGGCCTGCTCGACTACCCGCACTACACGCGTCCCGAGGAGCTGCGGGGCATGCGCGTTCCCGACATCCTCCTCTCCGGCCACCACGAGAAAATCCGGAAGTGGCGGAAGGAGCAGGCCTTGCGGGCGACGATGGAGAAGCGGCCGGATCTGCTCGACACCGCCGAGCTCGACGACGAGGCGCGTGAAATACTGCGCAAGCTCGGTAAGTTCTAGTTGCGCCTCGTAGTTAACTGGTTGCTGGTTACTGGTTGCTTGTGGGGCCCGGCGTCACGCCACAAGTAACTAGCAACAAGCAACTAGCAACGCTTATACTTACGCGCTTTTTCAATCCTACTGGAGTACTAGTCATGCCAGACATCATGAAACTCGTCGAGTCTGCCGAGATCAAGCGGACGGACATCCCGTCCTTCGGCCCCGGCGACACGATCAAAGTCCACGTCAAGGTCAAGGAAGGCGACAAAGAGCGCATCCAGATCTTCCAGGGTGTGGTGATTTCCCGCCGTGGTGGCGGCTCGCGTCAGATGTTCACCGTCCGCAAAGTCTCCGGCGGTATTGGTGTGGAGCGCATGTTCCCGCTCTACTCTCCGACGATCGACAAGATCGAGGTGGAACGTCATGGCCGGGTCCGTCGCGCGAAGCTCTACTACCTCCGGGATCTCCGCGGCAAAGCCGCGCGCATCGAAGAGCGGCGCCAGAAATAAGCGCCGCACCCCGGACGAACGCCTTTACGACTCCCTCTTCGCGGAGCTCGCGCGCGTCGCTGAGATGTCAGCGGTCGAGCGCAGGCTCCGCGATTCTGGTTTTCGATGCATCGCCGGAACGGATGAAGTCGGTCGCGGCTGCCTGGCCGGGCCGGTGGTCGCGGCGTGCGTCGTCCTCCCCTCCGATCCGACGCTCTTCGGCGTCAACGACTCGAAGCTGATCGACCACGAGGACCGTCTCGGCGTCTGCCGGCTGGTCCTCTCGCGGGCCCGCGCGGTGGCGGTGGGCGTGGTCGAGCCGTGCACCATCGACCGCATCAACATCCTCCGCGCCAGCAAGCTGGCCATGCTCCACGCGGTGCACGATCTGCCGCTGCGCCCCGACGTGCTGCTCCTCGACGCCGTCCTGCTCGAAGAGCTGGAAATGCCGCAGGTCCCGCTCATCGGCGGCGACCGGCGCAGCATCTCGATTGCCGCGGCGTCGGTGGTGGCGAAGGTCTATCGCGATCTGTTGATGGAGTCGTATCATGAGCGTTACCCCGTTTACGATTTCAAGCACAACCGGGGGTACGCTACCGAAGGGCATCAGGCCGCGCTGAAAACATACGGACCGAGCCCGATTCATCGAAGATCGTTCGAAGGGGTGGAGGAGCCGAGGCTGCTTTTCGGCAACAGCGAGGGACATGGCGGTTCAACGCGATAAAGTCATCGCGAGCGCGGAAAAGCTCGTTGCCAAGGGAAAGATCGAGCCCGCGATCAAGGAATACGAGCGCCTCCTTGAAGACAACCCGAACGACGTCAACACGCTGAACCGCATCGGCGACCTCTGGGTGCGCATCAACCGCAACGACGAGGCGGTGAAGGTCTTCACCAAGATCGCCGACCACTACTCGAAGGACGGCTTCTTCCTCAAAGCGATCGCGATCTACAAGAAGATCAACAAGCTCGATCCCTCGAAGCTCGACGTCTACGCCCGCCTCGCCGACCTCTACGCCAAGCAGGGGCTGGCCATGGAGGCGAAGAGCCAGTACCAGGTCCTGGCCGACTACTACCTCAAGCACGGCGACCCGCCGAATGCGGTCCTGATCTACAAGAAGATCTCGGAGCTCGACCCGAACTCGATCAATGTGCACGTGAAGCTGGCCGACCTCTACGTGCAGGTCGGCAAGACCGCCGAGGCGCTGAAGGAGTACGACCGCGTCGGGAGGATGCTGCTCAAGCGGGCCATGCTCGACGAGGCGGTGCAGGTCTTCCGCAAGGCGCTGAAGATCGACCCGCGCAACACGGAGCTGGTGGACTCGCTGGTGACCGCGCTGCTCGAGGCGAAGGATTTCGAGAACGCGCGGCAGATCGTCGAGACGGCGCTGGAAGGGAACCGCGACAACCCGAAGCTGCTGGCCATGATGGGGCGCATCCAGCTCGGCCGCGGCGACGCCGCCGCGGCACGCTCGACGCTGGAGCGCGCCGCGGAAGCCGATCCGAACGAGCCGTCGGTCCGCGAGACGCTGGCCGACCTGTACCTCAAGCAGGGCGACGCCGACCGCGCCCTGGACATGATGGCCCCGCTGGCCGAGCGCGCCCTCGGCCGCGGCGAGCGGCACGCGGCCATCGAGATGCTGAACCGCATCCTCCGCGTGGACGCGAAACACATCGCCACGCTGGAGCGCCTGGTGGCCCTCTACCAGCGGCTGAACGAAGAGACGAACATCCTGGCGTCGATGAACAGCCTGGCCGAGGCGCACATCGCCAAGGGAACGCTGGAAGATGCCTCGAAGGTGCTGGAGAAGCTGATCCAGCGCGAGCCGCAGAACGCGCAGCACCGCACCAAGCTGCAGTTCGTCCGCTCGCAGATGGGGATCGACACCGCACCGCCGCCGAGGACGCCGACGCCCCCTCCGATGCCCGCGCTGAAGCTGCCGTCGATGGAGATCGACGAGCCGGCGCCGTCGTTCGACCTCGGCGGGCTGGCCGAGCCGGAGCTCTCGCTCGACCTCGACGATGCGCCGGGCATCGAGCTCGACTTCGAGCTCGACACGCCGCCTGCACCCGCTCCCGCGCCGGCACCGCCGCCTCCCCCCCTGCAGCATCTGGTGCCGGCGGTGGAGCTGGCGGCGCAGGACCTCGGCGAGTCGGCGGACGATCTCGACTTCATCACCGAGCACCTCACCGAGGCCGAGGTGTTCGCCAAGTACGGCCTGGCGGAGAAGGCGGCCGAGCACCTGCGCGCGGTACTCGACCGCGCGCCGAAGAACCTCACCGCGCACGAGCGCCTCTTCCGCATCCTGCTCGAGGAAGGGGACGTGGAGGGGGCACGCACCGCCGCGCGCGGCTACGTGGCGCTGCTCGAGGATCCGTCGACGGTGGCCGCCGTGCGCAACGAGTTCCTCACGCGCGGACACACGTTCGAGATCGCGCCGGTCGTGGCCGAGGAGGTCGCGCCGCCGGCCGAAGAGGTGGTCGAGGAGCTGGAGCTCGACCTCGATGCGCCGATGGAGATGGAATTCGATCTCGACGCGCCGGCAGAGGTGCCGCTCGCGGCGGAGGAGCCGCTCCTCGTCGTCGAGCCGGAAGAGGATGCGTTCGCGTTCGCGACTGCCGAGCCCGAACCGCAGCCCGAGCCCGAGCCGGAGCTGTTCTTCGAGCCGGAGCCCGAGCCGGAACCGGAGCCGCTGCCGCTGCCCGAACCGGAGCCCGAGCCCATCCTGGCCGAAGGGCTGCCCGACATCGAGATGGCGTTCGCCGAGCCGGAGCCGGCCGACGCGTCCGAGCCGTTCTTCGGCGTCGAGGGTCTCGACCTGGAAGAGCTTCCGCTCGAAGAGCTGAACGAGATCGACTTTTACATCGAGCAGGAGCTGCTCGATGAGGCACGCCGCAAGCTCGAGACGCTGGAGGCGCGCTTCCCCGGCGATACCAACCTGGCCTCGCGCCGCAACCGCGTCGAGAACGCGGCGCTCGCGGCGGCGGCGCGTCCGCCCGTGCTCTCGCGCGACGAGATCGAGAGCGAGCTCCTCTCCGCGATCCCGGACGAGGACGACGACCTGATCATGCCGGCGCCCGCGCCGGAGGTGCCGTCCCTCTCCTTCGAGCCGCCGCCCGAGCCGCCCGCCATCACGGCCGCGCTCGTGGAGGAGGAGAACCTGTTCGCCGACGAGGACAACTTCTTCGATCTCGCCGCCGAGCTGGAGTCCGAGCTGGCCGACGAGGAAGAGGAGGCGATCTCGCTCTCCGAAGAGGAGCAGTCGCTCGAGGAGATCTTCAAGGAGTTCAAGAAGGGGGTCGAACAGCAGCTCGACTCCGAGGACTACGACACCCACTACAACCTCGGCATCGCCTACAAGGAGATGGGGCTCATCGACGAGGCCATCGGCGAGTTCCAGCTGGCGTCGAAGGACCCCAAGCGCGCCGTCGAGTGCGCGTCCATGCTCGGCCTCTGCTTCCTGGAGAAAGGCATGCCCCAGCTCGCCATCAAGTGGTACCGCAAGGGGCTGGAGATGCCGGAGATCATGCAGGAAGAGCACGTCGGCCTGCTCTACGACCTGGCCTCGGCCTACCAGGAGGTCGGCGACACCGAGAACGCCCAGAAGGCGTTCATGGAGGTGTATGCGGCCAATCCGGGATACCGGGACGTGACGACGCGGATCAAGGCGCTGGAGGACGCGAAGAGGTAGGCGCTCACAGGTACATAGGCTCACAGGCTCACAGGAGCGCCGTGCTCCTCCTGTGAGCCTGTGAGCCTGTGAGCCTGTGAACCTATGCGCCTCGGAACCTTTTCTCGGATCGTGCGTTCATCACATGGATGCAGACAGACGACGCACTGATGCAGCGGGTTCGCGAGGGTGACGACGACGCCTTCGCGGAGATCGTCGACCGTTACAAGGACTCGCTGGTCAACTACCTCACTCACCTCGTCCGGTCCCGGGACCGTGCCGAGGAGGTGGCGCAGGATGCGTTCGTCCGCCTCTACCGCAACGCGGCCAAATACAAGCAACAGGAACGGCTGGGGCCGTATCTCTTCCGCATCGCCACGAATCTGGTCGTGACCGAGATCCGTCGCGAGAAACGGTGGAGCCTGCTCCTGCCGCGCCTCAACGCCAGCACGCGCCAGAGCGAGCCGGCACCCGATACCAACCTGCTCACCACGGAGATTCAGAGACAGGTGTCCGCCGCGATCGAGCAGCTGCCGATGCAATATCGTGCGCCTCTCGTGCTCTTCGAGATCGAAGAGTGGTCGTATGACGACATCGCCAGGGCCCTGGACATCCCCTGCGGGACCGTGAAGTCGCGGATCTCGCGGGCCAGAGACATGCTGCGGCGCCACCTCGCCCCGTGGTGGACCGGAGGAGAAACCCATGAACGACGACACACGAATCGGCGACTTGATGCGCACGCTGCCGCGCACGAAGGCATCGCCGGCATTCACTCGTGAGGTGATGCGCAAGGCGCATCACCTCGACGAGGGTGCCCGCAGGCCTCTGGTCTGGCGGATGGCCGCGGCCTTCGCCATGGCTGCCTGCCTGCTGGCAGTGGTGCAGCTGGGCGTGATGCAGCAGCGCCAGCGCCAGCGCACGCTCGCGCTGCAGGCGGAGCGGCAGCAGCTCGCGGCCGATCTCGATGCCGTCAAGAAGATCGCCGAGGAGAGCGAGCCCGTGGTCGTCCTCGAGAACGAAGACGGCACTCGCGTGATCATGGATCTCGACTCCGCCGTACAACCCGCTTCTCTTCGCAACTACGACTAAGTCCCGGAGGAATCAGCTTTCATGAAACGGATCATCACCATTGCACTCGCCCTCGTCGTGGCCACGGCCGCCTTCGCCCAGCGCCCGCCCGTGCGCCGCACCAACACGGTCGTCGTCCGCGACGGCAAGGTCGTCAGCGGCACCGACGGCCGCTACATCGTCGAGACGCTCTTCTCGCGCGCCTTCATCGGTGTGAGCCTGACCAACCTCTCTCCCGAGCTGCGCGAGCACTTCGGCGCGCCGAAAGACGCCGGGGTCATGGTCGAGAGCGTCCAGGACGACAGCCCTGCCGACAAGGCCGGCCTGCGCGTCGGCGACATCGTCCTCTCGGTCGACGGCAAGGACGTGAAGTCGTCGGCCGACCTGCGCATGGCCCTGCGCGACAAGAAGGAAGGCGACTCCGTGCGCATCGACCTGCTGCGCGGGCGCGCCCGCCAGACCGTCGTGGCCACGGTCAAGGAGCGCGAGAATCCGCGCCTCCTGCAGCTCGAAGACCTCCCCACCATGGTCGGCAGCCCGGAGTTCCGCGCCCGCATCGAGCGCCTCGGCGGCAACTGCGACGAGCTCCAGACGCGCATCAAGGAGCTCGAGACGCGACTGAAGGATCTGGAGCGCAAGCTTCAGAAATAGTGCGCAAGGTGTAGCGGGTTGCGCGCGCAACTCGCTACACTATCGCTTCGTGAACCGCACGATCGAATCGGCACTCCGCCTCGTCAACCTCACCGCCGCCGGCCTGCTGGCCGGCTCCCTCGGTTTCGGAGAAGCGGCTCTCGTCCCCGGCTGGGCGGACGAGCTGCCGACCAAGGACGGGGGACACACGCGCGGCCCGATCAGCGTGGCGGGCTACTTCAACGCCATCGGTCCCGTGGCCCTCGGCACCGCCGTGACGCTGGCCATCGCCGCGCCCCGCGGCACCGGGCCGGCGCGGCGCATCCTCGATTCCGCGTCCGCGGTCGGCCTGGCGGGCGTGCTCGCCACGACGATCATGGTCACGGTGCCGATCAACAAGGAGCTCGAGGCACAGCCCGCGACCGACTATCCGAGCGAGAAGTCACAGTCGATGGTGAAGAACTGGAGCCGCGCCCACGCCGTGCGTACGACCCTCGGCATCGGCGCGTTCGTCTGCGCCGTGGCCGCGTCGAACATGGGGCGTCACTCCGCGAAGTGATCCCACCCGCGCGGCTCGAGCGGCCGCGCCACGCCGTCTTCCTTCAACAGCACGCCGCGCTCTCCGGTCATGCGGCCGATGGCGTACACGGGGCGCTTCAGCTTCGTGCTCAGCTCCGACTCGCGCAGCGACGACGTGAAGAGCAGCGCGTACTCCTCGCCGCCGTGCAGGACGGCGTTGCGCACGTCGATGCCGAGCTGCCGCGCGTAGCCCTGCAGCTCCGGGAACACGGGAATCCGCTCCTTCTCGATCTCCGCGCCGCATCCCGAGGCGTCGCACAGGTGATGGAGGTCGGACGACAACCCGTCCGAAACGTCGATGCACGACGTGACCTGGTCGATGGCCGCCAGCGCCACGCCGAGGGCCAGCTCCGGCTCCGGATCGACGTGGCGGCGGATGGCCGACTCGATGAACTCGCGCTGCGCGTATGAATGTAGGGCGGGCTTCAGCCCGTCCATGGGCGGGCTGAAGCCCGCCCTACGTTCGCCGAGCAGCGCGAAACCGGCGCCGCTGCCGCCCACGGGACGCGACAGGTAGATGCGATCGCCCGGCTTTGCACCGCTGCGCAGCAGGGGGCGCGTGACGATGCGGCCGATCGCGGTCACAGCGATGGTCAGCTTCTCCGCGCGGGAAAAGTCGCCCCCGACGATCTCGATGCCGTACTGCCCCGCCGCCTCCGCGTACGCGTCGAGCAGCTCGTCCGCCCGCTCGAGCGCCCACGGCGGCAGCGCCAGCGCGAGCAGCGCGTACGCCGGCGCGGCACCCATGGCGGCGAGGTCGGAGAGATTCACCGCCAGGCTTTTCCGGGCGATGAAGCGCAGCGGGATGGCGCGCGTGAAGTCAACGTCCTCGACGAGCATGTCGGTCGTCAGGACCTGGTTGTCGATGACTGCCGCGTCGTCGCCGATGCGCGGCGAGAAGAGCTCGCGCACGCGCTTCACGAGCTGCGATTCGTTCAACGCCGGCTCTCCACCGGCACGATCGGGATCAGCGGGCGGTCGAAGGTCTCGCGCGGATAGACGATCGCCTCCAGGAAGAGTCCCGACGGCGGCGCGGTCGGCTGCCAGTTCTCCGCCCTGGGGTGCAGGCGATTGGCGATGTCGCTGGCGGCGAGGTTCCCGCGCCCGACTTCGACAAAGTACGACATCAGCTTGCGCACCATCTTCCAGAGATAGTGCGACGCGGCGATGCGCACAAGGATGAGGTCCCCCGCGCGGACGAGCTCGCACCGCTCCACCACCACGATGCGCGACTCGTCTTCCTTCAGGCGCTTGTCGCTGAAGGCCGAGAAGTCGTGGCGCCCGGCGATGGCGCTGGCCGCGGCCTGCATCGCCTCCACGTCGAGCCGGTCCTTGATCCACCAGACGAACGGCTTGGCGAAGGCGGTGCGCCGCGTGGCGATCTGGTAGAGGTAGACGCGCGAGACCGCGTCGTGGCGGGCGTGGAAGTTGTCCTTCACGCGGACGAGATCGAGGATGCTGATGTCGTGCGGCAGGAGGTCGTTCAGCTTGCGCATGAGCTGCAGCGGCTCGGCCGCCTTGTGCGCGCGCAGATGCGCGACCTGTCCCGAGGCGTGCACGCCCGCGTCCGTGCGTCCCGCGCCGCCGATGTCGACGTCGCCGAGGACGTCGCGCGCCGCCCGGAGCAGGTGCCCCTGGACCGTCTTCTGCGTGTTACCCTGCGCCTGCCAACCGGAGTAACGAGTGCCTTCGTACTCCAGCAGCAATCTGTAAGTCGGCATGCGGCCCCATTCATATCAGGTAATCGGCGATCTGTTCGTCGTCGTCTGGGACGACGGCCACGAATCCTACTATCCCCTGGAGGAGCTGCGCCGGGCCTGCCCCTGCGCCGTCTGCTCCGGCGAGCCCGACCTGTTCGGCCGCATGTCCGGCGGCATCCCGCAGCGGTACACGCACACGTCGTTCACGCTGCACTCGGTCGAGCCGATCGGCAACTACGCGCTGCAGCCGAACTGGGCGGACGGGCATACGTACGGGATCTGGACCTACGAGCGGCTGCGCGCGTTCTGCCCGGATTGCCGAACGTAGGACGGGCTTCAGCCCGTCCAGAGGCGGGCTGAAGCCCGCCCTACATTACGGCGCGATCACCGTGCCGTTCTTTCCCTCCAGCGCCTCGCGCAGCACTTCCACGTCCGTGATCAGCACCTCGTGGCCGCTGTTCTTCACGAACTGGATGGCGCTGTCGATCTTCGGTCCCATCGAGCCGGGGGGGAACTGGCCGTCGGCCATGTGCTTTTCCGCTTCGGCCACGGTCATGCGGTCGATGAAACGCTGCGTCGGTTTGCCGAAGTCGAGCGCGACCTTCGGCACGCCGGTGAGGACGATGTAGACGTCCGCCTTCAGGTTCGCGCCGAGGAGCGCGGAGGCGTAGTCCTTGTCGATGACGGCCTCGATGCCGCGCCACTGGCCGTCGCGTCCCTTCACCACCGGAATGCCGCCGCCGCCCGCGGCGATGACGACCGCCGCCGACTCGAGCATGCGAGAGATCGTGTTGAGGTTGAGGACGCGCAGCGGCTTCGGCGACGGCACGACGTGGCGCCAGCCGCGTCCCGCGTCCTCGCGCATGGTCCAGCCGAGGTCGCGCTCGAGGGCCTCGGCGCGATAGCGCGTGAAGAACGGGCCGATGGGCTTGGTCGGACGCTTGAACGCCGGATCGTTCACGTCGACCTCCACCTCCGTCAGCACCGTGGCCACTTCCCCGCCGAGGCCGATCGACTCGAGGCGGTTGCGCATGGCCTGCTGCAGCATGAAGCCGATCGACCCCTCGGTCTGCGCGACGCACACGTCCAGGGTCTGCGGCGGGATCTTCGTCGACGCCTCTTCGGCCTGCACGAGGATGTTCCCCACCTGCGGCCCGTTGCCGTGCACGACCAGCAGCTTGTAGCCGTAGCGGACGATCTCCGCGAGCCAGCGCGCGGCCTGCTTGGCTCGCGCGATCTGTTCTTCCTGCGTGCCGCGATCCTCAGGACGGAGCAGCGCGTTGCCGCCGAACGCCACGACGGCCAGTTTACGGTCGGCCAATCAGAGCTCCTCGCGCTCGAGCGGCATGGTCATGCAGCGCGGACCGCCGCGCGCACGCGACAGCTCGTTCCCGGCGATCTGCAGCGCGTACTTTTTGTCGGTCCACGTCTCCAGCTCCGTGCGGCCGAGGAGCAGATCGTCCTCGTAGACGATGTGGTAGCCGTGCCGCGCCAGCTCCTCCGCCGTGCGCACGTTGCGCTCGTACAGGAGGATGATCCCGGGCGCCAGCGCGAACGCATTCGCGCCGTCGGTCCACTGCTCGCGCTGCTGGTCGACGGCGCTCTGCCCGCCGCAGTAGATGGGCTCGAGATCGAAGCCCTGCTTCTTCAGCGCCGACAGCAGCGACTTCTCGGACGTGAACGCGGCGGCGCGCTTCTTCGTCAGGTCGACGGTCGTCACGGTCGCGGCCTGGCCCCCCTTCGGCAGGATCACCGGCGGGTAGACCAGGCACTCGTGACGGCTGATGAAGGTGAAGATCGTGTCGAGGTGCATGAAGGAGCGCTGCCGCGGGATCTCGACGATGATCACCGTGTTCACGCCGGCATTGGCTTTCTTCAGCGACCGGATCAGCGCCTGCACGCCGGCTTTGTTCGTGCGCTCGGTGACGCCGACGAGGAGCAGGTCGCGCCGCGGGACGAGGACGTCGCCCCCTTCGAGCGTCGGCATCTTGCGCGGCATCGGCCGCTCCGGCTCGGTGGCCATGAAGTCGACCCAGAACGGCGACTCCCCGTCGCGGCGAAAGTGCGGGTGGTTCTCGAAGACGTACTTGGACAGCAGCGACTCGCGCCGCCGCGCCTGCGTGGCCATCGAGGCGACGACCACCCGGTCGCCGAGGACGATCTGCGGGTCGCGCATGAAGAAGAGGTTCGGGATCGGGAAGAGGTCGAACTCCGGCAGGTCGCCGGAGCCTTTCTCGCGCGCGATGCCGGCGATGAGCACTTCGGCCAGCGCGCCGGCCGGCTGCTCGAGGAGCTGCGCGGCCATGCGCGGACGGAGTCCGTTGCGTCTGGCGAGATCGCGCACGATGCGCTTCTTCGCGTCGCCGTCCTCGAGCACTTCCTCGAGGAGGTCCTGGAGATCGTAGACGTCGTCGGCCACGAAGCGGATGAGCTGTTGAAAGCGGCGATGCTCCTCGCGGGCGACCTGTCCGTAGAGGATGTCGTCGAAGAGGAGCTGGGCCATCATCGGCGGGATCATCAGGTCGATCTCCCGCCCGGGAAGGTGGACCAGCACGCTCTTGAGCCTGCCGATCTCACTGGTGACGTTGAGTCGCATGCGGGCGCGATTCTACTCGGGCGGCCAAAACAGCTAAAATCGACAGCGGTCCCATGCACAGGCACCTGGCCGTGCTGTTCGCACTCATCGCCGCTCCCCTCCTCCTGGCGAGCTCTCCGCGCATCTCTTTCGATCGCGTCGTCCCGGCCGTGCACGACCTGGGGCGCGCCCGCGATCTGGCGCTCGTGCATGCGGTCGGCGACTCCGACGCCTCGGACGCGTTCGTGGAGAACTTCGTCGACCAGGTGAACCGCGCGGGCTTTCTCCGCGTGCGCGACGCGCGCGACAGCACCGGCCCCGCCGACGCCTACCTCTCCGTGCAGACGTTCTCCTGCGAGACGTTCAACCGCGAGGGGGAAGGCTCGACCCGCGACCACGAGGGCAACCGCGTGAAGCGCAGGCTGCTGTGGGTGGACGCCGTCTGCACGGCGCGCGTCGATGTGATGGGGCGCGACATGAAGCGCCTCTCCAGTTTCTTCGGCAAGGGGGAGGGAACGTCGTCACGCGTGGAAGAGCTGAGCGACGACGAGCGTCACGACGCGGTGCGCCAGGCCGCGCGCTACGCGGCCATCGACGCGGCGGAGCGCATCACGCCGCGCCGCGTGCGCGAGCACCTCGCGCTGGACGAGAGCGCCCCGGCGTTCGAGGAAGGGATGCACCTGATCGAGAACGGCCGCGTGGCCGAGGCGCGGGCGAAGTGGGAGTCGGCACTGCGGCAGAACCCGCGCAGCCCGGCGCTGCACGCAAATCTCGCCGCGGTCTGCCAGGCTCTCGGCGACATGGCCGCGGCGACGAAGCATCAGCGCGCGGCGCGCGCGCTGGCGAAGGATTAACGCCGCCGGCCGCTCTCGTAGGCGAGACTCTCCCGCCACATCCGCTCCTGCTGCGGCGTCATCTTGGCGGCAGTGATGACGATGGGCAGCGTGCGGTCGCCGCGCCGCACCGTGAGCCGCAGCTTCTGCCCCGGCTTCACGTTCCGCAGCACCGTCATCATCGCGTACTGGTCGGGCACCGTGAGCGGCTTGCCGTCGATGTGCGTGACGATGTCCTGCGCCCGCAACCCACCCTTCGCCGCCGGCCCGCTCGGATCGAGGTGCTGGATCAGCATCCAGCCGCGGTTGTCCGTCCGCTTGTAGAGATAGCCGATGCCGATCCACCCCGGCACCGCGCCGGCGGCGAGGAGAGGGAGGACGAGGAGGAGCGCGATGAACGAGCGTTTGATCATTGCGGGAGCTCGATTCTTTGTTGGGAGCCGGGGGTGACGACGCGATCGACGCAACGTTGTTGCGCGAGGTCGGCACAGAAGCGGTATTCGCCCGGCTCGAGGTCCAGGAGCCATCCACCCTGGACCGCATTGCGGAAGGTATTCGGAGGTGGATCGCGCCAGGCGTAGAGATTCACGACCGGCATTCCGCGCCGGCCGAGGTACGTCTCGGGCGGTACGAGGACCTTGCCTGACACGGAGGACAGCCGAACACGCCGCGCCTCATCGTCACCGGCGAGCGGCACCGCGCGCATGGTCAGCGGATAGCCAGGAGCATTGACGATGACGTAGGCGACAGGATCGCGCGACGGCGAGGCGATGGACACGCGCCCGTTCGGACCGCTCACGGAATCGACCATCACTTTCCCGGCGGTGAGGATGTACACGATGGCGCCGGCGAACGGCCGGCCGGAGGGCGTCTCGATGGTCACGCTCGCTTTCAGCTTGCGCGGCAGCACCAGCGTGAGCGGATCGTCCTCCGCGCCATGGATGGTGTGCACCATGAAACCGCTGTCGACTTCCCGCGTCGAGGCGCGCAGTTCCACGTCGCCCGGCTCGAGGCCGGCGATGGTGAACGTTCCATCGGTATCGGAGGTCGTCTGGGCAGAGCTGTTCCCGCCTCTGACGACGAGGAACGCGCGCACCGGCTGGCCCGCGTCATCGACGGTCTTTCCGGTGATGCGCCCCTCCGGCAACTCGATGTCGACGTCGGCTACACCATCCTGTTCATCAATGACGACATCGCGGAGCGTGATCGTCGAGCCGGTGTCGTCGGGCGTGACCTGGACCGACCATTTCGCGCGTTCGGTGCGAGCGACCGCACCTTCGAAATACCCTTCGGTATCGGACATCATGCGCACGCGCTTACCTGCGGAATCGTTGAACGTGAGCCGCGCCTTCACCGGCTCCCCGGCGAGGGTGACGGTGCCGCGCACGACGACGCGATCGATGCGGATCGCCAGCGGCAGCGTTCCCGTGTCGATCATCTGACCGCCGGTGTGCACGACCGTGCCGTTGGCGTCTCTTACAGTGATGAAATACAGCCCCGCTTCGAGCGGCTCGGACAGCCATCGCCCCTCGCTCGACGCCGATTCGGCCACCGGCGTACGCATCCCCCACGACGGCTCGCGCTCGAGCTTGACCATCCAATCCGCGCCACCGATGTCGCGCGGCGGGTCGAGCGTCAGCTCGACGCGTGCGAGCGTCCGCAACGTGAGCACCTCCGCAAGTGCCGTCTCCCCAGGCTCGCTGACGACCACTCTCGCCTGCGCGGGAGACCAGCCGTTCTTCGTGGCGGTGACAGTCCAGGAGCCGGGGGCGAAGCCGGCGAACTGGAAGAACCCGCGGTCGTTCGTCTTCGTGGTGAACGTCCCCAGATTCGCGCGCGCCGGCGTGTCGGTGAATGCGTCCGGCGCAAGAGTGACGGTGATCGGGCCGCTTTCGCGTAATGGGAGCGCGGCACGGCCGCTGATGGACGCGCCCCGCTGCAACACGAGCGCTCCTGCGTCGAAACCGGGACGCACGCTCCAGAAATAATGCGGAACGAAACCCGGGGCGCCAATGCGAACGTCGAGCTCTGTCGCCGGCACCTCGCAACTCCAGCGCTCCTTCGCCCGCGTGCAGTCGACGACCGCATCCGGGATGTCCTTACCGCGCACACGCAGTTGCACGGTCTCCGGCCCTTTTTCGCCGCGCGGCGGAGCGAGCGAGGCGAGAAGGCGGGCGGAGGGCCAGAGCGTAAACGTCGCCACCTCGGCGTTGCCGGCCACCTCGGACGGCATGCTCCAGCAGCCCTCCGCGATTGCCTGCACACGCCAGCGCGACGCGGAGGAGAGATCGAGGGTTGCGTACGCCACTCCGTCGCGTGCGCTCCAGCGCGTCGTGCGAGGCTCGCTGCAGCCGTCGCATTCCGCGCGTAGTGTTCCGGTGAGGCAGCGGGCGCCATCGCGCGCAAGGATGCGCACGGCGGTGTCACCCGCTGCATCGAGGGAGAGCAGTGCCAGCAGCGCGAAGGCTACGGCTCTCATGCGATGGCGCAACGCCGACCGCAGTTGGGCTCGCGCGCGCAGCCGGCGTAACCGTCGCACAACCAGATCCAGCCGCCGACGCAATCCATCCAGCCTGGATCGCCGGGACCATCCTCGCACTTGATGACGTCAGTTTGATAGTCGTACGTGCATTCCTGGCACCCCCCGCCCTGCTCCGGCCCCACGATGCCGATTCCCGGCCTGTTATCCGCAGCTGCCGGCAACACAAGCACGAGCACCAGCAAAGTAACCTTTAAGCGACGCATCGGCATACCTCCATACAGAAGTATATGCCAAGAAAATGAGCGGGCTTGCGGCCCGCTCATTCACGTCGCAGCGAAGGGTCTTACGCCTCGAGCTGCTTGCCCGCGTTCACGTTGATCTGGATCTGCTTCGGCCGCGACTCTTCCTTCTTCGGGATCTCGACCTCGAGAACGCCGTTGCGGTAGTTCGCGGTGATCTTCGTGCCGTCGACGCTGCGCGGCAGCGTGAACGTGCGGGTGAAGGTGCCGTACGCCCGCTCGATGCGGTGGTAGTTGCGGTCATCCTTGCGCTCGAACTGACGCTCGCCGGCGATGGTGAGCAGTCCGTCCTCGAAGGTCACGCGCAGGTCCTTCTCCTCGACGCCCGGGGCCTCGACCTTCACGATGATGCGCTCGGTCTCCTCCAGGACGTCCACGGCCGGGTTCCAGCCGGTAGCCTGCATCTCTTCCGAGAAGTACGGCATCCGGAAGAACGGCTCGAACAGACGCGCCTCCATGCGACGGAGGTCATCAAAGGGGTTGAAACGGGTAATGAGTGCCATTGTTGTCCTCCTTCGTTTAGTCTTTGTCACTCACCTCAATGAAACTTCAGCGCGAAAAATCTAATTCCGTCAGACTCAGATTGTCAAGAGGGATGATGCACTCCCGGCCCGTTGTTGTGGCCGCGGCAATGACTGTCGTTCCAGAGATCGCCGACGAGCTCGGCCGTGAGGTCGCGCGCAGGCGCACGTTTGCCATCATTTC
>Ga0196976_1000308_pt1 | contig 32327 bp, 34 predicted proteins | sample S3v_513CmetaG_FD_148644 | JGI IMG/M metagenome (GOLD analysis project Ga0196976, IMG submission 148644) | Soil microbial communities from Anza Borrego desert, Southern California, United States - S3+v_5-13C | ecosystem: Environmental > Terrestrial > Soil > Desert | place: USA: California... | reverse complement strand
CCGTCGCCTCTCCCTTGATGATCGTCAGCGGCAGGCAGGGGTGCGGCGCGGGCGCCGGCACCGGCGCGGGCGGATGGATCGGCGCGTGGCAGTGCGGCGCCTCCTGCAGGACCATGTCGGTCATGCGCGCGGCCGGCTTGGACATGCGGCGAGTATACGTCTGCTACTCTCTGGCCCGATGGAAGAGCGCGTCGTCGAAACGTACGATGAGGAGGGGTGGCTGGCGCAGCGCGCCACCGTCAAAGACGGCCTCCTCGACGGCGAGCTCGTGCAGTACGGCCCCGACGGCCAGCCGCAGGCGATCATGCACTACGCCGCCGGCAAGCTGGAGGGAGAGGCGGTCTTCTATGACAATGGCCAGCCGCAGCTGCGCATGTTCTACCGGAACGGGCTGCAGCACGGCGAGACCACGGTCTACGGCCCGACCGGGCTGCCGACCGCGACGTCGCAGCACCGCGCCGGCAAGCTCGAGGGGATGAGTGCCTGGTATCGCCCCGACGGCACCATGCTCCGCAGCGCGGAGTACGCCGACGGCCTGCTCGACGGCGAGTCGATCGAGTACGACGAGCGCGGGCGCGCCGCGCAGCGCACGCTCTACCGCGCCGGCGAGCCCGTGCCCGAGCCGCGCGGCGCGCGGAGGTAACCCCATGCCGCACACCATGGTCACGTTCCGGCTTCACCGCAGCGGCGTGATCCTGCTGGTGGTGTTGTGCGTGGTGCTGTCGATCCTGATCTATGTGGCGGGGTATGTCACCGCCGTCTATACCCGCCCTGCGGTCGCCGAACGTAGGACGGGCTTCAGCCCGTCCAAAGCGCCCGCGCCACCACCCAGGGGTCGGGCTGAAGCCCGACCTACGTTGAGCGAGCCTCGCGAAGCTCTGACGCTTCGGGTATCGATCGCGACCAGCGAGGAGGAGGCGAAGGGGGAGCTGGCGCGGCTCACCGGGTTCGGGCTGCAGCCGGTCATCGTGCAGATGCCGACCAGCGCCGGGGTGACGCTCTACAACATCTGCGTCGGCCGGTACGAGACGCGCTCCGCGGCGAACGCCGCGGCGAAGGAACTGCAGAGCCGGCTCGGGTTTTTGCCCGTCATCGTCCCCGCCAATCTATAATTCTCCCACCCATGGTCCGGTCGATCGTCCCCTTTTCCCTGGCGGCAGCGCTCTGTCTTTTTTCGGCGTGCAACTCCGGCAACCCCGTTGCGCCCACCGATCCCGCTCCACCGACCCCGGGCAACCTCTCCGTCACCGCCAGCGCCGCTCCCTCGACCCTCACCGCGGGCAGCAGCACGCCGTCGCTCATCACCGTCACGGCGAAGAAAGGGGACGGCAATCCGGTCGACGACGGCACGGAGGTCTCCCTGACCACGTCCCTCGGCAGCTTCGCCGCCAGCGGCGAGGCCGTGACCACGATCAAGCAGCTCCTCAACAAAGGGAGCGTGCAGGTGCCGCTCTACGCCGGCAGCACGACCGGCACGGCCAGCATCCTGGCGCAGGTCGGGACGACGGTCGGGCGCGTGAGCGTCACCGTGGCCGCCGCGCCGCCCGCGGTCGTGGCGGACTTCTCCTACGCCGCCAATACGCTGGCCGTCACCTTCACCGACACCTCGACCGGCGACCCGACCTCGTGGAACTGGGACTTCGGCGACAACTCGAAGAGCACGGAGAGGAACCCCGTGCACCTCTACAGCGTGGGCGGCACCTACACCGTCACGCTGCAGGCGACGGGCGCCGGCGGCTCGAGCACGCGCACGAAGTTCGTCACGCTCTCCACCGGCACGCCGGTGGCCGCCGCGTTCGACTACGAGATCGACCCGAACAACACGCTGAACGTGCAGTTCTTCGACCGCTCCACGGGCGATCCGACCTCCTGGCAGTGGGAGTTCGGCGACCAGACCACCAGCTCGGCCCGCAATCCGTCGCACACGTTCCCCGCGGGGAGCACGTACACGGTCACGCTCACCGCCTCGAACGCGTACAGCTCGGGGAGGGTCAGCCGCTTCGTCAACACCGCGCCGTCCGCGCCGACGGCGGACTTCGACTGGGACGCGACCGGCAAGACGATCCAGTTCGTCAACAAGTCGACCAACGCCACGTCGCTGGAGTGGGACTTCGGCGACGGCACGAAATCGACCGAGACCAACCCGTCGCACGAGTACGCGAACGCCGGCTCCTATCCCGTCACGCTCACGGCCAGGAACGCCGGCGGCTCGGCCACCGCGGGAAAGATCGTGCAGACCGACCCTATCCCCGCGGCCAACTTCTCGTTCACGGTCAATGGCGTGACGGTGACGTTCAAGGACCTCTCCACCAACTCCCCGACCCAGTGGCGCTGGCGCTTCGGCAACGGCCTCCTCGGCTTCGAGCAGAACCCGACGCACACCTACAACCGCGAGAACCACACGTACGTGGTCACCCTCGAGGCCACCAACGCCTCGGGCACGGGGACGATCACGAAGGAAGTGAAGACGGGGTCGGTGACGCCGCCGTGAGGTTGCTGGTTACTGGTTGCTGGTTGTTGTGGTGAGCTCTCGCGAGAGGCGCGCTGCTCGCCAGACACCACCCGGAACCAGCCACCAGCAACCAGCAACTACTTCGTCGCGGTAATGGCCACCGACCACGCATTCGCGCGATAGTTACCATTCAGCGTATCCACGTTCGTGCCGATGACGCGCTGCTCGAACGTGGTCCAGGCTACGCCGACGTTCAGCCAGTCGAGGCCGAAGCCGGCGCTGATGGTGCTGCGGCCCGCGTCGGGGAGGAAGGCGCCGACCGTCTCGTCGGGCTGCGGGCTCTCCTCCATCGCGTAGCCGACGCGCAGCTCCGGGCCAGTGGGGAAGCGGAAGCTGAGGCCCGCGCGGTAGGTCATGGAGTCCTCGAAGGCCAGCGGATAGGTGGTGTTCAGACCGGCGTTCGACGGAAAAGCGAAGGCGATCTCCTGCACGTCTTTCCAATCGGTGCGCGTGACGTCGACCTCGACGAGGATCGGCTGGTTCGAGCCGACGGCGATGCCGAAGGTGGCCTGCGCCGGGAGGGTGAGCGTCGAGCCGAGGGCCAGGTCCTGGTCGAAGGGGAACTGGGTGCGCACCAGGGCGTCGAGCTGCGCGTCGCCGGTCTCGATCTGCGTCAGCGTGCCGACGCCGTTGTACTCGGTCTCGTTGGCGGCGCGATACGACGCTCCCCACGAGAACGAGTTGCCGATGCGGTGCAGCACGCCGGCGCTCCAGGTGTAGGAGCGCTCCGTGTCGGTCTTCATCTCCAGCGTGCCGATGTCGCGCAGCACGCCGCGGTCGTCGACGGTGACGCGCCGCGAGGCGGAGTAATCGGAGGTGCGGAAGATGAAGTTCGCCCCGATGCCGAAACTCCTCCCCAGCGCGATGCCGAGGCCCGTGGAGATGTCGAGCGAGTCGACTTCGGACCGTGTGGCCAGGCGCCGCCCGGCGAACGTCTCCGGCTCGGCCCACTCGGTGCTCATTTTGAACGGCGAATAGACGCCCACGCCCATGACCGCCATGCTGCCGAACGGCAGCGTCCCGAAGACGTGCGGCACGGTCTGCAGCGGCGTCTCCTGCTCGCCGACCGTCCCCGCGCCGATCCCGGGCGCGAGCCCCTGATAGAGCGACTCGTTGAGCTTCCACATCGTCGCCCCCACGGACGCGCCCTTCTTCTTCGCCAGCAGCCCCAGCCCGCCGGGGTTGTAGTAGACGGTCGTGGGATCGTTCGCCTGCGCGACGAACGTCCCCCCCATCGCCAGCGCCTTCGCGCTCTGCGTAGGGAGCTCGAACCCGGCGGCGAGAAGAGGAGCGGCGACGAAGGTGGCGGCAAGGACCGCGGTAAGGACTCTCATGCGAGCCCGAAGTGTACCCGCGATCAGTTGCCGGCGTAGAGGACGAAGGGGGCCCAGTAGCGGGGGTTGCGATTAGCGGTCTCCGAGTTCACCAGCCGCAGCTTCGCCGCGCGCAACGCATCGGCGGGATCGCTGCCCCTCTGGATGGCGGAGTACATCGTCTCCATCAACTCGAGGCTGGCGGCGTCGTCGACTTCCCAAAGCGCCGCGATGACCTGGTCGGCGCCGGCCTTGAGAAACGCCCAGGCCAGGCCGACCACGCCCTCGCCGGTGTACGTGCGCTGGCCCGCTCCGTGGCAGCTGGAGATCGTGACCAGGCGCGCGTCGAGCGGCTGCTCGACCACTTCGCGCGCGAGGAGCTTGTACGAGCTGTTCGGGTCGCGGCGTGCGAGGATGACGGCGGAGTCGAGCGGGCGCTTGCGCGAGGCAACGCCGTGCGCCGCGATGTGGACGTAGTCGTATTTCGTGCGCGCGGCGGCCTTGAATGCCTCCGGCGTGGCCTCCGTGTCCTGGAGCACGGTGCGGTGGTCGAACAGCGCTCCCACCCGGTCGAGCTCGGCCTTCGCATGCTTCAGCACCGGAAACGACGGATCGACCGAAGGCGCGTTCCCCACCAGCAGGATCGACGGCGATCCGCCCGCCGCCTTCGGGCGCATGGTGAACTGCAGCGACGGAGCGTTCATCACCACCACGTCCTGAATCCAATAGTGACCGGCCGGCGTGACGAGCGTCTCGAAGTTCAGCGTGTGGAGCTGCCCGTCGGCGACGACGATCACGCGTCCGTTCTTCGGCAGCGCGTCTCCCGGGACGAGGAGGCGGAACAGCTCTTTTCCCTGCTTCATGCTGGCCCGCGCGTCGGGACCGAGCGACTTGGTGCGATAGGCCTGCGCCAGCTTCTCGACGGTCGTGTCGGGCGGCAGCGTGCCCACTTTCACATCCTCGGGAGTAATGACCCAGACATACGAGCGATTCCGCCCGAGCCAGTAGCAGAGAATGGTGGCGCCGTACGCTTTCGCGATCGGGCGGGGATCGAAGGTGCCGGATATCCGGCGGCCCATCCCCAGCGATTGCGCGCGGCTGCTCTCGGTGACGGCCAGAGCAGCGTAGACGTACTTGTTCTGCACGAGAAAGTCGACGTAGGCGTCGTACATGCCCTCGACGGTGTTGAAGAACGAAAAACGCAGCTCGGGAGCGTCGATCTTGCCACGCTCTTCGTGCGCGATCTTCACCGCTTCGTCGAACTGGGCGCGCGCTTCTTCGTGGCGGCCGGCGCTCACATACAGTTTGGCGAGATACGTGCGGGCCTCGATGCGGGTCGCCAAAACCTTACTCTTCGCAGCGACTTCCTCGAGCAGCGTGCGCGCGCGATCGAAGTGGCCATCGTGAGCGGCGATCCGCGCGTCGATCACGCGCGAGCTCAAGACCGCTTCCTGGTCGCCTTTTTTTGCTTCCATGGCGTCCCGGTTGAAGACCGCGGCCTGGCGGTAGTCGCCCTGCTCGAGGGCCGCACGGGCAAGATTGGCCAAGGCGTAGCCGCGCTGAGACGGGCCGTTCGCGGCTGCCTCGCGGTTGTATTCGGCGGAGCGTGCCCAGTGCCGCTTCTGAAATTCGATGTTCCCGAGTTGCACCAGCCACAGCGGATGATCGCGTTTCGCCCCGATCTGCCGCGCCGTCTCTTCCGCGCTGCGCAGGAGCTCTTCGGCCGATTCATAGTCGCCCAGCTCGAAATAGGCCCAGCCGAGGTTTCCCTCGGCGGTCTGCCGGAGCTTCGGGAGGTTCAGCTTCTTCGACAGGGCGACGGCCTGCTCGCCACGTTCGACCGCCTCGGCATAGTGGGCTTCGTGGAACAAGAAAAGAGAGAGATTCGTCAGCGCCTTCGCCTCCATGACGGGACGTCGATGCTCGCGCGCGAGCCGCAATCCTTTCTCGGCGTCCGATGCCTTCCAATTGAGACTCGATCGATACATGTAGACATCGGCGAGCAGCGCCGGGTGATGCTTCGTCGCGATTCGCTCCGCGTGCCCGAGCAGCTTCTCATCGCGCTCGGCGAGGGCGCGCATGATCCACCACTGCACGGCCGTCTCGCTGGTGGCGTACTTTGCCGGCAGGGTGAAGTTCTCGACGGGCTCAAGCCTGGAGATCGCGAGCTCCATCCCCATCACCCGCAGCGCCCATACGGCTTCGGAATCACGCATGCCGAAGCGCGCCAGCGCGTCGTCGATGAGGGACTTGGCCTCGTCGAGCTGGGCGCGGTCGAGGGCCGTACGGACCGCACGCACCGCGGCCTGCTCCGGCGATGCCGCTGCGGCCGCGCAGAAGAAGAGCACGGCCAGCAGCGGCAGCAGTCGGTGACTACGGATAGACAGGCGTGCCATTTCCTTCGACCGAGGCGATGGTCAGCGAGCCGCCGTTGGGGCCAACGATCGACTCATTGTTGGTGTCCTCCTCGAACGTGTCGGCGCCGAGGGCGACGCGCAGCAGGTTCACGCGGCGGCGTCCGGGCTTGAACATCAGTTCCCCGAAACGCACAGTGCCGAGGCCGACGACGGGCACGTCGAACGGGCGCTGCCCCGGGACGACGTCTTCGTAAACCTTCCGCACCAGCGAGCCGCGCAGGGCCCGGCGCACAGTGACGTGCTCCTTCAGTTGCGCGAGAGTGGACATCGTGAACTGAGGCGGCAGGTCGGCCTCCGGATTGTCCGGCAGGACGACGCCGGTCGGCAGCGGCCCTTCATTCCCTTCGACGGCGCTGAGCACGGCCGCCAGGTCGTTGTAGCGTTTGAGGCTCTTGACACAGACGTCGACGTCGGGACTGACCTCCTGTCCTGCCACCCAGACGTCGTGGTAGTAAATCTCCATGACGATCGAGTTGTCGTCGTCGTGGGGAATGCTGCTTTGCGTCGAGGTCACGATGCCGCGCAACTCGCCAATCGTGACCTTGTTGAACACCTGCAGATTCTTCATGTAGACGTAGGTCTGCGTGGTGTGCTTGCCGTCGACCTTCCCGCCCGACACGCGCGTCTCCGCGAAGTCGAACGACAGCGGTTCGGAGTAGTAGTTCTCGACGACCGTCCGTCCCGCGCCGCCCGTCGGCGACAGCGCGACCGAGCCGATGCTGGGGATGTAGGTTTCGACGTTCCGGTGGCGGATGATTCCACCCGCACCCAAAGCACTCGCGTTGTATGTGAATTCGGCCATAGCTCTCTCCTTGCGTGACCCTATTTGTTGACCGCTTTACGCATTACCTCGAATTCGTGCCTGGCGACGACGGTCTCTCCGGCCGGTGCAATACCGACGGCTACCAGGACGTACGTTCCCGGACCCGGGTCGGGAAGTGGGATTTTCACGGCGTCTTCGAACAATGCGGGATCGAGGGGGTAGGTCACGACGACGGCGTCGCCGCGAAGGACTCGCGCCTCATAGCGCGGATAGGGCCGATCGGGCCGGACGTCGAACGCCAGCACCGCGGTCTTTCCTTCCGGCAACACCACCACTTCGACGTGGTTCGCGTCTCGTCCTGCCGGGATGAGATAGGTCGCCTCGCCGACAATCGGGCTCAGAGCGGGAATGGCGCTCTGCGTGCGCATCAGCAAGGGGAGATTGGCAGTCAGCAAGGCCGCGGCGGCCGCGGCGGGAAGCCACTTCATGAAGCGACGACGGCCTGCATCGATCGGGACGACCGGCGCCAGAGGGGCGGTGGGCTCGGACGTCTCCCGCACGAGGCGGCGGCCCCCCTCCATGATCGTCATGCCGAGGCGGACGTCGTCCGCGCAGGTGGCACAGTCGAAGTAGTGCTCTTCGAACGCGTCGGCTTCGGCCGCGCTGAGCTGGCCCAGCACGTAGCGGTCGGAGGCGTTCATCTCGATGGCTTGGGAGTGTTCCATTGCTGACTCTCACCGGGATAGTGACGAATCCCCGCCAAACGTTTCATCGATGTTGAGGCGGCCGCTCTTGCGGCGCAGGTAAAAGGACTTGAACTTCTCTTTCGCGCGGTGGAGCAGGACGCGGAGATAGTCGCGCTCGACGCCGAAGCGGCGGCAGACTTCCTCCTTGTCGCTCTCGTCGAGGAACACGGCGCGGAGGATGTCCGAGTCGCGCTGCGGCATGTCCTCGAGCACGCGGCGGACGCGGACCACGCTGCGGGCGCTGTCGAGCGACGCTACCGTGTCGGCCGGGTCGGGGATCTCCTCCGCCTCCTCGGTGAGCGGCTCGGTGCGTCCCTCGGCGCGGTAATACTCCATCAGCACGCGGTTGCAGATCGCGTTGACGAACGCGCCGAGCTTCTTCGCCTCGCGCAGCTCCCCCAGATGCTGGAAGCAGCGCACGAAGACCTCCTGGCGCACCTCGTCGATCGCATCGAGGGACGCCAGGCGCCGCCGCAGCTTCAGCAGCAGGAGGTCCCGGAAGTAGGCGTGGAAATGGTCCGCTGTGTCCCGATCCCCTTCGCGCAGACGCCGCACATAGTCGTCGTCGAAGACGAACAGTTCCATTGTGGTGTCTTGTTACTTTACTGCAATTCGGGTCAGGCGGCGGGGAGGAGACGCTTGAGGATCCTGCGAATCGAGGCGTGGCCGGCGGCCACATCAATTTCGCGCTGCAGCATGGGAAGGTAGCGCACCGAGAAGGCCGCGTCGGCGCCGTTGCCGAAGAGGCGCTCCACGCGGGCCACGATGGCGTCGACGTCCGCGCGCTGGAAGTCGGTCCGCGAGAGCGAGTCGACGTCGACGATGAGCGACGTCATCGGACGCAGCCACTCGAAGAACGGCTCTTCCTGCAGGAGCTGGAGCAGGTGGTTCGGCCCGTTCACCGGCGCGACCGTGGCGGCGTACTCGTCGCGCGCCGCGTCGATCAGGGCGCGGTGCATCGGCATGAGCTGTTTCCAGAGGTCGCGCAGCGCGGCGCGGAGCTCGGCGCGCACGGGATCGTCCGGCGTGTGCATCATCCGCGCGTAGAGGTCTTCTTTCTTCATGCGGGAGAAAAAATCACGCCTCCACGGTTGGCTGGGGAAGGGTTGGGTAGGCAGTGAGCCAACCGTAGAGGCCGTGAAAGCTGTGATTGCTGCAGCTCAGGAGTCACAAGGATACGCTCCAACATCCACGCCCGCAACGGTCTTGCGGCGCCTCCGGGTCGCGGGTAGAATCCGCCGCCACGCTCCGGAATGAACCGCCCGGTTCGTCCGTTAGCGTCCGTGCTCGCACCCATAGCTCAATTGGATAGAGCATCTGACTACGGATCAGAAGGTTAGAGGTTCGAGTCCTCTTGGGTGCACCAACCCCGACTCAAAACACGGCGGGCTCCGGCCCGCCGTAATACTCTTTGACAGGTGAATCAGGTGCAGTGGATGGAAGCGGCCTTCGCGCTCGCGGACGAAGCGGCTGCCGATGGGGAAATCCCCGTCGGGGCGGTGATCGTCGATCGCGAAGGACGGATCATCGGCCGCGGACGCAACCGCCGCGAGTCGGGCGATCCCCTCGGACATGCCGAGATCTACGCCATTCATGAAGCAGCACGCGCCATCGGCGACTGGCGGCTGGAAGGAACGACGATGTTCGTGACTCTCGAGCCGTGCGCGATGTGCGCGGGCGCGCTCGTGAATGCTCGCGTGGAACGGCTGGTGTTCGCGGCGTACGATCCGAAAGCGGGCTTCTGCGGCTCGCTCGGCAACCTGGTGCAGGACGCGCGTCTCAACCATCGCCTGGAAGTGGAAGGCGGTTTCATGGAGGAGCGCTCGCGGGACCTGCTCCAGGCGTTTTTCCGCCAGCTGCGCCAGCGCGATCGAACGGAGAGGTGGCAGAGCGGTTGAATGCGGCGGTCTCGAAAACCGTTATACCTTCACGGGTATCGAGGGTTCGAATCCCTCCCTCTCCGCCATTCGCTCGTTAGCTGTTAGCTCTTAGTTGTTAGCTGTTAGGAGATGCGTGGTGCGTGGTACTCCTAATAGCTAAGAACTAACAGCTGACAGCTGCCGTGCACGGAGAGATGGCCGAGTGGCTTAAGGCGCACGCTTGGAAAGCGTGTGTACGTTAACCCGTACCGTGGGTTCGAATCCCACTCTCTCCGCCATTCGGTACGCGCACGATTCACGAGGTAAATGGGACCGCTGGGATGAGCTCGGGTCCTGTGCAGCAGGAGCCGCGAACCGCGTCAGGACCGGAAGGTAGCAGCGCTAAGGGGCCCAACCTGCGTGACACAGTCAGGCCTGGGCTCTTCCGAGCGGTCCTTCTCCATATAAACTGCGCCCCTCATGTCCTACCAGGCGCTCGCGCGCAAGTACCGTCCGCAGACGTTCCACGACATCGTCGGTCAGGAGACCGCCGTGCGGACGCTGCACAACGCGATCGAGGGCAACCGGATCCATCACGCCTATCTCTTCTCCGGCGTGCGCGGCATCGGTAAGACGACCACCGCGCGCATCCTGGCCAAGGCACTGAACTGCATCAAGGGTCCGACCACGGAGCCGGACAACAGCTGCACGATGTGCCGGGAGATCACCGAGGGGATCGACATGGACGTGCGGGAGATCGACGCCGCGACGTACACGGGCGTCGACAACGTCCGCGAGCTCCGCGACGTCTCGCAGTTCCAGCCGGCCCGCGACCGCTACCGCATCTTCATCATCGACGAGGCGCACATGCTCTCCACCGCCTCGTGGAACGCGCTGCTCAAGCTGATCGAGGAGCCGCCGCCGCACGTGGTGTTCATGTTCGCCACGACGGAGATGCACAAGGTCCCGCAGACGATCCTCTCCCGCGTCCAGAAGTTCATCCTCCGCAAGATCACGCTGGACGATCTCATCGGCCGCCTCGAGGAGATCTGCCGCATGGAAGGGATCACCGCCGAGCGCGCGGCGCTGGAGATCGTGGCCCGCCGCGGCGAGGGGAGCGTGCGCGACTCGCTGTCGCTGCTCGACCAGATCATCGCCTTCTCCGGCCGCAACGTGACCGCCGAGGACGTGGCCACGATCCTCGGCCTCTCCGACACCAATTTCTTCGCCCGCGTCATCACCCTGGCCGGCGAAGGGGACCACACCGGCATCCTGGAGGCGCTGCAGGAAGCCTCCGACAGCGGCCGCGATTTCAAGATGCTCTACCGCGACCTGCTGAACTTCGTGCGCAACCTGCTGCTGCTCGCGGGAGGCGCGCCGGAGTCGATGCTCGCCGCCGCTCCCGAGGATTTCCCCACGATGCGCGCCGTCTCGGAGAAGTTCTCGTACACAGAGCTCCTCCGCATCGCCAACCTGCTCCTGCGCGACGACGAGACGGTGAACCGCGCGGAGCATCAGCGGCTGGCGGTGGAGATCGCGCTGCTGAAGGCCGCCACGTTCCCGCGCCTGAAGAGCGTGGAATCCGTGCTCGCGGGCGACACGACACCCGCGCCAAACGTAGGACGGGCTTCAGCCCGTCCAGCCGCGCCAGCGGCTCCCTCCGCGCCCAAGGCAGCCGAGGGACGGGCTGAAGCCCGTCCTACGTCCAGCGGCGATCTCGTGGAGCGGATCCGGAAGGCGAAGCCGATGGTGGGGAGTTACCTCAGCAGCGCCACGGTCACGAAAAACGGGGCGCGCATCACCATCGAGCTCGGCGACGACTTTGCCGTCGATGCCGTCAACGATGCCAAGAGCACCATCGAACAGATCGCGTCCGAACTGCACGGCGAGCGCATCACCGTCGAGGCGAAACTGCAGGAGGCACAGGCGCCGCAAGGTGGCCGTCGTGCCGAGGACAAGCCGGCGCCGGCGCCGCTGCGCGACGACCCGGTCCTCAGCGCGTTCCGCAAGCACCTCGGCGGTGAGCTCGTGAAGGAGAGCAAACGATGAACATCAAACAACTGATGAAGCAGGCGCAGCAGATGCAGGACCAGATGCAGCGCCAGATGGCCGCCATCCGCGTCGAAGGCACCGCCGGCGGCGGCATGGTCAAGGCCGAGATGGGGGGCAACAAAGAGCTCCTCTCCATCACCATCGACAAGGAAGCCGTCGATCCCGACGACGTGGAGATGCTGCAGGACCTGGTCAAGGCCGCGGTCAACGAGGCCGCGCGCAAGGTCGACGAGGAGATGCAGTCGTCGATGGGCGCGATGACCGGCGGGATGAAGATCCCCGGGTTCTGATTTGACCGCTCCTCCGCTCGCGAACCTCATCAACGAGCTGACCAAGCTCCCCGGCGTCGGCGGCAAGTCCGCCGCACGCCTGGCGTATCACATCCTCAAGCGCCCCGCCGCCGAGGCCGAGGCGCTGGCCACGGCCATCCTCGACGTCAAGACGAAGATCTTCCGCTGCTCGGTCTGCAACAACATGACGGACATCGAGCCGTGCGCCATCTGCGGGGACGCGCGCCGCGATCCGACGCTGATCGCCGTGGTCGAGGAAGCATTCAACATCCAGACGATCGAGTCGACGCGCGATTTCAAGGGCGTCTACCACGTCCTCCTCGGCGCGCTCTCGCCGCTCAAAGGCATCGGCCCGCAGGACATCGACGTGGCCGGGCTGGTCAAGCGCGTACAGCAGTCGCAGCCGCGCGAGGTGATCATCGCCACCAACCCCAACGTCGAGGGAGAAGCAACCGCCCTCTACATCGCCCAGCAACTCCGGCCGCTGAACGTGCGCACCACGCGGCTGGCCTTCGGCCTCCCCGTCGGGGGCGACCTCGAGTACGCCGACCAGGTCACGATGAGCAAGGCGCTGGAAGGACGTCGCGAGATCTGATGGGCCACGCGGTGGTGTTGTCTGTTGTCGGTTCTCAGTTGTCTGTGAATTTACGCGAGGCATCACGAACAACCGACAACCGACAACCGACAACCCAATCTGTGCTATACAGTTGCGTCCCTTTTTCACGGGCATTTGTATGAGGAACAATGGCCGCTCCTGATCTCGTGATGTACGAGGAGGAGTACCAGCAGATCAAGGACATCCTTCATCGTCTGCAGGTCGACTCCAACTCGAAGATCGTTTTTCTCGTCGACAAGAACGGGCAGCAGATCGCCGTCATGGGCGACATGCGCGGCGTCGACGCGACCTCGCTCGCGTCGCTGACGGCCGGCAACGTCGCCGCCACCGACGGCCTGGCCAAGCTCATCGGCGAGAAGGAGTTCTCGATCCTCTTTCACGAGGGGGAGAAGGACAACATCCACATCTCTCTCGTCGCGCAACGCGTGATCCTGGTGGTGATCTTCGACGAGAAGTCGTCCCTGGGGCTGGTCCGCCTGCGCGTGAAGAAGGCCTCCCAGGAGCTGGAGCGCACGTTCGAGGTGCTCCTGAAGAAAGCGGAAGCCGAGCGCGGCTCGATGTCCAACCGCTTCGACTCGCCGTTCGCCGAGATCACCGACGAAGACATCGACAGTCTCTTCAGCGAATAACCCTCCATGACGTTCATCAACTACGCGGCGCGGGAGATCAACTGCAAGATCGTCTACTACGGCCCTGGACTCTGCGGGAAGACGACGAATCTGCAGTGGATCTACGACAAGACGAACCCGCAGGCCAAGGGAAAGCTGATCTCCCTCGCCACCGAGACGGACCGCACGCTGTTCTTCGACTTCCTCCCGCTCGACCTCGGCACGGTGCGCGGCTTCAAGACGCGCTTTCACCTCTACACCGTCCCCGGCCAGGTCTTCTATGACGCCTCGCGCAAGCTGATCCTGAAGGGCGTGGACGGCGTGGTGTTCGTGGCCGACTCGCAGGAAGCGCGCATGGAGGCCAACATCGAGTCGCTGGCCAACCTCGACAAGAACCTCAAGGAACAGGGCTACGAGCTGAAGCAGGTGCCCTACGTCCTGCAGTTCAACAAGCGCGATCTCCCGACCGCGCTGCCGATGGACGAGATGTACCGCCAGCTCAATTTCAAGGGCGAGCCGACCTTCGAGGCCGTGGCCATGAACGGCACGGGCGTGTTCGACACGCTCAAGGCCGTGGCGAAGCTGGTGCTCACGGAGCTCAAGAAGAAGTAATGTACGCGTCCTATGGACGCGCAGTTCCGCCAGCTCTTCAACGCGCAATTCACGCCCGAGCTGTACGACTTCTACCGGCACGAGCTCGAACGCCGCCTCGACTGCACCTTCGATTTCCGCCTGGCCGAGTCGCCGCTGTTCCTCTCCGACGACTTCAAACGGCGGGCGGTGGAGAGCGCGAACGCGATCCTGGAACAGCTCTCCGATCCGGCCCTGATCGAGCGGATGAAGGCCGCCATTCCGGAGCGCTGGAACACGCCCGGGATGGACCACCTGCCGAACTTCGCGCAGGTCGACTTCGCGGTCGTGCGCGCGGCGGACGGCACGCTGGTGCCGAAGCTGATCGAGCTGCAGGGCTTTCCCTCGCTTACGTCGCTGCAGGTGTTCCAGCGCGACGCCTGGAAGGACACGATGGCCAGGATGGACGGCCTCGACGTGGCGTGGTCATGCTGGTTCTCCGGCTACGACCGCGAGGCCTTCCTCGACCTGGCCCGGCGCACGATCGTCGGCCTGCACGATCCGTCGGAAGTGATCCTCATGGATCTCGATCCGCCGCGGCAGAAGACGTATCCCGACTTTGCGGCGACGAAGCTGCTGTTCGGCGTGGACGCCGTCGATCCGACGTCGCTGGTGAAGCGCGGCAAACATCTCTTCCGCGCCGACGGTACGCCGGTGCGGCGGATCTACAACCGCGTGGTGTTCGATGAGCTGATCGGCAAGGGGATCGAGCTGCCGTTCGACTACCGCGAGGAGCTCGATGTCGAGTGGACGCCGCACCCGAACTGGTACTGGGTCTGGTCGAAGTACTCGCTGCCGTTCCTGCGGCACGAGTCGGTGCCGCGGGCGACGTTCCTGTCGGAGCTGGACCGCGTGCCGGACGACCTCTCGCGCTACGTCCTCAAGCCGCTCTTCTCGTTCGCTGGCGCGGGGGTGAACGTCGAGCCGGCGCGCGCGGACGTGGACGCCATCCCCGAGCAGGACCGCCACGGCTGGTGCCTGCAGGAGAAGATCGAGTACGAGCCGGCGCTGCAGTCGGTGGACGGCGGCGGCGTGAAGATCGAGATGCGGATGATGTTCCTCCGCCCCGACGACGAGCCGAAGCCGATCCTGGCCCAGAACCTGGTCCGCCTCTCGCGCGGCAAGATGCTGGGGGTGGACTTCAACAAGCAGTTCACCTGGGTGGGATCCACCGTGGGACTCTCGGTGTCATCCTGAGTCGCGTAGACGACGAAGGACCCCCTGCTGAAACCCCGTGCCCGATCTGAAGGCAGGGGGTCCTTCGCCGTCTGCGCGGCTCAGGATGACACTCAGTTCGTAGCGTGGAACTTCACCATGCGCCACTGGTAGTACGCGGTCTGGTCCTTCGAGCCGATGTGCCCGTACGGGTAGCCGCTGAACGTCTTCTCCCCGTCCTGCGCCGGGATGCGGCAGGTCGAGGTGCCGTACACGATCGTCCCGTAGCCGATCACCTCGTCCGCGCTCGACCAGATCGTGTAGACGTACGACCCCTCGTAGTGGCTCGTGGCCGCGAGGTCGACGAGGAAGGCCGACACGCCGTACGGTCCGAAGCCGCCGACGAGGTAGCCGGGATAGAAGCCGTTGGTGTTGCCGCAGGTCGGCGTGGTGGGGCCGGTCATGTAGCAGGTGGTCAGGCCGCGGTTCGCGCCGGCGATGCCGACGAAGGTGTCGACCGACGAGGTCAGCGACGCGCCGAGGTTGTACGCGCCGCCCGCCAGCGAGTCGTTGCCGCTGCCCCCCTTGATGGCCTTGCGCGTGAGGGTCACGCCCATCGAGTGCGTGACGATGTCCACCTTGGCCGCGCCGGTGTACGCCTTGACCGCCTGGATGAAGGCGCGAATGCGCGTCAGGTACTCCTTGGAGTGGTACTGCTGCGAGGAGAAGGCGGAGTTGGCCGGCCCCCAGGTCGTGGCATAGAGCTCGGCCGAGGTGTAGCCCTGCGACTTGAAGTACTCGATGCTGGCCCGCCACCCCGTGGCCAGCGAGGAGCCGGTGCCGAGGGCGGAGTCGGAGTTGCCGTGGATGAAGATCACCGGCTGGTTGACGACGCCCTGCCCCGCGAAGACGCGCCCGCCGTAGCTGCCGCCCGGCACGTCGGTGCGCGCGAAGCCGTACGAGCCGTAGCCGTTCGCGGCGAGCCAGGAGCGGAAGTCGCCGCTCAACCCGTACGCGGGATCGGACTCGAGCTGCGCGTGCGCGGCGGAAGCGAACAGAAGGAGGGCGGCAAGGAGGGCATTACGCATGGCCGCGCATTGTAGCTGCCCAAAGGCGGGCTGAAGCCCGCCCTACGTCTGGCTCAGGCGCGGCGTGTGGCAAACGTAGGGCGGGCTTCAGCCCGCCTCGCATGCGCCACAGCCGCGCGGTACAGCATCCACAGCGCCACGATCTGAATCACGTGGTACAGGTCGTTGTAGTCGAACCAGCGCTCGTGAATGGTGACGTGCGCCGCCTGCACCAGCGCGCCCGCGAGCGAAGCACCCATGCTCCCGAGCACCCACTTCTTCGCCGGATGGAAGATGGCCACGAGGATCATCGCCAGGCCGTAGTCGAGCACGACGAAGAGGAAAGCGTCGTGGCCGATCATCCAGCTCAGGTAGGCAATCAGCTCGAGCGTGGCCACGAGCTGCAGACGCTGATCCGTTCCAACGAGCAGGAAGAAGCTGGCGAGGCCGACCGAGAACGTGGTCGCCTTCCACAGCAGCCGCCATTCGTCGCCGAAGCCGTGAAACACGCCGCCGGCAAAGGCGGCGAGGCCGGTGAAGAGAAATGCCAGCGCCCAGAGGCGGGCTGAAGCCCGCCCTACGTTTGGCTCGGGCGCGGCGTGTGGCAAGCGTAGGGCGGGCTTCAGCCCGCCTCGCATGTGCCACAAGCGCGCGGCGAAGATCCACGCCGCTACCCCCAGCGCGAAATCGGTGACCAGTGCCATCGGGTCGGTCATGCTTTTCGCATCATCTCCCGAACGTGCCGATCGAAACCGCCGCGCCGCTCATTCCGCCGCGACCGACGCTCGCCAAGCTCCGCGGCGCCTCCGCCGAATGCAAGGCCTGCGATCTCTGGAAGACCGGCACGCAGACGGTGTTCGGCGAGGGGGCGCAGAAGTCGCTGGTGATGTTCATCGGCGAGCAGCCGGGCGACAAGGAAGACCTGGCCGGCCGCCCGTTCGTCGGCCCCTCGGGCGCCCTGCTCGACAAGGCGCTCGAGGAAGTGGGGATCGACCGCAGGAAGGTCTACGTCACGAACGTGGTCAAGCACTTCAAGTGGGAGCCGCGCGGCAAGCGCCGCATCCACAAGAAGCCGAACGTCGCCGAGATCACGGCCTGCCGCCCCTGGCTGCAGTCGGAGATCAACGTGGTCCATCCGCGCGCGATCGTCTGCCTCGGCTCGACGGCCGCGCAGGCGATCCTCGGCCCGAAGTTTCGCGTTTCCGTGCAGCGCGGGATCTTCGTCCCCTCCGACCTGGCCGAGTACGTGACCGCGACCGTGCACCCGTCGTCGATCCTCCGCGCGCCGTCGGACGAGGCGCGGCAGACCGAGCGCGCCCGCTTCGTGGAGGACCTGCGCAAGATCAGCGAGGCGATCCGCGACTTTCTCTGATCACTTCACGACACGCCCCGGCGCCGCCTCTTTGAAGCGCGCCAGGTCCGCCCATGCCTCCTCGGCCTCGCCGAGCCGCGCCAGCGCGTAGCAGTTGGCGCGGATGGTGAGCATCTCCTGCTGCCAGATCGGATAGGGCTCCACCACGCGGAGCGCGGCGATGGCGTGCGGGCCGCAGCGGTCGAACAGCGGCGCGATGGCGATGAGGGCCATGTTCCTGCCGGTCTCGTGCTGAAACGCCGCGAACGGCAGCGACAGCGCGTTGTACAGGGTGCGCGCGCGCTCCGGGCTGGTGTGGGCGAGATCCAGCGCCAGATCGAAGGCCGGATCCATCACCAGCGGCTGCGGCCAGGCCGTGCGGCGATAGCCGAGGAAGGAGCGGCGCAGCAGGGCCACCGCCTCGTCGATGCGGTTCTGCCGCGAGCGCAGCAGGGCCAGGATGAGGTCCGCCTCGACCGGCTGGACGCTCCCCACCATCTTCGCCCACTCCTCGGCGCGGGCGTCGCCGTTCTTCGCCGCATCGATGGCCATCTGCGCGAGCTCGCCGAGGTGCCGCGGCGTGGCGTCGCGCGCGATCCACGGCCGCATCCGGTCGACCGCCGCCCAGTCCACCGCGCCGCGCACGCGCGGGCGCATCATCCGCAGCCGTTCCGCATCGCGCGCGGTCTGTTCGTGCAGGCTCGTCGCGGCGTCGATGCTGCGCGCGAAGCCGAACTCGATCACCGTGCGGTCGTCCGTGTTGATGGCCTCCGCCTGCTTTGCCGCCAGGCGCGCGAAATCCTCGTTGGCGAAGAGGCGCCCCAGGAACCCTTCCGCGCTGTCCACACGCCAGACGTTCATGGCCGCGGAACGGTACGGCTCCGATTGCAGCCGTGCGCGCAGGTCCGCGGCGTCGATCAGCAACGGCTCGGCGGACGCGATCAGCATCATGTCGCCGCCGGTCATCCACCACGTGTGCACGTGCGGGAAGACGCCGGTGAGGGTCGCGTAGATCGTGCGCACGGTCTCGGGATGCACCGCGTACGACTGCACCCACTGCGCGAAGATCCCGCGCGGCCGCAGGCGGTTGCGCGCGGTGACGTAGAACTCGTGCGTGAAGAGGCTGGCGATGCCGGCGCGGTAGGGGTTGGACGGCTCCGAGGCGATGATGTCGTAGCGGCGGCCGGTCGTCAGCAGCACCTCGCGTGCGTCGCCGATGGTGATGTGCACCTTCGGGTTGCGCATGGCACCGGCGTTGACCGCATCGCAGGCGCGGGCCACGTCGAGCACCACCGGCTCGAGCTCCACCGTGTCGACGCGCTGCATGGTCGGCATCACGCCCAGCCAGCCCGCGGTCGAGCCGGTGCCGAGACCGACCACCAGCGCCGTCTGCGGCCGGGGATGGACGGCGGCGGCCACCACTCCCAGCATCACCTGCGTCCCCGAGTCGCCGCGCGCCGAGCCGTCGCTCTTGCCGTTGACGAGGAAGGCCAGGTCGCGGTGCGCCGTCAGCGCCACGCTCGACTCGCGCCCGTCGCGCTCCCAGAGGACCATCCGCCGCCGCTCGTTGATCCAGCGCTGCAGCTCGTTCCGCGTCTTGAACTCGGGCGCGCGCGCGGCGCCGATGCCCGAATGCCGCCACACCGCGGTGGGACCGGTCGCGGCGATGCAGAACGCCAGCGCGGCCACGGACGTGACGGCGGTGGCGATCGTGGCGAAGCGCTGCTGCTCGCGCAGGGCGAGCATCATCGCCGCCGCGCCGAGGAGCGCCAGCACCGCCGTCACCAGCCGCCACGTGCCCGGCGCCGTGAGCAGCGGCATCAGGCCGAAGCCGCCCGCCAGCGAGCCGGCGATCGCGCCGGCCGTGTTCCACGCGTACGCCGCCCCGATCTGCCGGCCGACGTCGTCGCGCCCGCGCCCGAGGAGCGCGATCAGGAGCGGGAACTGAATCCCCGAGATCACCGCCGCCGGGAAGACGACGATGCCCGTGACCAGCACCCACGCCACGATGTGCCCGTCGAACCCGAGGATACCCAGGCCGCGCAGCACGTTCGCCAGCAAGGCCAGGCGGTCGCCCAGCGCGAACGGGATGATGATGGCCAGCGCCTCCAGGCTGCAGGTGATGGCGAACGCGCCGATGGTCGCCTCGCCGCGGCGCCGGAACGCGTACAGCGCCCCGCCGAGGGCGATCCCCGCCAGCGCCACCGCCAGCACCAGCCCGAACATGTAGGTCGTCCCGCCCAGGATCGGCGAGAGCATGCGGTACCAGACCAGCTCCATGAGCAGGAAGGCAAAGCCGACCAGCGCGGACGCGGCGTAGACGAACGAATGCAGGGCGGGCTTCAGCCCGCCTTCGGCGGCTTCTTCATCGCGGGCTGAAGCCCGCACCACATTCATCCTGCGGGCGACCAGCGCCACGACGACGTTCACCCCCACCGCCATCAGCAGCGTGGTGCGGTTCCCGAGCTGCTCGAGCAGGACGAACGTCGACACCAGCGTCCCCGCCACGGCGCCGAGCGTGTTCACGCCGTACAGCAGCGCCACCGCGCGGCGGCCGCTGTCGTCGTTCGTCTGCACGGCCCGCGCGGCCGCCGGGAGCGTCCCCCCCATCAGCAGCGTGGCCGGCCCGAGGATCAGCGTCGCCAGGACCAGGCGCAGCAGCGTCGCCCCGGCGATGCCGAGGCTCGGGGAGCCGCCGCTGGCGAAGTACACCTTCGCCGCAAACGCGAGCAGGAACGGCGACACGGCTGCAGCCGCCGCGATGTAGAGCTCGAGCCGCGCGTAGTACTGCAGCGGGCGCTCCTTCGCGTCGGCCCGTTTGCCCAGCAGCGCGCTCCCCAGCCCGAGCCCGAACATGAAGATCGCCAGCACCGCCCCCGTCGCGTACGTCGACGCGCCGAAGATCAGCCGGAACTCGCGCAGCCACACCGTCTGATAGATGAGAGCGGAAAGACCGGAGAAGAAGAGCAGAGCAGCGACCCGTACCGCGTCCCGGGTCATCGGCACCGCTCGGCGCTCTGGACGCGAATGCTCGTCTCCGAGCCGACGATCGCGTTCCCCAGCGCGTTGAGGTCCTTCGGCAGCTCGGGCGGTGCATCCAGCCAGCGCGTTTCCACGATCTCACCGGCCTCGTCGACGGTCATCGCATACTCGATGCGGTCGCAGCAACTGTTCTCCGGGACGTAGGAGGCGCGCCAGCGCTTCGGCGTGGCGTTGCCGAGGAGCGTCTCGATGCGGGCGAGCTCTTCCTTCGTCGCGTCGTAGCTGCACGCCTCGCCGTTCATCCTGCGGACGGCGATCTTCCCGTCGGAGTCGATGGCGAAGGTGCCGATGCCGCGGCCGGCAATTCCGCCCGACGTCGCCACCTCGATGCGCCACGGACGCTCGGGCGCCGGCCCCGCGGCCGCGCACGCCGCGGCCAGCATCATCGACAGAAAGATTCGTGAAAGCTTCATGGGACTCTCCATGTTGTAGAAACCTGCACACAAAATAGCGCGAAAACTGGCTTTTGTTGCGTGCCCGGAAGTCGCGTCGTACACTCGATTGCACCACACGAATGTCCATCCACCCGACCTTTTTCCCGCGCCTCTCCTCGGCGATCACCATCGGGAAACAGAATGAAGGAGCAGGCAATGGCCACTGTACCGAATGACAAACTGAAAGCCGCCGAATCCGCGCTCTCCCAGATCGAGCGGCAGTTCGGCAAGGGCTCGATCATGCGCCTCGGGGCGAAGGAGTTCAGCGCGGTCAGCGCGATCTCCACCGGCTCGATCGGCGTCGACGCGGCCCTCGGGGTCGGCGGCGTCCCCCGCGGCCGCATCGTGGAGATCTTCGGACCGGAGTCCTCCGGTAAGACGACGCTCTCCCTGCACGTGATCGCCGAGGCGCAGCGCGCCGGCGGGCTGGCGGCGTTCATCGACGCCGAGCACGCCCTCGACGCCGAATACGCCAAGAAGCTCGGCGTGGACATCGACAACCTCCTGGTCTCCCAGCCCGACTCGGGCGAGCAGGCGCTGGAGATCGCCGAGGTGCTGGTGCGCTCCGGGGCGATCGACGTGATCGTCATCGACTCCGTGGCCGCGCTGGTGCCGCGCGCGGAGCTCGAAGGGGAGATGGGTGATTCTCATGTAGGTTTACAAGCACGATTGATGTCGCAGGCGATGCGCAAATTAACAGCCATTCTTGCGAAGTCGAAAACGTGCATGATTTTCATCAACCAGATCCGCGAGAAGATCGGGGTCATGTTCGGCAACCCCGAGACCACCACGGGCGGCCGGGCCCTCAAGTTCTACTCCTCGGTGCGCATCGACATCCGCCGCACCAACCAGATCAAGGAAGGGGAGGAAGTGGTCGGCTCGCGCGTGAAGGTGAAGGTGGTCAAGAACAAGGTGGCCGCACCGTTCCGCCAGGCGGAGTTCGACGTCGGCTACGGCGAGGGGATCTCCAAGACCGGCGAGCTGCTCGACATCGGCCTGGAGAACAAGCTGATCGAGAAGTCCGGCTCCTGGTTCTCCTACGGCGACGTGCGCCTCGGCCAGGGACGCGAGAACGCGAAGCTCTTCATCAAGGAGAACAGCGATCTCTCCTCCGAGATCGAAGGGAAGGTCCGCCGCCTCCTCGGCATCGGCGGCCCGGATCTCCATGTGATCGAAGGCGGCGAGCCCGCCACGCCGGCCAAACCGGAACGCATGGTCCGCAAATAAGACGCAGAATGTGGGGCGGCCTTCGGGCCGCCCTTTTTCCTGTCATCCTGAAGCCGCGCAGACGGCGAAGGATCCCCGCCTACGGAGCGAGCACGGGGTTCCAGCAGGGGGTCCCTCGCTGCGCTCGGGATGACAGGTGGGCTCAGCGCTTGCGGATCGTGACGTCGCTGCCGATGGTGTCGATCTTCACGCGCGCGTCTCCCGATCCTACCCGCCCGGTCGCGTTCAGCACATCGACGTCCGGCCGCCACCAGCGCTTCCGGCGCGACTTGCGAATCTCCAGCGGAAAGTCGCTGATGATGCGGCCCTCCGGCCCCTCGTGGTTCTGCTCCAGCTCGATCTCGAACGTGCCCGAGAAGCTGGCCGGCAGCGTGAGGGTCACGCTGCCACCCATCGAGTGCAGCGACAGCGATCGGCTCCCCGCGACACCGTCGACCTCAACGGTGACGTTGCCTCCCATCGTACCGGCGTCGAGGGAGCCGACCAGATCGCGCACGCGGATGTCGCCGCCCATCGTCTTGGCGACGACGTGCCCTCGGGCCCTCCCCACGCGGATGTCCCCACCCATCGTGCGCAGGACAGCGCCGTCGGGCGCATCGTCGACGTCGATGTCGCCTCCCATGGAGGATCGCGTAATCTCCCCACCGGCGGCGGCTGACGCGGGAACGAGCAGCAGCAACAGCAACGCGAGTGCTTTCATGTTCCCACTACGCGGGACGCCCGTCCCGGGTTAACTGCTACTTCGCCCCTTTTTCCCGCAACAGCTTCGCCACGGCCTCGTGCTTCCCGCGCTCGGCCTCGGCGATGGCGGTCCGGCCGTCGTCGCTGCGCGAGTTGAGCTCCGCGCCATGGTCGAGGAGGAGCTGGACCAGGTCGGCCCTCCCGAGGAACGCGGCCTCGTGGATCGGCGCAAAGCCCCCGGCCTGCCGGTCGAGCGGATCCGCACCGCGCTCGAGCAGCAGTTTCGCCGTCCCGTACTGTCCCGTGAGCAGCGCCACCTGCAGCGGCGTGTTGCGGAAACGCGTCTTCGCGCGGACGTGGATGTCCGCCCCGGCGTCGATCAGCACGCGCGCCGTCTCGACGTTCCCCGCGAACGCCGCCACGTGCAGCGCCGTCCAGCCGAACTGGTTCTTCGCGCGGACCGCGTCCTTGTCCGCCCGCAGCATCGCCGCGACCTGCTCCGCGCTCCCCACCGCCGCCGCGTCGTACAGATCGAGCTTCGGCTTCGCGGCCACGACCATCTTCAGGATCTCGTTCTCCTGCGGCGGGAGGAACCCTTCGCCTTTGACGAGGATGAACAGGGCCGCCTGGACGGCCCCTTCGGCAAGCGACGGATCCTCCGCCAGCAGGCGCTTCACCGTCCCGACGTCTCCCGCGCCCGCGGCCTTCCGGAAGTCCTCTTTCGCATCCGCGAATGCCGTTCCGGGCAACAACAGCAGCAGCACCATCGCCAGTCGTCTCATGTCGTTTCTCCTTCCACCATCAGCGTAGGAAGCCCGCCCGCGCCGCGCATGTGCCGGATGGCCTATTCGCACGCGTAGCCCTTCCGTGTGACGATGTCCGTGCATGAAGCGGATCACGCAAATCGGTGGCGCGGCGGCATGGCTCGCGGTCGGCACGCACGTCGCGCTGGCGGGGGCGGACTCGCCGCTGCGCTTCGTGATCTGGTCCGTCGCCTTCGCGGTCTTCGGCGCGGGTCTCCTCGCGCCGGCGCGGCTTCCGGTGCTGGCGCTGCAGGTGGCCGCGGTCACGGCGATGGTGCTCACGCTCTGCGACGGTTTCGAGGGAACGCTGCTGGTGATGGTGGCGATGCAGCTCGGCTCCGTCCTGCCGCGGCGCACGGCCATCCTCTGGATCGTGGCGCAGACGCTGCTCCTCGGCGCCGCCATCGGCTGGCACTGGACACCCCGCGCGGCGATGCTCATCACCCCGCCGTACCTCGGTTTTCAGTTGCTCGCGTACCTGGCGCTCGAAGCGCTGGCCCGCGAAAGTGCCGCGAACGCGGAGCTGCGCGCCACGCAGAGCATCATCGCCGGCTCCACGCGGCTCGGCGAGCGGCTGCGCATCTCGCGCGAGCTGCACGATACCGTCGGCCACCGGCTGACCGCGCTGTCGCTGCACCTCGAGGCGGCGCTGCAGAAGTCCGCGCCGCCGGCCCGGGAGTACGTCGATACGGCGCAGTCGCTCGCGCGGCAGCTCCTCGGCGAGGTGCGCGACATCGTGGCCACGATGGGCGAGCCCGACGGCATCGACCTCGCCGGCGCCCTGCAGACCCTCACCGCCTCCGTCCCCCGCCCGCAAATCCACCTCGCGGTGGAGCCGGATATCCGGATCGACGATCCGGAGCGCGCGCGGGTGGTCGTCCGCTGCACGCAGGAGATCATCACCAACGCCGCGCGCCACTCCGCGGCGGAGAACCTCTGGATCGTCATCGACCGGGAGGGCGACTCGGTGCGCATCCGCGCACACGACGACGGCCGCGGCAGCGAGCGCGTCCCCGAGGGCTTCGGGCTGAGGGCCATGCGCGAGCGCGTCGAAGGCGCGGGCGGACGGCTGCAGATCGAGACGCAACCCGGCGCCGGCTTCGACGTCATCGCGCTGGTGCCGGCATGATCCGCGTCTTCATCGCCGACGATCAGGAGCTCGTGCGCAAGGGGCTGCGCGTGCTGATCGAGCTGGAGCCGGAGCTGACCGTCGCCGGCGAGGCATCGGACGGCGAGGAAACGCTCGCCCGCATCGCCGAAGCCGCGGCGGACGTCCTCCTCCTCGACATCCGCATGCCGCGCAAGAGCGGCCTGGACGTGCTGCGCGAGCACGGTTCCACCCTCCCGCCGGCGCTCGTGCTGACGACGTTCGAAGATGCCGGCATCGCCCTGGAGGCGATCCGCCACGGCGCACGCGGCTTCCTGCTGAAGGATGTGTCGTTCCAGCAGCTCGTCGGCGCGATCCGCAGCGTCGCCGTCGGCTCGACGGTGTTTCAGCCGGCCATCACGCAGCGGCTCATGGCGCAGGCCGTGCGCCGGCAGAACGACTTCGTGAGCGCCGAGCTGCCGGAGCGCCTCACCGAGCGCGAGATCGAGGTGGTCCGGCTGATGGCCGGCGGCTACAGCAATCGCGAGATCGCCCACGCCCTCGGCGCGGCCAGCGGGACGATCAAGAACCACGTGGCGTCCATCCTCTCGAAGTTCGGCGTGCGTGACCGCACCCGCGCCGTGCTCAAGGCCCTCGAGGCCGGGCTGCTGTAGAGTCGTCACCGCTTGAGACTCGACCAGGCCGTCGCCGCGCGCTACCCGGAGATCTCACGCCGCAAGGCGCGCGAGCTCATCGCCGGGAAACGCGTCTTCGTCAACGACCGCCCCGTCGGCGTGGCGTCGCGCGAGGTGAGCGAGCGCGATCGCATCACCATCGCCGAGGAGCTGCCGGAGCTGGACGTCATCCGCGAGACGCGCGACTGGATCGCGGTGAACAAGCCCGCCGGCATCCCCACGCAGCCCGCACGCGACCGCAAGCAGCGGTCGCTGGAAGAATTGATGCGCGCGCGCTTCGGCAGCATTTATCTCGTCCACCGCATCGACACGCAGACCAGCGGCGTGGTCGTCTTCGCCCGCACGAAGGAGGCCGCGGCGCGGCTGTCGTCGCTCTTCGCCTCGCGCGAGATCCGCAAGACCTACCTCGCGGTCGTCGAAGGGGCGGTGACGCACGAGCTGACGATCGAGTCGCCGATCGGCGGACGCGACGCCCACACCATCGTCCGCCCCCTCCGGCAACTGGAGGGGATGACGCTCGTCGAGGCGGAGATCCTCACCGGCCGCACGCACCAGATCCGCATCCACATGAAATCGATCGAACAGCCGGTGGTCGGCGACCGCCGCTACGGCTCGACGCTCCCCGCGCTGCGCATGCTTCTGCACGCCTGGAAGCTCGAGCACGCCTGGCTCGGCGGCGCGCTGGCGGCGCCGCTGCCGGGCGATTTCCCGGCGCTTTGACGTAGGACGGGCTTCAGCCCGCCCATGGACGGGCTGAAGCCCGCCCTACGTTGCGATACGATCCCCGGCAATGGAGATCCCAGTTTTTCATGCAACGACCGTCATCTGCGTCCGCCGCGACGGGCAGGTGGCGATGGCCGGCGACGGACAGGTCACGGTCGGCAACACGGTCATGAAGCACGGCGCGGCGAAGGTGCGGCGCCTCTACCACGACAAGATCCTGGCGGGCTTCGCCGGCTCGGCCGCCGACGCGTTCGCGCTCTTCTCCCGGTTCGAGGCGAAGCTCGAGGAGTACCGCGGCAACATGGAGCGGTCGGTCGTCGAGCTGGCCAAGGACTGGCGGATGGACAAGTACCTGCGGCAGTTGCAGGCCATGCTCATCGTGGCGAACAACGAGCGCGCCTACCTGGTCTCCGGCACGGGCGACCTCATTCAGCCCGACGACGGCATCCTGGCCATCGGCTCGGGCGGCTCGTTCGCGCTGGCCGCGGCGCGCGCGCTGGTGCAGCACACGCAGATGGGCGCGGCGGACGTGGCCAAGGAGTCGCTGCGCATCGCCTCCGAGATCTGCATCTACACGAACGACAACATCACGGTGGAAACGCTCTGACATGGTGATCCAGCTCCCCGCAGTTACCGAAGCGCCGCTCGACGCGGAACGACTGACCCCGAAAGAGATCGTGCGCGAGCTCGACAAGTACATCGTCGGGCAGAAGGCGGCCAAGCGCGCGGTGGCCATCGCCCTGCGCAACCGCTGGCGGCGGCAGCAGCTCCCGCCCGAGCTGCGCGACGAGGTGGCGCCGAAGAACATCATCATGATCGGCCCCACGGGCGTCGGAAAGACGGAGATCGCGCGGCGCCTGGCGCGCCTGACGCGCTCGCCCTTCATGAAGATCGAGGCGTCGAAGTTCACGGAAGTCGGCTACGTCGGCCGCGACGTGGAGTCGATCGTGCGCGACCTGACGGAGATCGGCGTGAAGCTGATCAAGGACGAGAAGAACCGCCTCGTGCGCGACCAGGCCGAGCGCAACGCGCGCGAGCGCATCCTCGACATCCTCCTGCCGGACTCCCGCCCGCCGCGCGCCCGTCCGGCGTTCGTCTCCGCTCCCGAGCCCGAGGACTCCTCGACCGAGACGCGCGAGAAGCTGGGACGCTGGCTGGACGAGGGAAAGCTCGACGAGCGCGAGGTGGAGCTGGACGTGAAGGAGCAGGGCTTCCCCTCGTTCGAAATCTTCACGCCGCAGGGCGTCGAGGAGATGGGCGTCAACGTGAAGGACATGCTCCCCGGCATCTTCGGCGGCAAGTCGAAGCGTAAGAAGATGCGCGTCGGCGACGCCCGCGACATCATCATCCAGGAGGAGGCGGAGAAGCTCGTCGACCAGCAGAACGTGGCCCGCGAAGCGATCGAGCGCGTCGAACAGAGCGGCATCGTCTTCCTCGACGAGATCGACAAAATCGCCGGACGGCAGAGCGCCTCGGGTGGCCCGGATGTCTCGCGCGAAGGTGTCCAGCGCGACCTGCTCCCCATCGTCGAAGGCACGACCGTGAATACCAAGTACGGGATGGTGAAGACCGACCACATCCTCTTCATCGCCGCCGGGGCGTTTCACGTGTCGAAGCCGTCGGACCTCATCCCCGAGTTGCAGGGCCGCTTCCCCATTCGGGTCGAGCTCGAGTCGCTCTCCGAAACCGACTTCGAGCGCATCCTCCGCGAGCCGAAGAACGCCTTGACCACGCAGTACACCGCGTTGTTGGCTACCGAGGGCGTGACGCTGACATTCGCGGATGACGCGGTGCGCGAGATTGCTCGCTTCGCGGCGGTGGTAAACGACAAGACCGAGAACATCGGTGCGCGGCGCTTGCACACGATTCTGGAGCGGTTGCTCGACGAGCTGTCGTTCGATGCATCGGAGCGCGGTGGCGAGACCGTCGTCATTGACGCGGCGTATGTAGGACGTGTGCTCGAAGGCATCGTGCGCGATGAGGATTTGAGTCGGTACGTTTTGTAGGCTCAGAGGCTCATGGGCTCACAGGCTCATAGCTGTTAGAATCGCGGTTCCACACTGCCGGTCCACGCGGCTTCCGCGCGTGCGTTTTTCCTCGGCGCCGGCCGTTATGAAGAATTCATTTCGAGCGTTGTACGTGTGGGAAGCATCCGTCGATCTCTCCGTTCGCATCATTGCATTAGCAGATCGTCTCGTTGCTCGGAGGCGTTTTGCCATTGCCGATCAGATCGTCCGCTCCGCCATCAGCGTGCCGAGCAACATCGCGGAAGGACAAGGCCGATCAACAGTTCGCGATCGCCGTCACTACCTCGTGCAGGCCCGCGGATCGCTGTACGAGCTCGAGACGCAGCTCGAGATCATCACGCGCGCCAAACTCGCGAAAGACTCCTCCGGCGTCCGAGAGCTGACCGCAAAACTCAGTGCCGGTCTCACCAGACTGATCCAACGCTACGAGGAACGCCTATGAGCCTATGAGCCTATGGGCCTATGAGCCTATGAGCCCTACGACACGGTCTTCTTGAACGCCCGCGCACTCACCGCAATGAGCACCGTTGAAATCGCCAGCAACGCAAGCACCGGCTCCCATAAGTCGGCGAACGTCGCACCGCGAATGACGATGCCCCGTGCGATCTTGATGAAGTGTGTGGCCGGCAGGATGTAGCTGACCACGCGCAGCGGGAGCGGCAGCGAGGAGAGGGGGAAGACGTAGCCCGATAACAGAACCGAGGGGAGCATGATCCCCATCGCCTGTTGCATTGCTTCCATCTGCGAGCCCGCGCGGGAGGAGATCAGGAGGCCGAAGGAGAGCAGGGCGAGCAGGTAGACCGAGGAGAGGGCCAGCAACAGGGTCACGCTGCCGTTGAAGGGCACGCGGAAGAGGAAGCGCATCAGCAGGAGGACGATGACCAGGGTGCCGTAGGCGAGGCCCATGTAGGGGAGGATTTTGCCGAGGACCACGGCCAGCGGCGACACGGGGGTCACCATCAACTGTTCGAGGGTGCCACGCTCGCGCTCCTTCACGATGGCGAAGGCGGAGAGGATGGTGCCGGAGAACGTGAGCAGGATGGCGATGAGGCCGGGGATGAGGAGATTGGCGCTGCGCATGTCGGGGTTGAACATCATCACCGGGTGCACTTCCACGATCAGGTCGCGGATGCTGTGGGTGAGGATGACGCCGTTTGCGGCGGAGAGGGCTTGCGAGGCGGTGCTGGAATCCGAGCCGTCGATGAGGACGAGGACGTCGGCGCGGCGGCGGGCGGCGAGGTCGCGGGCGTAGTCGGGCGGGATCTCCACCGCCACCTGCGCGTGGCCGGCCACGATGTTCTGCTGCAGCTCCTGCCGCGACTGCGCGTAGCCGACCACCTTCAGGTAATGCGTCGCGCCGAACTGCTCGATGAGGCGGCGGCTCTCCTGGGTGCGGCTCTGGTCGAACACCACCGTGGGGATGTTCTTGGCGTTCATGTCGATCACGCCGAAGAGGATCAGCTCGAACACCGGCACCATCAGCGCGAACATGAGCGTCGTGCGGTCGCGCACCATCTGCGTCAGCTCCTTACGGAACACCGCCGTGAACCCGTGCATCACGAGCGCACCTCCGTGAGCCGCACGAAGACGTCCTCCAGGGTCGGGGCGATGTCTCTCACCGCCACGGACGACACGCCAAACGCCTCGAGATCCTCGTCGATCTTCTGATTCGAGACCGACTGGTCGACGAGCAGATGCAGCGACGTCCCGAAGATCGTCGACGCGCGCACATACGGCAGCGTGCGCGCGGAGGTCATCAGTGACGCCACTCCCTCGCGGCACTCCACCTCCACGCGGCGCATCCCTTCCGGCGTGACGTCGGGGAGCTGCTTGAGCTGCTCGGGATGGCCGTTGACGATCAGACGCGAGAGGTAAAGATAGGCCACGGTGCCGCAGCGCTCCGCCTCGTCCATGTAGTGCGTGGTGACGAACATCGTCACTCCTTCGCCGGCGAGGCCGAACAGCAGGTCCCACAGCTCGCGGCGCGCGACGGGGTCGATGCCGGCCGTCGGCTCGTCGAGGAAGAGCACGCGCGGGCGGTGCATCATCGCGGCGGCCAGCGCCAGGCGCTGCTTCCACCCTCCGGAGAGCTGCCCCGCCAGGCGCGAGCGGTACGGCGCGATGTGCGTCAGCTCGATGGCCCACTCCTTCCGCTCCGCGCGCTCGGCTCCTTTCAATCTATAGATGGAGCTGAAGAAGTCGAGGTTCTCGTCGACGGTCAGGTCGCGGTAGAGCGAAAAGGCCTGCGAGACGTAGCCGATGCGCCGGCGCACTTCCTCCCCCTGCGTGCGCACGTCGGCATCGTCCACCGTGGCGTCGCCGGTGGTCGGCTGCAGGAGGCCGCAGAGGATGCGGATGAGCGTCGATTTGCCGGAGCCGTTCGGCCCGAGGAGGCCGAAAATCTCACCGCGCGGCACCTGCAGTGAGACGTCGTTGAGTGCCTGCACGGAGCCGAAGTGTTTCGACACGTGCCGCACGTCGATGCCGATGGCGCCGCTCATTTCGCGCGTCCTTCCACGCCGAGGTCGACCTCGGCGGCCATGCCCGGCTTGAGGCGCGCATCGGGGTCGACGATCACCTTCACCCCGAAGACCTGCTCGGCGCGCTGGGCGCGCGTCTGCACGTTGCGCGGCGTGTATTCGCCCTGCGAGGCGACGGTGGCGACGCGGCCGCGGAACCAGACATCCGGCCAGGTGTCGACGCGCACGCGCACGGGCATGTTCACGCGCACCAGGCCGAGCAGCGTCTCGGGAACGTAGACACGGACCCAGAGCTCGCGCGGCTCGAGGATCTCGGCCACGGTCTGGTTCGGCGCGACGATATCGCCGGGACGCAGGCCGAACGACTGGATCGTGCCGGTGACGGTCGACTGCACCGTCGTCTCCTCGCGCTGCTTCATCAGCGAGGCCAGACGCTTCTCCTGCTGCGCGACGGCCGCGCGCGCGGCGGCGATGTCTTCCTGACGCGTCCCCTCGCGGAGCGCGCGGAGATCTTCCGCGGACGCCTTCGCCTTCGTGCCCGCGTCGTCGGCCAGTTGTTTCGCCACGATGCCGGCGGCGTAGAGCGCGTGGATGCGGCGGCGCTCGCGCTCATCATTCGCGGCGATCGCCGCGGCCTTGCGGATCTCCTCGTCGCGCGGCCCGGCCAGCGCCTTGGCGAGCTGCGCCTGCGCGGTGGCGATGGCCGCCTGCTGCTCGGCGAGCTGGCGGTCGATGGTCTCGGTCTCGAGCGTCACCAGCGTCTGGCCGGCCGTGACCTGCTGCCCCTCATCGACGTGTACGCGGACCACGCGGCCGCCGACCAGCGACCCCACGTGCACCGTCCTTGCCTCCAGCGTCCCGGCGAGGACGAGCGGCTTCGGTTTGCGCTGGTTGCGCAGGTACAGCAGCGTCGCCGTGGCCGCGGCCAGAACGACGAGCGCGAGGATGACTTTCTTCAGCACGGGTACCTCCGGAGGAACGGGCTGAAGCCCGTCCTGCGTTCAGCACGCCCGTCGACCAGAGGTCGATCAGCGTGTCGATGTAAGTGTCGAGGGGATAGGCGGGGGTCACGGCCAGGACCTGGTGAAAGAAGACGTAGGCCTGCAACTGGCCGAGGAAGAGGAGGGCCAGCGCCTGCGGATCGGCGCGGCGGATGGTGCCGCGCTTCATGGCGCGCCCGAAGTAGTCGGCCAGCAGGCGGATGACGCGGCGCGGCGGCACGTCTTCGCTTCGTGGATCGAATGGCACCGTGAGCGTCGTGGCGTGCATCTGCACGGCGATCGCGGAGCGGATGATGCCGGTGAGGAACGGGATGAGGCGCCGGGCGAAGTCGGCCAGGGCGATGCGCGGATCTTCGTCAGGATCGAGGCTGGCCAGCTCCAGGACCTGCGTGGCCATGGCGGCGCTGAAGAGCGCCTGCTTGGAGTCGAAGTACTTGAGGATGGCCGCGGGGGTGACGTCCAGCGCCTTGGCGATGTCCGCCAGCGTGGTGGCCGCGAACCCGCGCGCCTGGAAGGCGGCGCGGGCGGCTTCGAGGATCTGGTCGCGCGAGATGCGCGGGGGACGTCCCATGGTTAGTGAACGTAGGTTCACTAACCACGGTTTGTCAATGGGCGTTTACTAAGTCGTCGCAAAAAAGGGCGGGCTGAAGCCCATATGCACTAACTTAGCAAACGGCGTAAGCTAAGTGTATGAAGGAACGGGTGGATGTGCGGGAGTGGGTCGAGTTCCAGTGGCCGTATTTGATTG
>Ga0196976_1000307_pt1 | contig 32573 bp, 31 predicted proteins | sample S3v_513CmetaG_FD_148644 | JGI IMG/M metagenome (GOLD analysis project Ga0196976, IMG submission 148644) | Soil microbial communities from Anza Borrego desert, Southern California, United States - S3+v_5-13C | ecosystem: Environmental > Terrestrial > Soil > Desert | place: USA: California... | reverse complement strand
GTACACAGCAGCACAACGCGGTATGGCAGCTCCAGCGCCTGCAGGATGTTCTCGGCGTGGCCCACCATTTCTTCCAGCGCGGAATAGCTCTTTTCGGGGTGCACGATCTGCACCATCTCAACCTTGTCGAATTGGTGCTGCCGAATCATGCCGCGCGTATCCTTGCCGTACGATCCTGCTTCGGAACGGAAACAAGGTGTATGCGCCGTCAATTTGAGTGGCAGCGATTCCAGCGGCAGGATTTCGTCGCGAACAGTATTGGTCAAAGTCACTTCTGAGGTTGGGATCAGGTAAAGTGCTTCGCCATTCGCCTGGCCTTCCTGCCCACCCTTCTGCGCTGCGAACAAATCCTGTTCAAATTTCGGTAGTTGTCCCGTGCCTCGTAAAGTCTCCGCATTAACGATATATGGCGTATAGCATTCGTTATATCCGTGCTTTTCAGTCTGTGTGTCGAGCATGAACTGCGCGAGTGCGCGATGCAGTTTGGCGATCTGGCCCCGCATCAAAGTGAAACGTGCACCAGCAAGTTTGGCCCCAGTGTCGAAATCCAGGCCTAAGGGTGTGCCGACATCCACGTGGTCCTTGACCATAAAATCGTAGCTGCGTGGCGTGCCCACCTTGCGGACCTCAACATTGTCTGCCTCGGATGTACCATGGGGCACACTCTCATGGGGCAGATTAGGCAGATTCAGCAGCAATTGCTGAACCTGCGCCTGTATTGCAAGCAGATGTTCCTCGTCTGCTTTGAGTTGATCGCCCAAACCTGCGACCTCGGCCATGATGGTGGCGACATCTTCTCCCTTGGATTTGGCTATGCCAATTTGTTTGGAGACGGCATTACGTTTGGCCTGCAGCTCCTGTGTACGTGTTTGAACCTGTTTACGCTCCAGCTCCAGGGCCGCAAATGCTTCCTTGTCCAGCTTGAAACCTCGTGTTGCAAGTCTTGCTGCTACTTGGTCAAAATCATTTCTTAACAACTGAATATCTAACATCTAGTCTCCGCTTTTCTTCTTTTTGGCTTGTTTATCCAGCTCGTGCAGACGCGCGAGCTTCTCGCCGATCTTGCCTTCCAGCCCGCGTGGGGTTGGTGTGTAAAAACGCACATCCGGCATATCTTCCGGGAAATAACTCTCACCCGCCGCATAGGCATCCGGTTCGTGATGGGCGTACCGATACTCCTTGCCGTAATCCAGGGCCTTCATCAGCTTGGTGGGCGCGTTGCGTAAATGCAGCGGCACTGACCGGGATTTATCCTTGCTGACAAAGGCCTTGGCTTCATTGTAAGCCATATAAGCGGCATTGCTCTTGGGAGCGACCGCGAGATAGAGCACGGCGTTGGACAAGGCCAGCTCACCTTCCGGCGAGCCGAGCCGTTCGTAAATAGCGCAAGCCTCAACGGCCATGCTTTGCGCACGTGGATCCGCTAGTCCAATGTCTTCAATCGCCATACGGATGATACGGCGTCCCAGATACAACGGATCCGCGCCCCCATCCAACATGCGTAAGAACCAGTAAAGAGCGGCATCCGGATTAGAGCCGCGCACGGACTTATGTAGTGCCGAAATCTGGTCATAAAAGGCCTCTCCACCTTTGTCGAAACGACGTAGCTTGCTTGCCATCGTCGACTGCAGAAAGGCTTCGTCTATGGTGCCAACGTTTTCTGAGTGCGCCGCATTGAACAGGCTCTCAACAAAGTTGAGCAGCCGCCTTGCATCACCATCCGCATATGCCAGAACTTGTTCTCTAACCTCGGGCGTGACTGTGATGCCCTCCCCCGCAACTTTCAATGCACGATCAAACAGCTGATCCAGCTCAGGCTCGGACAGCGCACTCAATACAAACACCTGCGCGCGGCTCAGCAATGCGCTATTCACTTCGAAGGAGGGATTTTCAGTGGTCGCGCCTATGAAGGTGATCAGCCCACTTTCCACATAAGGAAGAAAGGCGTCCTGCTGCGACTTATTGAAGCGATGGACTTCGTCAACGAACATGATGGTGCGACGACCAGACTGCTGCAGGTTGTGCTCGGCCAATTGGACGGCGTCGCGGATATCCTTGACGCCAGCCATTACAGCAGATAGAGGAATAAATTCGGCATCTACGGCTCTAGCGATCAGGCGTGCCAGCGTTGTTTTTCCCACCCCGGGCGGGCCCCACAAAATCATGGAAGGCAGCTTGCCAGAGGTGAACGCGAGCCGCAGCGGCTTACCCTCGCCCAATAAATGCGATTGGCCTACTACTTCATCAAGGCTCTTGGGCCGAAGTTGTTCGGCTAATGGGGCTTGCGGGCTTATGGCTTGAAAAAGATCGCTCAATACATCCTCATGCTTATCGAATCAGCTATGACAAAAAGCAGTTACCACACCACGATAAGCATACCAGATGATTCAACTACGAATTACTGCTCAGAGTTTACCGAGCACTACCGTCAGTCAAGACCAAAGTGTTCTTCTTAAATGCGACAGTACCAGTTATATCACTACCAGATGCGTCATTGGGAGCAATAAGGTAGCTCATGCCTGCCTGCTGGGCATTAGATCCCGCAAGAAACCCTACACCATGTAGACAGTCTCCGCACTCGGTTGCTCCATTGACAAAGAAAAGCCGAGGATCGGCTGTAACAAGTGAGCCATAGCCTTCAGCATCATATTGCGTACCGGCCACGGTGGCTTTGATATTTGCGTAAACTGAGTAGCTATAAAAATCGATACTCATGAATCCATAATCTAAAGTACCAACGTTCCCCATACCGTCAGTAGGCCTAGTACCACCGGTCAAACTATAGTTTGCAGTACTATTCTCTATCCCTAAGTTCAATGCCCCAATATCTGAGATTGATGTTGAGCTGCCATAGATGAAATGAGCGTTTGTAATGCTTGCAGTATGAGTACTTTCTTCATCAGTCATCAACACTGTACCACCATTCAGTCTTGTCCAGGTAAGGGCTCCATCGCTGGCGCTGTCCAGGAAATTACCTGTTATATTTGAAACGCTAAATGTGCCCTCAGGGCCTGATATTTTCGTAATTCTGCCTACAGAGTCGAAGTCTATTGTTCCTGGTAACCCGCCCTCAAGGTCGCCATATAGCTCTTCACCTGCTACATCACTGTAATGCACAATCGCAATACCTTGGTTGGTAATTGTCTTGTAAGGTGGGGACTCAATCGGCGCAGCGGTTTCTATAACTGGGCAATTACCCACCACCACGCACGAAGTGCCGTTTTCGGTATATTGTTCGGCAACCTGGAAAGTATCAGATTGCTGCTGGTCTTGCTGCGTTTGCTGTTGGACCTCTTCAGGCGTATTGCCTTGAGGGCCGGCAGCAGTCACCGTTGGCTCCTCGTTTGAATACTCGGGCTTGCTGTTCTCATTTGACACTTCACCACTCTGCCCTGAGAACAATACCAAGTCGCCCGTTGAGTTCGAGATATAGACAGCACCATTGCCTACCTTTACTAGTAACTTGTCAGTGTATTGGGCAAGGAATTCTGTGCCGCGTATGCCGATTGTCGCAACTGGGGTGTTGACACGATAGTTGGATTTGTTCACATGCCCGATAGCGCCGGTAATAGCGCGCAGTCCGCCTTTGATCAGGCTGAAATGACCTTTTTCATTGCCATCCGTCTTACCTTCATATTTATACTCATCCACGCGAAATTGCGTATCAGGCTGCAGAGATATATAACCACCGTCACTGAACCTCAACTGGGCACGGCCATTGCTATTTGTTTGCACAGTATCGCCGGGGTTTACTTCAAGCCCTTTAGTAAGCGGGCGTTGGCGGCCGTCTGAACTGGTTACCTGCACATTTCCAACAGCAAACTCGACTTTGGCTGCGGCCGAATAGGCGGTCAATGGTAAGAAAGCAAAGGCTGCCACGAGGAGCCAAGCGTTTTTATTCAGGAACATTGGAAGAGTTTTCATAATGCCTCCTTACCAGCCAAAGTCATGACGGAAGTTAATCGATATGACAGTGCGGTCATATTCGTTGATTACGATATTGGAATCTGTTTTTGTATAGCTAATTTGTGGACGTATGGTCCAGTTGTAACCCGGCAGATATCGCATGCCTATAGCAACATCGTACTGATCATCTTCCCGGGTTTTCAGGAATAGCGGATCATCACCGCCATAGTCTCTGTATTCATATGCGGCTGAACCGTAAACAACTGTTTTGGGGTTAAGCGTGAATTGCCCGCCTGCTCTAACCCCGTACAAGTCATGTCCTAAAAATGGGACATTCGATTCCCGCTCTTCCTCAGTACCTACATATCCGCTCATGAATAGAACAGGTGCTTTATCGCCACCAAAGGCATGCCCCCAGCCCGTGCCGACGACATACCGATCCGCATCACGAATCCCCTGCCCTGGATATTCAAGCCGTGTAGCCTGCAAGAAAGTACTCAACTGGTTATTTTCATTGATCGTGCGTTGCCATTGTCCGGTCAAGCCATAAGCATGACGAAATCGCTCACTATCCACGTAATATGAGCCGTCTTGCAGCGCCACTGAGTAGGCATTGAGGCCTTTTTTGTACTGTCCGCCCAGATTGAAATCAAGGGAATCAGTATCGAATTGTTCCTGTGACCAGTTGAGTTTTTTACTTCCCCCCGCCGAGCCAAAAACGGTCAGGTTCTGGGAGACAGGTGTGCTGAATGATGCGCCTGCAGCAAGGCTGATGAAATTGCTGGATAACTCCTGTGCGTTATTACTCAGGTTAAAGATAGCACCACCAAAAACCGGGACGGCTATATTAGCTGCAGTAGTTGCGCTGTTGACGTTGGTATCATGGCCTATGCCGAAATCAATGAAGGCCCGATACCGAGTGGCCAGCCCCAGATTCTTATCGATGGCAGAAAGAAAGCGATTGATACTTTCTTTCGCATCTTCCGGTGGAGATTGGTTCAACACATGTTCAAACTCAGCCTTGGCGGTTTCATTTTCACCCAGCTGAAAATAGGCGCGGGCTATCTCGGCCCTGGCCTGAGCATGATTGGGCTGCAAGGCCAGCACACGCTCAAGCGCGAAAACGCCCCGGGTTACATTCCCACTATCAATGGCAGCGACACCGAACAGGTAATCGAAATCGACATTGCCGGCGCGCTCTGATTCGAGCGGTTCCAATAATGTGTAGGCTTTTTTGTATTCCTGGGATTTGAGAAGGCTCAATGCCTGCTGGAGTATAGGGTCTTCAGCAGCCGCTAGGGGCAATGAAAAGGCAAGCGCAAAGGCAAGAGCCGTAAGCACAGCACAACGTGACAACGACATAGAACCCCCTGATTTATTATCGTTTTTATTTTGGCAAAACTATACTACAAATATGGTTTTTCTATGCAAGAGGTTAATTTTTTAAGCAGCTTTGTTACTCCCCGACAACATCGGCTCCTGCAGGTGGCTGGAACGAGAAGGTCTGGCTGGATAGTTTGGGATTGAGTTCAATATCGGTGAATTCGATGACCGTGATGTGCCCGAAATTGTCGCGCATCTCCATTTCTTTCAGCACATTATTCTGGAATCCCAGATAAACCTTCTCAAAGCCATTGTCCTCATCTCTGGGCGTTGCCTTAACCCATTCCAGAGTGTCCTGTCGGCCTTCGTTCTTGAGCTCAAAGCCTTTTTCAATTTCCTTACTGCCTGCAAGTAGGGCTGCCGGGCTGGAACCTATCGCCTTACTGATCGTACGGACGGTAACCTGATTTAGCTCCGGGTCGAACAACCATACTTTTTCGCCATCGCCCACAATTTGCTGCACATAAGGCTTGTTGTAATCCCAGCGGAATTTGCCGGGACGCTGCAATTGCATGGTGCCATCCACTTCCTGCACCTTACGCCCCTGGCTATCCACGACAGTCTGATGAAAATGTGCCCTAACGGACTGGGTTTTGTTGAAAAAGGAGTGAAGTTGTTCTACCCCACCGGCATGGCATACCAAGGGGAATATCGTGATCAGGGCTAACAGGTATCTAGTCATCATTACTCATTATTAGGTGCAAGAACTTCACGGTTGCCGTTGCTTTGCATGGCTGATACCAAGCCTGCTCGCTCCATCTCTTCAATGAGGCGTGCTGCGCGGTTGTAACCAATGCGCAAGTGGCGCTGGACCGCCGAGATCGAAGCCCGGCGCGTTTTCAATACGATAGCTACGGCTTCGTCATAGAGAGGGTCTGATTCACTGCCGCCTTCTGCGGAACCTGTCATCTCCCCAGATTCTTCAGTCGCATTAGTGAGAATGCCCTCGATGTAGTTTGGTTCGCCCAAGGACTTGAGATGCTCGACCACGCGATGAACTTCCTGATCAGCAACAAAGGCACCATGAATTCGTTGGGGATAACTTGTGCCTGGGGGCTGGTACAGCATGTCGCCTTGTCCCAGTAATGCTTCGGCACCCATCTGGTCCAGAATGGTTCGCGAATCGATCTTGCTGGAAACCTGGAAAGCTACACGGGTAGGAATATTGGCCTTGATCAAACCAGTGATGACATCTACCGAAGGCCGTTGCGTTGCCAATACAAGATGAATACCGGAGGCACGGGCCTTCTGCGCAAGCCGTGCAATAAGCTCTTCCACTTTCTTGCCAACCACCATCATGAGATCGGCAAGTTCATCGATCACCACCACGATCAATGGCAGCTCATCAAGTGGTTCAGGACTTTCCGGAGTCAGTGTAAAGGGGTTCGTTAGTGGAGTACCTTCCTTCTGGGCTTCTCGCAGTTTCTGGTTGAAGCCAGCCAGGTTTCGCACGCCGAACGTCGACATGAGTTTGTAACGCCGCTCCATCTCGGCCACACACCAGTTCAGCGCATTCGCGGCTTGACGCATGTCGGTAACAACAGGGGCCAGTAGATGAGGGATGCCTTCATAAACTGAAAGCTCCAGCATTTTCGGATCGACCAGAATCAGCCTGACCTTGTCGGGTTCGGCCTTGTAAAGCAAACTCAGGATCATGGCATTGATGGCAACTGACTTGCCAGAACCTGTGGTACCTGCAACCAACACGTGTGGCATCTTGGCCAGATCGGCAACTACAGGTTTACCGGCGATATCCTTGCCAAGCGCAATGGCCAGTGGGGAATGTACATCGGCATATACCTTCGAACCCAGAATCTCGGACAAGTAGACGATCTGCCGCTTAGGGTTGGGGATTTCCAATCCCATGTAGCTCTTACCGGGGATCGTTTCGACCACGCGCACGCTGACGACTGATAAAGCACGGGCAAGATCCCGTGAAAGATTTGCCACCTGGCTGCCCTTGACACCCGCCGCTGGCTCCAGCTCAAAACGCGTGATGACAGGACCCGGTAATGCCGTGATTACTTTGACCTCGATGCCGAAATCCATGAGCTTCCGCTCAATCAGGCGTGAAGTGAAATCAAGCGTCTCAGCGGACTGTAGCTCCACCTCGCCTTGGGGTTCCTCCAAGAGATGCAGCGGAGGCAAGGCGGAATCTGGCAAAGAGGCAAACAGGGCAGTCTGGCGCTCTTTTTCCACACGGTCGCTTTTAGGGATATCTAGGGCTGGCTTTTCAATCTGCACAGGCGGCCGGTCCTCGACGCGCTTACGCTCATTTTCAACGAATTCAGTGCGCTTCTGTTCTGCTCGTTTGCCCGCCAGCCTATCCTGACGATCCTGCCATGTATTGATGACAAAATGGTAAGAGTTGATAAGCGCATCACCAAGCTTCTCAGTGATCAAGACCCAGGACCAGCCGGTGAAGAGGCTGAAGCCTATGGCAAACAACATAAGCAACACCAGGGTAGAACCAGCAAAGCCGAACATGGTACGCAACACTTCATCCATCACACTGCCTAGCATGCCGCCGGGAACAGAAGGCAATTCAGCCGACAATGGCACAATATGCCCTGCTTCCAAACTTGAAGAGGCAGCCAGCAACAGCCCGAAACCCACCATATTGAATAACAGCAACGGGCGCTGACTCACTGCATCGACCTCAAGTCGCAGATAAACAAGCCACATGGCATAAAATGCAAAAATTACCCACCACCAGGCCGAGAAGCCAAACAAGTACAACAGCATGTCCGAAACCCAAGCACCGACAGTGCCGCCTGCATTATGGACAATAGTGCTGTCGCTGGCGCTGTGAGACCAGGCAGGGTCTGCTGGGTGATAAGTGAAAAGGATAGCAGCCAGATAAAGGCCAACAGCGACCAACACGAGCCACCATGCTTCACGGATCAGGCGGATATTTTTAGGCGCTGCTGCTTGGCGACGGCTATTGAGAACTGCAGTGGTTTTTTTCTGGAAGAACAAGTTTAGACCTGTCATTAACCTTTGCCTGCATTATATCAGCATAGGTTTATGCAGTACTCGTTGGCGACTTATGCCTTCTACCCTTTTAGAGTACTTATCGCACAGATTAGGATAATCAATTTGCACTAGAACAGAGACGAACCTAACATCTCGGTTCAGGTCATCCTGTATTACTGTTTAGAAAAGGATCAGTCATGGATATTGGAATCAAAGAACAAGATCGCAAAGAAATCGCTGAAGGATTATCGCGCTTGCTGGCCGACACCTATACGCTGTATCTCAAAACGCATTACTTTCACTGGAACGTGACGGGTCCGATGTTCCAGACGCTGCATTTAATGTTCGAACAGCAATATAATGAGCTCGCACTGGCGGTAGACTTGGTGGCCGAGCGTATCCGTGCATTGGATGTTTATGCCCCCGGCACATACCGCGACTTCGTCAGACTGAGCTCCATCAAGGAGAGCGAGTCCGTACCAAAAGCACAAGATATGATTCGTGAGCTGGTTGAAGGCCACGAAGCAGTTGTCCGCACCGCACGCTCAGTATTCCCCGTTGTGGAACAGGCTGCTGATGAAGCGAGTGCCGATTTATTGACGCAACGCCTGCAAGTCCATGAAAAAACTGCCTGGATGCTGCGCAGCCTGCTTGAAAAATAATCAGTTTAGTTAAAGGGAGTCTTCAAAGTATGTCCACCAAACACGCCCACGTGTTAATCCTGGGTTCCGGCCCGGCAGGCTATTCCGCTGCCGTCTATGCAGCACGCGCTAATCTCAAGCCCGTGCTGGTAACTGGCATTGCACAGGGTGGCCAGCTCATGACCACCACTGAGGTGGACAATTGGCCGGCGGATGCCGACGGAGTAATGGGTCCGGAATTGATGGCTCGTTTTCAGCGGCATGCCGAACGGTTCAATACCGAAATCATTTTTGATCATATTCATACGGCCAAGCTCACGGAAAAGCCGATTCGCCTGATTGGCGATTCTGGTGAATATACGTGCGACGCATTGATCATTGCTACAGGCGCTTCTGCACAATACCTGGGTTTGCCTTCAGAGGAGAAGTTTTCGGGTAAGGGCGTATCCGCCTGTGCGACATGCGACGGGTTTTTCTACCGTGGTCAGGAAGTGGCTGTCATTGGCGGCGGCAATACAGCCGTGGAGGAAGCGCTATACCTGGCCAATATCGCCAGCAAAGTGACGCTCGTGCACCGCCGTGACAAATTTAAGGCTGAGGCAATTCTTGTCGACAAGCTCATGGATCGCGTCAAGGAAGGCAAGATCACACTTGAGCTCAATTCGGTTCTGGAAGAAGTGCTAGGCGATGACAGCGGTGTGACGGGTATGCGTATTCGCAACAACCAGAGCAACGCCGAGAAACAGATTGCGCTTAAGGGCATTTTCATCGCGATTGGCCACAAGCCGAATACCGACCTTTTTGTCGACCAGCTGGAAATGCAAGGCGGTTATATCGTGACCAAGTCGGGCCGCGAAGGCAACGCTACGGCTACTAGCATCCCGGGCGTGTTCGCGGCTGGCGACGTACAGGATCATATTTATCGCCAAGCAGTAACGAGTGCTGGCAGCGGCTGCATGGCTGCGCTGGACGCTGAGCGCTATTTAGATGGCTTGAAGTAAGCTTGTAGCACAGGCGGGTTCACCAGCCTGTGCTGGAACGGGACAAAATGGCCGAGTCTGATCCACCTGATGATGACATTGAGCTGTTTCGAGCAGCTGTACAGGATGCACGTCGGCTAAAACCCAAGCGTATTCATCATGCTCCTGCCCGACCAAAACCGATCCCCCAGCAGTTCCTGCGAGATGAAAAACAGGCCCTGGCGGATTCACTAAGCGACGACTATATCCCCGCACATGAGCTGGAAAGCGGCGAAGAACTCCTATATCTGCGTGAAGGTCATGCCCCGGATATTTTATCGAAGCTCAGGCGCGGATTTTGGGTCATCCAGGCCTCGATCGACTTGCATGGAATGGTGGTGGAAGAAGCACGCGCCTATGTGGCTGATTTTCTTGCCGAGTGCCGAAAACGCGGCATTCGATGCGTACGCATTGTCCACGGCAAGGGTTTTGGCTCCAGAAACCGGGAACCAGTGCTGAAAGCGAAGCTCCGCAGCTGGCTGATGCAGAAGGATGAAGTGATAGCCTATGCTCAGGCCAGACCCGCAGACGGTGGCAGCGGCGCGGTTATCGTACTGTTGAAGGCCTGAGTTTCAAATTTCGAAACGCTGGATGAGGCAGACGGCTTCTGCAGCAATGCCTTCCCCACGCCCTGTAAATCCCAGCTTCTCTGTTGTGGTGGCTTTCACATTCACCATGTCAGGAGGCAAACCGCAGCATGCGGAAATATTGATGCACATCTGCGGGATATGACTTGCCAGCCTTGGGGCTTGTGCAATTACGGTGGCATCGATGTTCACAATGGAAAAGTGCTTGTTTCTAAGCAGGCACACGACGTGATGCAGCAGTTGCCGCGAATTGATGCCCTTATACCGCTCGTCGGTATCCGGAAAATGTTTTCCGATATCGCCTAGCGCTGCCGCACCGAGCAAGGCATCGCAGATGGCATGAATCAATACGTCAGCATCGGAATGTCCATCTAGTCCTTTTTCATGCGGAATGTCCACGCCACCAATAATGCATTTTCGGCCCTCTACCAGCTGATGCACGTCAAAACCATGTCCGACTTTGATCATATGCCCTCCTTTGCGTCTGCACGCCATAACGCCTCAGCGAGCTGCAAGTCCTGAGGATATGTAATTTTGAAATTTCTCGCTTCCCCCGGCACCAGCTTCGGTTGCAAACCCAGCGCTTCCACAGCCTGAGACTCATCTGTCGGTACATTGCCACAAGCGAGCAGCGCTTCTTGCAGAACGCCATAGCGGAACATCTGCGGCGTTTGGGCTTGCCATAAGTGTTCGCGTGATTCAGTTTTGGCGATACGCTGCTCGCTGTTTGCCCGCTTAAGGGTATCGGTCAATGGAATGGCAAGGATGCCGCCCACCGGATTCTCTCCCAGCTCAGTCACCAACCGAGTGAGTGCAGCCTGAGTCAGGCCTGGACGTACAGCGTCATGCACAAGCACCCAATCCTCAACTGAGGCATAAGCCTTGAGATGATTGAGTGCATTCAATACTGTTTCTGCACGCGAAGTACCTCCGCATCGCGCAACGTGGGTTTTTTCACTCATGTAGATATTAAACCTGTCCCAGTGATCATCTTCAGGGCTCAAGGCAACAATGACAGAATGAATTAGGGGACTTGCATCAAAAACACTTAACGTATGCTCGATGACAGGTTTACCTGCCAAGGATAGATATTGCTTGGGAACTTCAGAATTCATCCGGCTGCCTGTGCCAGCTGCCGGGATAACAACATGAAAGAGAGCCATGCAATTATTCTAGCATGGCTCCCTTTTAGGGCTTGGTATCACGAATATCGTCCCTAGTAATTACGCAGCCTTGGACAAACCTCCAAACAGGGCCAGGTAGGTTTTTTCAATATCTACATAGAGGGCGACTGCGTTTTCCACACCGATCTGGATAGGAGGCCCGAAACGTGAAGTCACCACGCCTGCGCGTCGTAGCAGTCTCTCAATCGCTGTGGTTGTTACGGTGACGTACTGCTCAATGCCCATCCGGTGCCCATACGCAATGATTTCACCAATGGACTCCATGGCCACTTCTGAAAAGCCGAAACTATGGCGGCCTTCTGTTTCGATGGCAAACCGGCTCAATTCCCAGATTTTTGGATCTTCAGGTGCCAATTGGCCATGCAGCAGTTGCGGAAATGAATCCTTGAGCATGTAAGGCCCCTCCGTTGGAAGAATGCGCCAACATCCCCTGAGATGGCCGCCTGACTCGCGGATCATCATGTAGGTGGGTTCGATAGCGTCGTAGCCATCTATTTCCATGCCGCTCATCAGAGGCACATCCCAACCCATGCGATCTTTGAACACCTTCGCACGCAACCTGTGCATATCGCCTAGTTCATGAATGGGGAATTCTCGACGTGATGCAATTTGGATCTGTAGTGACATTTTGCAGCCTCCTGAAGTTTGTTATGCAGGTGGCATAAATATTTATGCGAAATGCATATTCAGATAACTAGCAAGATTGCTAGGTGGGAAATGGAGGCTGTCGGGGGAGAATTACCCACTGTCTGACGACTGATCTAGTCAAGACGGGCTATGAACTCAATCGGTGCGTGTAAAAACCGAAATTAAAAAGGAAATAGTGATGAGAGATGACGCTTTCAAATCAACGATTCTGGCTTTAAATCCTGAAGAACTGAGAGAGCTGCGTAGATCTCGCAAGGAGAGCCAGGCAAAGTTCTGGAAAAGATTCGGAGTGACGCAATCCCGCGGCAGCCGCTTTGAACAGGGTATTGGACTACCCACTTCGGTAGCCATACTTATCAAGCTTTATGTGGAGGGCAAGGTCAACGATGGAGACTTATGGCGTGCTCGGCGTGGTGCTAAGCTATGGCGGCAGATCGATACCAACACGTCCCAGTCTTATCACGGTTAGGCCGGGAATTCCTCCACTAGCATGCAAGATTCTGGCAGTTGTGTGTGGCGACGTTCAAAAGAAACTACTGGGAGCTAATTGGTTGTGAGCAGCGCGAATCGTGCTCAGAAGAGAATCGCTAGATTCGATACTTAATCGGGTACCAGCAAGCCCAGCCGGATCGCCTTGACTATCGCCTGCTGGCGCGTATTGACCTGGAACTTCATCCTGCTGTTCGATATATGAAAATTCACGGTAGCTTCGGAACAGCCGAGTATCATCGAAATTTCCCATGAAGACTTGCCCACCATAGCCCATTTCAAGCACTCGAGCTCACGTTGTGTCAGATGAACTTCTTCTTCAGGCTTGGTTCTCTTGATGAACTTGAGTGAGGATTCAAAAACATAATCGCGAATCAGTGCCAGGGCTGGCAAGGAATGGTTAAGTTCGTTCTTGAATTTTTTGTCCGTCAGTGCATCACTTACAAAACTGATTACACCGAATTCCCCGTTCGGCCCATGAATGGGATATGTGATGCCTGAACGTATGCCGTACCCGCAGGCCTCCTCGTAAAACTCTTTTTCTCGAGGCAATTCGAAAGTCTGCGGCTCCCAAATTAATGGAATACTGCTCTTGATACAATGACTTACGGTTGGGTCGATATAGTGAAGCTTCTCACTGTCATAGGTGGAGCGCCAGCTGGCGGAATAGTTGCTGCGAAGAAAAGCATCCTCTAGCGGCATGTTCTTGTTGAGCACGACGCCATATACCGTTTGTTCAAAACCGTTCTCACTGGCAATCCGGAACAAGTCCTGACACCAAGTGTCCTCAGAATCGGATTCAAGCAAGTTCAGCAGTTTCGCAATATCAGCTGCCATATACGGGCTTACTTTTTTTCCTAACTTGGTCTTATGCAGCATGCTCAGACGTCAGCTCGACTACAAGCCGAAGAGCCGAAAGGCTATTACCTTAAATCATATATCTGCGACTAGTTTAGACCATGTTATATAGCGCAACTAGATGCTATTCAAAAAATATTATTACATCTTGTTTACAAATAAAAAAACCGGGCTGAAGCCCGGTTTTTTTAAACACTATGTCTAGGTTCACTCATCCATTCCTGCAGCTTCAGGTGTTGAAGATATCTTGTGGATGGAGATGTCGGCCCCATTAAATTCTTCTTCTCTACTCATGCGAATCCCAACGACTAATTTCAGGATTCCATAAACAAGTAGACCGCCAGCTAACGCAACCACAATTCCAAGCAAGGTGCCAATGAGTTGTGACATCAAACTGACACCCCCCATGCCACCTAGAACCTGCATACCGAAAATGCCTGCTGCTATGCCGCCCCAGGCACCACATAATCCATGTAGAGGCCAAACGCCCAGTACATCGTCGATCTTCCAGCGGTTCTGTGTCAGGGTAAATGCCCATACGAACAATGCACCTGCAACTGCACCAGTCACCAAGGCTCCGAGAGGATGCATCACATCCGAGCCTGCGCATACGGCAACCAGTCCTGCCAATGGGCCGTTATGCACAAAACCAGGGTCATTTTTACCAAGGAAGACAGCAGCGAGCGTACCGCCTACCAACGCCATCAGAGAGTTCAATGCCACCAAGCCGCTCACGGCTTGCACGGTCTGGGCTGACATGACATTAAAGCCGAACCAGCCCACCGTAAGAATCCATGCCCCCAACGCAAGGAATGGAATACTGGATGGCGGAAAAGCGTGCAGGCGCCCTTCCTTGTCATAGCGGCCGACACGCGCCCCCAGCAAGATCACAGCGGCTAGTGCAATCCAGCCACCCATCGCATGTACAACTACTGAACCGGCGAAATCATGAAAAGCAGCGCCAAAATTCGCTGTGAGCCAACCCTGGATTCCGAAATTGCCCGCCCATGCGATGCCTTCAAAGAAAGGATAGACAAATCCAACGAGCAGGAAAGTTGCGGCCAACTGTGGGTTGAATTTCGCACGCTCGGCAATACCGCCGGACACAATGGCAGGAATGGCAGCCGCGAAGGTGGCCAGGAAGAAGAACTTGACGAGCTGGTAGCCGTTCTTGTCCGCTAGAGCCTGCGCACCGTCGAAGAACCCAATGCCATAGGCAATACTGTAGCCGATAAAGAAATACGCAATTGTGGATACTGAAAGGTCCACCATGATCTTCACCAGCGCATTTACCTGGTTCTTTCGTCGGACAGTCCCCACCTCAAGAAAAGCAAAACCTGAATGCATGGCGAGCACCATTATGGCGCCCAGCAATATGAATAGAACATCACTTCCAGTTTGTAGTGCTTCCATTTTCCCTATCTCCGCCCCCAATTGAAAACGTTGAGTTTCAGCAAAAACCGCGCCAGTTGTGAAGTCGTTTGTTTCTTAAAGTATTTTGAACAAGAGGGGTACAGGGTAACGCACCCATACTGTGCCATATGAAGTGCACCGCACTTTTTTCGTGCGTTTTTGGCTCACGCCCCAAAAAGGGGCCTGCTACAGATAGCTGACGGAGGCTTCGCTGAGGATATGGGAAGCGGCTTCAGGATCACCGATCCAGAAGTAATAAAACTCGCGCACCACAGTAAGGAATAGCTTACGCGTATCCCTCATGGTGAAAAGTGGCAAGGTTGCATCCACTGCAATGCGGTAGATGCGATGATTCTTATCTGGTGCGTCCTTGAGTCGTACGAGCAGCAGTTTTACCAACTTCACCCGCGTATCAACCAGAGATTGTTCAGCACCTTCCTGCCGCAGCGCCATAGTATAAGCCTTGATTGGCCAGGTTTCGGCTAGGCCGAATTTTTCCTTATCCAGCACCGTCCAGAGCGTTTTGAGATTGCAGTCGGTGGGCTGCCACTGTACAGGCTCGACATTGAAGCCGGACTCGGCGTTCAGGGCTGCGATTGCCTTGATGTCACTCGTCCAGAAGGGATAATATTCACGGGCAATAGCAAGGAAAGAAGGCCAGTCCTTACTTGGTATGAGTTCCAGCAGCTTCTCCACCGCTTCGCGATAGACCGTACCTTGTACGGGCTTGCCTGCGATGGCTTCCATCAGCTTGGTAAGGAAGGCTTCACGCCGTTTCAACAAGGCATCATCCGCACCCTTGTTTTCCAAGAGCTTGAGGTACGCTGCCAATGCTTCTTTTTCTCTATTATTATTCATAGCACCCTAAGCATTTAACTACACCGATTCTCCTGCTGCAAGCATAAGGGAGCGTTCTCCGACAAATGGTTGTAGCCTCCCCATATCCTGATTAATATGCGCACTCTTGTTCAGCTGGGTAACACACTTTGGAAATCATCCTTATCATTGTTTTGGCCTTAGTCGGCTGGTTCTGGCTGGACAGTATTGCCGTACGGGAAACCGCAGTAGATGCAGGACGTGACATTGCAGAACGTTGCAATTTACAACTGCTGGATGAGACTGTCGCCTGCAGCAAGCTGTGGCTTGGACGCAACGCTCGTGGACGCGTGCAGTTTTTGCGGACTTATGATTTTGAGGTGAGCGCCAGTGGTGGTGATCGCCTTTCTTGCACGCTGATCCTGCTGGGCAAGCACCTTCAGTCATGGCACGTGCCGCCCTACTCCCAGACCTGGCATTGATGTACCGCGGACGCTTCGCTCCTTCACCCACAGGTCCACTTCATTTAGGCTCCTTGATCGCAGCAGTTGCGAGCTTTCTTGAAGCCAAAATTCATGATGGCCAATGGCTAGTGCGCATGGAAGACTTGGATAAATCGCGCGAGATGCCAGGTGCGGCTGACGACATTCTGAAAACCCTGGAAATCTTCGGTTTCGAGTGGGACGAGACAGTGATATACCAAAGCAGTCGTAACCAGGTTTATCAACACGCCCTTGAGCAACTGCAGCATCAACACCTTGTTTACCCGTGTGCTTGTTCGCGCAAGGAGATTGCCGATTCGGCCAACCGCAATCCAACACTGCACGGCCTGGATGGACTGATTTACCCCGGCACTTGTCGATACGGCCTGACGGGCAGCAAAAGCCCACGCTACTGGCGCATCACAACCGATGATGGCCTAATTACTTTTGACGATGCGATTCAGGGGCACTTTAGCCATGATCTAAGCAAGCTGGTCGGCGATTTTGTGCTGAAGCGTGCGGACGGATTCTATGCATATCAGCTTGCGGTCGTGGTAGATGATGCTGAGCAAGGCATCACCCATGTTGTCCGCGGCGCCGATCTGCTGGATTCGACCTCCCGCCAGATCTACTTGCAACAAAAGCTGGGCTTTCCCACGCCCGCATATGCACATGTCCCCGCCGCCACTAATGCGAAGGGCGAGAAACTAAGCAAGCAAACCCTCGCTCCTTCGCTGAACAAACAACATCCCGCAAAAGATTTATGGCTCGCGCTCGATTTTTTGGGTCAAAATCCGTTATCCGAGCTGAAAACTTCCCCCATTGCTGACATCTGGCAGTGGGCCAGACAACACTGGGATCTATCAAGGATACCCCGCGTCAGATTCAAGGAATTCTGAACCTTGATTCCGTAATGGACTCACACAGTTTTCCAACCCGCAACCTCCAACCTGTAGGTCAAGTTAAGGAATGGCTAAAAAATCTATCTATATCAGCGATCTACTGCATCGCTTCATCATCGAAAACACGCCCATCCGCGGCAACCTCGTCAATATCGGCCGCACTTATTCCAACGCTGTACAGCATCAGAACCTGCCCCCCGTTCTGCGTGCTGCGCTGGGTGAGCTCATGGCGGCCAGCGGCCTGCTCGCTGCCACCATCAAAATGAAAGGCGCCATGGTGCTGCAGATCCAGAGCAATGGCCCGCTGAAACTTCTGGTCGTTGAATGCACCGATGACCTCAGTATGCGTGCCACGGCGAAATGGTCGGGTGACCTGGGCCATCTGGACTTCATAGATCTCATTGGCGATGGCCAGTTTGTCATCACGCTCGACCCCAAGACTGGCAGCCAGGCGTATCAGGGCATTGTGCCGCTGGAGGGTGACAGTATCAGCGAAATCCTGCAGAACTACATGCAACGCTCGGAGCAGATCGAAACGCGCATCTGGCTGGCAAGTGATCAGGACTCCGCGGCGGGCATGCTGTTGCAGAAGCTGCCCAATCAACCCGAGCAGGATCTCGATGCCTGGGGACGAATAATTTATTTAGCTGAAACGATCACACAGAAAGAGCTTTTGGGCTTGCCCGCCGAAACCTTGCTCAGAAGGCTATTCGCGGAAGAAGATGTGCGCCTTTTCGAAGCCCAGCCTATCAAGTTCAATTGCGGCTGTTCGCGCATCAGCGTCATGTCCATGCTCCGCATGCTGGGTCAGGCCGAAGTGCAAAGCATTATCGAGGAGCAGGGCAACATCCAGGTGAATTGCGATTTCTGCAACGCTGAGTACCACTTCGATCGTATTGACGCAGAGCAGCTATTCAGCGCTGAAGTCATGCCGCCGCCTATCAGTTTGGCACGGCATTAGCATCCGTTTTGGCGGTCTCGACGCGGTTCCTGCCCGCTGCCTTGGCTTCGTATAGCGCCTTGTCGGCAACCCGCAGCAACTGATCAGCAGTGTTGCCGTGCACGGGGAAGAAAGCCAGCCCGAGCGAGGCTGAGACCTGCCCTAACGGTCGGCCGAAGTGCTGCAGATGCAAGCCGAAGATGGCTTCCCGCAACTGCTGCGCAAGTTGCACGGCAGTCTCGGGCCCGGCCTCTGGGTAGATCAGCACAAATTCCTCACCGCCGAACCGGCATGCGATATCACCCACCCGAGACTTGCGGGAGAGCAAACTGCCGACCTCGCGCAGGAGGAAATCTCCGGTCTCATGACCAAAGGTATCGTTGAATTTCTTGAAGTAATCCAAATCCAGAATGACAACCGCCAGCGACCGATTTTTGCGCTGTGCGGTAGCGATTTCCCGCTGCAGTGATTCTTCCATGTAGCGGCGGTTGAAAAGCCCGGTCAGAGGATCTCGCACGGAAAGGTTACGCAATGTATCTCGCAACTTGACGCTCGCCATGGCAAGCCCTATCTGCGTCGCCAAGTTGTTTGCAAGCGAGACTTCCGCGGCCGTGATGGGCTTGCGGTGATGTCTTTCCACATGCAGGATTCCCAGGACATTGCCTTGCGCGACAATCGGTACGCATAAGGTGGAGACATCATTCCAATCGTGTAAATGCCTACAAGCAAGCGCGTGGTCATTGCCGTCCAACACATGCATTTCACCGCGTCGCAATGCCCAGCAATGGTCGGAATCGAATACCACTTCACTTCTGGAATCCACACCCCAATGCCCGGTCAGCTCAACCTGGTCGCGAGATTCCCGGAACAGATACAGCCCACCAGAATCCATACGCAGCAGCCGTTCCGCATATTGGCAGATGACATCGAGTGATTCGTCAGTATCCGCGCAAGCCTGCAGCAGGCCGGTCATTTCTCCTATCAGCGAGAGGTTATGCACGGTCGCTTTGTTTTGCGCCTCGCTCTCTCGCAAACTATGCTCGGCCTGCCGGCGCTGCCTGATCTCGCTCTGGCTCTTGATAAATGCGAACGCCAGCAGCAGCATGAAAACGACGCTAATCCCGGCCAGCCACAGCCGCATGGAACGCAGCTTGGACTCACTGTCGCGTGTTCGCTCTTCGAGCAAGGTTCTTTCCTCGACAGATAGCTCTTCGATCAGTTCGCGTGATTGATCGATGAGCAGCTTTGACTGAGCCAGGGTCTGAGCCGACTGGTTGGCATCCATGGTGCGTGTATTGATATCGCGCCGTCCCAAGGTCATCAATTCGTCAAGCAGCGGCTTCAGCAAGACCAACCGCTCCTGTTGGGAACGATTATCTGCGGTGAGGTTCACAAGCTCCTTGAAATCTGCCGCGACATGCCTTTGTGCTTCATTGAAAGGCAGCAGAAAAGTCCCCTGTCGCGCGATGGAAAACCCCCGTCGCACCGTTTCCATCTCTTCAATGCTGCCATGCAAGTGCGCCAGCTTCGCCAGGACTTTGTAGGTATGCTCGACACGCTGATTAGACTGCACGAGCTCGTCAGTCGCCAGTTGCGAGAGCCATCCCAAGATGAGGGCGGCGACCATGGCGAGCACAAAGGCCAGCACCTGGGGCCTGAAAAGAGAGGAGAGGTGTTTTGTTTTTATCATGGGCTGAAGGATTATAGCCCTATAAATTGTAGGTTATTGCATATTGGACATAGGTTTCTGGCTTCGAGGTTCTGATTGCTATTCTCTCTTGGCATCCGAACTTGCGGTCTCGCTGATCCGCGCTAATTCTTGCGTTACAGCTGCCTTGTCCCAATCCAGGTTGATACACTTGGGGCACGGGCGTTTGGCGATGTATGCTTCGGCGAGCCGGATGCGATTTTGCGTATCCGGATGAGATGACAGCCAGACGGGTACATCCCCTTTCCCCGCATATTCAGCCTTCATCTTCTTGAAGAAACTCACCATCCCTTTGGCGTCGATGTTCTTTTTGTGCAGGAGATCTATGCCTTTCATATCGGCTTCGGCTTCGACCTGACGGTTGAAATATTGCGCCGATACCTGATGCGCGACGATCAGGATTGCCGTATTGGCATCTCCCAGTACCAGCAGTACCACGCCCGCCAAGCCTGCACTGGCAATCATGTTGCGCAAGGAATGGCGCTCTTCCACATGCTGTATCTCATGTGCCAGCACGGCAGCAAGCTCATTGGCCGTATCTGTCTTTTCCAGCAGGCCGCTGTTCACCACGATAATGCCGCCGGGAATGGCAAAGGCATTGACCGTCTTATCTTTGGCCACATACCAGCGATACTTGTAGCGGGAACCTTGGGTCAGGCGGTCGCCAATCTTTTGAACAGCCTCCACCGCCGGGCCTTTGCTGAGGTATCGGGCATCAGCATTGAGCGATTCAAGTACTGATTCGCCTATCGCGAGCTCGGTCTTCATGGGTATCTGCTGCGCAATCCAGCCGGCTATCCTGTCGTATTGCCAGATGCCGATTACAACTAAGACGCAAACGACGGCGACACTTGCGGCTACGCTACGCCAGACAAAAGACTGCGTCCAGGTAGACGCTTTCCAGCGCTTGAGACCTTTCACATCCTGGGCAGGCAGTGCTTCAATCAGTAGCTTTTGCGCAATTTTATCTAACGGGATTAGCATGAACGTCTGCCCGTCCTGCTCCCACTGCAGCTGCAGCTGGTCGTGATCAAAGCCACCGACGATTGCCTCTACGTCCTCCAATCGCACTGCCTGCTGGCGCACAGCAGCGCCGTGGGAAATGACGATGGTATTCGACTGAACTTGGCAAGACACAATCTCGCCTTGCTCAGGCAAGCCCGGCCCGAACAGTCGAGCTTCAATCGGGCTGGTCATTATTGAGGCGGATTACTGGCAGTGATGAAGGTATATAGGACAAAGATGATGACGCCGAACAAATACCATCTCCCCGCCTTGGAACCCTTACCAGTCAGGGCTGCACTGAGCAGTAATTTACTCAGTCTATTCATCGGCATGGATTGAATCCAAACGGTCCCCGGACCGGAAACCGTGGCATAAAACAATCCTTCGCCGCCGAACAAACTGGTCTTGAGGCTGCCCGTATATTTGATGTCGTATCGCACGGTAGACGACATGCCAACCAGGCAGCCGGTGTCTACTTTCAATACATCGGATGGGCCCAGGGTCAGGGTTTTCAGCGCGCCGCAAGCGTGGATGAACACGATGCCGCTGCCGGTGATCTTCTGCATGATGAAGCCCTCGCCGCCTAACAGGCCAACGCGTACGCGTTTCTGGAAAGCGAGCTGGATTTTCTGCCCTTTTTCACCAGCGAGGAAAGCGCCTTTCTGGCAAATGACAGTCCCGCCCTGTTCATCCAGATTGATGGGCACGATCTGACCCGGCCCAGGGGCTGCAATGGTGATCATCTGCGCCGTGTTGCTTTTGTTCTCGTACAAACTGCTGAACATGGATTCGCCAGTGAGTGAACGCTTGAGCGCTCGCCAGAAGCGGCCAACAACGCCCAGCCTGGAGCTACTGCCGTCGCCCAGGATGGCCCGCATATTGACGTGCTGGCTGATATACATCATGGCCCCCTGCTCCACGATGGCTTCCTGCTGCGGCTCCAGCAGGATTTGCGCGTACTGCATGTCACTGCCGTTGATCTTGTAATTCAGGCCCATCTAAATCCCCCTTTGTTATTTTTTATGCAGGTGAATCAGTTATTTGGTGTTCTGCCGGACATGCTCAAACAAACATACTGCCGCTGCGGCAGCAGCGTTCAAGGATTCTACATTGCCGGGCATGGGAATTCGCACGCGGTGAGTCGCAGCATGCAGCATTTCGTCTGTGAGGCCTGCCCCTTCGTTGCCAAACACAAAAGCGATAGGGCCTGTCAGGTTCATGGAATACAGCGTCTCCCCTTTAAGACTCGCCGCCAATAGCGTGCCTCTGAATTCCGTACTCACTGCAATCAAATCAGATTTCTCGACAACAGGCAGCATGAACTGCGCGCCTTGGCCGCCACGCAAGGTCTTAGGCGACCACACATCAGCGCAGCCGGTGGAAAGATAAGCGACTTCCACACCTGCCGCTGCTGCCGAGCGCAGTATGCTACCCAGATTGCCCGGGTCCTGGATATCCTCCAGCAGGACGGCGAAACCAGGCTCTTTCGGTGCAGCCAGATGTGGAATCTTAGCCACCGCAAGAATTCCCGTCGGTGACGCCACGGGAGAGATCTCGGCGAACAGGTTGCCGGGAAACATGACCTGCCTGATGTCAGCCAAATCCTGCAGTAAATGCAGGGCATCAGTGGCCTGCCCAGCGCCGGAGACGACAATCAGTTCAGGCTCGCCGAACGCTTCCATATAAGCTTGGATGAGATGTGCACCATCCAGCAGCAGCTTGCCGGTTTTGTGGCGCTCCCTGGCTGTGTCTGCCAGTTTCTTGAGGTCCTTGAATAAGGGGTTGTCGCGTGAGGTGATGTTTTTCATTTCAGTCTTCCCAGTCTCAGCCCGATTTTAGCCTACCTGTGCGGGTTGCCTGCTATAAAAACAGGCTTTTATGCGTTAGCATCGGCTTCAAGTTGTCTCGGCAGGCCTCATCTGATGCAATCAATATTCAACATGGCGCGGGGTTGACGCTGGTGATTGGTTAGCCTTAACTATTGATGAGGTTGTGGGATACTTTAGGGCTGTTGAATTAAGGGTAAGCGCATGAAAACAGAAACCATCCTGAAGGCGGCAGAGGCCGTACAGCAAGCTATTGAAGCGCACGAATCTGAACTTGAATCGCTTGATCGCGCCATCGGGGACGGCGACCACTTCATCAATATGAAGCGCGGCAGTACAACGGTGGTGGACATGCAAAGCGAGCTCGCATCTTTAGCCCCTGACGCCGCACTCAACAAGATTGCCATGAAGCTGCTCTCTACTATCGGTGGCGCATCCGGCCCGTTAATTGCCAGCTTTTTCATGGCCATGGCAAAGGCAGAGAAGGAAAACGGAACCGATACACCGCTCAAGATGGCAAACGCGTTCACTGCCGGCGTAGAAGCCATCAAACTCCGCGGTAAATCCGATATCGGCGAGAAGACCATGCTCGATGTGCTGATCCCCGTTGCGCAGAAATTCACCGAGCTGGCGAGTCAAAACGCCGAGCCATTGGCTATCTATGCGGCACTCAAGGCAGAAGCTGAGAAAGGCATGCTCTCAACCAAAGACATGATCGCCACCAAAGGTCGCTCTGCATTCCTCGGTGAGCGAGCCAAGGGCCACATCGATCCCGGCGCCAAGTCCTGCCAGGTCATCATCAACACCGTCTGCGATCTCGCCGCTAATCAATAACCGCTTGGAGGAAAACAATGAAAAAGTTTGTGAACAGCATTGATAACGTACTAGCGGAGAGCCTCACCGGCTTTGGTGCAGCCCATGTGGACCTGGTCAAGGTCCACCTCGATCCCAACTACGTGATCCGCGCACAAAAAGCGCGTAACAAGGTCGCCCTGATTTCTGGCGGCGGTTCCGGTCACGAGCCTTTGCACACCGGCTATATCGGCCACGGCATGCTCGACGCAGCCTGCCCCGGCCACGTCTTTACTTCACCCAGCCCAGATCAGATGCTGGCCGCAGCTGAAGAAGCGCATGCTGGGCGAGGCGTGCTGTTCATCGTCAAGAATTACGCAGGCGACGTCATGAATTTCGAAATGGCCGCAGAGATGCTGTCGTTCGAGAATGCCACCGTACTCACAAGTGACGATGTGGCCGTTGAGAACTCCACCTACACTACTGGCCGTCGCGGCGTTGCAGGGACTGTGATCGTCGAGAAAGTCGTAGGCAGCCTGGCCGAAACTGGGGCTAATCTCGGCGCCTGCAAAGCATTGGGCGACAAGGTCAACAAACGCACCGGATCCATGGGGGTGGCGCTCACGAGCTGTACCGTACCTGCCGCTGGCCGCCCCACTTTTGATATCAGCGATAACGAACTGGAAATGGGTGTGGGCATTCATGGTGAACCCGGTCGCCGCCGCGAAGCCATGCGTCCCGCCGATGCCATCGTATCTGATCTCGTGGGTGCAATCCTGGAAGACCTCAAGCCAAATCGTGATGCAGAAGCTTTGCTCATGATTAATGGCTTCGCCGCCACGCCCCTCATGGAGCTCTACCTGCTTTACAACTCCGCGGCGCAATTGTTGAAAGAGCGTGGCGTGAACGTGACACGCTCACTCGTTGGCAATTACACGACGGCGCTCGATATGGCGGGCGCATCAGTCACGGTATGTTTGCTGGATGATGAAATCCGCCAGCATTGGGACTCTCCCGTACACACGCCAGCCCTGCGCTGGGGCATGTAGCCTCCATGCAACTTGAACGCATCCTGCACTCCCAAGGCTTCGGCTCACGCAAAGCCTGCCGCATCCTGGTCCGTCATCACGAAGTCATGGTCAACGGCCAGGAATACGACGACCCATTTGCCGAATTTGAACCCCAAGGCCTGCAGTTCACCGTCCGTGGTGAGCCCTGGCAGTATCGCGAAAAAGCCTACCTCATGCTGCACAAACCCGGCGGTTATGAGTGTTCGCACAAGCCACAACACCACCCCAGCATCTTCAGCCTATTGCCTCCCCCATTGATTGAGCGAGGGGTGCAGGCCATCGGGCGGCTCGATGAAGACACCACAGGGCTCATCCTGCTCTCGGATGACGGCACCTTCATCCACCGCATGAGCTCGCCGAAATGGAAAGTGCCCAAAGTCTACGAGGTCACCACCAAACACACAGTGGATGAAGCACAGATTGCAAAATTGCTGTCAGGCGTACAGCTTGTGGATGAGCCTGCACCTATCGTCGCTCTCGCTTGCATACAAATCAGCGAAAACGTCATACATCTCACCCTCGCCGAAGGTAAATACCACCAAGTGAAGCGCATGGTCGCTGCAATCAGCAATCGGGTGGAAGGCTTGAAGCGCATTCAGATTGGCGAATTGAAACTGCCAGTAGATTTAAAGCCGGGCGAGTGGCGCTGGCTGAACGATTCAGACCTGCAACTCCTGAGTCCGGCATGAGGCGATGACTACCCCAGCCAGAACCCAAGTCCTTATCGTCGGCGCAGGCCCGACGGGGCTTTCGCTGGCGTGTCAACTCATCCGCTATAACATCGATTTCGTCATCATCGACAAAAGCCCGGGCGTCACCGATTACTCCAAGGCACTGGGTGTGCATGCCCGCACACTGGAAATTTATGAGCAGCTGGGCATTGCTGACCAAGCTATCGTGCAGGGCACGGTCGCCGGCAAGGTACGCATGCTGGCCGGTGCTCAGGTGCGTGGCGAAGTTGACCTATCGAATGTTGGAGCGGGATTAAGTCCCTACCCTTACATGCTGGTACTGGAGCAGAGCAAAAATGAGCGCCTCCTGTATGACTTCATGCTCACGCATGGGAAGAATGTGTATTGGCAAACCGAGCTCGTCGATTTTTCGCAGGACGAAACCAGCGTCACGGCACAGCTCAAGACTGCAAACGGCGAAATCACCGTAGAAGCTAACTATATGGTGGGCTGTGATGGTCCCAGAAGTCTGGTGCGGCATAATCTTGGCCTCGCCTTCGAGGGCAGCACCTTCGAACGCATTTTCTATGTGGCCGATGTGCAGATCGACTGGCAGTTCAGCCATGATGCCCTGCACGTCTGCCTCTCACGCAATGCTGGCATGGCCTTCTTCCCCATGCCAGGCGAAAACCGCTACCGCATTGTCGGTGCCTTCCCCGAGGGTTTCGACAAGGATGAAGGCGAAACGCTGTATGAAGAGATCGAGCAATACATCAAGCAGCAGTCTGGCATCGCGCTTGAGATCTCACACGTCAACTGGTTCTCCACCTACAAGGTACATACGCGGCACGTCGAGAAGTTCTCCGTAGGCCGCTGCTTCCTGGCAGGCGATTCGGCGCATGTGCACACGCCCGCTGGCGGCCAAGGCATGAATACCGGCATACAAGATGCCTACAACCTCGCATGGAAACTCGCTTTTGTGCTGCAGGGCAAAGCGCATGCAAAGATCCTCGACACCTACAATCACGAGCGATTGGAGAATGCCAAGCATCTCGTTCGAACCACAGACCGCATGTTCAACCTGGTCTCCAGCCAGAGCTGGTTTATCAAGCTCATGCGTACGGTCATTATTCCGCCAATAGCCAAATACATCGTGGCGCTGAATGCATTCAAGAAGCGGTTCTTTCCGCTGATCTCGCAGATCGGCATCAACTACCGTACATCATCCCTCAGCAAGCATGATGGCGATCAGGCATTCACCATCAAAGCCGGCGATCGCATGCCGTGGTTCATGCTGGATGGGGTGAGCATCTACGACAAACTTCAGGGGCCGAGATTTCACCTGCTCACCTTCGCCAACATCAGCGATGAGAAGCAGCCAGATGCTGCAGAAAGCAAAATCACAGATATGCTGGATTATCAGGTGCTGCCGCTATCGGAAACTGTAGCGGAGGCTTTTGGCACTACGCAGCCTTTCAATGTATTGATAAGGCCGGATAATTACATTGCACTCATCAGCGTGGCCACTTCGCCAGAGCCAGTCAAAGAATATCTGGCCGAGATCATGCAAGCCTCAAGTTGAAGCAGCAGCCTTGGCTGCCAGCTTCAGGTCTGCAACCAGCCTTTCATATCGCAATTGTTTAGTTTCCTTATCCGGGGTGCGCAGTAAGAACGAAGGATGATAGGTCAGCACGACCTGCCTGCCATTGGTGAGCTCAAGCAGCTTGCCGCGATTGGCTTCCAAACCAAGCGCTTTCCCTGCCAATGCCCTGGCCGCTACTGCTCCCAAGGCGATAATCACTTGCGGCTGGACAATTTCAATCTCGCCTTTAAGCCATGGCAGATAGAGTTGAATATCGCGGACATCCGGGCTCCTGTGTTGGCGTCGGTTACGCATCATCGTGAATTTGAAGTGCTTCACCGTATTGGTGACGTAAATGCAGGATCGATCTATGCCCGCCTCTTGCAAAGCCTGATCTAGCAGTCTGCCCGCTGGCCCAACAAAAGGCTGTCCGGCAAGGTCTTCCTGATCACCCGGCTGTTCGCCAAGCAGCATGATCTTTGCAGGCACGCTGCCGGCACCAAAAACTGCTTGCGTCGCCTGAGCCGCAAGAGGGTATTCCACTAAGGTCAGCATTTCAGCATTGAGGTCGCGCAGTGCTTGCATGGGGTCTGAGGCATTCCGTGGCGGCATAACATCCTCCTTTTCCACCACATATTTCACGATTTTCCGTTGCGGTTCCGTGGGCTGGGCCGCGATCATGGCCTCCTTGCGGTTGTCGGCACTTATCACCAATTCCGCGATTAAGTCGGCTTCCGGCAGGTTGCGCCAGTATTTCTTCGGCATTTGCGCTTGCATGGCCGAGACCTTGAGCCGAGCCGGATTGAAAATGCTGCGGTAGTAGGCGCGCCATAAATCTTCGCCGGCATCCTCAGCAGGCGCGTCAGCTTTGCTCGCACCCGGGCTATAACTCAGCGTTTCGCCATCCCAATGCATGCAAAGGTCGGGGGTGAGAATGGACCAGCGCATATTGGTGAAGCGCCCCGTAAAGAACGACGCTAAAGCTTCAACGATGTAATGGCTGGGCTCGAACCAGGCGACGAAACAAGGCTCGCCGTCTTCACCCTCAATCTCGCGAAAACGCACGAAAGCCTTCATCTTGTGCAGGTCGCGCCGCACCGCCTGGGCCACAGTATTGGCTTTAGCCACATCGGGGTCAAACGATACCTGCAGCAGGCGCGGCTCTTCGCGCAACCGCCACAGCAGGCGATACAGCAAACCAAAGCGTGAAGCATCACGGAACAAGATGGCTGTTTTGCACAGCGTAATGAAGTCGCGCGGCACAGAGAACTGCTGCCCTTGGGGTTGTGCAGGCACGAATACAGGTGCATCGAATAGGCTGCCACTCTCTTCACCTACCCGCCATTCAATATCTTCAGGCGCGATGTTCTGGGCAAGCAAAGCGCGTGCGGCTTTGCGCCAGCCCTCAAAATCGGTTTCACTCGGCAGCCTAACCAAATGCATTAGATGGGTTCGAAAAGCCCGGGCTGTTGCGGCGCTACTGATTGCACCAGGCGCTGTTTAAGGTTGGCGGTATCAAGACTGCGGCCGGGGTGGTAATCCGGCAGCACGATAAAAGGCAGCACCTTTTTAAGCGATAGGCGCAACCGCGCAAGATCATCATAATGAATGAAGCGAACAGCACGAGCTGTAAGGATGCGCTCAACGCTCGTCACGCCCAGCCCGGGCACACGCAGCAGCATGGCCTTAGGCGCACGGTTGAGGTCCACCGGAAACTGCTCGCGATGCTGCAGCGCCCAAGCCGTCTTCGGGTCCACGTCGAGATCGAGCATGCCATCGGATTTGGTAACGATCTCGTTTGCATCAAAGCCGTAAAAGCGCATGAGCCAGTCTGCTTGGTAGAGGCGGTGCTCACGCACCAATGGCGGCGCTTTTAGCGGCAGCATCTTGCTGGCATCGGGGATCGGGCTGAAGGCCGAGTAGTAGACGCGCCGCAGCCGGTAATTGCCGTAAAGGTTGGCGCTGGTATCGAGTATGGCGCGGTCGTCCGTGGCATCCGCACCCACAATCATCTGCGTGCTCTGGCCGCCGGGCGCAAAACGGCGCGGCTTCTTGCCCGTCAGCGTCTTGTCCTTGCCTTCGTCGATCTTGAGGCGCAATTGCCCCATCGAGCGGCGGATCGCCTGCCCATCCTTCTCGGGCGCTAGTGTGTGCAGGCTGGCAATCGTGGGCAGCTCTACGTTGATGCTCAAGCGGTCGGCATACAGCCCGGCACGCGCCATCAGCTCGGGGCTGGCATCGGGAATCGTCTTCAAATGAATATAGCCGCGGAAATCGTGCTCCTCACGCAGCACGCGCGCCACCTCCACCACCTGCTCCATGGTGTAATCCGGATTGCGGATGATGCCGGAGCTCAGGAAAAGGCCTTCGATGTAGTTGCGGCGGTAAAAGCTCAAGGTGAGGTTGACCACCTCCTCCAAGCTGAACCGCGCACGCGGCACGTTGCTGCTTACGCGGTTGACGCAATAGACGCAGTCATACACGCAGAAATTAGTCAGCAGGATTTTCAGGAGCGAGATACAGCGTCCGTCCGGCGCGTAGCTGTGGCAGATGCCCATGCCGGTGGTAGAGCCTATGCCCTTGCCGTCGATTGAAGTGCGCTTGTCCGTCCCGCTGGAAGCGCAAGAAGCATCGTATTTAGCGGCGTCAGCCAAGATTTCGAGTTTGCGCTTGAGCTCCATGCAGGGTTCTTGGTGGTGGGACTTGTAATGAAATGGCGAACACAGCTATGACCTCAGCACTTAGTCACGGTTCGTGAGGTGGCCCTGCTAATAGACATTTCGCAGTTCCTTCCAATCGCCTGTGTAATTTGGGCTTTTCAAAGCTCGCCGCATGACCCAGTTTTGCTCAGTGCCTTCCGCAGCGGTTCTTATGGTTCCGCGGCCGTACTTTTTGTTGGTCTTATCCAGAACGTTCATGAGCGCGTTGGTTTTGGTTTCGCTGGCTGAATAACCGAAGAGATCACTTTGCTGCCCCGGCTTATCCACCAGCTCCAGCAACATAACGCCGCCTTTCAGGTAATAAACACCCGGCTTGTAGATTTTCCTGAGCAACCATTTTGCTGCCTGGGTCACCTTAAGCGTGCTGTTGGTCGTGCTTGGCAAGCCTATACTGGCGCAAGGGCCATAGTATTCAGCTTTGTCATGCGGGCTGTTCTGGATAAACACAAACACGCCGTTTGCATAGAGCCCGCGGCTGCGCATTCTTTCGCAAGCCAGAGCGGCATGCGAAGCGATAGCCTCTTCGAGGTCTTCAAGCCTATGTAGCCGAAACCCGAACGAGCGGGAGCTCATCATCTGCTTGGCTTCAGGCAGCATTTGTTCCAGCTTCAGCCATGATTCGCCGTTGAGTTCCTTAACAGTGCGTTCCAGCAACACACTGAATTGATCGCGCAGGTATTTCGGGTTGGTATTTTTAAGCTGCAGCACATTATGAATGCCCAGTTTTTCCAGCTTGGGCGTGAGTCGATGCCCCACATGCCAGATGGTGTCGAGCGGTAACTGCTCAAACAGATAATCCAGATCGGCTTTGCTCATGCTGGTGAAATCGCAAACGCCATTAAACACAGGCTGTTTCTTGGCGCAGTGGTTGGCGAGCTTGGCGAGTGTTTTTGAGTGTGCAATACCCACGCAGATCGGCAACCCCGTCCATTGCTTCACCCTCTGCTTCATCTCCTGGCCGTAGGCTGTGAGGTCGCGTTTGAATCCAGTCAGGTCCACAAAACATTCATCAATGGAATACACCTCAATGCGCGGGCTAAATGTTCTGAGCGTATCCATGAAGCGCGTGCTCATGTTGGCATAAAGCTCATAGTTGGAAGAGAAAGCCACGGTGCCAAGCCTTTTGGCTTCTTCTTCAATCTCAAACCACGGCTTGCACATATAAATTTCGTGCAGTGCCTTCGCCTCCTTGCTTTGGGCGATTACGCAGCCATCATTATTCGAGAGCACCACCACAGGCTTGCCGATAAGTTCAGGGCGGAATACCTGTTCAGCCGATGCGTAAAAGGAGTTGGCGTCTGCCAATGCAAAGACGGGACGGTCCTTGTTTGGGGAATTACAGTTCATTGATCACCGCCTTCACCACACCCCAAATGATGAGTTCCTGCCCTTCCTTGAATTCAATGGGCGCGTAAGCAGGGTTTTCAGATAAAAGCTTGATGGTCTCCCCGCGCTTGTAGAGCTTTTTCACCATCATTTCGCCATCCACGACGGCGACAACAATGCTCGATGACCTGGGCTTGATAGAGCGGTCAACAATAAGCGTGGCACCAGGCAAAATGCCAGCATTAATCATGGAATCGCCCGCCACGCGGAAAAAGAAAGTCGCTGGCGGATTGGTGATGTAGCGATGGTTAAGATCTAAATCTTCCAGCTCATAACCTTGCGCAGCGGATGGGAAGCGGGATTGCCCAGCGAGTATCTTGCCCTCATAAATAGGGCGTTTCACAACGGATGGGTTAAGCGGCGCAGTGCCTAAAAATTCTAGTTTCATGGTAGTTACTGTACGATCGTACAGCAATACTACCTAATAGGTTGAAGACTGTCATCGGGCAAATGCTTAATACGCGAACTGCGCACGTGACACATTGCTGCTCACGTAGTTAACGCAATCGCACGCCGAAGTTGGTCAGCGGGATTTTTATAAGTGAGATACAACGCGCGTCAGGCGCATAGCTGTAGCAGATGCCCATGCCCGTTGTCGAGCCTATGCCCTTGCCGTCAGTTGAAGTGCGCTTATCGGTCCCGCTGGAGGCGCATGAAGCATCGTATTTGGCAGCATCAGCCAGGATTTCGAGTCTGCGCTTGAGCTCCATGCGGATTCTCCCCTTTGGCGAAACGACAGCGCGACCGTTTCGCCGTTGCATATGCTCAGACTCTTGCCGTTAGCGCAATCCCTGCGATCTCTTCTGCCATGCCCAAGCGGTGGCTAAACCGCCAATGATAGCGGGCAGACTCACAGCGGGAAAATCGCGAAGCAGCGCACTGGGTGCGCAAATGCCGACCGCTACCTCCCAGAAATGGAAGCAGGCATGGCCGATGAGCCAGACTGTAGCGCCACCCCAGAGAGCAACACGCATTCGCGGCTGAAACAGGCCAACAAGGAATGCAACCCCAAGGTAGAGCAGAATCATGCCGATATCACGTACGAAGTGCTGGTTGAAGAAGCCCGTATCAGTCACGCCCGGAACAAGCTCGTACCAGACTTTAGGTGAGGCCAGCATAAAAAGCCCATTGACCGTCAGGAACAGGCCATTGACGCCGACGATTAAAAGGATAGCGACAGGCAACCGCGTAGCTAGGCGCAACGGCTTTACGAGAACGTGTTCCATGGTTAGGTCCTCACGCCACTACGGCCGACAGCGCCAACCACTGTTCGAGCGTGGTCTTGCCGATATGCGCGCCCTCGTCCGGAGTAAGCGAGCGGTCATTGAGCATCACGCCGAAATAGGATGCACCGTCGTCCCTGACCACATTCCTGGCATCACCGCTTGAGCGCAGCACCTGTTCCGCCAGCCGATACAGCGGCTGTTTGTCAGGGCCGGCCACTTCGATCATGCCGTTCACCGGCTTTTGCAGCACGATGTCCGCCAATGCGCTCGACACATCAATAGCCGCCACCGGTTGTAGCAGTGCGGCGGGCAGTCGCACCTGCTGTCCGTCACTGCTCGCATT
>Ga0196976_1000306_pt1 | contig 32588 bp, 29 predicted proteins | sample S3v_513CmetaG_FD_148644 | JGI IMG/M metagenome (GOLD analysis project Ga0196976, IMG submission 148644) | Soil microbial communities from Anza Borrego desert, Southern California, United States - S3+v_5-13C | ecosystem: Environmental > Terrestrial > Soil > Desert | place: USA: California... | reverse complement strand
GGTGAGGCAGTGGAGGCCGTCCGCGTACTGCTCGACGAGCTTCCAGTCGTAGCGCGCCTGCCCCTTCGGATGCGCGAGCGCCCCGGCTGTGAGGAGCTTGCAGAGGTTTTTGTAGCCGGTCCGGGTCTCGACGAGGAGGCTGAGACGCTCGGGAGCATCACTCATCCGCAGCTCTGCACCGATGAGCGCGCGCACGCCGCTCTTCCTGGCGGCGGTGAAGAAGCGCGGCGCGCCGTAGACGCCGTTGGTGTCGAGGAGGGCCATGGCGGGAAGGCCGAGCTCCGCCGCCTGATGCATGAGGTCTTCGGGGAGCGAGGCGCCGTCGAGAAAGGAGAAGGCGGAGGCCGCCCGCAGCTCCGCGTAAGGGCGCCCCTTCCTGCCTTTCTCTTTCCTCTTCGGCTTTTTCTCCTCCGGCTCTTCGCGGTACGTCCCGCCCCATTGCTCGTGGACGTAGGGGAGGTGGTCGTACTCCCCCGACACCGGCACGCCGGCCCGCTCCTTGACCTTCTCCTTCTCGGCCCCGGGAGGGTTATGGGTGACATGCAGCGCGTCGAGATCACGCGTGGGCTTGCGGGTGCTCAAGGAGAAGGATTGTTCCTCGGGGAAGGGCGGGAGGCAATTTTCTACAAGAGGTGTAGCGTGCATTCACGTGATGCATGTGCTCGTGAGCGAGCCGGAGCTCCCTTCACCAGACCGCACGTGAGGGCGGGCTGAAGCCCGCCCTACGTTGACGTGCTTGATCGCGGGACAGGTGCTGAACGTAGGCCGGGCTTCAGCCCGGCACCGCGCCTGCTGGAAGAAGGTGGACTGAAGCGATGAACGGCGACGAGGAGGACGCCGGCGGTCCGCAGGACGCTACTTCACCAGCCCGAACTGGGCGTTCTTCGCCTTGATGATCCGGCCGTCGAAGTCGAGGTGGAGGGTGCCGGTGGAGGTGGTGAGGGCGATGTCGCGGCGGCCGTCGTTGTCGCGGTCGAGGATCTCCAGGCGCTCGATCGATTGCGCGGCGGGGTGGACGTAGCCGTACCAGAGCTGCGTGCCGGTGCGGACGTCCTTCGGGTCGAGCATGAAGAGGGTGCTGAGGGCTCCGCGGAGATGCAGCGTGTCGTGCAGCGTCTCGTTGACGGCGGTGACGAGGATCTTCGGCTTGTGACGCGCGGTCGGTGCGGCGATGGCCAGGTGCCGCAGCGGTCCGGCATGCGCGTAGGCGGAGAGGAGGCGGCCGTCGGCGTCGAAGACGGACAGGCTCGTGCCGGAGAGGGCGACGATCTGCCGCCGCCCCCGGCGATAGAGCTCGCCGATCTCGAACGCGTCGATCCTGTCGGCGCTCCACCACCGCTCGCCGGCCGGACGAAAGACGAGGAGCGCACCGCCAGCCGCGGCGACGACCTCGTTGGCACCATCGCCGTCGAGGTCCGCGAGCTCGGTGCGCGTCACGCGGCTTGCGAAGGTCGTGCGCCAGAGCTCCTGGTTGCGCAGGTCGAAGGCGATGAGTGACGCTCCGTCGACGGCAAGGTGGACGGGCGAGACGGGTGGTGGCGGCGGGGTGCAGAGGGCGAGCGGCATCGCTCGCGCCGCGCCGTCGGCGGTCAGTTGCACCGCCGTGGCCACGTCTGGATCGCGGTGCCTGCGGATCCACGACAGCAGACGCTTTTCCGCGTATGCGTGCAGCGTCTCCACGGTCACGAGGCCGCGCGCATCCGTCTTCGCCTTGCACTGCAGGCCGCCGAGGATCGCGTCGGTGAATGCGCCGTTGCGGGTCCGGGGATTGTCCCAGGTGTACTGGCCCGAGATGGCGAAGACCGCCTGCCCGGCGGTGTGCGTCAGTCCCTCGAACAGCGGCGGCGCGATGGACGCGGCGCGCATGCGGGGGCGCATGCGCTCGCGGCAGGAGTCGAAGAAGAGGATCGACCGCGGCGCGGCGGCGGCGATCTGGGCGAGCTTCGCCGTCGGAATCGCCGTCTCCCGCCGCTCGAAGACCGACGATGACGCCAGCACGTGCGGCGCCCCGTCGCTCTGGAAGCCGTGCGTGGCGAAGGCGGCCACCAGCACGCCGCCGCTGCCGACCAGCGCCGCCTGACGCTCGAGCAGAGTCTCGATGTCGCTCTGCGTCGCGGTCTTCACCACGGCATCCGCCTGAATGAGCTCCTGCAGCCGCATCTCGGACACTTCCTTCTGCGGCTTGCCCGAAATCGCCAGCACCACGCGCTCCGGCGGCACGAGGCGGACGCGCGGGTCGAGCGCGAACAGCCACGCCAGGTCGATCGCGTCGTCGACGGCGTAGCGCACTTCGCTCAGCGTGCGGTCGCCGGGAAACTCCTGCACGCCGACGAACAGCGCGGCCGACTGCCGTGGATCGAACGGCGACAGCGACTCAGACGGGCGCACGCCGCCCCCGGCGGAGACCGCCAGCAGCAGGACGCACAGCAGTTTCCACGGGAGCATGCGAATGAAGTGGCCCCCTCCCGGCGGGACCCATCCTGCGAGGATCGAACGGCCAGGCCGGCGAGCCCCACGCGGAAGGAGGCCGCAGCGAGAGACACGGGAAAAGGAACTTAGTGGCGTCGCGGGGCCACGGATTCGAAAACGATGCGCTCGAGCGACCACTGCGACAGCTCCAGCGGTCCCGCGCGGACGCCGTCCCACGCCAGGACCCACGGGCTCGGTAGCGGCTCTTCCGTCGCCAGCAGGATGAACGTATCGAGGCCGTAGGGCGGCCCGACCTGGAACTGGCCGAGGGAGAGCTGCGGGCGCGTGTCGGCCAGGCGGTTCTCGCCGGAGCCGTATTGCGGATAGAGCAGCGTGCTGGTGCCGTGGCTGTCGATGACGAACGCGTAGAAGTAGCGCGGCTGCGGGCGCTGCGCGGCCGCGCGCAGGACGAGCTCGTAGTGCTCGCCGCCGGCGAGCCTGCCGTCGCCGACGAAAGCCCGGTCCTTCACGCGCCGCAGCGCGAGGCGGTACGGCGCCCGCGCGCCGGGCGGCGACTCGAGGAGCTGCCACATCTGGATCCTGCGCAGGCGTTGCGCGTGCTCGCGCAGCGCGGCGGGGGAGGTCTCCCAGGCCGTCCGCGCCGGCAGCGCGCTCCTGCGCCGATCGCTGCCGCGCACCATCGGCCGCACCCAGGCATACGACAGCTTGCCGGCGGCGTAGCGCCCGGCGAGGAGGTAATCGGCGTCTTCGGCGCGCGGGACGGCGACCACTCCGTCGATCGACAGCGCGTCGGCGCGGGGAAACTGCACGAAGAGCGAGGCCCCTTTGCCGAGCCTGGAGACGGCCGCGACGGGATCGGGCTCGACGCGTTTCACGCCGCTCGGCTCGAGCAGTTCCCACGCGCCGTTGCCGGGCCGCAGCAGATGGATGGCCGCGGCCTCGGTGGGATCGTCGATCCAGCGCACGCCGCGCTTCGACGCCGCGGCGGCCAGGCGGCGTGCGAGCGAGGGGAGATCGCCGGCCATGCGCGGCATCCAGACGCGCAGCGGCCGTGTGGGCGGCGGAGTCCAGGAGACGACTTCGAGCAGCGAGCCGCTGTGAATGCTTCCCGCCACGACGCGTCCTTCACTGCGGGCGATCCCGCGCAGGACCGTGACGGTGACGCGCGCCTTCGGGTCGTCGGTGACGCGCAGCTCCGTGCCGGCGGAGAGTCCGTTCGCCCAGCCGCCCTGCAGCAGCACCGTGCCGTCCTGCTGCACTTTCTCCACGGCCACGACCGGGCGGTCGCCGCGGCGGTCGGTCCGCGTGCCGAGAAACGGCGCGAAGCGCGCGGCGTCCGTGCCGGCCAGCACCGGCTCCTGGAACGGCGTCTCGTGGCGCATGCGCGCGTCGGCCCGGAGGAACGTCTCCGACGCCGCCTCACCGTCCGCGGCATCGCGCAGGGCGCGGATCCACGCCCAGCTGAAGATGCCGTGCATCTTTCCGTCGACGTCGCGGATCTCCCAGGCGCGGTCGAAATCCTGCGTGGCGGCGAGCACCAGCGCGCCGCGGCTTGCCGGAAGCGGGCCGTACTTGCCGGCGTCGCGGCGGTCGCGACGGTCGGGCTTCACGCCGCGTGCGATCGCCTCCGTGGGGAGGCCGCGGGCGCCGGAGCCGCTGTAGCAACTGTCCATCATGACCGTCAGGCGCGCGCCGCGGTCGAGCATGCGATTGAAGAGACGGCGCAGCTCTTTGTCCAGGATGTCGGGCGCGCCGAGGCGCGAGTCGGCGGGGACGATCGACTCATCGAGCTGGTCGTGCTCGTCGGAGAGGGAATTGCGCAGCTGCGAGCCGTGCCCCGCGTAATAGAAGAACAGCACGTCCCCTTTCGCGGCGGGGGCGATGAGATGCTCTTCGATCTTCGCGAGAATGGCGTCGTGGGTGGCCTGGTGGTCCGTCAGGGTCACCACGTCGCCGGGCGCGAAGCCGTACGACTCCACGAGCATCTCCTTCAGGATATTGACGTCATTGACGGCGCCGAAGAGATTCGGCCAGTCGCGTCCCGGCGGTGGGGCCGCATGGCGCGCGCGCGTGACCGTGGCCGTGGCGCTGTAATCATTGATGCCGATGAGCAGTGCGCGGCGGGCGCCCAGCGCATCCGTGGCAAGCAGGCAGGCGATGAGAACGATGATGTTCCGCATAGTTCCTCAATGGCACTCCGCGATGGATCTGGCCTCGTCTTCGCCGAGCTGGCCGTAAATCCAGACGCGGTCCGTGCGGTCTCTGTAGACGACGTCGTGAAAGGCTCCTTCGCGCGAGAAGTGCTGCATGCCGCGTCCGTCGACGGCATAGGCGCCGGCGCCGTAATGCATCGCCTCCACCATCGAGTCGTCGAGGATGATCGAGGTGCGCACGAGCAGCACGCGGCAGTCGCGGCCCGCGGCGCTGGCGCGCACGTCCCACTTCTCGAATCGCGATCGTGAATAGCGCTGCGTGAGCATACTGGCGGTGGAAACGCGGGCATCGGGTCGTTGGCAGGCGAGGACGCTCAGGAACAACAGGACTGCGACGATCTGACGCGCCATGGCGTCCTCCTGAAAGTGGTTCGCCGCCCGAAGGCGGCGAACCGTTGGACTGCGACTACGGGAGAGGAATGCTGGCCGGGGGGCAGAGCACGCGGTCGTACATCGACCGACCCGCGTTCATCCGCAGCCCGTTGAGCAGGTCCGAATACAGCACGCTCTGCGGGTGCACGGACTGCCAGCCCACCGGCGTGCCGGTGGCCGTGCCGACGCGCGGCACGAGCCGCGTCTCGCGCGCGGGGGGATTCTGCAGCAGGTCGTAATACGCCTCGAAGTGCTTGCCGACTTCCGGCGCCTCGTTGTCCGGCGAGGCCGGCGGCACGAACGGCGGGAGGTTCAGCACGGCCATCTCGACCTTGCCGCTGGCGTCCGGCTCGAGACGCATGGTGCGCCGCGGGTCGCCGCTGAAGCTGGTCTCGGCGAGCTCGATGCTGCTGCCTTCGACCTGGATGTCGACGCCGACGGCGCTGGCCACGGCCTGCACGTACGACGAGGCGCTGCCCGTGCCGTCGAGACGCTTGAACGTCACCGGCGTCACGTTCCCGCCGATGCGCGCGACGGACCAGGTGAAGACTTTGCCGTTGCGGATGCGGAAGCGCGCGGCGATGAGACCGGCCGGCGGATTGGAGCCGAGAAGCGCGGAATTGAGTGCGCAGCCGCCGGAGCAGAGCTGCTTGAGATTGGCCACCCACTTGTAGTCCTCACGCTCGGCGGAGGTGGTGGGGATGTTCGACGCGCCCGCGCTGCTGGCGATGGAAAGCGCCGGGAGAGCGGGATCGCTCGTGCTGCCCTTGCGGATGGTGAGGTCGGAGCCATTGAGGCTCCAGACGCCGCCGTCGACATGCGACGCTTCGAGAGCGTCGCCCGCGGCCGTCGCGCCGAGGTCGCGATAGACGAAGCCGGCGACGTCGGCGTCGCGCTTCGGGCAGGTGCCCGTGCAGTCGCCGGCGCGGGCCACGATGAACGGTTTGTGGGGGGGAAGGACCGCGCCGTCGGAGGTGTGGGAGGCGTGTTCGGTGTTGAGGAGGAGGACGGTCACTTCCGTGCCGTCCTCGCTGGGGACGAAGGCCATCAGGCCGCTGAAGAGGATTCTCAGTACGAAGCTGCTCAAGGTGGTTCTCCTTTATCGGTTTGTGGTCTGGGTGCCAGCGGCGACGACGCATGTCCGATCACCAGGAATGGCGCCCAGGCAGTGCCGGCGTTCAGGGAGCGGCTCGGGCTGTCGATGAAGGCCAGTTGTGCGTCCCTCAATGCAACCGCCGCGTCCTTGTGCTGCCGGTAATGCTGATGAAAAGACACCAGCAGCTGCTCCGTTGTGGCGTCGTGCACGTTCCACAGACTTCCGATCACGGCCGGAACGCCGGCCGTCAGGATGGGCCGGACCAGGGGAGCCACTCCTTCATTGCCGGCACCGAGGTCGCCGGCAGTGCTGCACGCCGACAGGATCACCAGGCGCGTGCGATCGAGTCGCAGTCCTTTCAACAGCTCGCCGGCGGTCAATACGCCGGAGTGTTCCGGCGAGCGGGCCATCAATAGATAAGAGGACATCGGGGTGACGGGATTGGCGACCGCGTGGCCGGCAAAGTGCACGAGGTCCATTCCCTCCACGCCGTTCAGGAGTGCCGGCACGGTGGCCGCGGCGCCGGTGAGCGCCCTGGTCCCGTAAAAGTCGGCGATCGCTCTGGCCTCACGCTCCGCGTACGGGAGATCGGGTAGGCCGCGCACCAGCGGGAGCGTGCGGTCGAACGCCGGGTTTCCCACGACCATGATGGAAGGCGCACCGCTTTGCTGGAGCATGGCGTCGCGGACGCGCGCATAGGTATACAGCGTCGCGCTCGGAGCGGTCTCGATGATGTATTTCCTGATGAGGTATTGGTCGTCGTCGGGATTGCGCAGGGCCGCGAACGGCAGGCCGTGCATGGCACCATCGGGAACGATGATCAGCCGCTTGCGGTCGACGTGTCTCAGGATGGGGGCGAATAGCTCCGCGTACGGCGCCTCCAGCCCTTTCTCGAATTCCTCCAACTGGCGCTGTTGCGCGGCGCGGTACAGCGCGCGCGACCAGCGCTCGACGTCCTGCCGGGTCACCTCGAGCCGGTGGACGCTCGCGCTCGCGGCCGTGACGATCCACACGTACGTGCGGTCTTCCATGACGCTGTACAGCAGCAGCGCGCCGTCGTGCGGCAAACGGGCTCGGATGGACCGGAAGTGCTCCATGCTCCCGGCGATGGAGCCGCGCAGCCGCAACCGGGCGAGGAGTTTCTTCGTCTCCGCGCCGCGCGAATATTCCGCGTACATGAGCGACTGGACCACGTCGCTGCGGTCGACGTAATGGCGGATGAGGCGCAGATACGTGTCTTGAAAGCGCGTGTAATAGCCGGGCGGCAGCCCGTCACTCGAGCGCGGGCCGCCATTGGCGAGGATCTCGCGCTCCTCGGCCTCGAGCTCGAGGACGGTGCGCTGCAGGTCCTGGCCTGCCTCCGCCTCCCGGCCGGCGCGGCTGAAGGCATCGGCCCGCTGTGCGTACAGCGACGCGCGCGTGGTGCGGAACGAGTCTCCCTCGGCCAAGTTCAGTGCGCGTGTATACGCGGTGATTGCCTCGGGCGGCTTCAACAGAGAGGCCTGGCCCTGAATCTCATAGAAAGCGATGTCCGTGAGGCGGCGGATCACGGGGTCAATTTCTTTTTCCTCGCTCTGACGCCGGGCTTCATTGAGATCGGTATTGGCGCTATCGAAATCCCGGAGCTCTACGGCCATGGCCGCACGATTCTTCAGTGCAATGGCCAGCTCCTGCTGCAGCCGGCTCAATTCGCCCGCGGGATCCTCCAGCAGGTGCGCGCGGTAGGTACTGACGATGCTGTCCGCGTAATGCCACGCCGCATGCGGAAGAGCGAGGGCGCGAGCGGTCTTGGACAGCTCGCCGATCACATTCTGCTTTTCGCGCGTAGTGACGATGCGGTGCTCGTCGCGGAGCGCGCGCACGATCTCGCGCGCCGCCGCCTCGATGTCGCCTGCAACGCGCAGCACGCCGGCAAGGCGCGCCCTCGTGCCGGGGATGCTGTCGAAATCGCGCAAAGCCTCGTATTGCTTCAACGTGTGCCCGTATTCGGCGATGCTGCCGACGAAATCTCCCTCAACGTTCAGACAATGGGCGCGCAGCGAGTGAATGCGGGCCAGGAGATGGTGGTAGCCGAGGCGCTCCACCTCGGGCTCGATGCGGTCGAGAATGGCCCGCGCGCGGAGCGCGCCGCCGTCGAGCTCGGACGATTCTCCCGCCGCGTACCGGAGTTGCGCGACGAGATGGAGCGGGTTGCCGGCCGCGCGCAGAAGGCCGGAGGCCTGCAGGAGCAGCAGTTTCGGGTTTTGCATGGCCCTCTGGCCGCCGCGCCCGGCGTGGTATTCGGCGATGCCGCGCGGGTCGGTGCGCATGGCCTGCACGATGTCGCGGGCGAGGGGATCGTGGTTGCGCAGGTACAGTGCGTCGGCGAAGCGCTGCAGTGTGGCCAAGTCCGCGCCCGGCGTGAGCAGCTTGTCCTCGAAGTCCACCTGCGCTACGCCGGGAAAGGGTGCAATGAGACGCGATGCGCTCTCCGCGTCGCGGCTCTGCAATGCGGCGTCGAGGGCGGCATCCCATTGTGCGGCGGCGTCGGCGGGACGCGGCCTGTTGCGGCGACGCGCCTCGGCGGCCCATGGGGAGTCGCTCTCCTTCTCGAGGAACTCGTCCCAGGAGGCGTGGACGCCGAGGGCCTCCTCGATGATGGCGCGGTTGTAGAGGGCCTCGGGAGAATCGGGCGCGGCATGGACGGCATCGTAGGCGCGCAGGAGATCGGAGGCGCGGTCCTGCTGCTGCGCGCGGATGTAGTAGGCGGCGGCGAGGTCGCTCAGCGCCGCCGGTTCGGCGGCCGAGATGCGCTGCAGCGCCTCCACGGCCTCATCCGTGCAGTCCGGTTCTTCCGCGAGGAGGCGCAGGGGATCGTCAACGTCCGCATGGTGCACGCAGCTTGGATTTGGGGAGGGAGCCGTGGCGCAGCGGGCCTGAGGCACGAGCCGGCCGTCCACCGCCACCTTGGGACATTCCTGCCACGTCTGGCCGCCGCTGAGACGCGGCTCGACCGTACGGCGCCCCATTTTTCCCGGTTTTGTGTCTCTCTCATCGCATGAAGTAAGGCGGAGAGAGAGCACGATGACACACAGAACGACCAGCGTGCCCCCTGCGAGGATGCGGCGATGAGTCACGACGAACAATTTGCGGCTCTATACCGCAAATATAGACGGCGCATGATCACATTTTTCATGCGCGCCTTCCGCGTGACCGAGGAAGATGCCGAAGAATTGACACAGGACACGTTCGCCCGCTTCTTCGAGGCGCTGGACGAATACCGTGGCGATGCCGAGTGGGCGTACCTGGAAAAAATCGCCCGCAATGTCGGATACAACCGCGTGCGCGCGAAGACCGCGGCCAAACGGGGATCGGGCCTGAAGGCAGTGGAGATCGACGATCCCAATCAATTCAAGGCCGAACCCGCCGCGCCGGAAGGCCCCGATTATGCCGAGCGCCAGGAGCAGGCGCTGCGGCACAAACGACTGTATGACGCCATCGCGGCGCTCCCCCCCGGTCAGCGGCAGTGCCTGCAATTGTGGCTCGACGGATTCCAATACAACGAGATCGGCCCGATCCTGCGCATCTCGCAGGACGCCGTGAAGTCGCGCATCCGCGACGCAAAGCGCCTGCTGCACGCGCGGCTGGGCGAGGAAGGTACGCTCCCGGGAGGTGAGGAATGAGCACGAAATCGGATTGGCAGCACGTCAATCAACAACTGATGGCCGACCAGCGGGCCCGGCTCGGCGATCCGCCGACCTCCGACGAGCTGCTGGCCTACATGCGCGGCGAGCTTTCGGAGGCGGAAGAAGAGCGCATCCGCGACCTGCTGGTCTGCTATCCCGAGCTGGCGCGCTCGCTGGCCGAGCCGTTTCCGGAGAAGCCGGGATTCACGGTCCCCGCGGTCACGCTCTATCGCTCCGTGGCGGCCATTGCCGCGGCGGTGGCGCTGCTGTTCGGCTTCCTGCTCTGGAGAAATGCCCAGGACGTCACCGACCCCCGGGTGAGCTGGAAAGCGGTGACGCTCATGCCCGACGGCTCGCGCGGCGTGGAGCAGCCGATCATTCTCAAGCGGGACACGGACTATCTCCTGGCCCCGGCGATTCTCGACCAGCGTCGATTCGCCGAATACCGCGTGGATCTGGTGAGCACCGGCGCAAAACCGGAGCGCGTGGTCTGGAGCGGCACCCGCGAGCGCCGCCAGGACGACACGTTCGTGGTCGACGTGCAGCGCTCTTACCTCAAGCCCGGCCGCTACCAGCTCGTCGTGTACGGAATCGAGGGATCGCGAAGCGAGCAACTGGCCCGCTACTCCATCCGAGTGCCCTGACAGCTGACAGCTCGTTGTAAGCGCCGTGTAAGCACTCGTGCGAGAATCTCCCTGTCCATAACTCGGGTTCAAGGAGACCTTTCATGATTCGGTTGCTCAAGGCGGCGGTGGCCGTCCTCGTGGTGGTGTTGTCTTCGGTGCCGGCGCTCGCGCAGGCGGCGGACGCCGTGCAGGCGCTGCAGCAGTACGAGCGTCGGGTGCTGGCGGGGGACATTGCGGAGTACACGTATACGGTGCGGGTCGGCGACGGTCCGTACGACCAGATCGGGCTGCACCGCGTGGTGCGGGAGACGTCGGCCGGCCAGCCGATCCGGACCGAGCGGGCGGTGTTTCTCGCCCCCGGCGACATCTGGAACTTCCGCGCGGCCTTCCTGACCGGCGCGAATCCGCTGCCGGTGTTCCTGGCCGGGCAGAACGTCGATGTGTGGGGCATCGACTATCGCTGGACGCGCGTACCGGGCAACGTGACCGACACGTCGTTCATGCAGAGCTGGGGTCTCGAGCAGGACGCGTCCGACCTCGGCGTGGCCCTGAGCGTGGCCCGCTTCGCGCGGACGCAGAACGGCAACCCCGGCAAGCTCTTTCTCCTCGGCTGGTCGCGCGGCGGCCAGATCGGTTACGCCTACCTCGCCGGTGAAGGCCAGGGCGCGCCGGGCCTCCGTCACGTCGAAGGCTTCATCCCGGTCGACATCTACGTGAAGACCGACGTCCCGCAGCTCCAGGCGGCGGCGTGCGTGCGCCAGCAGAACAGCGAGGCCTCCATCGCGGCGGGGCAGCACGCGAATCCGGTGGGCGGACTGCTGTCGCTCCTCGGGATGCTGGCGCAGATCGACCCGAACGGCCCGTCGATCCTCGATCCGAACCTCACCAACCGCCAGGCCGGACTCCTCGTCGGCCAGGCCACGTTCGCCCTCCTGGGCGGACTGGAGCCGGTGCCGGCGTATCACTTCACCGGCGGCGTCTTCGACGCGAACGGCGCCCCGGCCGGCCTGCTCTACGCGAACGAGGCGGAGCTCTTCGCCTTCGAGGCCGCGGCCTCGCCGTTCCAGCCGAACCGCGAGCTGGCCGACGCCGACGCGCTCACCTGCGGCACCGCCAGCCTGAACCTCGGCGCCATCCACGTCCCGGTGCTCTACATCGGCGCCGGCGGCGGCTTCGGCACGTTCGGCAACTACACGACCACGCTCCTCGGCAGCACGGACGTGACCTCGCTCGTGGTCAGCAAAGTGCCGCCCGCGCAGCGCCTCTTCGACTACGGCCACGCCGACCTGTTCCTCGCCAACGACGCGCAGCAGCAGGTGTGGCAGCCGCTGCTGGATTGGGTGAACGCGCGCTAAGCAACGTAGGGCGGGCTTCAGCCCGCCCACCCACGTGGGGGACGGGCTGAAGCCCGTCCTACGTTAGCCAAATGACGCGATGACATCGACAACGCGGCGGACATCCGCCGCGTTGTTCGCCATCCCCAGCGACACGCGCACCGCGCCGACGGCGCTGCCGGTGCAGGCGGCGAAGCGCTCGACGGTGAAGTCGCTGCCGAGGGAATCGAGGCAGTCGCGGACGTCGGTGAGACCGAACGCCGCCTCGGCCGCGCCGGGGTTGCAGAAGCAGCCGCCGCGCACGGAGACGCGGGCCCGCGTGGCCGCGGCCTCCACCTCGGTGTACGGGACGCCCCGCATGTTGAACGCGACGGTGCCGCCGCGCTGGTGCATGTCCTTCGGACCGTAAAGGACCACGTGCGGCATGGACCGCAGTTCGTCGAGCAGCAGTGCGGTCAGGCCGGAGACATGCGCGGTCAGCCGCGGCATCTGCACCTCGTCGAAGAGGGCGAAGCCCGCGGGGAGTGCGGCGATGCCGAGAAAGTTCGGCGTGCCGTCCTCGAAGCCTTCGTGGCGCGGCCGGAGGCGGTGGGTGTCGGTTCCCACCGCCGCGTAGAGCACCGTGCCGCCGGCGAACCAGGGACGCCGCAGCTTGGCCAGCGCCTCGCGCCGCGCGACGAGCGCGCCCAGGCCGGTCGGATAGCCAAAGAGCTTGTAGAACGAGAGCGCCACGTAGTCGGCGGGGCAGTCGCGCAGGCTGAGGGCGTGGCTCGGCGCGAAGGCGGCCACGTCGAGGAGGACGTCGTAGCCGAGCTGCCTGGCGCGCCGCACCAGCGAGAGGGGATGGCGCACGCCGGAGAAGTTCGACTGCGCGGGGAAGGCCAGCAGTCCGGGCAGCGACTCGAGCTCCCCGTCGCACAGCCGCAGCTCTTCGTCGAGCGGCAGGACGCGCAGGCGTGCGCCGGCGCGGCGCGCGTACTCGCGGATGCCGTTGATGGAGTTGTGATTGTCCGCCGAGTAGACGAAGGCGGAGTCGCGCCGGAACGGATAGCTCTCCGCCACGAGCTTGACGGCCGCGCTGGTGTTGGCGGTGAAGACGACGTCGTGCGTCGACGCGTCCACGCCGAGGAAGCGGAGGACGAGGTCGCGGGCGCGGTCGATCGTCTCCGTGCTCGCGCGCGACGGCGCGGAGTCGGAGTGCGGGTTGCCGAAGATCGACGACGCCAGCAGCTCCTGGTGCGCGCGGAGCTGCGAGTCGGCGTAGAGCGCGCTGCCGGTGTAGTCGAGATACGCGTGACGCTGCCGCTCCAGGCGGCTGAACTCCCGCCAGCGCAGCTCCTCGAAGAATGTGTCCGTCCTGGCCACGTTCAGCATCCACCCCTCCGGTCCCCGCCGAAATAGCGGCTCAGCTCTTTCTGCTCCGGCGCGCGGATCACGTCCTCGTCCCACTCCTGGATCCCGCCGCGGAGGAAGAAGACGCTGGCGTAGCCGCGGGCGCGCATCAGCACCCACCCCTGCGCGGCGTGGCCTCCCCCCTCGGAGACGAGGACGAGCGTGTCGCCGCGCGCGAACTGCTGCGCGACGAGTTGCGGCAGCGGGACGTTCACCGACGACGGCACGTGGTACTGCTCGAACTCCGCGGGCGTGCGCAGGTCGAGGACGCGCAGCCCCGGCTTGCGGTCGCGGATCCATTGCGCGAGCTCCACGGCCGTGACGTGATCCTGCTCCGCCTCGATCTGCGCGGCCAGGCGTTGCACGTCGAGCTGCGGCGCGCGGTACGGACTGCCGGCCAGCGGTGCGAGCACGCCCGCGACGAGCGCCGCGATCAGGAGCGCGCGCCGCATCACGCCCTCGCCTCGGTCCATCGGAATCCCGCCAGGGCGATGGCCACGACCGCCGCGACGACGACGCCGTACGGCAGGTGGAAGACCTCGGGCAGCGTGAGCGCGCCGCGCGCGGTGAGGTTCAGGTTGCCCGGCAGCGTGAGGCCGCTGACGAGCATGCCGGCGAAGAGGCCGAGCATGACCGCCAGTCCGTCGCCGCGTCCCGTGGCCGCGGCCACGCACGACGTGCCGGGACAGAGTCCCGCGGTCACGAAGCCGATGCCGAAGAGCAGGCCGCCGGCGAGCTGCGGGACGAGCCACGTCTCCGGGACGGCCACGCTCGCGAGGTCGATGACGCCGAAGCGCGAGAGCCAGAAGGCGCCCAGCATGGCCGTGACGATGGCGCTGAACATCACTTTGAAGACCGTGAAGTCGGTGCCGTAGAACTGCCCGACCAGTTTCCGCGCGTTGCCCAGTCCCGCGCGCTCCAGCGCGAAGCCGAAGGCGATGCCGATCACGAGTGCCATGCTTTCCTCACGAGGGGTGCAAAGGCGTACGCGGCGGCGAACGCGGCCAGCATGAAGATCCAGCTCCCCGCGCCGAGGAGCGCCCCGCCGGAGAGCGCCAGCCCGCTCGTGCAGCCGCGGGCCAGGTAAGCGCCCACGCCCATCACCGCGCCGCCGGCGAAGGCGGTGAGCAGTCGCGCCTTGCTGGCGATGGTGAATTTGAAGCGCCTCGCCAGCAGCGCCGAAGCAAACCCGCCGACCATGATGCCGAGAACGGTCTGGAGTGCGGCAGCGATCGAGCTGCCGCTTTCAACGGCGGAGGCGCCAGCCTCCGCCTGTTCGAAAGCGGCGGCTAAGGCCGCCGCACTCCATACGAACGTTCCCGACACCCCCACCCCCCGCCCGGCGAACGCGAACGACGCGAGCAGCACCAGACCGAGGCAGAAGCCGGCCACGTACGGATCGGCGTAGCGCTTCATTTCACTTCCACCGGGGAGTCGGCCTGGCGCGACCAGTCCTGGAACGAGCCGTCGTAGAGGAGCACCTTGTGGCCGAGGGTGCGCGCGGCGAAGAGCGTGGCCGTGGCCTGCTGGCCGATGTGGCAGTAGCCGATCACGGTGTCCCCTTTCTTCACGCCCGCCTTGGTGAAGAGCGCCTCCAGCTCGGCGGGGGAGCGGAGCAGGTTGTTATCGTCGACCACCGAAGAGAAGGGGACGCTGCCGGCGCCGGCGATGTGGCCGGTCTTGTCCTTCGCGTGCATGCCGCCGGTCTCGACGCCGTCGTAGAAGACCTGCGCGCGGCCGTCGATGACCTTGAAGCCCGGCTTCTTCAGGTGCGCGCGGACGAACGCCGCGTCGGCGACGATCGGCTTCGTCTTCAGCGCGGAGAGCTTGCCTTTGCGCACGGGCGTCGCGGTGTCGGTGACGGTGCCGCCGCGGCGGACCCACTCCGGCATGCCGCCGTTCAGCAGGGAGGCATTCAAGCCGGCGTAGTCGAGGGTGAAGATGATGCGCGTCGACGGGCTGACCCAGTCCTTGCCGTAGTAGACGACCACGCGCGAGTCGTCGGAGACGCCGAGGGCCTCGAGGCGGGTGCGGAGCTCGCCGGCGGGCGGCAGCTCCAGCATCAGCCCCTTGTCGTCGTGCCGCGACACGGAGACGTCCTGCTGCGCCACGAGCCGCGCGCCGGGGATGTGCTGCTTCGCGTATTCGTCCTTGTCGCCAACGTGCAGCAGGACGAGCTTCGGGTCGTCGAGGTTCGCCTTCAGCCAGGCGGCATCGACGACGAGCGGGGAGGCGAAGGCGGAAGTCGTACAGAGCGCGAGAAGGAGGATCAGTTTTCTCATGGGTGCAGTGTGGCCGCACGGGCGGGGCGGCGCGCGTGGGATGCAGTGAGTTGGATTGGGGGCGCAGCGAACGGGTTGCTGGTTACTGTGTTGCTGGTTCGTGGCGACGTCACGCCTGAATGCCATGCAGCGCAACGAACCAGCAACCAGCAACTCAGTAACTATCTTTTCGCGAACAGGGCCTCGAACTCGGCCCGCCGGCTGCGGCTCAATTTCACCCGCTGCCCGCTGCTGAGCACGAGCGCGCAGTCGCCGCGGAAGAGGGGATGGATCTCGCGCACGCGGTCGACGTTCACGATCGCGGAGCGGTGCACGCGGAAAAACTGGCGCGGGTCGAGCTGCTTTTCGATCTCGTCCATCGTCCGGCGGAGGAGATGCGACGTGCCGGCGACGTGCAATGACACGTAATAGTCCGCCGCCTCGATCCAGTCGATCTCCGCGGCGTTGACGACGATGGTCTTCTCGCGGACGGGGATGAGGAAGCGCGAGATGCCGGCCGAGGCACGGTCGGCGAGGAGCTCGGCGATGCGCGCGTCCACCTCGCCGCGGCGGCGGGCCCGGGCGCGTTCTTTGGCGTGCTCGAGAGCGCCGGCGAAGCGGCGGTCGTCGAACGGCTTGAGGAGATAGTCGAGCGCGTGGACCTCAAAGGCCTTCAGCGCGTAGCGGTCGAAGGCAGTCACGAAGACGACCGCCGGCACCGCGTCCGCGCCGATCTGTTCGAGCAGGGCGAAGCCGTCCACCTCCGGCATCTGGATGTCCAGGAAGAGGATGTCGGGACGCGTGCGGGCCACGAGCGCCGCGGCGTCGCTGCCGGTGGCCTCGCCGACGACCGCCACCTCGGCGTCGGCCTCGAGGAGCGCGCGGATGCCGTCCCGCGCGAGCGGCTCGTCGTCGACGACGAGCACCCGCAACGGCTCGCTCATGCCACTTCGCTCCAGGGGATGCTGAGCGAGGCCAGCACGCCGCCCTTGGCGTTGGTGAGCTCGAACGACCACTCGGCGCCGTACAGGTGCTGCAGCCGCTCGCGCGTGTTGCGCAGCCCGATGCCGATGCGCGGGGCGGCGGCGACGTTGCCGCTGTTGAAGATCTCGATGCGCAGCCGCTCGCCGCTGCGAAAGGCGCGCACGTCGACGACACCCGGGCCGCTGCTCGGGTCGATGCCGTGGCGCACGGCGTTCTCCGCCAGCGGCTGGAGGAGGAGCGCCGGGACGGCCGCGCGTTTGGTCTCGTCTCCCGCGTCGATGGCGAAGGTCATGCGGTCGGGGAAGCGGATGTGCTGGATCTCGAGGTAGCGGCGCAGCACGGTCAGCTCTTCCTCGAGCGAGACGCGCTGCTGCTCGGCGTGATCGAGCGTGTAGCGCAGCAGCTCGCTCAGGCCGGCCAGCATCGTCACCGCCTCGTCGTTGCGCCGGCCGCGCACGAGGGAGCTGATGGCGTTCATGGTGTTGAAGAGGAAATGCGGCTGGATCTGGAGCTCGAGGGCGTGCAGCCGCGCCTCGGCCAGCGAGGTCTCGAGCTGCATGGCGCGCAGGGTGCGCTCGTACGCGATGCCCGCGCCGAGGACCAGGCAGTAGAGCGTCCATTCCAGCGGCAGCCGCGCAAACAGCAGTTGCGCCACCGGCAGCTCCGACGCCTCGGCGGTCATGCTGTCGTAGGGCCGCATGGTCACCAGGAGTCCCATCCAGAGCACCCCGTGCAACACCGCGATGGCCGACGCCGCCAGCATGTGCAGCAGCACGTTCAACCGCCGCGGCGGCAGCACCGGAAAGCGCCGCGCCAGCCAGAGGATCCCCGCGGTGGGCAACAGCCACCCCTCCCACACGATGACGTGATACCCGATCAGCAACGGCACCGAATGCCCGTGCGTGATCATCGAGATCCACACCTGCACGCCGCTGATGATCCCGAAGAAGGCCCAGAACCCGGCGGCGAAGAGCCAGACGCGGCGCGACATGGACCGTAGTGTGCCCGAGGTGCGCCGTCCCGGCGAAACCGTGCAGCGAGTTGTGCTCAGGACGCGGCCAAATGGTGGAGCGCCGGCGTCCCCGCCGGCTGTCTGTGGCGGCGTCCCGCCGCCACCGGGGGAGGGCGGGACGCTCTCCCAGACAGCCGGCGGGGATGCCGGCGGTCCACTTTCTTCCTACGTCACGATCCCCCTCCGCGGATGCCGCTCCGTGATCCGCACCTTGAGGGCTGCATCGGCCACGTGCGTGTAGATCTCCGTCGTGGAGATGCTGCGGTGGCCGAGGAGGCGCTGCACGTAGCGGATGTCCACCCCTTCCTCGAGGAGGTACGTGGCCACGGAGTGGCGGAACATGTGCGGGGTGACGCGGTCGCGGACGGCGCTGCGCTCGCCGTGCAGGCGGATCAGGCGGCGGATCATCTGCGGGGACGCCGCTTCGCCGCGGGAGTTCACCAGGAACGTCGGCGCGGCGGCCGGCCCGCGCGCGACACGATAATCGCGCAGCAGCGACTTCAGCTCCTCGGGGACGAAGACGCGGCGCTGGCGGTTCCCTTTGCCCACGATCGTGATCGTGCCGTCTTCCACGTCCACCGCCGCGTCGAGCAGCCCGGCCAGCTCGCTCACGCGCATGCCGGTGGCGAAGAGGAGCTCCGTGGCCACGTAGGCGGTGAGGTCGGCGAACGCGGGCGGGCGCTCGTGGAGGAGGAGGCGGCGCAGGTCCGCCCGGGCGATGACGCGCGGGAGCCGCTTCGGCATGCGGATGCGGATGCGCGCGCCGCGGAACGGGTCTTCGATCCCCTGGCCATCCTCTTCCAGCCAGCGGAAGAACGAGCGCAGGGTGGCCAGGTGACGCTTGACGCTGGCCTCCTTGAGGGCGCGCACGTCGAAGAGGTGGCGGACGTAGTCGTGGATCTTGTGCTTGTCGCAGGAAGACACGGAAGAGCGTCTGCCGAGGAACTGGGAGAAGCGGGCGAGGTCGAGCTCGTAGGCGCGGATGGTGTGGGGCGAGAGCTTGCGGATCGACTGGCAGTGGCGGATGAATGCAGACGCCGCGTCTCGGAACAGCACGTCGGTTCGAACCTCCAGGTGATTGAGGTGAGCGGCGGACCTTATCCGAAAGCACGGAGGGATGACCAGCTTTGATCCTGTCGAGACGACGCCGTGTCGATCGCAACAGAGCGCGTGTTTCGCGCATCAGCGTCTTTGTCGAAAGGAACATCGCCGCGCGTTGAATGAAACAGACTGGTTGTCGATCGCATCAGCGCGTGTATCGAATGGATGACGCGGAGTGTCGAACGGAACACACGTGCGTGTTGAAAGGAACAGGCGGTGTGTTGCGAGTGACACACGCTCATGTCGTTTTGAACAAACGCGGTGATGAATGTAACAAGAAAAGGGTTGACATCGGCGCATCCGAGTCCTATATTTGTGTCTAACGCGGAGGCGACGCTTGAGTCAAGGCGTCCGATTCCCGAGCGTCGCGCTGGCGGTCGTACAGGGCCGGCGCGGGCAAGCGCAACGCGGAAAGTGCCTGAGTCATGGCCACCGCGCCCCTGCGTGGATGAGTTTGAGCCGAGCTCCTCTTCCAGCCGTCCCCGGCAGTCCGGCATCCGTGAACGCGTCACGTCTGCCGTCAGAGGCACCCGGGTTCCGCGGGCTCGGGAACGATGAACCCCGGATACGGCGGCGTGTGGCCGCTGCATCCACGAATCGACAGAGAAGAAAAACACAATGTCTATCAACACCATGTCCCCCAAGCCCGCGGCTGTGGCGGTGGACGGCAAGGAACCGTTCACGCCGGAGCAGATCGTGGAACAACTGCGGATGCTGCGACAGCACATCCCCGACTTCGGGCCGCTCACCGTGCCCGACGCGCGATCGCTGCGCAAGACGGCGCACGTCGACGCGAGATTCATGCAGGCGGCCATCAACACGATCGGCGCCGAGCGCGCCGTGAGTGACGCGATCGGACGAAGCGCCGATGTCGTGGCCGCGGAGCGCGAAGATGTCGGCCGGTGGAGTGCCGTCGAGGACGAGCTGAGGGCGATGCTCCAGGGCGTCGCCGCGGCCACTCTGACGCGGCGTCACCGCCTCGGGCTGATCGCGCTGCAGACGTACGGCATCACGCGGCAGCTCGTGCGCAACCCGGAGTACTCCGCGCTGCTGCCGCACGTCGACGGCATGCGCCGCATGAACAAGTTCCGCCGCCGCCGGGAGCAGCCGGCGGTCGCAACGGCACCCGCCGCACAGAAGTAATGTAGTAGAAGTACCCTGACCCTGTGACCGGGCGTGCTGCAGCGCGCCCGGTCCTTTCGAGGAGAATCTCCGGATGCAAAAGCGAATGAACGCCGAAGCCATCCTGTCCCAGTTGGCGAAAATCCGGGAACGGCTGCCGGTACCGCAGCGGCCGCGCCGCCGGGTGCGGGAAACGACGTCGCGCGTCGATGCCCGGACCGTCGAAGACTTCGAGGCCGAGGCCGTCGTCGAGGCACTCGAGTCGATGGCCGAGGACATCCGGGCCGTCATCGACGAGAAGATGGAGCGCGCGTACGAGATGGCGCTGGACATCTATTACACGACCGCGGACCTGGCGCGCGATCCGGCCAACGCCCACCTCGTCGAGCAGGTGGAGAACATGGAGAAAGCGTACGAGCGGTCATACGGGCACCCCATCCCGACGCGCGAGGAGACGGAGGCGCGGCGGAAGCTGAAGAAGGACGAGTGACGTGTTCACCACCGTCTGGAAGTTCGCCGTCCGCCCCGAAGCCGTGCCGGAGTTCGAGCGGCACTACGGCCCCGAGGGAACGTGGACCTCCCTCTTCCGCAAAGCGCACGGCTACCTCGGCACGGAGCTCTATCGCAGCACCGCCCACGCCGGCGAGTACCTCACCATCGACCGCTGGATCGACGCCGCCGCATACCGCGCGTTCCGCGACGAGTACGCGGCGGAGTACGAGGCCATCGACCGGGCGTGCGAGGAACTGACGGAGGCGGAGGAGAAGATTGCGTGAGGGGGCGTTATCGCTTCCGGTTTGCCAGAAGCGTTTCATACTTTTCGTGTGGTCCGATCCAGTACCACAGAATTGCGCCAGCTTCTCGTTGGATGCCGACCGCGCGATAGTCGCCACCGATGCGCACAGACATGATGGGCTTGGTCGGGTGTACCTGTTTGAAGTGAAGGCTGGGATGCCACGGGTTTTCCCGGAAGAGCAGGTAAGCGGCGACTGCTTGCTCGCGCACGTTCCGCGGTAATGCGGCCAGGAGTTTGCGGAACGCCGAATTCGTGCGCGACTTCAAAGCAGCTTTTCCGGCTCGAGCGGTTCGGTGAGTCCCGCCTCATCCTCCCGAATCGCCTCGTCGGCCAGTTCGGCCAGGAGGTCCGAAGAGCGGGCGAAGAGATCGTCCCACCGCCGTTCCGACTCGAGCTCTGCGAGGATCCATGCCCCGACGGCATCCTGCTCCGTTTCGGGTAGCTTGGTCAGCTCGGCCAGTGCCTGCTGGAGTACCTTACCCATGCCCCGATTCTAACCCGCCCACATCGTTACGCGGACGCCGGCGGTCCGCATGGTTACGACAGCAGCAGCTCCAGGTCTTCCACCTCGAGCTTGCGCAGCACGCTGTTGTCCTCGGAGATGATCGACTCGGCCAGCTCGCGTTTGCGGGCCTGCAGCTCGAGGATTTTTTCCTCCACGGTGTCGCGGGCGATGAGGCGGTAGGCGACGACGGGGTTGGTGCGGCCGATGCGGTGGGCGCGGTCGATGGCTTGCGCTTCGACGGCCGGGTTCCACCACGGGTCCAAGAGGAAGATGTAATCGGCGTTGGTGAGGTTCAGGCCGAGGCCGCCCGCCTTGAGGCTGATCAGGAAGAGCGGCGGGCCGTCGGGACGCTGGAACGTCTCGACGAGCGACTGGCGGTCGCGCGTGCGGCCGTCGAGATAGAGGTAGTCGACGTGCTCCGCGTCGAGGCCGCGGCGGACGAGGTCGAGGAACGAGGTGAACTGCGAGAAGACCAGCGCGCGGTGTCCCGACTCCACCACGTCGCGCAGCTCTTCCAGCAGCAGCTCGCTCTTCGCGCTCGGCGCGTCGCTCTCCGCGTCGATGAGCGCGGGGTGACACGCGGCCTGGCGCAGCCGCAGCAGCGCCTCGAGGATCTGCATGCGCGACTTCTCGATGCCCCCCTTCGCAATCCGGCCGAGGAGCAGGTCGCGGTAGTGGTCGCGCAGCTCGTCGTACTGCTCCTTCTGCTTTCCTTCCAGCTCACAGTAGAGCGTCTGCTCGGTGCGCTCCGGCAGCTCGGGCGCGACCTGCTCCTTCGTGCGGCGAAGGATGAGCGGCCGCAGCGCGCGCGCCAGCGCCTCGCGCCGTTCGGGCGGCGCGTTCTTGGCGGCGAAGGTGCGGTTGAACGAGCGCACCGAGCCGAGGAGGCCCGGATTGAGGAACTCGAACAGCGACCAGAGCTCGCCGAGGTGGTTTTCGATGGGAGTGCCGCTGAGTGCCAGTCGATGCCTGCCGCGCAGCAGGCGGCTCGCCTTCGCCACTTGGCTGGAGGCGTTCTTGATCGCCTGCGCCTCGTCGAGGATCACGTACTCGAACTCTGTCTCCGCCAGGCGCGTGATGTCGAGGCGCATCGTGGCGTAGGTGGTCAGCACGAGGTCGCAGTCGTCGAAGACATTCCGGTCGCGATCGGTGCCGTGGTGCTCGAGCACCCGCAACTGCGGCGCGAACTTGCGCGCCTCGGCGGCCCAGTTGAAGAGCAGCGAGCGTGGCGCGACGACGAGTGAGGGGCGGGCTGAAGCCCGCCCCACGCGAATCGACTCCAGCAGTGCCAGCGTCTGCACCGTCTTGCCGAGACCCATGTCGTCCGCGAGCACGCCGCCGAGGCCCGTGGTGCGGAGAAACTCCAGCCAGCCGAGGCCGGCGCGCTGGTACGGGCGCAGCGTCGCCTGCAGCGTCGGCGGCTCCTGCCGCGGCTCCGGCGCTGCCGCCGCGAGCCTGGTGCGCAGGTCTTCGAAGTGCACGTCCGCGGTGCGCGGGTTCGTGCGCAGCAGGGCGTCGATGAGCAGCGCCTGCGCGTTGCGGAAGCGCACCGCCTCTCCCTGCACCTTGCCCAGCTCGATCACCGGCGTGAGCGCCTCGGTCCACGACGCCGGGACGATGCCGAAGGAGCCGTCGGGGAGGCGCAGGAGCGAGCGTTTCGCCTCCGCGGCCGCGAGCAATTCGGGCAGCGCCAGGCGCACGTCGCCGAAGCTGGCGTGGACCTCGAGGTCGAACCAGTCGATGCCGCTGGAGATCTCGACGTCGAAGTCGTCCGTGACGCGCACGGGCGACGAGTCGATCTCGAGCTGCCACTTCTCGGCCGTCAGCGTGCGCGCCAGCTCTTCGAGCTGCTGCAGGCGCACGCGGTAGCCGTCGAACGTGGCGATGACGCCGAGGGCGCCGAGGCGGCCGCGGAATCCCTCTTCGCGCTGCCGGTCGCGGCGGATCAGTTTCCGTCCGATGGTGGTCTGCGCCTCGGCCGACCGCGCGGAGACGCGCCAGTCGCCGTAGACGAAGAAGAGCTCCGCGTGCAGCTCCGCGCTCCACGCGTCGTGGCGCAGGGCGAGCAGCGGTTTCGGTCCCGCGTCGACGAGCTCCCACCCGAGCTCCTCGGGCAGCGCGACGTCGCCGATCGGTGCGCGCAGCAGCGCCTGGCGGAAGCGCTCCGCGTCGGCGTGCGGCACTTCGATGGGACCGCTGGCGCGCAGCGGATGGAGCCACGCCGCGCGCCCGCCGTCGTGGAAGCGGCTCGCCCGGCCGTTGCTGATGAGGATGTCGCTGGCGATGGCGTTCACGCTCGTCAGCGGCAGCGACTCCCCTTCACGCTCGATAGTCCCGGTGATGCGGTAGACCGGCCCCTCGCTGACGATGGCCACGCGGAAGGTCCACGGCGGGCCGTCGTCCCACGCGATCGGCTGCGGCTCGCCCTGCGGATTGCCGAGGAAGAGGCGTCCGGCGCGGGCGAGGCGCTCGACCCACCAGGCCGTCGTGGCCGGCGCGATCGGGATCGTGGCGTCGACGGTGGCCAGGTAGGAGCGCTGGTGGAGGAGGGCGAGCGTCTCGCGGTCGAAGGGGGGCAGGAGGTGCAGGTCGTCGAGCTGCAGCGAGAGCGGCTTCCATTTGCCCCACTCGCCGCTCTTCTTGCGCGCGCGGCCGAGGAGCTGCAGCGTGAAGGTCTGCGAGCGGGCGAAGGCGAGGAGCACGTACGCGATCTCGTCGGGGAGGTTGCGCGGCGTGCGCTGCCGCGTGACGGTGGCGGGGCCGAGGGCTTCGAGGAAGCGCTCCCATGGCGCGCGCGTCTCGCGCGGCGTGAAGGTGCGCACGTTGTCGAGGCTCTCGTCGTCGATGAAGATGCCCAGGCGCCGGTCGGGGAGGAGGTTCTTCGCGCTGGCGGCGCGGATGGCCGCCCAGATGTGCTTGCAGACTTCGCTGTGCTGGACGTACCAGGGGCAGTCGCAACTGACGTCGATCATCTCGTTGTCGATGACGAGATCGACGTTGTAGAGGCGGCTGCCCTGGACTTCGGCTTCGATGGCGTTGCCGATGGCCTCGACGCGTTTCACGCGCCCGCGAAGGAAGTATTCGTCGCCCCGCTCGGCGCTGCCGCGCGACACGAGCTGCCGGAGTGCCGATTCAGCGAGCACGGCACGGGAAACGGGAGGGGGGCGGAGGGGATTCCGCCGAGGTGTTGCTGGTTGCTGGTTGCTGGTTCGTGGTGGCTTGGTCGGGTTGCCGCATGCCACTGGCAACCAACCACCACGAACCAGCAACCAGCAACACCTCAGTCGTACCTGGCGTCCACCAGCCACTCTTTCGTTTCCGATTGATACAGCCGGTACACGTTCCCGCCGTCGAGCTCGACGTCCCAGTAGTCGCGCGCGGCGGGCGCCTCGGTCCACCAGTCGGACTCGACCCGCCACGGGCCGGAGGCGCTGCGCACGGAGCCGCAGACGTCGCCTTCTCCCTTGACCGCGGTGATCTGCTCGCCGTGCATCAGCACCTCCACCGGCATCGGCGGACGGAAGACGCGCATGGCCAGCAGGCCGCGGCTCTTCTCCGGCTTCAGGCGCCGGTCGGGGGGCGGCGGCGGGGCGAACTCGCCGATGCCGTAGCGCTCGGGGAGGTGTCCGTCGACGGTGAGGGCCATCCCGACGCGGTCCTCGCCGAGGAGCGCCACCAGCCGGGCGATGGTCGTGGCCAGCTTCTCGGGGGAGAGCGCCGCCGGGCCGAAGAGCGAGAGCTGCGCGCGGCGCGGGCGGTCCGGATGCGCCACCAGCGAGAAGCCGGTCACCGGCGCGCCGGGAGGCGCTTTCTCGAGGTCGAGGCGCAGGAGCGTGAGCATCGTCTTGACGTCGCGCGTCGGCGCCGGCAGCTCGATGGCCCGCGCGGCGAAGCCGTCGGGGTCGAGGTTCATGGTCAGCTCGAGCCGCTTGCAGGCGAAGCCCTGCAGCTCCATCCGCTTCGAGAGGCGCTCCAGCGCGGAGTTGGCGATGTAGAGGAACGGCTCGAGCGCCACCAGCGGCCACTCCAGCTCCATCCCCTCGCGGAAGTCGGGCGGGAGAGGGCGGGGGATGAGCGGGCGGGGATCGATGCCGCGCGCGGCGTAGTGCAGCTCGCGGCCGGCCTCGCCGAGGCGCGCCGCCACTTCAGCCTCCGGGAGGCGGGCCAGCTCGCCGATGGAGCTGAGCCCCCAGCGCGCCAGCATCGACGCGGCGTCGAGCTGCGGCGTGAGGCGCGCCAGCGGCAGGGGCGCGAGGAACTCCGACTCGCTGCCGGGATCGACGACCGTCGGCGACTTCGGCAGTTCCGCCGCCACGCGCGCGGCGAGCTTGCTGGCGGCGATGCCGACGCGCGCGGGAAGGCCGACCTCGTCCGCCGCGCGCATGGCCGCCTTTGCGAGATCGAGCTCGCTGTCGTAGTGGCGGGTCATGCCGGCGATGTCGATGTAGACCACTCCTTCGCCGGCGTCCTCGACGCGGGGGGAGAACGACTCCGCGACCTCGATCAGCGCCTCCTGCGCGGTGCGCTCGCATTCGGTGTCGCGGCCGCGGGCAATGAGTTTCGGGAGGATGGACCGCGCCTGCGCGAGGGAGAGTCCGGGCTTGATCCCTTTCGTCCGCGCGCGGCGCGTGGCCGCGACGACGTGCGCGGCGTTGCCGTTCCCTTCGACGACGGCCACGGCTTCGCTGAGCAGCTCGGGCTCGCTGCGGAGGCGCGCCGCGAGGGGGAACATCGGGACGTAGAAACAGGCGATGCGCGTGCTGGTCATGGCAGAACCTCGAGGGCGAGCGTGCTGCGCGTGCCCGCCTTGCGGTGGCGGTGCTTTTCGAGCGTCAGGGTCATCTCCAGCCCCATCAGCAGGCCGCGCCGCCACTTCGGCCGTCCGCTGCTACCTTTGATGACTGCTTCGCTGGCGGTGCCGGTGACGGGGTAGGGACTGGAGACGAGCATGGCGGTGCGGCTCGTCTCCGCGCTCCTCGCCAGGCGCACCCAGGCGGCGTCGGGCGCGCGGCGCCCTTTGACCGGGTGCAGGCCGAGGTCGATGACCACGAGCTGGAAGCCGGTGGCGACGAGCATCTCCGCGCTCATCACCGCCTCCTTGACCGAGCGCGGCCGCACCCAGAGGAGGCGCCGCAGGTCGACGCCGTTCGTCTCGGCGAGCCGGGGGTCGAAGCCGTCGCCGAGGTCGACCAGCGCCGCCGCCTCGCCGATGGAGGTGGCGGAGGCGAGGGCGGACATGGCGATGGAGTAGCGTCCCGTGGCGCGGCGGGAGACCAGCTCGACGAGCTTGCCGCGCTCCAGGCCGCCGCCGAGGAGCGCGTCGAAGGCCTCCAGGGTGGTCGGGATCAGCTCCGGACGCTCGGTGTTGTTTGCCGCGCGGCGGAGGAGCTCCGCGCCGCTCCGGACTTTGGCCGCGACGCTGGCCTCGAGCGTGGCCCGCACCTGCGCGAGCGCCGATCCCGGCTCGACCGGCTCCACAGGCGGTGGAGGAGGGACCAGGGTGGGGGCGGGATGGCTCGTTTGCAGGAGCTGGAACTGCCAGTCGATCAGAGGAGCCGTTGCCGCCACGAGAGGTACGTTAGCGGCGGTAATCGAGCGTAATCAAGGTGGGGACATTTTGCCGCTCATGAGTGTCTGTTTCAGGCCGAACTGCTTCCTATCTTGCTGATTCAAAGCGAGTTGCAGTCAAGCGGATGTCTCTTTCGAGACAAGCCCCCTCCCCGTTGTAGATCTGGAGTGCGGCGGCCTTAGCCGCCGCTTTCCACCACGGCTTTGCCGCGGCGGTTGAAAGCGGCGGCCGAGCCGCCGCACTCCATGGACGGGTGCTATAATCCGCGCCGTTTCAAGGCACGATCCCACATGGACGTCAAGAACGACTCGACCATGGTCGAGATCTTTGGTCAGACGTACAACGTTCGTGGGGACGGCGACCCTGACTATTTGATGGAGCTTGCGCGGTTTGTCGACTCCAGGATGCGTGAGGTGGCGGGGCAGGTTGCGACCGTCGATCCCATGAAGATCGCCATCCTGGCGGCTCTGAACATAGCCGACGAGTTTTCGCGATACCGGAAGAAGCGGGAAGATGCCGCGGGAATCTGGATCGAGAAAACGGAGGAAATAACGGAACGCCTCAGCAAGGTAATCAGCTGAGCAACCAGCAGTAATGCGAATTGCAACTTTCGGAGACCCTGCAGAGTTCGTGATGCTCGATCTAACTCCTGAACCGTACTTCTTATCCCGGGTAGCTCGCGTCTCGGGTCGCGTGCACGCCTTCCTCCCGATCGGGGAGCTCAGAAGGTAGCCATAACGGCAAGAGTAGGGCGCCCACCTGTCTCGTACAGGTTCAGGTAAGAATCACCACACGGCTCAGGCGGGGAATCCGAAATCCTCCTCTCAGCGCGAGCCTCCCAATGCGGAGGACGGTTTGAACAGTTTCCAAGTATTGATTGCGATCGGCGTGGGCCTGGTCCTCGCCATCGTTGTGATCTTCGCCTGGGCAGGGGTCTACCGCAAACGCGCGGAAGCCCAGCTCGCCGAGTCGCGCCGCGAGGCCGAGCGCGTTCTCGAAGACGCCAAAAAGCAGGCCGCGGCCCGCGTCAAGGAAGCCGATCTGGAGGCGAAGGAAAAACTCCTCCAGATGCGCTCGGAGTTCGACAAGCAGGCGCAGCAGCGCCGCGACGAGATCAAGTCGGTCGAAAAACGGCTGCAGCAGAAGGAAGAGAGCCTCGACAAGAAAACGCAGCAGATCGACTCCCGCATCGCCGAGGTCGAGAAGCGCGACCGCTCCCTCAACGACCGCGAGAAGCGCGTCGAGGCGAAGGAGACGGAGCTCGATGACCTGATCGAGGCCCAGCGCCACAAGCTCGAGCAGGTGGCCGGTCTCACCGCCGAGGAAGCCAAGCGCGACCTCATCCGCGGCATCGAGAACGAAGCCCGCATCGACGCCGCGAACATCATCAAGCGCATCGAGAGCGAGGCCACCGAGCTGGGCAACCAGAAGGCGAAGAAGATTCTCGGCATGGCCATCCAGCGCATGGCCTCCGACTACGTCGCCGAGAACACGGTCTCCGTCGTCGACCTCCCGAGCGAGGACATGAAGGGGCGCATCATCGGCCGCGAGGGACGCAATATCCGCGCGCTCGAGCTGGCCACCGGCGTCGACCTCATCGTCGACGACACCCCCGAGGCGGTCATCCTCTCCGGCTTCGACCCCATCCGCCGCGAGGTGGCCCGCATCTCCCTCGAGCGCCTCATGCAGGACGGCCGCATTCACCCGGCCCGCATCGAGGAGCTGGTCGACAAGGTCCGCCAGGAGCTCGACCAGAAGCTGTTCGAGGAAGGGGAGGCCGCGGCCTTCTCGATCGGCATCACCGATCTCCACCCCGAGCTGCTCAAGCTCCTCGGACGCCTGCGCTACCGCACCTCGTACGGGCAGAACGTGCTCGTGCACTCGCTCGAGGTCGCGCAGCTCGCGGCGCTGATGGCCGTGGAGCTCGGCGTGAACGACACCATCGCCAAGCGCGGCGGACTGCTGCACGACATCGGCAAGGCCATCGACCGCGAGATGGAAGGGACGCACCTCGAGCTCGGCCGCCAGGTGCTCGAAAAGTACGGCGAGAAGCGCGACATCATCCACGCCATGGAGTGCCACCACGGCGACTACGACCCGACCACGGTCGAGGCCGTGCTCGTGAATGCCGCGGACGCACTCTCCGCCGCCCGGCCGGGTGCCCGCCGCGAGATCCTCGAGAACTACGTGCACCGCCTCGAGCGCCTCGAAGCGATCGCCAACCAGATGGACGGCGTGGCCAAGAGCTTCGCCATCCAGGCAGGGCGCGAGCTTCGCATCATCGTCAACTCCGAGAAGATCACCGACGAACAGTCGATCTGGCTCTCGAAGGACGTGGCCCGCAAGATCGAGTCGGAGCTGCAGTATCCGGGGCAGATCAAGGTGACGGTGATCCGGGAGATGCGTGCGACGGAGTACGCGAAGTAGAAAGGAAGGCTCAGAGGCTCACAGGTACATAGGCTCACAGGAGACCTATGCGCCTATGAGCCTGTGAGCCTGTGAGCCTAATGATTCGTGTCCTCTACATCGGCGACGTCGTCGGCCAGCCCGGCCGGCGCGCGTTGCACCAGAAGCTCGAGACGGTGGTCGGCCGGGAGATGGTCGACTTCGTGATCGTGAACATCGAGAACGCCGCGGGCGGGTTCGGTGTGACCGAGGCCATCATCGAGGAGCTGAGCGATCTCCCCATCAACGTCTACACCTCCGGCAATCACATCTGGGACAAGAAGGACTTCGTCGACAACTACGAGCACTACCCGCACGTGATCCGGCCGGCCAACTATCCGGCCGGCAATCCCGGCACGGGCAAGGTGGTCCGGCAGACGGCGGGCGGCGTGAACGTGGCGGTGCTGCAGTTCATGGGCAACGTGTTCATGCCGCCGATCGACAATCCGTTCTACTGCGCCGACAAGGAGCTGGCGGCGCTGGGCGACGCGGCCAAGGTGATCATCGTCGACATCCACGGCGAGGCTTCCTCGGAGAAGCAGGCGTTCGGGCGTTATCTCGACGGCCGCGTCTCGGCCGTCGTCGGCACGCACACGCACGTCCCGACGGCCGACGAGCGCATCCTCCCCGCCGGCACGGCCTACCAGACCGACGTCGGGATGACCGGCGCGTACGACTCAGTGATCGGCTTCCGCCCCGACGAGGCGCTGCACCGCTTCCTCATGAACACGCCGCGCAAGCTCGAGGTGGCCAAGCGCGACATCCGCCTCTCCGGCGCGCTCATCGAAGTCGACGAGACCACCGGCCGCGCGGTGAAGATCACCCGCGTGCGCGAGGATGTAGGAGATTAGGCACAGAGGCGCATAGGCTCATAGGCTCACAGGAGTCGCTATGAGCCTGTGAGCCTATGAGCCTGTGAGCCTGTGAGCCTGTGAGCCTATGAGACTCGCCGTCGTCGCCCTCGGACACGTCCACGCCGAGGATCTGGCCGCGCTGACCACGCGCTTCGAGCATCTCGAACAGCTCGTCCTCGATGTCCCGCCGCGCGATGAGCTGGCGAAGCACCGCGCGGAATTCAACCGCGCGCTCGATGCGGCGAGCACCGACTGGGTGTTGATCGTCCGCGAGCGCGAGGTCGTGGACGACGCGCTGGCGCAGGAGGTCCTCGAGGCCATGAAGGCGGCGAAGGCGTGGGGCTTCCGCATCGCCTCGGTCCCGTTCTACGCCGGCCAGCCGCTGCGCCTCGGACGCCAGGAAGGAGAGCTGCGCCTCATGCACCGCCGCCACGTGCTGCGCCGCGGCGACCTGCTGGTGCAGGGGACGGTGGTGCGGCTGACGCACGCGCTGCGCTCCGTGACCTTCACCTCGTACGACGAGCACCGGAAGCACCTCGCCGAGCGCGCGGCGCCGCATTCGCCGCTCCGCCGCGCGCTGCTCTTCGTCCGCTATCTCCTCGGCTCGCGCACGCTCGACCGCAATACGCTGCGTTATCTCTGGATCGAAGCGGGCTTCGACGTTCCGAATAACTTATAATCGGCCGCGACCATGCGCGCCGCCCTCCTCTCCCTGCTCATCATCGATTCCCTCGCCTCCAGTCTCCGCGTCACTGGGCCTTCGTGACGGTGACGAACAATGAAACCCAACACGTGACGGTGATCTCCCCACAATGACCTCCACACTCCTGGCCGTTCTCTTCTCTCTGCTCTCCGTTCTTCCGCACGCGCCGTCGGAAGACGGCTATTACCGTTTCGAGCCGATCGCGCCGACGGACCGCACGTTCGTGGTGCTGCAGGTGCGGCAGTCGTGGCGCGACGGCTGTCTGCCCATCAACGACGTGGTGACGCGCAACGGCAACGCCATCACGGTGCGCTGGGGCCTGCGCGGCGGCGGCTGCCCGCTGGCCGTCCAGGCGTGGAGCGACGATGTGCCGCTCGGCGTGCTGCCGGCCGGCGTGTACACGGTGACGCTGCAGGTCGACGACCGCGGCACGCTGCAGACGCTGGAGACGCTGCGCCTCGTCGTAACCGAGGGAGCGCCGGCGGTGCGCCTCGAGCCGGCCATCGCCAGCACGGCCGGCGGGAGCGTGATCCGCTTCCCCGACATCTGCACCGAGAGCACCGTCAGCGTCGACGGCGTGCAGGTGCCGGCGCAGGTCGAGCGGTGCGTGCTCACCGCCACGCTGCCTGCACACGCGCCGGGACCGGTGAACGTACGGGTGGGCTCGTCGGAGATCGTCAACGGCGTGCAGTACGTCGATCCGGCGGCGGCGCCGGATCCGTCGCTGTACGAGCGCGTGCTGGTGCCGGTCATCTACAACGGGCCGGGGGCGTTCGGCTCGCAGTGGCAGACCGACACCATCATGCGGAACTTCTCGCGCTTCCCGATGGAGTCGCTCCCGGACGTCTCCCGTCCGCTGGCGACCCTCGGCGGGGAAGCGGCGACGTCGATCTCGGAGCGGTTCGGCAATCGGGCCACGGGTCTGGTGCTGTTCGTGCCGCGCGGCTCGGACCTCGGCTTCACCAGCCACATCCGCGACGTCTCCCGCGACGCGACGCAGTGGGGGACGGAGATGCCGATCGTGCGCGAGCGCGACACGCGCGAGACGCTCGTCTTCGCGAACGTCCCGTTTGACCCGCGCTACCGCCTGCAGCTCCGGATCTACGGCATCGACGGCGTCGGCTCGCCGATGCTCCTTTTCGTGGCTCCGAACGCCTACCGGCAGGTGGTGACGCGCGGCCCGTGCACGGCCATGCCGTGCAACAGCAACGAGCCGGCATACGCGTCCGTGGACCTGGGGCAGGTCTATACCGGCCTCACCGGCCGGCAGACGATCGCCATCCAGCAGCAGCTCGACCAGCCGCGTCGGCTGTGGGCCTTCATCACCGTGACGAACAACGACACGCAGCACGTCACGGTCATCTCACCGCAGTAGTTGTTGTCAGTTGTCAGTGGTCTGCGCGGTATGGCCCGGTGAGCCATGCCGCGCAGACAACCGACAACCGATGACCGGCAACAGCTTTACGCGGTGGCCAGAGTCGGCGCCATGGGCATCCGGCGTGGCGTCGCGCGGATCGTTCCGCTGGAGCGGAACTGGCGCGGCGACATGCCGTAGCGGAGCCGGAACTGCTGGCGGAAGTAGTTCTCGGAGTCGAACCCGCAGCGGCGGGCCACCTGCGAGACGCGGACGTTGCCGGCTTTCAGAAGCCGCGCCGCCTTCTCCAGGCGCTTCTCCTTCAGGAACTGGCTGAGCAGCCGTCCGGTGATGCGGTGGAACCGCCCCGAGATGTACTGCCGCGTATAGCCGAGCTCCTTGGTCACGGCTTCCACCGTGACTTCTTCGTCTGCACGAAGCCGGCGCCGCACCGTTTTGATGAGCGCTCGCAGCAGGCCGTCCATAAGATTCTCCTTGAGTGGACTGGGGACCGTTGAATGGCCGGTCGACCCGCGCTACCCTGCCTGGCGTTGCGTGGGACTCCCGACTTCTCTTTTTTGGATGGAGAAATTGTAGCGCAAAAACGGAGCGTACTGTGGCCGATGACGATTTTCTGAAAAGTGTGCCGTTGTTCGTCGAATTCGACCGAGACGAGCTCGAGCACCTCCGCCGGGGTCTGGTGAGCTCCCGATTCGGTCCCGGCGACGTGATTCTCCAGGAAGGAAACGCCAAC
>Ga0196976_1000305_pt1 | contig 32588 bp, 26 predicted proteins | sample S3v_513CmetaG_FD_148644 | JGI IMG/M metagenome (GOLD analysis project Ga0196976, IMG submission 148644) | Soil microbial communities from Anza Borrego desert, Southern California, United States - S3+v_5-13C | ecosystem: Environmental > Terrestrial > Soil > Desert | place: USA: California... | reverse complement strand
CCGGCGACGAGGACCTGCTCCTGCGGATGGAGGGAGCGCTCTCGCCCGCCGCCTTCGCGGGCGGACGCCTCGGCGTCGTCCAGGGCGGGGTCACGCTCTACGGCCTCGAGCTCACCGCAGGCGTCCCGCGGGCGGACGACCTGCTCGTCCGCCTCCACGCCGGCGCCGGCGCGGGCGAGGTCGCCGCCGAGCTCGCCGCCTCGCTCGCGGCCGAGGCGGACGTGGGGCGCCGCGCCGAGCAGGCCGTGGCGGTCGCGGCGGTGCGCGAGCTCCTCGCCGAGGGGCTCGCCCTGGCAGAGGCGGCCGGCCTCCGGACCGCCGTCGACGCGCTCCGCACCACGCTGTCCGCACCCGGCGCCCTCGCCGCCGCGGTCGCGGACGACGCGGGGCGCAAGGCGCTCGTGAAGCGGCTCGCCGCCGCCTCACCGCGGGGGGCCCACCCGCCGCTGGACCGGGCCGCGCAGCTCGTGAAGGCGTGGCGGCCGAAGGAGCCGTGCGCGCCGCTCGGCCTCACGCGCGGGGAGGCCCACGCCGAGTACGCGCAGGCGGCCGCGGCGCTGCTCGGCGACGTGGTCCTGGAGCGGCTCGCGACCGCGGCCCGGCGCGCGTTCTCGTTCCGGACCGGGAACGAGGCCGAGGGCGGGGCCGACGCCGAGTGGCAGGCGGGGCGCCTCTACCGGCTCTCCGCCCGCGGCGGCGCGATCCTGCGCGTGCGCGAGGAGCGGCGCACCGGCCACCTCTTCACCGACGTGAAGGACTTCACGCGACGCACCGCGCTCCTCGGCCAGGCCTCGATGGCCGAGTTCCTGCGCCGCGAGTTCTACGGGCCGATCCTCGACGCCGCGCGCGAGCACTTCGGCGGCATGAGCCACCTCGCCGATCGCGGGGGCGTGACCCTCAACAACCTCCTCGGCGACGCCGTGAGCTTCTCCGGGCGGATCGAGAACATGGTCCTCCTCGCCAAGGTGATTCGCGCCCAGCTCGCGGCGTACGGCCTGCGGCTCGCCCGCCAGGTGTCGAGCGACGCCATCGCCCGGCAGCTCACGGCCATCGAGCAGTCGCTCGCGGCCTCGCTCGGCACCGCGCGGGCGACGCGCGCCGCGGCCGAGGGCCACGTGGCGGCCGCGCCGCCGGGGACGCCCCGCCACGCCGACGCGGTGGCCCGCCTCCGGCGCGCCCAGGCCGAGGAGGCGCGGCTCGTCGGCGAGCGCGACCGGGCGCTCGCGCGGGCGCGGGGCGAGGCGCTCGAGGCGGGCACCTTCATCAGCTACGGGCCGGAGCCGCTCGTGGTCGTCATCGACGACGAGGTGTTCGGCCGGAACCGCGTGGCGATCGCCGAGAAGATCAACGAGTCGGCCCGCGGCACCGCCCGCGCCCCCGCCGCGCGCGGCCGGGCCGACGCCGGGCTCGCCCGCGCGCGGGCCGCCCGCGGCGACCCCGAGCTCGCCCACGCCTGGTCGGTGTTCATCGGGCAGCCCTTCGGGATCCCGATCGCGCCCGAGGCCGCCGCGGCCGCGGTCCACGCGTGGCGCGCGGGGGACGCGGCCGGCGCGATGCGCGCCCTCTCCACCCCGGCGCGCGAGGCGCTGCAGGCGGCGGCGCAGGACGGCGGCGACGCCACCGGAGACATCTACAACAGCGGCGCCGCGCTGTCGGAGGAGGCGCTCGAGGTGTTCCTCGCGGAGGTGCACCGGACCCGCGAGGTGCGGCGCGTCACGCTCGACCCGGAGCGGATCCCGGAGGACCTCCGCGCGCGCTGGTGGTTCGGGGACGAGCCGCAGGAGCTCGTCGCCTGCTTCGAGAGCGAGCGGGTCGTCGAGCTGTTCCGGCGCGTCGGCCGCGCGTCGTTCAAGGGGCTCGGCGGCGTGGTGGTCTGGGAGCTGTGCGCGGAGGACGGCGGCCCCGGCGCGCTCGCCGCGGCGCTCGGGGCGGGGTGGCTCAAGGGCGGCGGCTAGCGCGCGGACGCATCAGCCTCCCGCTCCAGCACTGCCGCCAGCGCCTGCGCGCCGTTCGACAGGATCGGCGGGCCGTGCCCCGGACACACGGTGGTTTCGCGGGGCGTGCCGCCCCGCCCCGCCGGCAGAGCCGTCGGGGCCCCACCCCTGCTGCGCGGGGCCCGGGGCCGTGCTCGCCGCTCCGCGGCTGCGCGCGGCTGCCCCGCGGCGGAGGGCTCCGCCCTCCCCCCAGCTTGCTGGGGCCCCCCTCAGCTTCCCGCCTCGCGGTCCAGCACTGCCGCCAGCGCCTGCGCGCCGTTCGACAGGATCGGCGGGCCGTGCCCCGGACACACGACCTCGATCCGCTCGCCCGCGAGCTTGCGGACGCTGTCGCGGGTGCGGCGCGGCTCGTCCTGGTACGCGTCGGCGACGAACGTGAGCCGGCCCTCGTCGTCCTCGACCACGAGGTCGCCGGTGAACGCGACGAGCCCGTCGGGGCGCTCGAGGAGGAGCGCGCAGCTCGCGTCGCAGGGGCCCGGGGCGTGGACGGCACGTAGGCCGGCGGGAAGGCGATCGCCCTCTCCGTACCAGTGGTCCGGCTCCTCCTCGAGCCCCTGGGCGCCCTTCGGCGCGTGCACCTTGGCGCCGAACCGCCGCCGGTAGCGCCAGGCCGCGCGCTGGTGCGACTGGATCGTGAGGACGATGTCCGTGGGCGCGTCGAGCTTCTCGAGCGCGGGCGCCTGGAGCGGGTGCGGATCGATCCACACGACGGCGCCCTCGCCCTTCACGGCCCAGGCGTCCCCGCGGAAGCCGATCCGGTCGTCGTTCACGCTCCAGTGGAAGACGCCCGGCAGGACGGTCTCGATCTTGCGGGCGCGGGACTTCGGCTCGGACATGCGGCCCTCCTCGGCCGAAGGGTGCGCCTCGCGCCGCGTCGCGGCGAGGGGCGGGCGAGGGAGGGGTGGAAGGGCGGCGCGTCTGCACGCCGGCCACCCGGAGGTCAGGAAGCCCAGGACCGGACGGCGCCCTCGCCGAGCTCGGCCTCGAGCTCGTCGGCGCGCCGCAGGAGCTCCGCGCGCGCGGCGACCGGCGTGTCGAGGAACCCGAGCGCGTCGTCGAGCCGCTCCGGCGCGAACGCGCGGACGTCGGGGTTGAACCACGCGAGCGCGGAGACGATCGCCCGCGCGATGCGGCTGCGGGTGATCACGGCGCACCGCTGCGCGCGGCCCTGGAGGATCTCCTGGAGGCGCATGCGCTGCGAGCTGTTGGGCCCGCCCCCGCGGGTGAACGAGATCACCTTGGCCTGGCCGGCCGGGATCGTCTGGTAGGCGGCGAGGTAGGCCTCCCACTCGGCGTCCTCGGGGGTGCCTTCGCCGAACACCGCGAGCAGGACGTCCCCGCGCACCGCGAACGCGACGTTCTTCATCGAACGCGATCGTACCTGGAGACTCGATCGCCCGCCCATCCCTCGGACGCGGGTGGGCGGCCCGAACCCGCCGGGAATCCCCGCGCTGCATCTTCTGCGCGCACGTCCGTCCGGCGTCGTTCAGCCCTGCGGTCCGGTCCGAGGCGCCGCGGGCCCGGTCCCCTTCCCCTCGAGCCACGACGTGACCGCGGCGAGCAGCGTCAGCCCGGCCACGACCTGCAGGGAGATGGCCACGCCGTCGACCACCGCTCCCTCGCCGCGGCGCGCGAGGACCGTCGTGTAGACCGCGCCGGCGAGCCCGACGCCGAGCACCATGCCGACGTTGCGCGCGCCCGCGAGCACGCCCGAGGCGATGCCGCGGCGGTTCGGGGGTGCCGCCCCGAGCAGGCGGCTGTTGTTGGGCGCGACGAAGCAGCCGAACCCGACGCCGCACACCGCCATGGCGAGCACGACGAAGCCCCAGGGCGTCGCGGGCCCCACGGTCGAGAGGAGGAGGAGCCCGCCCGCGAGGACGAGGAGCCCGACGACGACCGGCCCGCGCGTGCCGATGCGGTCGGAGAGCGATCCGGCGAACGGCGCGGTGATCATCATCACGACGGGCTGCGAGGTGAGCACGAGCCCGGCCACGTCGGCGCGGAGCCCGCGGTGGCGCAGGTAGTACGGCAACAGGAAGAGCACCGCGAACTGCGCGACGTAGCTCAGCATCGCGCTGAAGACCGCGCCGCTGAAGACGCGGCTCCCGAACAGCGCGAGGTCGAGCATCGGCGCGGCCCGGCGCCGCTCGACCCTCACGAACGCGGCGAGCCCCGCGGCGGCGACGGCGAGGAGGCCGGCGACGGGCGGCGACGCCCACCCCCACGCGTGCCCCTGGTTGAGCGCGAGGAGGAGGGAGAGGAGGCCGACGAAGAACAGCCCCGCCCCGAGCACGTCGAACCGCGGCGGCGGCCCCGCGGGCCGGTCGCGCGCGATGTTCCGGTGGCTGAGCCACAGGCCGACCGCGCCCACCGGCACGTTCACGTAGAAGATCGACGGCCACCCGAGGTGCGTCGCGAGGAGCCCTCCCAGCGGCGGCCCGACCGAGAGCCCGAGGTAGGTCATCACCGCCTGGAGGCCGAGCGCGCGGCCGCGCTCCTGGGGAGGGAAGCTCGCCGTGAGGATCGCCGGCGCGTTCGCGAAGAGCATGGCCGCCGAGAGGGCCTGGAGCGCGCGGAACCCGACGAGCCAGGGGAGCGAGGGCGAGAGGCCGCACAGCGCGGAGCTCACGACGAAGCCGGCGAACCCGACGACGTACACGTCCTTGTGCCCGCGCGTGTCGCCGAGCCGCCCGACGACGAGCAGGAGCCCGCTCACGACGAGGAGGTAGACGACCACGATCCACTGGGTCTGCGCGACCGTCGCGCCGAGCGCGGCGCCGATCCGCGGGAGGAGCGTGTTGACGATGCTCCCGTCCAGGGCCGACATGAAGGTGCCGACGCCGACCGCCGCCAGCACCGCCCATTTTTTCCGCTCCGCTGCGCTCGTCGCGTCCACCGTCTGAAGCCTCGTTTCGCCCCGGAGGGTAGCACCATCCCCCCGGAGCACCCGCGGCTGTATCGTGCGGCACGAAGGCGCCCATGCTCCTCGGCCTCGACATCGGGACGAGCTCCACGAAGGCGCTCGCGATCGACGAGCGGGGCGAAGCCGCGGCCGAGGCGAGCGCCCCGTACGCGGTCGAGCGCCCGGGCCCCGGCCTCGCCGAGACCGACCCCGAGCGCTGGTGGGTCGCGGTCACCGCGGCGGCGCGCGCGCTGCCGCCCGCGGTGCGGGCGGCCGTGCGCGCCGTCGGCCTCTCCGGCCAGATGCACGGCGCGGTCCTCGCGCGCGCCGACGGGAGCGCGGTCCGGCCCGCGATCCTGTGGCTCGACGGCCGGACCGCGGAGCTGCTCGCGCGCTGGCCCCCCGACGCGGGAGAGCTCACCGGCAACGCCCCGAGCGCGGGCATGACCGGGCCGACGCTCGCGTGGCTCCGGGACCACGAGCCGGCCTCGCTCGCGGCGGCGCGCTGGGTGCTGCTCGCGAAGGACTGGGTGCGGCTCCGGCTCACGGGCGAGGCCGCGAGCGATCCCTCCGACGCGACCGGCACGCTCCTCGCCGATCGCGAGGGCCGGTGGCACCCGGCGCTCGTCGCCGCGGCCGGAGCGTCCGCCGAGCTGCTTCCACCGTTGGTGAACTCCTCCGGCGCCGCCGGCCGGCTCCTCCCATCGGCCGCCGAGGCCCTCGGGCTCCCCGCCGGCGTGCCGGTCGCCGCGGGCGCGGGCGACACGCTCGCGGCCGCCCTCGGGAGCGGGCTCCTCGCCGAGGACGCCGCGCAGCTCGCGATCGGCACGAGCGCGCAGGTGGTGGTCCCGCGCGCGGCGTGGCCCGGCTTCTCGCCGCGGCTCAACGTGTACCGGAGCGCGAGCCCGGCGGGGCTGCCCGCCTGGTGCCTCATGGCCGCGATGCTCAACGGTGGAGGCGCGCTCGACTGGGCGCGGCGCGCGCTCCAGCTCTCGTGGGACGACGCCTTCGCGCGCGCGTTCAGCGAGCAGGGCGCGGGCGGCGCGGTGGTGTTCCTGCCGTACCTCACGGGCGAGCGGACGCCGTGGATGGACCCGGACCTCCGGGCCGGCTGGGTGGGGATCGGCGCGGACGACGGCACCGCGCGCCTCGCGCGCGCTGCGTTCGAGGGCGTCGCGTTCGGGATCCGGGCCGGGCTGGACGCGCTGCGGGAGCAGGGCGCCGCGCCGGCGCGCCTGCGCCTCGCCGGCGGCGGCACCGTCCACCCCGGGTGGCGCCAGCTCCTCTCCGACGCGCTCGCGCTGCCGCTCGACGCCGTCACCGTGACCAACGCCGCCGCCCGCGGCGCCGCCCTCCTCGGCGGCCTCGCCGCCGGTCTCCTCGCGCCCGCGGACCTCGCGGCGCTTTCACCGTCGGTCACGCCGGCCGCCGAGCCGAGGGAGGCCGGGCCGCTCGCGGAGCGCTACGGTCGGTTCCTGGATCTGCGCGCGCGGCTCGAGGGGTGGTTCTCCAGCACTCGCTCGCCCTGAGCCTGGCGAAGGGCGCGCGGGGAATGCCGCGGCGCGGCCCTCGGGCTCGGGCTCGGGCTCGGGAGGCGTCACTCGAACCCGGGCAGCTCGTCCGCGGTGATGACGCCCGGGTCGGCCAGCAGCTCGGCCGCGTGCTCGTTCGCGGTGAGCGACATGTGGGCCGTCGTCCCGTCGCCCCAGTCCCAGTCGTGCCAGGCGACGAAGTAGGCCGCCTCGGGGTACCGCTCGCGGATGGCCTGCAGGTAGTCCCGGTTGTCGAAGGAGCCGTCGCCGCGGTCGTTGGGGCCGAGCTCGGCGAACCCGACCGGCTTGCCGAACTCGAGATGGCTGACCCAGCGCCCGGGGCGCAGCGCGTTGCCGTAGTAGGTCGGGCCGACGACGTCCACGTAGTCGGCGCCCGGGTAGTTCTGCGCCGCCGGCTTCTCGCCGCTGTCGGCGGGCGAGTAGACCCAGAGCAGGTTGTCGAGCCCCTTCTCCTCGGTGAAGTACCGGTACATGTCCTGCCAGACGCGCTGGTACGGCCCGCCGTCGTTCCGGTAGGTCGCGTAGCCCCACCAGAACCAGTCGCCGTTCATCTCCTGCATCGGCCGCCACAGCACCACGACGCCCGCGTCGCGGAGCTGCGCGAGCGCCGTCGCGATCCGGTCGAGCTTGCGGCGCCAGACGGGGTAGATGGCCGAGCTCGGGTCGACGAGCGCGTCGAGGTTCACGTCCGCGAGGTTGCTCCCCTGGTTGCGGGTGTGGGTCCAGACGCCCTGGTGCCCGTCGGAGAGGTCCGACTCGTCGATGAGCCACGGGTTCTGCGGCGCCCAGTTGATCGTGACGAGCCCGCCCCGCTCCCAGTGCGCGCTGAGGACCGCGTTCGCCGCGGCGAGCTGCTCGGGGCGGAAGACGAGGTCGTGCTCGTAGTCCACGCCGACCATGCCGACCCACTTGCCCGTGCCGTCGTGGAGGTCGCCGACCAGCGCGTCGAACCCCATGAGCGTGTTGGCGGGATCGGCGATCTGGCTCCCGTGGCCGGCGTTCTGGCCGACGACGGTCCCCTGGAACTCGCCCGTGGAGTGGGCGGCGAGGTACGCGAGCACCGCCCGGGCGGCGGCGGTCGCCTCCGGGTTGCTCGGGGTCGCGTCCACGGTGCGGGGCCCGCGCGGGGTCGTCGAGCATGCGACGGCGAGGGCGGCGAGGATCGGGAGGAGTGCGGTTCGCATGTGGGCTCCGGGGCGCGCGCGTGCAGCGCCGACCCGCGGACGTTACGTCTGGCGGGATCGCCCTGGCAAGCCGATGAACGTCCACCTCGTCGACGGCACCTACGAGCTCTTCCGCGCGTACTTCGGCGCGCCCCCGGCGAAGGGTCCGGACGGCCGCGAGGTGGGCGCGACGCGCGGCCTCGTCCGCTCGCTGGCGCTGCTGCTGCGCGAGGAGGGCGTGAGCCACGTCGCGGTGGCGTTCGACCACGTCATCGAGTCGTTCCGGAACGAGCTGTTCCCCGGCTACAAGACCTCGGCCGGCGTGCCCGCGGACCTCCTCGACCAGTTCCAGCTCGCCGAGGACGCGGTGCGGGCGCTCGGGGTCGTCGTCTGGTCGATGGTGGAGTTCGAGGCCGACGACGCCATGGCCACCGCCGCCGCGCGGTTCGCCGGCCGGCCCGGCGTCGAGCGGATCCTGCTCTGCACGCCGGACAAGGACCTCGCCCAGTGCGTCCGCGGGAGGACCGTGGTCGGCCTCGACCGGCTCCGGAAGAGGCTCCTCGACGAGGACGGCGTGCGCGAGAAGTTCGGCGTCGCGCCCGCGTCGATCCCGGACTGGCTCGCGCTGGTGGGTGACACCGCCGACGGCATCCCGGGCCTGCCGCGCTGGGGCGAGAAGTCGGCCGCCGCGGTGCTCGCGCGGTACGGCCGGCTCGAGGAGATCCCCGACCTGCACCACCGCTGGGGCGTGCCCGTCCGCGGGGCGCTCGCCCTGGCCGAGAGCCTGCGCACCCACCGCGCCGAGGCGCTCCTCTACCGCACGCTCGCGACGCTCCGCGAGGACGTGCCGCTCGCCGAGGACCTCGAGGCGCTCCGCTGGCGCGGGCCGGACCGCGAGCGGCTCGCGGCGCTCGAGGCGGCGATCGGGGAGAAGGGGATCGGGGAGCGGTTGCCGCGAGGGCGGGGGTGAGCGCACCAGGTGGCTGACCCAGTTCACCCGCTGAACTCGATTGCCTCCGGCGCACGAAACGCCTCAAAGTGCGGTAGCAGATCATGCAGGGGTCGGGACGCTGGAGCTCGATAGTTCCGGGAATACAGCGGCTGAGAACCAGCACGGAGCCGGGAACACCGCCTGGCGCCTCGGCACGGTCCAGTTCACGGCAGCCTGCGCCGGCGATGCGCCACTGGTTCTTGAGAGAGTGAAGGCTCTCCTCGCCATCATCAGCGAGGGGGGCGCTCCGATGGTCGTACCGCTCCACTGGAGCACAGGATCCCGTCGCAGATGAGTGATCAACGCACTCGCATCGCATTGGCTGTTCATTGATGCCGTTGTCAGACCCTCGTGCGAGGCTCTGGCAATGACGGCAATGCCGACCCACGACCTCGTCTCCCGCCTCGCCGCCCTGCTCCGGAACGAGCGACGCGCGATGGCCGACTTCATCTCGGAGCTGGCCGAGTTCGACCGCAGGCGTTGCTGGGAAGAGCTCGGGTACCCGAGCCTGTTCGAGTTCCTCGTCCGGGAGCTCGGGCTCTCGCGCGGAAACGCCTTCTACCGGACGAAGGCGGTCGCTCTGGCCCAACGGTTCCCGGAGGTGCTCGAGGCTCTAGGGGACGGGAAGCTGTGCATCACGAGCATCGCCGAGGCGGCGAGGGTCCTGACGGCCGAGAACCGGACGGAGGTGCTGCCGCGGTTCTTCCACGTCTCCCGGCAGGAGGCGAAGCTCGTCTCAGCAGAGATCGCGCCTCGGCCGGCGGTGCCTCTCCGGGAGATTGTCACGCTCGCCGTGGAACGCGAGCCAATCGCTCCGCTTCCACCGCTGGCGTTCTCCGCGCCGGTCCCCGCGCCCGCGGCGTCCGCAGTTCACCCGCTGAACTCCGCTGCCTCGAAGGCGCTGGAACCAGCGAGGGAGGTCCGGCCGGAACCTCGACGCGAGGTGAACGACCCGCTCACCGCCGAGCTCAGCCGCCTGCACCTCACGGTCACTCGCGACCTGCTGGCCAAGGTCGAGGCGGCCCGGCTGGCGCTCTCGCACTCGCACCCGGGAGCGACGATCGCCGACATCCTGGAGCTTGGAGCCGAGGCGGCCCTGACCAGGGAAGCCAGGCGAAGGGCCCTCGTCGCGAAGCCCCGGCGCCGGCGGCCGGCGAATCAGCCCGCCGAATCCCGCTCGGACCGCATCCCAGCCGAGGTCCGCCGCGAGGTCTGGAGGCGTGACGGCGGGTGTTGCCAGTGGAAGCTCGCGTCCGGCGGGATCTGCGGCTCGAAGCTCCGCTTGCAGCTCGATCACATCGTGCCGAAGGGGAAAGGCGGGCAAACCACGGTCGAGAACGTGAGAGTTCTCTGCGAGCGCCACAACCAGTACGCGGCCCGGCTCGCGTACGGAGAAGAGCTTATGGCTCGGCATCGGCGGGTTCGGGCGGGGTCGGCGTGAAACGCCGCGCTGCGCTGCAGCCGAACGGGCTCCCGTCGCCGCCCTGCCGCGCGGCGTGCTAAGAACCCCTCCCATGCTCAAGCACAACACCTACTTCGACGGGAAGGTCCAGAGCGTCGGGTTCGAGCGGAACGGCCGCCGCGCGACGGCGGGCGTCATCGACGCGGGCGAGTTCCACTTCGGCACCGACGCCGCCGAGCGGATGACGGTCGTCTCCGGTGAGCTGTGGGTGAAGGCCGCCGGCGCGAGCGCGTACCGTCCCTACCCTGCGGGCACCGCGTTCGAGATCCCCGCGAAGAGCGGCTTCGACGTGAAGGCCGACGCGCCGGTCGCGTACCTCTGCGAGTTCCTGTGATCGCGTGAACGCGCCGCGTCCCGCCGTCGGGCGCGGCGCCGCGGGGGGCACGATGATCTTCTTCGTCACCGGCGCGAGCGGCGCCGGCAAGACGGCCTGCATGGCCGACCTCGCGCGGCTCCTGCCCGAGGTGGCGCTGCACGACTTCGACGAGCCCGGCGTCCCGCCCGGCGCCGGGAAGGTCTGGCGCCAGCAGACGACCGAGGCGTGGCTCCAGCGCGGGATCGAGTACGCGCGCGAGGGCCGGGACCTGGTCGTGTCGGGCGGCGCCGTGCCGGGCGAGGTGCTGGCCTGCCCCTCGGCGGCGGATGCCGGCCCGATCGGCCTCTGCCTGCTGGACTGCGGCGACGTCGAGCGCATCGACCGCCTCCGCGCCCGCGGCACCCACGGCTGTACGCAGGAGATGCTGAGCTGGTCCGCCTGGCTCCGCGTGCACGCGGCCGACCCCGGCTGGCGCCCCGACGTGCTCCAGGACGGCGCCTGGGCCGAGCTGCGGTGGGAGCGCTGGGCGGGGTGGAAGCGCGGCGACCCGCGCTGGCAGGTGACGGTCGTGGACACCACCGGCCGCACGCTGCCGGAGGTGGCCGGCGAGGTCGCGCGGTGGGTACAGGCGACGAGGGCGGGGGTGCCGTTCGCAGCGGCGGCCGCGTCGCCGCTCCTCGAGCACGATCCTTCGCGCGCCGCCCTCATCGAGCCGGCGCGGACGATCGCGCGCCGCCCCGACATGCCGGACCGCGCCGTGGCGTGCTTCTTCGCCGAGGTGATCGCCGGGCTCGTCGCCGCGGGCCGCACGCGTACGGTCGCCGTGCTCCACTCGGAGCTGGGCGAGATCCCCGTGTACGAGCTCGCGCACGAGACCGGGCGGGTGGCCGTCTACCACGCCGGGCTGGGCGCGCCGCTCGCGACCGGGATCCTCGAGGAGGTGATCGCGCTCGGAGCGGAGCGGATCGTGGTCTGCGGCGGCGCCGGCGCGCTGGAGCGCGACCTCGTCCTCGGCCACGTCGTCGTGCCCGCGGACGCGGTGCGCGACGAGGGCACCTCGCACCACTACCTCCCGCCGTCGCGGACCGTCGCCGCCGACCGTGACGCGCTGGCCGCGATCGAGGCGACCCTCGCCCGCGGCGGCGTGCGCCATCGCCGCGGGCGCACCTGGACCACCGACGCGCTGTATCGCGAGACGCCCGACCGGATCGCCCGCCGCCGCGCCGAGGGCTGCTGCGTCGTGGAGATGGAGGCCGCGGCGCTGTTCGCGGTCGCGCGGCACCGGGGGAAGAAGCTCGGGCACCTCCTGTACGCGGGCGACGACCTGTCCGGCGAGGCGTGGGACGACCGCGCGCGGGACGGCCACACCGGGCGTGAGCGGCTGTTCTGGCTCGCGGTGGAGGCGTGCCTCGCGATGGCGTGAGCCACGTCACCGCTCGTCCTTCGACAGGCTCAGGGCGAGCGGGTGTTCGGAACCACCCCACCGGCGCCAGGCAGGACCCGCGGGTTCGCAACCGCCTGACCGGGCGCCAAGCTCCGGACCCGCGGGATTCGCGACCGCACGCCCGCGCCATAGCCGCCGGAGCCCCGGTCCCCGCGGAGCGGTACACCGCGGGCGCGCAGCCCCGCCCACCGGGCTCCGCGCGCGGAGCAGGCCGACCGCAGCGGGCGCGCGACTGTCCGAAGCCGGCCACCTGCGAGCGAAGCGAGCAGACGTGGCCGGCAAGTTTCGCGCGCCTCTCCCAGCCGGACCTCACGCCTTCGCGCGCGTACCGGAACCCCTGCCGCGCGCCCGCGGTAGCGAGCGGGGACCGGGGGCGGAGGCGCGGAGGCGGCGTACGTCACCGCTCGTCCTTCGACAGGCTCGGGATCTTGCTCCTGACCACACCCGATCACGAGCGGCCCCTAAACGAAACCGCCCGCCCTCGAGAGAGAGCGAGCGGCTCGAACCTGCGGTCCTTCGACGACGGCTCTACTTCTTGAGCTTCTGGTCGATGACCGCCTTGATCTGCTCGTACGGCACCGCGCCGACGATCTTCTCGCCGTTCACGAACAGCGTCGGCGTGCCGTCCACGCCGTTCCGCTGCGCGATCGCCTGGTCCTCCTGGATGCGCTTGGTGCCGCGGCCCGACTTCCGGGCCGCGTCGAACTTGGCGACGTCCAGGCCGATCTCCTTCGCGAACTGCGCGTACCGCTCGGGCGACAGCCCCTGCTGGTTCGCGAAGATCTTCTCGTGCATCTCCCAGAACTTGCCCTGCTCGCGCGCGGCCTCGGCGGCCTCGGCGGCGGGGACCGCCTGCTGGTGGAACGGGAGCGGCTGGTGCTTCCAGACGATCCGCACCTTGTCGCCGTACTCCTGCCGGACCTTCGCCAGGCTCGGCTCGATGCGGCTGCAGAACGGGCACTCGAAGTCGGAGAAGAGGACCAGCGTCACCGGCGCCTTCGCGCTCCCCTTCGCCGGATCGTCCTTGCGCACCCCGAGCGCGTCCATCGGGACGACCGCCGGCGCGGGCTGCGCCTGCTCCTCCGGCGCCGGCGGGGGCGGCATCGCGGCCGCGAGCGCCATGTTCGCGTCGCAGGCCTTCTCGTAGAACCCCTTCGAGACCTTCCCGAGCTTGTTCGCCTTCGCGAGCTCCTCGTCGACGATCGGCTTCATCATCTCGATCGGGAGCGCGCCCACCACCTGCCGGCAGTTGAAGAACATCGTCGGGGTGCCGTTCACGCCGAGCTGACCGGCGAGCTGCAGGTCGTCCTCGACGCGCTTCTGGAGCGCCTCGTTCGCGAGGGACTTCTTAAACCGGGCGAGGTCGAGGCCGAGCTCCTTCGCGTACCGGTCGAAGACGTCGAGCGAGAGCGCCTGGATGTTCTCGAACAGCTTCGCCTGCATCTGCCAGAACTTCCCCTGCTCGCGGGCCGCCTCGGCCGCGACCGCCGCCGGCTTCGCCTGCTGGTGCATCGGGAGCGGCAGGTGCTTCCAGACGATCCGGACCTTGCCCGCGTACTCCTGCTCGAGCTGCTTGAGCGTCGGCTCGACGCGCTGGCAGAACGGGCACTGGAAGTCGGAGAAGAGCACCACCGTCACCGGCGCCTCACGCGGACCGCGCACCGGATCGTCCGCGCGGAGGGGGACCTTGCGGTAGACGACCTGCTCCGCCGGCGGGGCGCTGGGCCGCTCGGGCGCCTGCGCACCGTGATCGTGGCCGGCGTGGGGGTCGGCGCCGGGCGCGCCGGGGGCCGCCGGGCGCCCCGGGGGCGGCGGCGGCGCGGTCAGCCCGTTCGCGATGACCGCCTCGTAGACCTTGTCTGCCGGCGTGCCCTTCTTGACCATCGCCTGCGCCTTCTCGAGCTCCTGGTCGATGAGCGCCTTGAAGTCGCCGATGGGCCGCGCCCCGCTGAGCTTGCGGCCGTTGATGAAGAAGGCCGGCGTCCCGTTCGCGCCGAGGGAGCGCATGAGCTGCTGGTCCTTCTCGATCCGGTCCTTGCCCACGCCCGCGGCGACGTCGGCCTTGAACCGCTCGACGTCGAGGCCGAGCCGCTTGGCGGCGGCCTCAAGGGTGCCGTCGGAGAGATCCGACGCCTCGAAGATCTCGTCGTGCATCGCCCAGAACTTCGCGTCGCCGCCCTGGGCGCGGGCCGCCTCGGCGGCCTGCGCGGCGGCGGGCGCGCGCGGGTGCATCGGCAGCGGGTTGTGCTTGAAGACGAAGCGCACCTTGCCGCCGTAGTCCTTCTCGAGCTGCTTCAGCGTCGGGACCACCCGCTTGCAGAACGGGCACTCGAAGTCGGAGGACTCGACGATGGTCACGAGCGCGTCGGCCGGGCCCTTCACCGCCGAGCCGTCGATCGGGACGCGGAAGACCTCGGCGGCCCCGGCGGCGGCCTGCGCCGGCGCGTCGACGCGGATCCTGCCGCCGCCGGCCGCGCCGCCGCGCCCGGTCCACGCCTGGCCTCCGACGAATCCGATGATCAATCCGACCACCAGCGCCACGATCCAGCTGACGTTCTTCATTCGGCTCTGCTCCCTGGAAGGATTTCCGCGCCCCACATCAACCATCGATGCGGCTCTCCGTCAACGAGCCGCCTCCCCCATCCCGCCGGCGCGCCGGGCCGGAGCGGGGGGCTGCGGGTCGAAATCCCCAACTCAGGGCCGAGAATCTTCATTCCCCCGGCCCCCGTGGGAGCGGCCGCTCGGCCTCTCCGGCGGCGTCTCGGCGTTGCCCCTCACGTACGGAGAAGCTAAAGGGAGGCGCTGTGACCGGAACCGTCACGCTCCCGGAGCCGACCCGGACGATCGACACGTCGGGGAAGCTGTGCCCGTTCCCCATCGTGGAGGCGGCCCGGGCGGTCAAGGCGCTGGAGCCGGGCGCGGTGCTGTGCGTCATCTCGACGGATCCGGGTATCCAGCTCGACATGCCGATGTGGTGCAAGGCGACGCGGAACGAGCACCTCGCCACCGTGCGCGAGGGCAAGGTCTTCCGGAGCTTCGTGCGGAAGAACGGACGGTGAACGTGTCTCGAACGGTGAAGGCGATCGGGCTCATCTCGGGCGGCCTCGACTCGACCCTGGCGCTGGCCCTCGTGCGCCGGCAGGGCGTCGAGGTGAAGGCCGTGAACTTCTACACCGGCCTCTGCATCACCGAGACCCAGCGGCGGAAGGGCGGGCGCGCCGACGGCACGATCCCGCAGAACGAGGCGCTCCGCGCCGCCGCCGAGCTCGAGGTCGACGTCGAGTACGTCGACATCTCCGGCAAGGCCTACTTCGACATGCTCGTCCACCCGCGCTGGGGGTACGGCGCGAACGCCAACCCGTGCGTGGACTGCCGCGTGTTCATGATGCGCCGGGCCAAGGAGATCATGGAGGCCGAGGGGGCGGAGTTCGTCTTCACCGGCGAGGTGCTGGGCCAGCGCCCCAAGAGCCAGCGGCGCGACACGCTCCGCATCATCGAGCGCGAGTCGGGGCTCGAGGGGCGGCTCCTCCGGCCGCTCTCCGCGCAGCTGCTCGAGCCGACGATCCCGGAGAAGGAGGGCAAGCTCGACCGCGCCCGCCTCCTCGACATCAGCGGCCGCTCCCGCCACCGGCAGATGGAGCTCGCGAAGGAGCTCGGCATCGCGAACTGGCCGCAGCCGGCGGGCGGCTGCTGCTACCTCACCGACGAGAGCTTCGCGAAGAAATTCTTCGACATCCTCGACGCGCGCGAGGCCGCGGGCGCGGAGCGGGCCATCGACAAGGACGACGTCATCCTGCTCTCCACCGGGCGCCACTTCCGCCTCTCGCCGCGGGCGAAGCTCGTCGTCTCGCGCAGCGAGGTGGAGAACGCGCTCCTCGAGCACCACGTCGCGGGCCGCGCGCGGCTCGAGGCGAAGGACGTGCTCGGGCCCATCGCGCTGGTGGAGGGGACCCCGACCTGGGAGGAGCGGCTTGTGGCCGCACGGATCGTGGCGAGGTATGGAAAGGGCAAGGATACCCCGAAAGTGGTAGTCGAATGGCGGGAGGGAGAACTCCAAGAATTCTACGAGGTTGAGCCGGAAAGGGACGAGGCGCGGCTCGAGGCCCTGCGCCTCTGAGGCACGAGAGCACCCGTTCACGCCCCGGTCGGCGGCGAGCGAGGCGTCCGAGGTGGCGCGGTCGGTCGCTCGTGCATTGACGCGCTGGCTTCCAGGGGGTATTGCCGCCGGAATTCCGGGCGCGGGAGGTCGCCGCGCAGGCGCGAGGCGGGCAGACCGGAGCGCCGAATCTTCTTCACCCTGGGCGTACTCCAGGGCACCAGCAGAGACGAGGACAACATACATGGCGACGAAGCGGATCTATTCGTTCGGCGGCGGCAAGGCCGACGGCGACAGGGACATGAAGGAGCTGCTCGGCGGCAAGGGCGCCGGCCTCGCGGAGATGTCCAGCATCGGTATCCCGGTTCCCCCGGGCTTCACCATCACCACCGAGGTCTGCACCGAGTACTACAAGGGCGGGAAGAAGACCCCCAAGGGGCTCGAGGCCGACGTCAAGGCGGCGATGAAGAAGGTCGAGGCGCTCACCGGCAAGAAGTTCGGCGACACCAAGGACCCGCTGCTCGTCTCCGTCCGCTCCGGCGCCCGCGTGTCGATGCCGGGCATGATGGACACCGTCCTCAACCTCGGCCTCAACGACGAGACCGTCGAGGCGCTCGCCAAGAAGTCGGGCAACGCGCGGTTCGCCTGGGACAGCTACCGCCGCTTCGTCGCGATGTTCGGCGACGTCGTCCTCGGGATGAAGCCGGAGCGCAAGGAGGACCGCGATCCGTTCGAGGAGATCCTCGAGGCGAAGAAGCACGCCCGCGGCGCGAAGTACGACTCCGACCTCCCGGTCGACGCGCTCCAGGAGCTCGTCCGCGAGTTCAAGAACGAGATCAAGAAGCGCACGGGCATGGACTTCCCGAACGACCCGTACGGCCAGCTGATGGAGGCCGTGATGGCGGTGTTCCGGTCCTGGGAGAACGACCGCGCCATCACCTACCGCCGCATGCACGGCTACCCCAGCGAATGGGGCACCGCCGTCAACGTGCAGGCGATGGTGTTCGGCAACATGGGTGACGACTCGGGCACGGGCGTCGCCTTCACGCGCAACCCGGCCACGGGCGACAACGAGTTCTACGGCGAGTTCCTCGTGAACGCGCAGGGCGAGGACGTCGTCGCCGGCACCCGCACCCCCCAGAAGATCGGGGAGATGGCGGCGAAGTGGCCGGACATCCTGAAGCAGCTCCTCGCGGTCCGGGCCAAGCTCGAGAAGCACTACCGCGACATGCAGGACATCGAGTTCACCATCGAGCAGGGCAAGCTCTACGTCCTGCAGACCCGCAACGGGAAGCGGACCGGCCTCGCCGCCGTCCGCATCGCGGTGGACCTCGCCGCCTCCAAGGTGATCACGAAGGAGGAGGCGCTCCTCCGCATCGAGCCCGAGGCGCTCAACCACCTCCTCCGCCCGATCTTCAACATCGAGGCGAAGAAGGCGGCGCTCAAGAACGGCAAGCTCCTCGCCAAGGGCCTCCCCGCGGGCCCGGGCGCGGCGAGCGGCCGGCTCGTGTTCTTCGCCGACGACGCCGAGGCGTGGAAGGCGCGCGGTGAGACCGTGCTCCTCGCCCGCCACGAGACGTCCCCCGAGGACATCCGCGGCATGGCCGCCTCCGAGGGCTTCCTCACCGCCTTCGGCGGCATGACCAGCCACGCGGCCCTCGTCGCCCGCCAGATGGGCAAGGTCGCGATCGTCGGCTGCGAGGCGCTCACCTTCGACTACCACGCGCGCACCATGACGGTGGCCACGGAGAAGGGGAACCGCGTCTTCAAGGAGGGCGACTGGGTCTCCATCGACGGCTCCGCCGGCGAGGTGATCGAGGGCCGCCTCGAGACCAGCCCGTCCGAGGTCGTCCAGGTGCTCGTGGACAAGAGCCGCGACCCGAAGGACGCGCCGGTCTACCAGGAGTTCGCCGCCGTGATGAGCTGGGCCGACGGCTTCCGCCGGCTCAAGGTCCGCGCCAACGCCGACCAGCCCGACCAGGCGACCACCGCCATCGCCTTCGGCGCTCAGGGCATCGGCCTCTGCCGCACCGAGCACATGTTCTTCGGTGAGGGCAAGATCGGCCCGATGCGCGAGATGATCGTCGCCGACAACGTCGAGGATCGGAAGCGCGCGCTCGCGAAGCTCCTCCCCATCCAGCGCGAGGACTTCAAGGGCATCTTCGAGGCGATGAAGGGCCTGCCGGTCACCATCCGCATGATCGACCCGCCGCTGCACGAGTTCGTGCCGCACGAGAAGGCGGGCCAGGCCGAGCTGGCCAGGGCCACGGGCAAGTCCATCGAGCAGATCCAGGCGCGCATCGACGAGCTCCACGAGTCGAACCCGATGCTCGGTCACCGCGGCTGCCGCCTCGGCATCGCGTACCCCGAGATCACGGAGATGCAGGCGCGGGCCATCTACGAGGCCGCCGCCGACGTCGTCGCCGCGGGCGGCAAGTGCGAGCCCGAGGTGATGATCCCGCTCGTCGGCTCGAAGAAGGAGCTCGACCACCAGGCCAACATCGTGAAGCGCGTGGCCCAGGAGGTCATCGAGTCCCGCAAGGTGAAGCTCAAGGTGATCGTCGGCACGATGATCGAGGTCCCGCGCGGCGCCCTGACGGCCGGCGAGATCGCCCAGACCGCCGAGTTCTTCTCCTTCGGCACGAACGACCTCACGCAGACCACGTTCGGCCTCTCCCGCGACGACACCGCCCCGGTGCTCGCCGCGTACCTCGAGCAGGACATCTACCCCGTCGATCCCTTCGTCTCCGTCGACCGGGACGGCGTGGGCCAGCTCATGAAGTTCGCGGTGGAGAAGGGCCGCGCCACCCGGCCCGGCATGAAGTGCGGGATCTGCGGCGAGCACGGCGGCGACCCGAGCTCGGTCGAGTTCTGCCACACGATCGGCCTCGACTACGTCTCCTGCTCCCCGTACCGGCTCCCGATCGCGCGGCTCGCGGCGGCCCAGGCGGTGCTCAAGGAGCAGAAGGCCGCCCCGAAGAAGGCGGGCAAGGCGCTGAAGAACGGCAAGGTCGCCGTGAAGAAGATCGCGGCCAAGGCCAAGAAGGCGGCGCGCGTCCGCGCGTAGCGCACACGAAGCTCGCTGCATGACGAAGGGGGACCGGGAGACCGGTCCCCCTTTTTCGTGCGCGTGCCCGCGATGATCCTCGGGCTCGGGAGCGGGCTCGGGCTCGTGCACGGGGTGGGCGCGGCCCCGAGCACTCCGCACATGGGCAGACCTCCCAAGCGAGAATTGTCCCTCGAAGCAGGGGCACCTACTTTGACCCGCCGCTTGGCGTCGTGCACACTCGCGTGGTCGCTCGTCGTCCGCAGGATCCCGCTCCAATGAAGCTCGATCGAACGCTCCTCGTCGCACTCCCGGTCGGTGTCCTCCTCCTCTCCGCCGTCGCCGCTCCGCTGGCGGAAGACGCGATCTCACCCGTCGTGGACGCCTCGGCGGCGGCCGCGGTCGCCGAGCTCGCCCCGCGCGCGGACGCCACGACCGCCGCGCCGGCGACGCCGCCGCCCGCGCTGGGCCCGCCGAGGTTCGATCCCGCGCTGGGTCGCTTCGTGGCCCCGTACGGTGAGGGGCGCGCGATCCTGACCCTGTCGAGCACGCTCCAGGAGCAGCTCACCCGCACGCTCCAGCAGAACGCCGTGCCGTGGGGCGTGACGGTCCTCCTCGAGCCCGCGACCGGGCGGGTGCTCGCGATGGCCGAGTACTCCCGGGCGGAGCCGGACGCGACCGGGCTCGCGCTGCGCGCGCTCGCGCCCGCCGCCAGCATCTTCAAGCTCGTGACCGCGGCGGCGCTGCTCGAGCGGGGCGTCTCCCCCGAGGCCGAGGTCTGCTTCCACGGCGGGCGCCACCGCCTCGCTCCCCGCCTGCTCGCGGACGACCCGCGCCGGGACCGCCGCTGCCTCTCGCTCGAGACCGCCTTCGGCAAGAGCACCAACGTGGTGTTCGCGAAGCTCGCGGACCGCGGCCTCACCGCCCCGGCGCTCCGCGAGGCCGCGTCCCGTTTCTTCTTCAACGCCGCGATCCCCTTCCCCGTCGCGCTCGAGCCGTCCACGGCCCTCATCGACGAGGATCCGTTCCAGCGCGCGAACACCGCGGCCGGCTTCGGCCCGGTCCGCCTCTCGCCCATGCACGGCGCGCTGCTCGCCGCGATCGTGGCCAACGGCGGGCTGTTCGTCCCGCCGCGGCTGGTCGAGGAGGTGCAGGGCGCGGCGCCGCCGCCCGCCGCCGCGCCCGTGCGCGTGGTGGAGCGCGACGTGGCGACGGCGCTCGCCGACATGATGCGGTCCACGGTCACCGAGGGCACCGCCCGCCGGACCTTCCGCCGCGTCCACTCCTCGCTCCGAGGCGTGCCCGTGGCCGGAAAGACGGGCTCGCTCGCGGACAAGGAGCCGTTCCGCGACTACTCGTGGTTCGTGGGCTACGCGCCCGCGGACCAACCCGAGATCGCGGTCGCCACCGTCATCGTCAACGAGCGCCTCTGGCGCGTCCGCGCCCCCACGGTCGCCCGCGACGCGCTCACCGCGTACTTCGCGCTGCAGGAGCGCGAGGCGCGGGCCGGGGCCACGCCCCGGCTCCGGGTCGCGAAGGCGGCGCGGTGAACCCGCGCCGCTACTCCGCCGCCGTGAGGTGGACCTGGTAGTCGGTGAGCGCGAGCTCTCCGGTGCCCTGGAAGACGCGCGCCCCCGTCTCGACCGACGCGACGAACCAGGTCGGCTCGATGGCGTCGCGGGTGACCGCGTCCTGGAGGAAGTCCTCCAGCTCGAGCTCGAGCGTGTCTGCCCGCTCGCCCGCGTTGGCGTGCGGGTAGTACAGCACCTCGGTGTCGCTCACGATGACGTCCCACGACATGCCCGAGAGCGCGATCCCGGTCGCCGTCGGCGTCTCGGTGGTCGCCCCGTAGCGGTTCCGCAGGACGAGGAGCTGCTTCGCGACGGGCAACGGATCCGTGCCGGTCCTCTGGTCGGAGGTCGTGAGGTACAGCACCACGCCGAAGTCCGAGCGCTGGCTGGTCCCGACCCTCTGGGTGACCGCCGCCCACACGGTGAGTGAGCCGACGTCGCTCACCAGCACGGGCAGCGCCGAGGTGGTGCTCGCCGCCTCCCACGGGTGGAACCCGTAGACGATGCGCGGCGTGGCGCGCAGCCGGACGGTCGAGCCGGCGGGCCACCCCCACTCCCAGAACGTGTTCACCCGCTGGGCCGTGCCGCTCGCCACGTTCGAGCACATGTGGTGGTCCGTGACCTGCTCCTCCGCCGGGAGGTCGCTGTTCGCCGAGCTGTCGTTCAGCAGCAGGTACTGGCCGAACGAGATCCTGCCGTCCGGCGTCTCGCAGGTGCGCGAGTCGCTCTCACCGCCGCCGCACCCGAGCGCGAACACGCACGCGGCGCTCACGGCCGCGACGAACCAGGTCTTCACCGTCATTGGGGAGGCTCCTCCAGCTTCGAGTCGTGGTCACAGGGACCGCAAGGAGCCCAGGATGCACGATCGAGGGTGGCGATCCCACGGGGCATCATGCCCGTGGGATCGCCCCCGGTCCTCCCCCCTCCGAAAACCCGTCCTGCCCGTGAGGAGAGGAGACGCGGACGGCGCCCGGCGTGACCGCCGCCGCCCCATCCGGGCCTGTGGGCGTCAGTCCTCCGTGCCGCGCCCGATCCGGACGACGCCGATCCTCTCGAGATCCCTCGGCTCGTCGAGGCGGAGCGTCAGCACCTCGCGCCGCTCGTCGGGGCGACCCCAGTTCGTGTAGACGGTGGCGACCAGCGTGGCGGGGCCCACGAGCGTCTGCTGCCCCGAGCCCAAGTAGTGGACGCGCACGTCGTACGCGCCCGGCACCGCCCGGTGGACGAGGTACTCCTCGGGCCCGTACCCCTGCGTCACGTCCTGCGAGACGAGCCCGCCGAGCCGCGTCTCGCGGTGGCCGTAGTACGCCTCCTCGCCGGTCGGCTCGCGCACGTGCAGATCCACGTCGGTCATGTCCACGTCCCAGGAGAGCGAGACGCGGAGGTCGAGGTCGAGGAGCTTCTTCACGCGCGGATCGACCGGCGCGGCCGCCGCGACCTCGGCCCAGCCGCGGCGCTCGGCGCGCGCGAGCACGCGATTCAGCTCCATCAGCGCGACGATCTCGAGGTCCGGCGCGCGCTCCCAGCGCCGCCGCCCGACCTCCCAGAGGAGCGCCGCCGCCCGCGCCGCGTCGGCCGAGCGGCCCCGCGCGTCGGCGCGGTCGGAGAGGACGAGCGCGAGGTCGCGGCGCGACTGCGGCTCCTCGGGCCGGAGGCGGAGGACCCTCTCGAGCGCGTCGGCGGCGAGATCGAGCTCGCCCGCCTGCGCGAGCCGCCAGGCCATCACCCGGAGCAGCCCGGCGTCGTCGAGGCGCAGCTCGGCGAGGTTCGAGAGCACGCGGACGCCCAGGGCGCGGTCGCCGGCGCGGAGGAAGAAGCCCGCGCAGTCGAGGTAGAAGCCCGGCCCGGCGTGGCGCGCGCGCGCGGCGAGGTAGACCTCGTACGCGTGGCCCGGCGCCGCGGCCTTCAGCTCCGCCAGGTACGGGACCTCGGGATCCCAGGGCTGGACGGCGATCGAGGCCTCCGCGCCCGCGACCTCCGCCTCGGCCTTCTTCTCGGCGAGCGGCCCGGCGCTGCGATCGAGCCGGTCGAGCTGGCCGGGAGCCGCCGCCGCGGGCGCAGCGGGCGCCGCTTGCGCCATGCCCGCCTCGGGGCGCGGGGCCGCCGCGTCGTACGCCGCGCGTCCTCCACCGCCGCCGCGGAGCGCCTTCCGCTCGGCCCCGTCGCCCCACCGCCAGCCCGGCGGGACGTCGTGCCGCCGCTCCCACCACGCGACGCGCGCGCGCCACGCGCTCACGACCTGCTCCAGCGCGGCGCGTTCGGCGTCGCGCCGCAGCTTCTGCTCCGCGGCGGCGCGGGCGAGATACCGCTCCCGGAGCTCCGGCCTCGAGGCGGCGGGCTCGATCGCGTACCGGAGGTGCTGCTCCAGCGTCTCGAGGACGAGGATCGACGTCGCCGGCGTCACGACGCCGAAGCGGCGCCCGAGCGCGAGGAGCGCGCCGGCGTTCCGGTCGGGAAGAGGCCGAGCACCTCGGCCTGCGCCTGCGCCCAGGAGATCGCCACCGGTCCGGGTCTGTCGAAGGCACGGGCCGCGTCCGCGCGGCGGATGGTGATCTCGCGCCGCTGCTCGCCCTGCAGCGAGCGCGAGGCGAGCGTCAACCTGGCCTCGGGCGCGAGCAGCCTGCCCGTGACCCGCACCCAGCCCTGCTCGGTCTCGCCGACGTGCAGATCGGCGACCGCGCCCGCGGGCGATCCCGTGACCGGCGCGAACCGGTAGCCCGCGTCGCGCACGGTCGCGAAGGCCTGCCGCGCCGGCCGCGCCGCGGCCTCGACGAAGACGCCGCCGCTCGTCCGCGCGAGGTGGCGGAGGAGCGCGCGGTCGGCCTCGGTCGCGCCGGTCACGGCGTGGACCGGGACGTCGTCCGTCGCCGGGAGGCTCTCCCCGAGGGTCACGAGGCCGTCGCTCATCAGGAGCCAGAGCGCGTCGTCCGGGTGCGGGAGCGCGGCGCGCCGGAGGTCGAGCGCGGCGAGCGCCGTGCCGCCGTCGGCGGGCGCGGCCCGCAGCGCGGCCTCGAGCTTCGCCCAGTCGCGCGCGGCGAAGGCCACCGGGCGCTCCGGGCGGTCGCGGAACACCACCAGATCGACCGCGGTCTCGGACCACTCGGCGTGGAGCTGCCGGAGGAAGGCGAGCTCCTTCTCGGTCGCGGCCGGGGTCCGGCTCGCGGAGGCGTCCCAGGCGAGCGCGATCCGGCGCGGTCCGGCCGGCCGGCGCCTGTCGTCCACCGGCACCGGCGGCGCGGGCTCGAGCACGGAGAAGAAGGCCTCGCCTCCGGTCACCTCGACGTCCACCGACCGCGCGGGCTGGAGCGGCAGGCGCACGAGCAGGTCGCGATCCGCCGGCGCGTTCGCGAGCCGCTCCTCGGCGACCCAGCGGTCCGACTGCCGCGCGAACGTCAGGTTCCCGGACCCGCCCGCCACGCGCGGCGTGAGCGGCGGGCGGATCACCTCCACGCGGAGCGCGACCTCCGGCAGCCGCTCGCGGTACGGGAGCGGCAGGTGGTAGGCGGCCTCCGGGCGTTCCCTCGTCCCCGCCACCGCGAGCGGCGACAGCCAGCGGAGCTGGACGGTCCGAGCTCCGCGCGCGGGGATGGGGTAGACGCGCGCGCGGTGGACGTTGCCACGGACCTGCTCGACGACGCCGGGGTCCACGCCGCGGCGGATCTCCGTCTCGAGCACCACCCGCGCCTCGTCCTTCGGGACCACCACGCCCTCGGCGAGCCGGCCGTCGACGTCGAGCGCGAAGCCGGTCACGGCGGCGCCGTCGGGCAACGGGAACTCGAGCTCCCCCTCGAGCACGCGGCCGTTCGGGTTGTGAAAGGTGATCGTCTCCGTGGTCTCGGCGGCCAGGCCCTGGATCACGACGCGGACGTCCAGCGCGGCGACGGTGACGGGCCGCTCGGCGGCGCGGACGACGAGCCGCGGGGGCGCGAGGACCTGGGCGGCGGCGGGGAGCGGGAGGACGGGGACGAGGGCGAGGAGCGCGGCGGCGAGGCGGAGTCGCATGGGTTCTCCTGGGCCGGGCGGACGGGCCACCCGGTGGAACGCACGGCCCGCCGGAAGGATCTCCCTCCCGCTCACGCGTCGTGGCGCGCGGCGGGCGAGGACCGGCCCGGGCGCCGCAGCGCGAGCCACGCGCCCACGCCGAGGAGGAGGAAGATGGCGGCGGAGACCGCGAGGTTGCGCCCGACCTTGCGCGCGCCCCGCGCGACGTCCACGAGCGGGCGCGGCCGGGCGTCGGGGGCGATCGTCGCGAGGAGGGCCCGGGCCCGCTTCGCGGGGATCGCGAAGTTGAGGGCCTGGCCGACGCTGATGAGCCCGACCGCGACCCCCACCACCTTTCCGTCCTCCGCCAGGACGGGGGAGCCGCTCGAGCCCGGAGAGATCGCCGCGGAGATCTGGAGCTGCCAGCTCGGCGCCTTCCCGTAGGGTCCCAGGTCCGCGCCCTCCGCGCGGACGGCGGCGACGATCCCGGTCGAGAGCGTCCCCGCGAGGCCGATGGGGCTGCCGATGACCGCCACCTGCTCGCCGACCCTGGGATCGCGCCCCTCCTCGAGCTGGAGCACCGGATAGCGCCCGTCCTCCGCCTGGAGCACGGCGAGGTCGCTCTCCTCGTCGTCCGCGAGCACGCCGAGGATCCGGACCTCCCGCTTCCCCTCGAGGATCGCGACGAGGTTCGGAGCGCCGCGGACCACGTGGTGGTTGGTGAGGATCCGCCCGCTGGCGGAGACGAAGAAGCCCGTGCCGTTGCCGAGCTCGTTCCCGAACGCGTCCCGCGCGACGAGCTTCACGACGGCGGGGCGGGTCTTCTCCGCGAGCGCCGCGAGGTCGGGGGCCGGGGCTTGGGCGACGACGAGGAGCAGCAGCGCGGGCACCATGACGCACCTAGCTTGCCCCAATTCCCTCCGCGCGGCATCGGTGCGGTACTCTCGCCGCATGCCCGTCATCCCGATCGCCCAGCTCGGCGCCTGCCGGCACCCCTCCCCGCTGGGCCGCTTCGTCTCCGATGACCTCCACGTGCCCGCCGACCTCCACTGGAGCGGCGGAAGGCCGCCGTCCGAGCCCGGCCTCTTCGAGCAGGCGGGGCCTCGCGAACGGCTCTTCTTCGACCCGGCGCGCACCCGGGCCGCCATCGTCACGTGCGGCGGGCTCTGCCCCGGCCTCAACAACGTCATCCGCTCGCTCGTCCTGCAGCTCCACCACGGCTACGGCGTGCGCGCGGTGATCGGGTACCGCGGCGGCTATGGCGGCCTCGACCCGGCGAACGGGGTCGAGCCCCTCCCGCTCACCCTCGAGCTCGTGGACAAGATCCACCGGCAGGGCGGCACGATCCTCGGCACGTCGCGCGGGCCCGTCGACGTGGCGAAGGCCGTGGACGATCTCGTCCGCCGCGAGATCGACGTGCTCTTCACCATCGGCGGCGACGGCACCCAGCGCGGCGGGAACGCGCTCTACCAGGAGGCGCGCCGGCGCGGGCGCCCGCTCGCGGTGGTCGGCATCCCGAAGACGATCGACAACGACGTCGCGTTCGTCTCGCAGACGTTCGGCTACCCGACCGCGCTCGAGGAGGCGCGCGCCGTGCTCGATCGGGCGCACGTCGAGTCGAAGAGCGTCCACAACGGCATCTCGCTCGTGCGGCTCATGGGCCGAAGCGCCGGCTTCATCGCCGCCGGCGCGACGCTCGCCAGCCAGGACGTGAACTTCTGCCTGGTGCCCGAGGTGCCGTTCGCGCTCGAGGGGGAGAACGGCTTCCTCGCGGTGCTCGAGCGGCGCATCCTCGCGCGCGCGCATGCCGTGATCGTCGTCGCCGAGGGCGCCGGCCAGGACCTCGTCACCGGCCCCGCCGACGGCCGCGACGCCTCGGGCAACGTGAAGCTCAAGGACATCGGCGTCCACCTCCGCGAGCGGATCGAGGCGTACTTCAAGGCCGAGGGCGTGCCCGCGGTGATGCGGTACTTCGACCCCGGCTACCTCATTCGCTCCTCCCCGGCCAACGCCGAGGACTCCATCCAGTGCGACCTCTACGCGCGCAACGCCGTGCACGCGGCGATGGCCGGGAAGACGGGGCTCGTCATCGGCCACATGCACGACCGGTTCATCCACGTGCCGATCGAGCTCCTCGCCTCCAAGCAGAAGCGGCTCGATCCGGCCGCGACCCAGTGGCAGGCGGTCCTCGCGGCGACGGGGCAGCCGGCGCGGTGGGGGTGAGCGCCCTGACCCGGCGACCGGACGACCGCGCCCCGGCGCGACGGAGGCAGCCCGGGCGCGGCGACGAGCCGATCCTGGGATCCTCCGCGACCACGCCCCAGGTCCTTCGTCGACCTCTCAGTCGGGCCGCCCCGTCCCGCGTTCGAGACCGCCCCGGCGCCGCTCATCCCGGAAAAGGGACCGTTCGTCGGATCGGCGTCCCTCCGGAGCGCCGCCGGCTAGAGTCGTCCCGGTTCTCGAGGGATGGCCCCGCGCCTGCAAGCCGCTCTGCCGTCCGTCGAGAGGGAAGTTGCGGAGCTGCATCGCCTTGCTGCCTTTCGGCACTTCAAGCTCCCGCTCGCCTGGACGACCATGCTGGACGAGGAGGTAGCCCCGATGACCTGCGCGCTCGTGCCCTCGCCGCTCCCGCCCGCCACGCCTTCCCCGGTGGAGCTCGCGCTCGCGACCCTCGCCGGCAAGTGGAAGGCGCGGCTCCTGCTGCTCCTCGGCGAGCGCACGTTCCGCTTCCGCGAGGTGGAGCGCCGGCTGGCGCAGGTCTCGCGGAAGGTGCTCGTCGAGCAGCTCCGCCAGCTCGAGGCGAGCGGCCTCGTGCAGCGCACGGTCTACCCGGAGGTCCCGTCGCGGGTGGAGTACTCGCTCACCGCCCGCGGCCTGCGGGTGCTGCCGGTCCTCCGGACGCTGGGCGAGCTCGGCGAGAGCCTGCTCGCGGAGCACGCGCCGGAGCAGGCTACAATCGGCGGGTGAACGACGCCTCGCCCCCGATCTCCATCCGCCCCGTCACCCGCGCCGACGTCGACGCGGTGCTGGCGCTCTGGCGGGCGGTCTTCCCCGAGTACGCCGAGCCGGCCCGCGCGCACCGCGATCCCGCGGCGAGCATCGCGCGCAAGCTCGACTTCGGCGACGGGCTGTTCTGGCTGGCCGAGCGCGGCGGACGGGTGGTGGGGACGGCGATGGCCGGCTGGGACGGCCACCGCGGCTGGCTCTACTCGGTGGGCGTCCACCCGGAGGCGCGCCGGGGCGGCGTGGGCGCGTCGCTCGTCCGCGAGGCCGAGCGCCAGCTGGCGGCGCGAGGTTGCCCCAAGGTGAACCTGCAGGTCCTCGCCGGCAACGAGGCCGCCCTCGCGTTCTGGGGGCGCGTGGGGTACGCGCAGGACGCGGTGGTGCCCATGGGGAAGCGGCTCTAGCGCTCCCGGGCGGCGTCGCCGTCCCTCGGGCGCCCGTCGCGCAGCGCGAAGATCAGCCACCAGACGAGCCCCACGAACACGCTGACGGCGGCGGCCTGCGCCCTCCCCGCCGGATCGTCCACGCCCGCGGCCACGATCTTGGTGATCGTCAGGAACGCGGTCGGCACGAACGGCGGACCGAACGCGCTCCGCCACTTCCTGCGGAGCACCCACGCGACGACGCCGACGAGGACGAACTCCGTCACCGCGACCGCGAAGGCCGCGGAGATCGTGAACCCGGACGGCGGCAGCGAGGGTGGCTCCATGGTCGCGCCCATCCTAGCCCGGCGGGCGCGTCACATCGCGAGAAACAGCGCCGTGACCCCGAGCGTCGCCAGCGTGACCGGCACCCCCACCCGCGCGTGGGTCCGCCAGCCGATCCGGATCCCGCGCGCGGCCGCCGCGTCCACGACGATGATGTTGGCCACGCTCCCCACGATGAGCAGGTTCCCGGCGAGCGTGGAGACGAGCGCGAGGAGCGGGCCGGCCTCGGGGTGGCGCGCCCACGGGAGCAGCAGCATCACCGCGGGCACGTTCGAGACCACGTTGGAGAGGCCGAACACGGTCACGAAGAGCGGCGCGGGGCGCGCGATGTCGAACCCGGCCGCCGCGAGGTCGGCGACGAACCGGGCGGGGATCCCGGTGGCCTCGAACGCGTGGTTCACGACGAACAGGCCGAAGAACAGCACGAGCAGCTCCCAGTCGACGAGGCCGAGCTTCTCCTGCGAGTGCATCCTCCGGCTGAGGAGCAGGAGCCCCGCGGCGGTGAGCGCGGCCACCTCGCGCGGCCAGCGGCCGTCGAGGAACACGACGAGCAGCACGAGCGTGAGCGCGAGCCCCTTCGACGTCTGCCAGGGGTTCACCCGCGGGTGGTCGGCGGGCGCGGCCGCGGCGCCGGCGGGCGCGCTCCAGCGCCCGCGCGCCTGCCACGCCACGATCCCCCAGGCCACGGCGAGGCTCACCAGCACCGGGCCGATCGCCTCGAAGAAGTAGCCGCCGAACGAGAGCTTCAGCGCGCTCCCGATGAGCATGTTCTGCGGGTTCCCGATGAGCGTCGCCGCCGAGCCGACGTTGGCGGCGCACGCGAGGCCGAGCAGGAACGGCACCGGCGCGAGCCCGCGCCGCGCCGCGGCGTCCGCGAGGATGGGCGCCATCGCGAGGCAGATCACGTCGTTGCTGAAGACCGCCGAGAGCGCGGCCGCCGCCGCCATGAGGGCCGCGAGCAGCGCCGGCGGGCGGAGCGGGAGCGCCGCGATCCAGCGGGTGACCCACCCGTAGAACCCGCTCACCTGGAGGTGGGCCGAGACGACCATGAACGAGAAGAGCAGGACCATGGTCGGGAGGTGCACCGATCCCGCCGCCGCCTCGGGGCTCACCACCTCGAACGCGACGAGGGCGATCGCGCCGAGCAGGGCGATGCCCGTGCGATCGAGCTGCAGGAACGGGAGCCCGCCGCCCACCATGCCTGCGTAGACGACGGCGAAGACGACCACGGGGACGAGGTTCATGGAGCGGGCGGAGGATAGCAGCGCGGGCCCTGTTCGGGGACCGACCGTGGGTTGAAGCGGCGCAGGGTCTCCGTTATAACGGACAGGCTGGGAGACCCTACATGAGCGCACCAGCCGTCCGCACCGCCGACCCGTACCGCGACCTCGCCGTCATCGACTCCCGCGCACCCCGGTTCAACCAGGGCGTCGTCGGCGTCCTGTCGCTCGCCGGCGTCCTCACGGGCTGGTGGTGGCTCTTCGGCGTCGTGGCCGCGCAGCTCGCGCTCGGGCTCTGGCGCGGCCGGCGCTGGTGCCTGCCGTGCGTCGCGTACTTCGAGCTCGTGCAGCCCCGCGTCGGCGAGGGGCCGCTCGAGGACAGCCGCCCACCGCGGTTCGCGAACCAGGTCGGCGCGACCGTCACCGGCGCCGCCACGATCGCCGGCGCGCTCGGCGCGCCGCTCCTCGCCGCCGTCCTCGGCGGGATCGTCGCCGCCCTCGCGCTCCTCTCCGCGGCGACGGGCTTCTGCACCGGCTGCGCGATCTACCGGCTCGGCGCGCGCCTCCGCGGCCTCCGCCCCGGCGTGACCGAGCGGCTCGACCTCGCCGAGCTCGGCGTCCCCGCCGGGCGCGGCGCCGTCGTCCAGTTCACCCACCCGCTCTGCTCCGATTGCCACGAGGTGGAGCGCAGGCTCCGGAGCGCCGGCGAGACCCCGGTGCTCGTCGACGTGTCGCGCCGCCCGGACCTCGCGCGGCGCTACCGCGTGCACTCCGTGCCGTTCGCGGTCCGGGTGGACGCGCGCGGCGCGGTGCAGGAGCGGCTCGCGGGCTGACGGCGCTGGAACCCGCGGCCGCGCAGGCGTAGATCGGTGGGCTGGAGGCGCCCATGCCCAGCCCGACCGCGTACCGCCACGTCGTCCTGTTCCGCTGGAAGCCCGACGTCGGCGCGGCCGAGATCCTCCGCATCGAGGAGGCCTTCGCCGCGCTCGCCCGTGCGCTGCCGTTCGTGACCGGGTTCGAGTGGGGCCGCAACGAGAGCCCGGAGGGGCTCGACCACGGGTACACCCACTGCTTCCTCGTGACGTTCGCCGACGCGGCCGGGCGCGACGCGTACCTCCCGCACCCGCTCCACGAGGCGTTCGTGCGGGACTTCGTGGAGCCGTACATGGACGACGCCTGCGTCGTCGACTTCCCGGCCAATCTGGTGCGGTGAGCGACCCCGCGGCGTTCAGGGGCCGGGCCGCCGGAAGGCGCGCCGCGCCGCCTCGACGCGCGGACGGACGGCGCAGCCCTCGAGGTGATCGTTCACGAGCCCCATCGCCTGCATGAAGGCGTAGGCGGTCGTGGGCCCGACGAAGCGCCAGCCGCGGCGGCGGAGGTCGCGCGAGAGCGCGACGGACGCGGGGGTCGTCGTCATGCCCCGCAGCGCGGCGCGCGTGATCCGCTCCGGCCGGGCAGCGTCCGGCGGCGCGAAGCTCCACAGGTACGCGGCGACCGATCCCGTCTCCGCCCGGAGCTCGAGCGCGCGGCGCGCGTTCTCGATCGCCGCCTCGATCTTCCCGCGGTGGCGGATGATGCCTGGATCGCCGAGCAGCCGCTCCACGTCGGCCGGCCCGAACCGTGCCACCCGCGCCGGGTCGAAGCCCGCGAACGCGCGGCGGAACGCGGCGCGCTTGCGCAGGATGGTGAGCCAGGAGAGGCCCGCCTGGACCCCCTCGAGGCAGAGCTTCTCGAACAGGCGCACGTCGTCGCGGACGGGGAAGCCCCACTCGTCGTCGTGGTAGGCGACGTACTCCGGCGCGGCGACGCACCAGGAACAGCGGAGGAGGCCGTCCAGGCCGGGCGCGAGGCCTTCGGCCGGACGCGGAGTGACGGGTGCGCGCTTGTTCGTTCCCATGGTCCCGAGCGGCGCGTGGCGCCGCCCGGAATGTAGGCGCGTCAGTGGGTCAGCGTCCACGTGATGGCGAGCACGCGATCGCCGTCGGCACGTTGCCGTTGCCGTCGCCGACACCGTCCGCCCTTCGACTCCGCAGCCGCTTCGCGGCTGCTACGCTCAGGGCGAACGGATATTTCCACCGCCCCCTGCGCCAGCAGCCGCCGGAGCGCGGGAGCCCGGCCCCCGCGGAGCGGTACACCGAGGGCGCGCAGCCCAGCTCGACGGTATCCGCGCGCGGAGCGGACCCAGCGCAGCGGGCGCGCGACTGTCCGAAGCCGGCCACCTGCGAGCGAAGCGAGCAGAGGTGGCCGGCAAGTTTCGCGCGCCTCGCCCAGGTGCGCTGCACGCCTTCGCGCGCGTCTCGAGACCCTGCCGCGCGCCCGAGGTAGCGAAGCGGGGGCCGGGCGGAGGCGCGTAGGCGGCGTACGTCACCACCATTCACGAACCGTACGCACCGGCACCCGCAACGGCGGCTACATCTCCACCAGCCCCGAGTCCGCGAACCTCCGCAGCGCCTTCAGCACGTCCAGCTCCCGCAGCGGGGCGACGCGCGTGAGGTCGCGCACGTTCCGGCGGCCGTCGCACCGGGACAGGAGGAACCGATCGACCGTCGGCAGGCGGAGCTTGCCGAGCTCGCCCGCGGAGAGCCTCACGCGCGGGCGGCGCGCGGAGGCGAGCAGCTCGGCCCGGAGCTGCTCGGCCAGCGCGCGCTCGGCGTCGCCGAGCAGGGACCGCGCGCTCTCGAGCTCGGGGGCGAGCTCCACCGCGCGGGCGGCGGCGAGCTCGGCCTCGTCGGCGTGGCCGTCGGCGAGGAGCCCGCGCGCGCGCTCCACGAGGTGCGCGGCCTCGTCGGTGGCGGGCGCCGCGGGCGCGGGGGTCTCGAACGAGCCGCGGATCCAGCCCTGGCGTGAGAGGGCGTAGAGGCGCTGGTAGAGGTGGAAGTCCGTCGCGTGCAGGATGAGGCCGATTTCGTCGATCGTCTTCCCCTCGCGCGCGAGCGCGAGGAGGCGGCCGTCCACGGTCGTCGCGCCGAGCTCGCCCGGGACCTTCTCCTCGATCACCTGGATGCCGCCCGCGCCCGACGGGAACTCGCCGCGGAAGGCGCTCCAGGCCGTGGCGCGGAACTCGGCCTCCCGGACGATCTCGGGGAGCGGCACGCGCGCGTCGAGCTCGTCCACCGCCTCGACCGGCCCCTCGTCGAAC
>Ga0196976_1000304_pt1 | contig 32679 bp, 34 predicted proteins | sample S3v_513CmetaG_FD_148644 | JGI IMG/M metagenome (GOLD analysis project Ga0196976, IMG submission 148644) | Soil microbial communities from Anza Borrego desert, Southern California, United States - S3+v_5-13C | ecosystem: Environmental > Terrestrial > Soil > Desert | place: USA: California... | reverse complement strand
GTCTGTCATCGGCATCCCAGACGCTCGGGAGAGGGGACCATCGGGTGGATTGCGTCACGATCTCGTCCGGCGCGTCTCGAAGGTGGCTCGCGTGAGGACGACCCTGCCGCCCTGGCGGTCGAAGCCTCTGCGACGGAAGAGCCCCTCAGCCGCCGCACGGGACTGCGGGAACTCATCCACGCAGGCGAGGACCTCCGGCCTGGCGAAGGCCTCGTCGAGCAGGAGCTGGAGGGCGGCCGTCCCGTACCCCCGGCCGGCGTGCCGCGCCTCGATGACGACGTGGAGGTGTGCCATGGCGGCGGCGACCCGGAAGGCCGCCTCCCCCACGACCGTGCCCGAGACGTCGACGACCGCGTGGAAGGCGACGCCGGCGTCGGCGTCCGCCGCGCACCTGTGCAGCCACGCGTCCCACTCCGCCTCGGGGAAGTCGATGCAGCCCGTCTCCTGGTGGTACCCGTCGTACGCGACGTCGAAGCCGGCGTTGTAGGCCATCGTGACGGGATCGGACATCCAGCGGGCCCGGTGCGACTGGTCGGCACGCGTCGGCGCGCGCAGGACCACGGGGCCTGGAGCCGGCCGCGCGTCGCCCACTCGCCCGGGGATGCTCACCCAGCGAGCAGCGGGCGGACCATCACCAGGCACGGGTTGCCCGGCCAGAGATCCGGCAGCTCCTCGAGCGGGAGGAAGCCGGTCGCCTCGTAGAAGCGGCGCGTCCGCGCGTAGTGCTCGCTCGGGTCCGATGCGCCGAGCGTCTTTACCTGGAGCAGACTCACGCCGTCGGCCGCGAGCGCCGAGACCACGGCGTCCACGAGGCGACGACCGATCCCGCTGCGGTGGTGCGCCGGGGCGACGGCGAGCAGATGCAGCTCGGCGGCCTGGTCGAAGTGCCGCTCCACGAGGGCCACACCGACCACCTCGGCGTCGAGCCGGGCGACGAAGCCCGGCAGTCGTGCGGCGGCCGCGATGTAGTCCTGGAGGGCCGACTCGATGCCGAACCACTCCGGGAGCTCGCGCAGGATGCGTTCGGTGGCGGCGGCGTCCGTGCCTGGCTCGACGGTGATGAGCACGGACGGACGATTCACCACGTCGCCCCCACGGGGCCACCGCAATAGGTCCCGGTCACCCGTCCGGCGGATCGGGCGGGCGCCCGCCATCGGTCAGGTTCGAAGAAGCGCCGGCCTGTCGGCCGTTCCTACAGTGACGGGACACGATCGAGCCGAGGAGACGCCATGGACGAGCCGACCACCGCAACGACCGACGACGCCACGACCGAGGACGGCGCGACCGGCGCAAGCCCGGCCGAGGACGGCGCGCGGGGCGCCGCCTTCACAGCGGACGAGCGGGCCGCGATGAAGGAGCGGGCGAAGGAGGTCAAGGCCGAGCGACGCGGGAAGGCGAGCGGCAAGGCGGACCCCGAAGCCGACCTCCTGGCGAAGATCGCGGAGCTGCCGGAGGCGGACCGCGTGCTCGCCGAGCGTGTCCACGCGATCGTCACGGAGGTCGCGCCGCATCTCCTGCCCCGCACCTGGTACGGGATGCCCGCCTACGCCAACGGGGGCAAGGTCGTCTGCTTCTTCCAGGCGGCCGCCAAGTTCTCGTCCCGGTACGCCACCCTCGGGTTCAACGACGTCGCGCGGCTCGACGACGGCGCGATGTGGCCGACCGCGTTCGCCGTCGTCGAGCTGGGTCCGGCCGAGGAGGCGCGGATCCGCGAGCTGGTGGCCCGAGCCGCGGGCGAGGGCTGAGGTCCGCTCGGGCCCCGCGGCTGCGCATGCCCCGGGACGGTTGCGGCCCGCCCGTTGTCGGAGGGTCGAACTAGCGTTCGACCGTTCGATCGACGGGAGGGCAGAGCGGTGCGGGTACTGGTGGCGACGGAGGAGACCCAGGGCGACCGGGGTGACGACTACTCCTGGGCGACGCCCGGCGAGCTGGTCATGTTCGGGGTGATCTGCGCGAGCGACCTGCGCGGCACGGGGCGTGGCTGCGGCTGCGGGCGCGCGTTCGCCGGCCTGCACTCCGAGCGGGCGACGACGACGGCGGAGGTGGCGGAGTGGTCCGGGAGCCTGGACGACCTCTGCCTGGCGTTCCAGGACAGCCTTGCCCGGGGCGGCTGGCTGGACTTCGGCGGCACGCCCGAGGAGATCCGTGGCGTCGTGTCCGAGACCGTCATGGAGGTACTGCTGGTGGCGGACCGGTACCCGGTGGGAACGGTGCTCGGCACGCGCCTCGGGCAGCAGTACGTCCGGCAGCCCGCGACCGCTCGATGAGTGCCGGGCGTCAGACGTTGAAGCGGAACTCCACCACGTCGCCGTCGGCCATCACGTAGTCCTTGCCCTCGATCCGGGCCTTGCCGGCCGCTCGGGCCGCGGCGACGGTGCCTGCTTCGACGAGGTCCTCGAAGGAGATGACCTCGGCCTTGATGAAGCCACGCTCGAAGTCGGTGTGGATGACCCCTGCCGCCTGGGGCGCCGTCCAGCCCTTCCGGATGGTCCAGGCGCGGGACTCCTTGGGACCGGCCGTCAGGTACGTCTGCAGGCCGAGCGTGTGGAAGCCGACGCGGGCGAGCTGGTCGAGGCCCGGCTCGGACTGGCCGGAGTCCGCGAGCATCTCGGCGGCGTCCTCCGGGTCCAGCTCGACGAGCTCCGACTCGAACTTGGCGTCGAGGAAGACGCAGTCCGCGGGCGCGACGAGCTCGCGCATCTTCGCCTGCATCGCGGAGTCGGCCAGCCCGGCGTCGTCGGTGTTGAAGACGAAGATGAAGGGCTTGTTGGTGAGCAGCTGGAGCTCACGCAGCGCTGCGGGGTCGACGCCGGCCTTGGCGAGGCGGTCGCGTGCAGCGAAGACCGTGCTGCCTTCGGCGAGCACCTCGTTCGCCTTCTCCGCCGCCGCGAGGATGCTGGGGTCCGTCTTCTTGCCGCGCACCTCCTTCTCGAGACGCGGGATCGCGCGCTCGAGGGTCTGGAGGTCCGCGAGCACGAGTTCGGTGTTGACGGTGTCGATGTCGTCGGCCGGGTCGACACGGCCCGTGACGTGCACGACGTCGTCGTCCGCGAACGCGCGGACCACCTGGCAGATCGCGTCCGCCTCGCGGATGTTCGCGAGGAACTTGTTTCCCAGACCCTCGCCCTCGGAGGCGCCGCGGACGATGCCCGCGATGTCCACGAAGGACACGGTCGCCGGAACGATGCGCTCGGACTCGAAGAGCTTCGCGAGGACCTCCAGCCGCGAGTCCGGGAGCGCGACGACGCCGAGGTTCGGCTCGATCGTGGCGAACGGGTAGTTCGCCGCGAGGACCTGGTTACGCGTGAGGGCGTTGAAGAGGGTCGACTTGCCGACGTTGGGCAGTCCGACGATGCCGATGGTGAGCGCCACGGGCGTGCAGTCTACGGGGCTGCGCGCTGACGGCCCGCGCCGGTCGCGGCGTCGGCGGAGGGACTCGGGCGCGAAAGTGACTGGACAGCCGCGCTGTTCGCTTTGAGCAGATTGCCCGGTTCGCGCCGTCCGGCTTATCGTGTACTCGAACTCCTGTTCGATTGAGAGGTTGCGAGTGACAGTCCAGGTGGCCGTGGAAGGTGTGGTGGGGGCGTCCGCACTCCGCGACGCCGTCGCGCAGCTACGAGCGGACCGCGCCGCCTTCTCCACCTGGTCGTCTGACCAGCGACACGCTGCACTCGCCTCCGTCGACCACGCGATCGCCTGCCTGACCGCTATTCGGGGCGACCTGCTGCTGGCGGAGCGCGACGCGAGCACCTGGAAGCGGAACGGCGACCCCTCGTTCGAGGCGTGGCGCGGACGCACCTCCGGCACGGGGATGCGCGAGGCGGGCGCCGAGGTCCGCCGCGCGGAGACCCTCGGTGACATCCCCGCGATGCGGGCGGCGGTCGAGGCCGGGGAGCTCACGCTCGCACACGTAGACGTGGTGGCTCGGACGGCTGCCGGGGCGTCCGAGCCGGTCCGGCAGGCGCTCGCCACCCCGGCTGGGCAGGCCGCCGTTCTGGACCTGGCGCGCCGGACCGATGCCGGCCGGTTCGCCAAGGCTGCGGCAGCGTGGTCGGCGAGCGTCGACCAGGCCTCGTTGCAGCGCTCACACGACGCACATCGGGCCGCGCGCTTCCTGAACCTCACGGACACTCCGGGCGGGACGCGCCTCGCCGGCCTCCTCGACCCGGTTGCCGGGCACCGGTTGCGCCTCGCACTCGAGACGGTCACCGGCAAGTCCACGGCCGACGACGACCGCTCCCCCGAGCAGCGGAGGGCCGACGCCCTGGAGGCGATGGCCGCCGTGACGCTCGCGACGCCGGCCGGCGCCGACGTCCCGAGCGGCCGTCGACCTCAGGTGTCGCTCGTCCTCCGCCCCGAGACCTGGAGCGCGCTCCGCGACGCCGCCCGGTCGCCCCGGACGCCGTCCGACGACGGCGGCGCCCGTGGTCCGAAGGCTGACGCGCCGGTGCCGATCGGTGCGCCGGCGACACTCGAGGACGGCAGCCCCGTGCCTGCCAGCGAGCTGGCCCGGACCCTCTGTGACTGCGAGCTGACCCGCGTGGTGCTCGGCGCCGATGCGGACGTCCTCGACCTGGGCAGGGCGGTCCGGATGTACACCCCCGGGCAGCGTCGCGCCATCACAGCCCGCGACCTCGGGTGCCTGTGGCCGGGTTGCGGGACCCCACCCAGGTGGTGCGAGGTGCATCACCTCGTCTGGTGGGACCGCGACGGCGGGACGACAGCCGTCCTCGACGGCGCTCTTGCCTGCTCCTTCCACCACCACGAGATTCACCGGCTCGACCTGGTCGTGACGCGGGTGACGGTGCCGGAGGGGACGGGCGCGGACGCGCGGACCGCGGCCTACGTGATCACGACGCCGGGTGGGCGCCTGGTCGCAGATGGCCGTGGACGGTCGGCGTCCGGCGCCCGTGCGGGCCTCGCGGTCCGCACCTGGACGCCCGGTTCGGGACCGAGCGCGGGCGCACCGGACGTCGTGCTCACGGCCCTCGCGCGCGGGTCCGGCGACGTGCCCTCAGCGCTCGCGCACGGGTCCGACGACGAACCCTCAGCGCTCGCGCGCGGGTCCGACGACGATCCCTCAGCGCTCGCGCGCGGGTCCGACGACAGGCCGCCAGATGCCAGGTCGCCGGGCATGCCCATCGTGTCGGTACCCGCTGGGACGCTCCTGCCATGGACATCGTGATGATCCTCGTCGGGGCGGCCCTCGGGCTGCTCGCAGGGTGGGCCTTGGCGACGGCACGGTCGGGTGCCGCCGTACGGCGGGCGGAGGTGCGCGCCACGGAGATGCGCGCCCTCCTCGAGGCCGAGCGGCGGGTCTCCGCGGAGCGCGTTGCGAGCGCCCAGAACGACGAGCGCCGCGCGGCCGAGCGGTTCCGGTCCCTCGCGGCCGAGGCGCTGCAGGCCAACTCGGAGCAGTTCATGGTCGTCGCCGAGGAAAGACTGAAGCGCAGTCAGCTCGCGGGTGCGGTCGAGCTCTCCCGCCGGGAGGACGCCGTTCGCCAGCTCGTCGAGCCCCTCACGCGCACCCTGGACCAGGTCAAGGCCGAGGTCGCGACCGCTGAGCGAGCACGCCTGCAGGCGCAGTCCGGCCTCGCGGAACAGCTGCGCGCCATGCAGGAGTCGTCCGAGCTCTTGCGCACGGAGACCGGTCAGCTGGTCACCGCACTCCGGTCGTCGCAGGTCCGCGGCCGCTGGGGAGAGATCCAGCTGCGGCGCGTCGTCGAGGCCGCCGGGATGCTGGAGCACGTCGACTTCGTCGAGCAGGGCCAGGTGCACACCGACGACGGGGCGCTCCGGCCGGACATGATCGTGCGGATCGCCGGCGGCAAGAACGTCGTGGTCGACGCGAAGGTGGCGTTCCTCGGCTACCTGGACGCGGTCCAGACGGATGACGACGCGATCCGCAAGGACCGGCTCGCTGCCCACGCGAGGCATGTGCGAAAGCACATCGACGACCTCGGCGCCAAGCAGTACTGGGAGCAGTTCTCCCCCGCGCCGGAATTCGTCGTCATGTTCGTCCCCGCGGAGGCCTTCCTCCACGCCGCCCTCGAGGCCGATCCCGGGCTGCTCGAGCACGCCATGGCGCGCAACGTGGTCCTGGCGACTCCGATGACGCTCGTCGCGACCCTCCGCACCATCGCGTACGCCTGGCGTCAGGAGGCCCTGGCGACGAACGCCCAGCAGGTCCTCACGCTCGGCCGGGAGCTCCACGGACGCCTGTCGACCCTCGGGGGGCACGTCGGACGCCTCGGGCGGCAGCTCGACGGAGCGGTCCGCGCCTACAACGAGACGGTGAGCTCGCTGGAGTCCCGCGTCCTCGTCAGCGCCCGCCGGCTCGCTGAGCTGAAGGTGACCGACGAGGAGCTCGAGGCCCCAGCCCAGATCGACCGTGCAGCACGCCAGGTCCAGGCGCCCGAGCTGGTGGCGTCGCACCAGGCGCGAGTCGTCGCGATCGAGGAGGCGCTCAGCTGATCGCGGTGGTCAGGCAGTGCGCGACCTACAGCGCCCGGCGGTCGGGCAGTGCCCGACCTACAGCGCCCGGCGGTCAGGCCGGCTCGACCGAGAGCGCCCGGCGATCGCCGCGGCGCGGGCGGGCGGCCACGTCCCCGGACGTCTTGAGGTCGGCGCGGAGCTCGCGGGGCAGCGCGAACATCAGGTCCTCCGTCGCCGTGCGCACCTCCTCGACGTCGCTGAAGCCCAGAGCCGCGAGGCGCTCCACGACGTCGGTCACGAGGATCTCCGGCACTGACGCACCCGAGGTGACGCCGACGGTCCGGACGTCGGTGAGCCACGCCGGGTCGATCTCGTCCGCGGTGTCGATCCGGTAGGCGGCGCGCGCCCCCGCGGTCAACGCGACCTCGACCAGCCGCACCGAGTTCGACGAGTTCGCGGAACCGACCACGACGACCAGGTCGCACTCGGGCGCCAGCTTCTTGACGGCCACCTGGCGGTTCTGCGTCGCGTAGCAGATGTCGTCGCTCGGCGGATCCTGCATCGCCGGGAAGCGCTCGCGGAGGCGACGGACGGTCTCCATCGTCTCGTCCACGGACAGGGTGGTCTGGGACAGCCACACGACGCGCTCGGGGTCGCGCACCACGACGGAGTCGACGTCATCCGGGGAGTTCACGACCTGGATGTGGTCCGGCGCCTCCCCAGCGGTCCCTTCGACCTCCTCGTGGCCCTGATGACCGATGAGGAGGATGTCGAAGTCGTCGCCGGCGAACCGGACCGCCTCCTTGTGCACCTTCGTCACGAGCGGGCAGGTCGCGTCGATCGTCTGGAGCGACCGGACCGCGGCAGCTGCATGCACGGCGGGTGAGACCCCGTGCGCGGAGAAAACCACGCGCGCGCCCTCCGGCACCTCGTCGGTCTCGCTCACGAACACCGCACCCCGCCGGGTCAGCGTCTCCACCACGTACTTGTTGTGGACGATCTCCTTGCGTACGTACACCGGCGCGCCGTAGTGCTCCAGGGCCTTCTCGACGGCCACGACCGCCCGGTCGACGCCCGCGCAGTACCCACGGGGGGCGGCGAGCAGCACGCGACGAGGCGCGGAGGGATCAGTCACCACGCCAGTCTACGAAAGCGGGTGGACGGACCCGCCCCGGGGTGGGGCGGTGCTGGGCGCAGGGCGAGGAGGTCCGGTGAAGGTCACCGCGCCGCCGCCCGCGTCCGACGGGGATGGCACGCTGGTCCCGTGACTGACGGCACGAACGGCTCCACCGCGCCCGGCACCGCTCCCAGGCCGACGGCGACGCCGTCCGACCCGCCGACGGCGATGCCCTCCGATCGCCCTACGGGGCCGACGACAGGTCCGCCAACGGCCTCGCCGTACGGTCCGCCGACGGCTCCGCCGGCAGGTCCGACGACAGGTCCCCCGCCCGCTCGCGCCGTCGACACGACGCCCACCGCACCCTGGCCCGTGCGACACCTCGCCCAACGGATCGCCGAGTACATCGCCCGCATGCCCGGCCTGTGGGTCGAGGGGCAGGTGGTCCAGCTCACCCAGCGGCCCGGCACGAGCGTCGCCTTCATCACGCTCCGCGACACCGACGCGGACGTCTCCGTCTCCGTGACGGCGCACGCCCGCGTGCTCCAGGCCGCCACCGCTCCCATCCGGGAGGGCAGCCACGTCGTGGTGCACGCCCGGCCCACCTACTGGACCAAGCGGGGCACCCTCCAGCTCGAGGCGGACGAGATCCGCGGCGTCGGGCTCGGCGAGCTCCTCGCCCGCATCGAGCACCTCAAGCGCGTCCTGGCAGCCGAGGGGCTGTTCGACATCGCCCGGAAGCGTCGCCTCCCCTTCCTGCCCAGGGTCGTCGGGCTCGTCTGCGGCCGGGAGTCCAAGGCTGAGCACGACGTCGTCGTCAACGCCCGCGCGCGCTGGCCCCAGATCGAGTTCGAGATCCGCGAGGTGGCCGTACAGGGCGTGCGGGCCGTCAGCGAGGTGTGCACGGCGATCGCGGAGCTCGACGCGAACCCCGCGGTGGAGGTGATCGTGCTCGCGCGGGGCGGGGGCTCCGTCGAGGACCTCCTCCCGTTCAGCAACGAGACGCTCGTCCGCGCCGTGGCCGCGTGCCGGACGCCGGTGGTCAGCGCGATCGGGCACGAGACCGACACGCCGCTGCTGGACCTGGTGGCCGACTACCGCGCGTCGACGCCCACCGACGCCGCCAAGCGCATCGTGCCCGACGTCGCCGAGGAGCGCGCCAAGGTCCAGCAGGCACGCACGCGGACCCGAGGCGCCGTCATGCACCTCCTCCGGCGCGAGTCGGACGCCCTGCATGCCGTTCGCAGCCGCCCGGCGCTCGCCCGCCCGGAGGCGCTCGTGGCCGGCCACCTGCGTCACGTCACGGAGCTGCGGCGCGACGCCTGGCGCACGCTGGACGACCGGGTGCGGGCCGGCACGGGCACGGTGCGCCAGCTCGAGGCGCAGGTCCGCGCGTTGTCACCCGCCGCGACCCTCGCCCGCGGGTACGCGGTGGTGCAGCGTGCCGACGACGCCGTCGTCCGCTCCCCCGACGACGTCGCCGTCGGGGAGGCCGTGCGCATCCGGGTCGCCGAGGGCGAGTTCCAGGCGGAGCGCACCGCCTGACCACGGGCAGCGCCGGGCCACCGGGTCGCCGGCCACCGGCAGCGTGCCCCTATGGGCGGAACGTCGCCCGGAGCAGCCAGCCGGGCACGGTTTACTTGACCCCGTGCCCAAGGACGCCAGCCCCACCCCGCGCCCCGTCGCCGAGCTGAGCTACGAAGAGGCTCGCGACGAGCTGGTCGCGGTCGTCGCCCGGCTCGAGGCAGGGGGCGAGACCCTCGAGGGGTCGCTCGCCCTCTGGGAACGTGGCGAGGAGCTCGCTGCCCGCTGCCTGGAGTGGCTCGACGGCGCGCGTGCCCGGCTCGAGGCCGCGCGCCCGGCATCCGCCGACCCTGCCCGGCGCGACGCCGGACCCCAGACGGACCCCACGACGGACGGAGAGAGTGCATGACCACGAGCGCGGAGCAGACGGGCAGTGGCGACAGCGCCGTCCTCGAACCCACGCCGGCGGCACCCGCTGCCCCGGTCGACGAGCCCGCGCGCGAGCTGGCGTACGAGGCGGCGACCGAGGAGAGCCCCGAACCGGTCGCGATCGACCCCGAGGAGCGTCGTGCCCTCGTGATCGGCGAGGCGCTGATCGACGTCGTCCGCAGCAGCGACGGGGCGGTCACGGAGCACCCCGGCGGCAGCCCCGCGAACGTGGCGCTCGGTCTGGGCCGGCTCGGCCGCGGCGTCGACCTGCTCACCTGGTTCGGGCGGGACGGCTTCGGTGAGCTGCTCACCCGTCACCTGACGGCGTCGGGCGTCGAGATCGTCCCGGGCAGCGACCAGGCGCTGCACACCTCCGTGGCCGCGGCGACGTTGGACGAGCGGGGCGCCGCCACCTACGACTTCGACCTCACGTGGGAGGTGCCCGAGCGGTGGACGTCACCGGCTCTCCCGCCGCTGGTGGTGCACACCGGCTCCATCGCCGCGGTGCTCGAGCCCGGCGGCCCCGACGTCGCCAGGATCCTCGCCGCCCACCGCGAGTCGGCGACCATCACCTACGACCCCAACGCGCGGCCCAGCCTCATGCCCCCGGCGGACGAGACGCTGCCGATCATGGAGAGCCTGGTGCGACTCGCCGACGTGGTGAAGGTCAGCGACGAGGACCTGGAGTGGCTCCGCCCGGACACGGACGCGGACGTCACCGCCCAGGAGTGGGCGACCATGGGTCCCGGGCTGGTCGTCGTCACGCGGGGTGGCACCGGCGCCACCGCGTTCTCGAGCGACGGCACGCGGGTCGACGTCGCGGCGCCCCGCGTGGAGGTGGCCGACACGGTCGGCGCCGGGGACTCCTTCATGGGCGGGCTGATCGACGGCCTCTGGTCGGCGCGCCTGCTCGGGGCGGACCGCCGCACGGCACTGCACTCCTGCGACGACGCGACGCTGCGCACGGTCCTCGAACGGTGCGTCCGCATCGCGGCGGTCACGGTGTCCCGGCCCGGGGCGAACCCGCCGACGGCCGCCGAGCTCGCCTGATCAGCGGTTGCGGCTGCAGCTGTGGCTGCGGCTCCGACTCGAGCCTGGCTCCGGTTGAGGCTCCGGCTCCGACTCGAGCCTGGCTCCGGTCGAGGCTGCGGCTCCGACTCGAGCCTGGCTCCGGTTGAGGCTCCGGCTCCGGCTCGGGCCGCAGCGCCTCACACCGCGGGCAGCGGCGGGCCGACGACGTCGTCGAGCTCGGCGAGCGCGAGCAGCACGATGGCGCACGTCCAGGCAAGCGGCGCGACCGCCGAGGGCCGGCCGTCCCAGAGCACCTTCTCGGGCAGCGCGCCGAGGCGCGTGCGGTGGCCGTCCAGCCAGTCCAGCCACCCCACGGCGCGGTCGCGGTCCCCGGAAGCCGCGGCCGTGAGGGCGAAGATCGCCGTCGTGGGCGTCCAGGAGACGCCGTCCTGGCGCCAGGCCACCCCCGGCGCGAGGCCACCGGCGGGCCGCGCCATGGCCTGCGCCGCCGCGGTCCACGCGGCCGTCACCGTCCGGTCGGGTGCTGCGAAGGGCGGCATGAGGAAGGCCACCGCGGTGTCGCGCGACCACTCCCCGGGGTGCCTGCCGAACGTCGGGGCGAAGTGCTCGGCGATCCCCTCCCGCAGGGCCGCCACGACGTCGTCGACGGGCGGCTCGTCGAGCGCCGCCAGCACAGGTCCGACCGCCTCGAGGCCCAGGAGCCACGCAGCCGCCGTGCCGAGCGTCGCCTCCGTCTCCGGCACCTCCCAGTAGTCGGGCGACGCTGTGGGCAGGCCGTCCGAGCCGCGGTTCGCCCGGATGGCGTCGACCGACCGCACGACCAGCGGCCGTAGGCCCTCCAGCGCTTCCCGAGGGGCGGACGCGGGCGACGCCGCCGGGACGGGAGTCGCGCCGGGCGTCGCCGTCGATGCCGCCCGGTCCTCGCGGACGGCATGGGAGTACCACGCAGCGACCGCCCACAGCACCCACCCGTTCCCGTCGAGCTGCGTGCCCCGCGCGTCGGGGACCGCACCCGAGCCGTCGGGCAGGTAGCGCGCCTGGAAGACACCGTCCGGGCCGGCGTCCTGCAGGTCCTGCAGGTGCGTGAGCACCTCGTAGGCGTCGCCGAGGTGCCGCGTCCCGGCGAGCGCGGCGACCACGAACGACGCGTCCCGGGGCCACACGTACCGCCAGTCCTCGCTGAGACCTGCGACGGCGGCGCCGCCGGGCAGCACCAGTGCCTTCATGTCGCGCAGGGCCTGCTCGGCGAGGTCCCGGTAGCCCGCGGGACCGGGGACCGTGCCGGTCGCCACCCACAGGTCCATGGCGAGCGCGGACGGGTAGGCGGGCTCGAGACCGCCCACGGGCACGGCACGGGGGTGCCCGTCGGCGCCCACCACGACGCCGTCCGCGTGCAGCGGGATGTCGGCGTAGTCACCTCTCGCGGCCGGCGCACCCGCCGGGGGTGGGGCAGGCGCGACGCCCGACGAGGCCGAGGCGGGCGCAGCGGCGCCCGGGCCACCGACGACGGGGACGGCGCCGCGCGGTGGCGACGGGGCGGCCGCGGGACCGGCCGGCGCGACGCAGGCGAAGGCGGCGCAGACGGTCGCGACGACGCTCGCGACCGTGCCCACTCGACGACGAGCCCCGGTCACGGCCGTGACTGTATCGGTAGGCCGTGACTGTGTCGGTAGCCGTGACTGGATCGGTGGGCCGTGAATGAGTCGGTGGGCCGCGCACCCGCCTCGATGGGTGAGGATGGGCGCATGACGATGAGCCCCACCGCCGCCTGGGCGGAGCTGCAGGCCGGCAACGAGCGGTTCGTCCGCGGCGAGATGGCCCATCCCTCCCAGGACGTCGACCACCGGGCGAGCCTCAGCGCAGCGCAGAACCCGTTCGCCGTGGTCTTCGGCTGCTCCGACTCCCGCGTCGCCGCCGAGATCGTGTTCGATCGCGGACTCGGTGACCTGTTCGTCGTGCGGACCGCGGGGCACGTCATCGACACCACGGTGCTCGGGTCGGTCGAGTACGGCGTGCAGGTGCTCGGCACGCCGCTGGTCCTCGTCCTCGGGCACGACTCCTGCGGGGCGGTGGCCGCGGCCGCGGACGCCCTCACCACCGGCACCATGCCGGAGGGGTTCGTCCGCGCGGTCGTGGACCGCGTCATCCCGAGCATCGTCGCGCTCCCCACCCCCGGGTCCGGCGAGCCCCCTGCGATGACCGGGCGACCGGTCGAGCCTGCCGCCCTCGGACGCGAGCACGTGCGGCACACGGTGCGCATGCTGCTCAGCTACTCGGCGACCATCCGCGAGGGCGTCGAGGCCGGCCGGTGCGCCGTCGTGGGCGCGACCTACGCCCTCGCCGAGGGCCGGGTCCGCGTCGTGGAGGCCGCCGGCCTGGCGTGACGGCGCCCGCCCACGACGTCAACAACCGCCTCGACCGGGTCTATGACCATGAACGTGCGACCATGTGCGGCATGACTGCACCCGACGCCGCCGGCCCCTCCGCAGCAGCACCCGACGCAGCAGCACCCGACGCAGCAGCACCCGAGTACAGGGTCGAGCGCGACACGATGGGCGAGGTCCGCGTGCCGGCCGACGCCCTGTACCGTGCGCAGACGCAGCGCGCCGTCGAGAACTTCCCGATCTCCGGCGCCCGCCTCGAGCGGCGGCACATCGAGGCGCTCGCCCGCATCAAGCGGGCCGCGGCCCTGGCGAACGCGCGCCTCGGCGTCCTGCCCGACGACGTCGCGCAGGCCATCGCGGCCGCCGCCGCGGAGGTGGCCGACGGCGCCCACGACGAGCACTTCCCGGTCGACGTCTACCAGACGGGCTCGGGGACGTCGTCGAACATGAACGCCAACGAGGTCGTCGCCACGCTGGCCGCGCGCCGCCTGGGCCGCGAGGTCCACCCGAACGACCACGTCAACGCCTCGCAGTCCTCGAACGACGTCTTCCCGACGTCGGTCCACGTCGCGGCGACGGCAGCCGTGGTGGGCGACCTGCTGCCCGCGCTCGAGCACCTGGAGGCAGCCCTGCGCGCCAAGGCGACCGCCTTCGCGGAGGTCGTGAAGTCGGGGCGCACGCACCTCATGGACGCGACGCCCGTCACGCTGGGGCAGGAGTTCGGCGGGTACGCGGCCGCCGTCGCGTACGGCATCGAGCGCCTGCAGGCGGCGCTCCCCCGGGTCGCCGAGGTGCCGCTGGGCGGGACCGCCGTCGGCACGGGCATCAACACGCCGGCGGGCTTCGCGGCCACCGTGCTCGACCTGCTGCGCGAGGACACCGGTCTGCCGCTCCGCGAGGCGCGCGACCACTTCGAGGCGCAGGGCGCCCGTGACGGGCTCGTGGAGCTCTCGGGCGCGCTGCGGACGATCGCCGTGAGCCTCACGAAGATCTGCAACGACCTGCGCTGGATGGGCTCCGGGCCCAACACGGGCCTCGGCGAGATCGCCCTGCCGGACCTCCAGCCCGGCTCGTCGATCATGCCCGGCAAGGTGAACCCGGTGATCCCGGAGGCCGTCCTCATGGTCGCCTCCCGGGTGGTGGGCAACGATGCGACGGTCGCCTGGGCAGGTGCGAGCGGTGCCTTCGAGCTCAACGTCCAGATCCCCGTCATGGCGCAGGCCCTGCTCGAGTCGGTCCGGCTGCTGGCCAACGGGAGCCGGCTGCTCGCCGACAAGGCGGTGGCCGGCGTCACCGCGAACGTCGAGCGTGCGCGGGCGCTCGCCGAGTCGTCGCCGTCGATCGTCACGCCCCTGAACCGGGTCATCGGGTACGAGGCGGCCGCGAAGGTCGCCAAGCACGCGGTCGCGCACGGGATCACCGTGCGGCAGGCGGTCGTCGACCTGGGCTTCGTGGCGCGCGGCGAGGTCACGGAGGCCCAGCTCGACGCGGCCCTCGACGTCCTCGCGATGACGCGGCCGCCGCAGGCCTGAGACCGCCGGTCACACCACGCGGGCTCCGTATCGCCACAGCACCGGACCGTCACAGCTCCGGCACGAGGGATCGCTACAGCTCCAGCTCGAGGCCCTCCAGCATCTCGGTGACGAGCGCCGCGATCGGCGAGCGCTCGGACCGGGTCAGCGTCACGTGGGCGAAGAGCGGGTGGCCCTTCAGGGTCTCGATGACGGCCGCGACGCCGTCGTGCCGGCCGACGCGCAGGTTGTCACGCTGGGCGACGTCGTGGGTGAGGACCACGCGGGAGTTCAGCCCGATCCTGGACAGGACGGTCAGCAGCACGTTGCGCTCGAGGGACTGCGCCTCGTCCACGATCACGAACGCGTCGTGCAGCGACCGGCCTCGGATGTGGGTGAGGGGCAGGACCTCGAGCATGTCGCGGTCCACGACCTCCTCGACCACCTCGCGGGAGACGAGCGCCCCGAGGGTGTCGAACACGGCCTCTGCCCAGGGGTTCATCTTCTCGTCCTGCGAGCCGGGCAGGTAGCCGAGCTCCTGGCCGCCGACGGCGTACAGGGGCCGGAACACCATCACCTTGCGGTGCTGCCGGCGCTCCATGACGGCCTCCAGCCCCGCGCACAGGGCGAGCGCCGACTTGCCGGTGCCTGCGCGGCCGCCGAGCGAGAGGATGCCCACCTCCTCGTCGAGCAGCAGGTCGATCGCGATCCGCTGCTCCGCGCTGCGCCCGTGCACGCCGAAGACGTCCTGGTCGCCGCGCACCAGCCGCAGGCGCTTGTCCGCGGTGACCCGGCCCAGCGCGGACCCGCGGGCCGAGTGCACGACGACGCCCGTGTGGCAGAGCAGGGGGCCGACGTCCTGACCGGCGAGGTCGACCTCCGCGAGGTCGAGGCTCTCGGCCTGCCACAGGGTCGCCATCTGCGCCTCGCCCAGGTGCAGCTCGGTCATGCCCGTCCAGCCCGAGTCCACGGCGAGCTCGGCGCGGTACTCCTCCGCGGTGAGCCCGCAGGCCGAGGCCTTGATGCGCAGCGGCAGGTCTTTGGAGACGAGGGTGACGTCCTTGCCCTCGTCCGCGAGGTTCTTCGCGACGGCGAGGATCCGCGTGTCGTTGTCACCCAGCCGGAAGCCGCTGGGCAGCACGCCCGGGTCGACGTGATTGAGCTCCACCCGCAGGGTGCCGCCGACGTCGCCCACGGGCACCGGCGCGTCCAGCCGGCCGTGCTGGACCCTCAGGTCGTCGAGCATCCGCAGGGCGCTGCGCGCGAAGAAGCCCAGCTCGGAGTGGTGCCGTTTGCCCTCGAGCTCGGTGATGACCACGACGGGGAGCACGACGTCGTGCTCGGCGAAGCGCAGCATCGCGCGGGGGTCGGACAGCAGGACGGAGGTGTCGAGCACGTAGGTCCGGGTCACGAGGGCTCCCTGCACCGCTCAGGCCGCCACGCCGTTCGGCGTGTCACGGGGTGGGCCCGGTCGGCCGGCCACGAGGGCCGGGGCGGGCCCTCCTCCCGGAGCGGATGCTCCATGGGCTGGCCTCCCGAGGGACGGCTGGATGCCGTCCGATGCCTTCGGACGCTACGCCGCGCTCCGGAGCGTCCCGCGCATCGACACGCCACGCGACCACGTCCGGGCGCCGGGTGTTCACCCCGTGGACACCCGGCGGTCCGGGCTCATCTGCCGAGCCGTCGCTCCCGGGCCGCGTAGGAGCGCAGCGCGCGCAGGAAGTCGACCCGCCGGAAGTCGGGCCAGTACGCCTCGCAGAAGTAGAACTCCGTGTGCACGCTCTGCCACAGCAGGAACCCGCCGAGCCGCTGCTCGCCGGAGGTCCGGATGACCAGGTCCGGGTCGGGCTGCCCGCGCGTGTACAGGTGCTCCGCGATGTGCTCCACGCTGAAGGTGTCGGCGAGCTCCTCGAGCGACGTGCCGTTGCCGGCGTGCTCCCGCAGCAGCGACCGGACGGCGTCGGCGATCTCGCGGCGTCCCCCGTACCCGACGGCGATGTTCACGTGCAGACCGTCGACGTCGGCAGTGCGGTCCTCCGCGGCGCGCAGGGAACGTGCGGCGTCCTCGGGGAGCAGGTCGAGCGCGCCGACGATCTGGAGCCGCCACCGGCCCGTGGCGGCGAGGCCGGCGACGGTGTCGGTGATGATGCCGAGGAGCTCCGCCAGCTCGTCGGAGTCCCGGGACAGGTTGTCGGTCGAGAGCATCCAGAGCGTGACGACCTCGACCCCGACCTCCTCGGACCAGCGGAGCAGGTCGGCCACGTGGTCGCCACCGCGCCGGTGACCTGTCGAGTGGTCGAGCCCGACGGTCCGCGCCCAGCGCCGGTTGCCGTCGAGGATGACGCCGATGTGCCGGGGGACGGCCTCGCGGGGCAGCGACGCCGCGAGACGGCGCTCGTAGAGCCCGTACAACGGGTGCGGGAGGCGCATGCACAGTCCTCGCGTGGTGGTTCGGTTCGGTCGGGCCGGAGCGGAATGGTCGTGCCCCGCGCGGCCTGGCTCCGTGGTGGTCCCGGTCCGAGGTCACGGTACCGCCCGGCACGTCCGTGGGCGTCGCCACGGTGCCGCGCGACGCGGACCTTCACCGAACCATCGCGTCCGGGCAGGAGGGTGTCGACGAGGAGTGACCCGTAGTAACCTACGGTTGCGTAGGTAAGACCGGCGGCCCCTCGTCGGCGCGAACCGGCCCTGAGGAGCAGCCCCGTGACGGACGGCGATCTGATGACCCGTGAGCACAGGACCATCGAGTCTCCCGTCGAGGGCATCAAGCCCCGCCTGCGCGGCTGGATCCACGCCGGCATGGCCCCGCTCGTCGTCGCCGCGTCGGTCGTCCTGGTGGTGCTCGCCCCCACCACGACCGGTCGGGTCAGCGCGGTCGTGTTCGGCGCCAGCGCGATCATGCTGTTCGGCACCAGCGCCGTGTACCACCGCGGCACCTGGTCCCCTCGCGTGCAGGCCGTGCTGCGCCGCCTCGACCACACCAACATCTTCCTGATCATCGCGGGCACCTACACGCCGCTGTCCGCGCTCCTGCTGGACTGGCCCACCAACCGGACGCTGCTCGTGATCGTGTGGACGGGTGCGCTCGCGGGCGTCCTGGCCCGGGTGTTCTGGCTCGGGGCGCCGCGCTGGTTCTACGTGCCCATCTACGTGGCGCTGGGCTGGGTCGCCCTCGGCTTCCTGCCCGCGTTCTGGGAGTCGGGCGGGCCGGCGATCGTGTGGCTCGTCGCCGCGGGTGGCCTCGCATACACGCTGGGCGCCCTGGTCTACGGCACGAAGCGGCCCAACCCGAGCCCGCGGTGGTTCGGGTTCCACGAGATCTTCCACGTGCTGACGGTCGTCGGCTACACGTGCCACTACATCGCGGTGAGCATCGCGACGTACAACGCCTGACGGCGGTCAGCCCAGCTCGCGCCACATGCCGGCCAGCGGCACGGCCACGAGGACTGCGAGGCCGAGGTTGAGCAGCGCGTTCTCGGGGAAGCCCGACGTGAGCGAGTACGTCGAGTCGACGACGAACCAGGCACCGACGCTCAGCGCGACCGTCCACCACGCCCGTCGGTCGCGTCCGCCGGTGCCCGCCCGCAACGCCCGCCACGCCGCAGCCAGGGTCACGCTCCAACCGATCAGGACGGCCCCGAGGATGCGGTACACCAGCGCGAGGTACTCCAGGCCGGCACCGTCGGACACCGGCCCGGGCCCGGCGAAGAAGACGCGATCGAAGACCGCGATCATCGGCTGGGCCGCCACCGCCAGGACCACCCCGAGGAGTCCGACCAGGGCGACTGCGACAGCCAGCCAGCCGTCCCAGAGCCGGTTGGGGATCGGCCGCCTGCGCCCGCCCCCGCCGGGCTGCACCGTCCGACGCCACGCCGTCGCGGCGCCCGGCGCCCGGCCGGCAGGCAGCGGCACGACGCCGTAGCGGCGGTTGGCCAGCGAAGGGTTGCGCTCCCGCACCGCCCGCACGACGTCGGCGGACAGGTCCGCGGCCGCGGCATCACCCGCGGCGCCGTGGCCTGCCTCCGCGACCACCACGCCGTCGGGGTCGACGACCGCCGACCTCCCGACGACGCCGCGGCCCTGCTGTGCGGCCGCCACGACGTAGCACGTGTTCTCGATGGCGCGTGCCCGCAGCAGCGTCGCCCAGTGCTCCGCCTTGTGCTCGCCGGCGGCCCACGCGGCCGGCACGACGAGCACGTCGGCGCCCGCGTCGACGAGGCGCCGGCCGACCTCGGGGAACCGCAGGTCGTAGCACGTGAGCACCCCGACCGTCAGGCCCGCCACGGGCAGCAGGAGCGGCGCCGCCGCCGGGTCGCCCGCGACGAGCCGCTCGGACTCCCGGTGCCCGAACGCGTCGTACAGGTGCACCTTGCGGTAGGTGCCGACCAGGGCGCCGGCCGCGTCGACGGCGACGACGACGTTGGCGGCACGGTCACCCGCCGGCACCGTCGTCCCCGCCACGACGGCGACGCCGACCTCGGCGGCGAGGCGACGCAGCGCCGGGACGAACCCGACGTCGAGCGGCTCGGAGAGGTCGCGCCCCACGCCCCGGTGGTCGAAGGCGCGCGCGTACTCGGGCAGCACGACGAGGTCCGCGCCGTCGGAGGCTGCGAGCCGCACCGCTGCGAACGCCTGCTCGGCGGTGGCCGCCACGTCGTCCGACGACGCGAGTGCGACCGCATGGACGCGCATCACGCGTCCGGAGGGCGGGGCGCCGACTCGTCAGGCCGGCGGTGAGCCGCGTCGTCCGGAGGACGGGGCGCCGACTGGTCCGGCACCTGGTCCGCGGCCCCCGGGTCGCGGTGCTGCACGCCCCGGATCTTGCTCGTCATCGACCGGAACAGCGGGATGCACGCGAGCACCACCGCCAGGGTCACCAGGAAGCCCAGGACGCCGGGGCTGACCTCGAGCGACGACTGCTCGGCGGTGGCGAGGAGCACGGACGCGGTCATCGGTCGTCCTCCGGGTGGACGCCCGCGAACAGGTCGTCCTCGGGCATGGTCACGGGCACGTGGGCGTGTGCGAGCTCGTACTCCTCGACCGGCCAGACGCGCGCCTCGAGCTCGCGCGGCACCGCGAAGAAGAACCCGTTCGGGTCGATCTGCGTGCCGTGGGAGAGGAGGGCCGCGTCCCGGGCGGCGAACCACTCGCGGACCGGGACGCGCGTGGTCACCTCGCGCTCGGGGATCTCGCGCATCTCGCGCGACTCCACCCAGTCGCCGTAGGGGGACTCGAGCCCCGCGTCCAGCATCGCCTCGTGGATCGTGCGGATCTTCCGCAGCGAGAAGTCGTGGTTGTAGTAGAGCTTGAGCGGCTGCCACGGCGAGCCGTGCCCGCGGTACCTCTCGGGGTCACCTGCCGCGTGGTACGCCTCGAAAGCGACCTTGTGGCACATGACGTGGTCGGGGTGCGGGTAGCCGCCCGTGGGGTCGTACGTCGTCATGACGTGCGGGCGGAACTCGCGGACCAGCGCCACCAGCGGTGCCGCGGCCTCCTCGAGCGGCACGGTGGCGAAGCAGCCGTCGGGCAGCGGCGGCTTGGGGTCTCCCTCCGGCAGGCCCGAGTCGACGAAGCCCAACCACGTCTGGCGGACACCCAGCGCCCGTGCCGCCGCCGCCATCTCGTCACGCCGGACCGCGGCCATCAGCTCCGGTGAGGACGGGGGGTCCACGTAGGTCGGGTTGAGGATGCTGCCGCGCTCTCCACCGGTGCACGTCACGACCAGCACGTCGGCGCCGTGTGCCGCGTACCGGGCCGTCGTCGCGGCGCCCTTGCTGGACTCGTCGTCGGGATGGGCGTGGACCGCCATCAGTCGCAGCCCCGCGTAGTCGCGCCGCGCCTCGCTCACCCGCACCTCCCCGTCGTCGATCATCACCGCGGACGCCGGCCACGCCCACCAGGGCGCCCGCCTGGTGGCAGTCTGGACCCTGGCTCCATCATCACCCACAACGGCGGTGGCGCGGCCATGCGGGCCGACCGCCACACCGACCGCAGCGACCACCGCACCGACAACGCACCGACCACCGCACCGACCACCGCACCGACACCGGAGGAGCCGGATGACCGCCACCGCAGCCCCGGCCGGGCGCTACGGGCCACCCCCGGACCCCCGGCGTCGTCGGCGCGGCGTCGTCGCCCTCGCGCTGCTGGGGCTGGCCGGCGTCGCGCTCGTCGTCTGGCTGGGCCTCGGCATGGCGTCGGCGCCGGTCAGCTGGGCGCAGGTGGGGTTCCGGATCGCGGGGGCGGAGTCCGTCGAGGTGACCTACGACGTGACCCGCCCGGACCCGTCGATCGGCGTCGAGTGCCGCGTGGAGGCACAGAACCGCAGCCACGCGCAGGTCGGCGTCGTCGTCGTCGAGGTGCCTCCGGCGTCGCAGGGGACGGTGCGGCTCAGCACACCCGTGGCCACCTCCGAGACGGCGGTGACGGGCTTCGTCGACGAGTGCTGGGTGCCGGAGGACGCGGGGCGACCCTGACGCGGCGACGGCCCGCCAGGGCCCGTGATCACCAGATTTGCTACCATGGCCGTTTCCCGCCCGGTCGACGTCATCACGCCCCCGGCGTGACCGACCCGCAGGCGACACCGACCCGAACCCGCTGCTCAGCAGCATCCGCACGGCCCGAGAGGAGCTAGGCGTGCCTGACTCGACAGTCAAGTGGCTGACCCAGGAGGCGTACGACCGCCTCTCCGCCGAGCTCACCGAGCTCAAGGGCACCGGCCGTCAGGAGATCGCCGAGAAGATCGAGGCGGCGCGGTCGGAGGGCGACCTCAAGGAGAACGGCGGCTACCACGCGGCTCGCGAGGAGCAGGCGAAGCAGGAGGCGCGCATCCGTCAGCTCGAGGAGCTGCTGCGGGTCGCCGTCGTGGGCGAGGCGCCGGCGGACGACGGCGTCGTCGAGCCGGGCATGGTCGTCACCGCGACGGTCGCAGGCGACCGGATGACCTTCCTCGTCGGCTCGCGCGAGGTCGCCGAGGGCACGGACCTGGACGTCTACAGCGAGAAGTCCCCGCTCGGCGAGGCGATCATCGGCTGCTCCGCGGGCGACACCACGTCGTACACGACCCCGAGCGGCGCGACGATCGAGGTCACCATCCACGAGGCCAAGCCGTTCCAGGCCTGACCCTCGTCGGCGCCGGCGTGCGCCGTCGTCAGCCGACCGAGACGCGATAGCCGGCGTCGCGGAGCCGTTCCACGACCTCGGCGCAGTGGTCGGGACCGCGCGTCTCGACCTGCACCTCGATCTCGACCTCGTCGACGGCGAGGTCCACGGCGGTCCGCACGTGACCGACGTGCATGACGTTCCCGCCGCTCGCGGCGAGCTCGGCGAGCAACGCGGCCAACGTGCCGGGCCGGTCGTCGACGCGCACGCGGGCCTGCAGGTACCGGCCGGCGGCGGCGAGGCCGTGCCGCACGACGCGGAGCAGCAGCAGCGGGTCGATGTTGCCGCCCGACAGCACGACCACGGCGGGCGTCGCGACCTCCACCCCAGCCAGCAGCGCCGCGACGCCCGCGGCGCCCGCCGGCTCCGCGAGCATCTTGGAGCGCTCGGCGACGTGCAGGAGCGCGCGGGAGAGGTGCTCCTCGGAGACCGTCCGGACGGTCACGTGGTCGTGCAGCACCGCGAACGGCACGTCGCCGGGCCGCCCGATGGCGATGCCGTCCGCCATCGTGGACATGGCGTCCAGGGCGATGGGCCGACCGGTCGCGAGCGACGTGGGCCAGCACGCCGCGCCGGCGGCCTGCACGCCCACCACCTCGACGTCCCGCCCGAGCGTCGCGGCCACGATCCCGGCGGCGAGGCCCCCGCCGCCCATGGGGACCAGGATCGTCCGGACGTCGGGCACCTGCTCCAGGATCTCGGCGCCGACCGTCCCCTGACCGGCGACGACGTCGGCGTGGTCGAAGGGGTGGATCAGCACGGCGCCGTCGGCGGCGGCACGCTCCCGGGCGAGACCCAGGGCCTCGTCCACGGTCGCCCCGGCGAGCACCACGCTGGCCCCGTACTCCTTGGTCGCCGCGACCTTGGGGAGGGCGGCGCCCTGCGGCATGAACACGGTCGAGCGGATGCCGAGCAACCGGGCCGCGAGCGCGACGCCCTGAGCGTGGTTGCCGGCACTGGCGGCGACCACGCCGGCCGACTTCTCCGCCTCGGACAGCCGGGACATGCGCCAGTAGGCACCCCGGATCTTGAACGACCCGGCGCGCTGGAGGTTCTCGCACTTCAACGCCACACGGCCGCCGGCCAGCGCGGTCAGCGCGGTCGAGTTCAGCACGGGCGTGCGGTGCACGATGCCGTGCAGCCCGTCCGCGGCGGCTGCCACGTCGGCCGGCCCGACGACGACGGCCTCGGTCACCGCGAGCCGCCCCGGTCGTCGTCGTGCTCGGTGTCCGTGAGCACGGCCGGCTCCCGCTCGGTGTCGTCGTCGAGCTCCCCGAGCCATCGCGTGAGCCCCTCGGGGTTCCGCCCGAGCTTGGGGAACTTGTCGTGCCCGTGCAGGTAGAGGATCAGCGTGTTGAGCGTCGCGGCGATGGGGACCGCGAGCAGCGCGCCGACGATCCCGGCGGCCAGCGAGCCCGCCGTCACGACCAGCAGCACGGCGACCGGGTGCAGCGACACCGCGTGGCCCATCAGGAGCGGCTCGAGCACGTTGCCCTCGATCTGCTGGACCGCCAGCACGATGAGCAGCATGACCAGGGCCTTGCCCGGACCCTGGTCCACGAGCGCCACGAGCACCGCGATGGACCCGGTCACGATGGCGCCCACCAGCGGGATGAACGAGCCCAGGAACACGAGGATGCCGAGCGGCAGCGCCAGCGGGATGCCGATGATCGCGGCGCCGACGCCGATGCCGATGGCGTCGACCGCAGCGATGAGGATCTGCGTGCGGGTGTACGCGGCGAGGGTCAGCCAGCCGCGCCGTGACGCCTCGTACATCGGCATCCGGGCCGGCCGGGGCAGGAGCCGCAGCACCCATGCCCACATGTACGCGCCGTCCTTGAGGAAGAAGATCAGGCAGAAGATGGCCACGACGGAGCCGACCAGGACGTCGACCGCGGTCGAGGTCGCCGACAGCGCGCCCGACACGATGGCCCCGCTGTTGGCGCTGACCTGCTCACGCGCCTGGGTCAGGTAGGAGTCGATGTTCGCGGCATCGAGCCCGAACGGGCCCTCGGACAGCCACGTGGCGAGCTCGTCGAGGCCGCCCTGCGCCTGCTCCCACAGGTCGGCGAAGCCCTCGACGACCTCCTTGCCCGCCAGCGTGAGGAGGCCGCCCACGAGCAGGAGCAGGCCGACGACCGCCGCCGCGACCGCAAGACCACGCGGGAAGCGGAGCCGGTCCTGCAGGAAGTCGACGACCGGCGTCAGCAGCACGGTGAGCAGCAGCGCGATCATCACAGGCACCCAGATGACCTTGGACACCGCGAGCAGCAGGATGAGCACGGCGAGCACACCGAGGATCGCCAGGGTCCGCCAGGACCACGCGGCGGCGACCCGGTAGGGCCGGGCGACGCTCAGCTCGGCCGGCGCGCTGCTGCGGTGCGGCGCACGCTGCGGGGCGTGCGGCGCGTCGTGCTGGGGGTTTCGCTGCGGCGCGTGCGGGGCGCTCATGCGAGGGCCTGACCGAGGTCGGCGACGAGGTCGGCCACGTCCTCCAGGCCCACGGACAGGCGCACGAGGTCGTCCGGCACCTCGAGGGGCGAGCCGGCGACAGAGGCGTGGGTCATGCGCGCGGGGTGCTCGATGAGCGACTCGACCCCGCCCAGCGACTCGGCGAGCGTGAAGACCTTCGTCCTCGCGCACACCTCCACGGCGAGCTCGGCGCTGCCGGTCCGGAAGGCCACCATGCCGCCGAAACCGCTCATCTGCCGGGCGGCGACCTCGTGACCGGGGTGGCTCTCGAGTCCCGGGTAGAGCACCTCGGTGACCTTCGAGTGGTCGAGCAGGTAGGCCGCGACCGTCGCGGCGCTCGCGCAGTGCCGGTCCATGCGCACGGCCAGGGTCTTGAGGCCCCGCAGGGTGAGCCACGCGTCGAACGGCCCGGCGATGGCACCGGACGCGTTCTGGTGGAAGGCGACGGCGTCGGCCAGCACCTCGGTGCCGGTGGGACCCGCGAGCCCGACGGGCAGCTGCGCCCCGTCGGCCACCACGAGCCCGCCGCCGACGACGTCGCTGTGGCCGCCGATGTACTTGGTCGTCGAGTGGACCACGACGTCGGCGCCCAGCTCGAGCGGCCGCTGCAGGTAGGGCGTCGCGAAGGTGTTGTCCACGACGAGGACCGCGCCGGCCGCCCGGGCGATCGCCGCGAGCGCGGCGATGTCGGCGATGCCGAGCAGCGGGTTCGTCGGCGTCTCGACCCAGACGACCTTGGTGCGCCCGGGCTCGACGGCAGCGGCGACCGCGTCCACGTCGGAGAGGTCGACCGCGGTGTGCTCGATCCCCCATGGCCCGAACACCCGGGCGATCAGGCGGTACGTGCCGCCGTACGCGTCGTCGGGCACGACCATGTGGTCGCCGGGGCGCAGGACCGCGCGGAGCAGCGTGTCCTCCGCGGCGAGCCCGGAGGCGAACGCGAAGCCGCGCGCACCGCCCTCGACCGCCGCGAGCGCCTCCTCGAGCGCAGTGCGGGTCGGGTTGCCGGACCGCGAGTACTCGTACCCGCCGCGCAGCCCGCCGACGCCGTCCTGCTTGTAGGTGGAGACCTGATGGATGGGGGGCACGACGGCGCCGGTGGCGGCGTCCGGGTCCTGCCCGGCGTGGATGGCTCGCGTGGCGAAGCCGGCAGTGGTCCAGTCCTGGGTGTCCGTCACGCGCTCAGGCTAGACGCTGACCGGGAACAGCGCGGGCGGGGGCCGGCGTTGTGCCCAGTACCCGACCAGGAGGCGTCATGTTCTCGCTCGCCCGCACGATGGTGACCCCCGACCGTGCCCTGCCCGGCCGCAGCGGCTACGCCTACCCGGTCCCGGAGCGGCACGCGGTCCTCGGCACGCCGCTGGCCGGCCCGTGGCCCGAGGGCACCGCGGTGCTCTACCTCGCCCTGGGCTGCTTCTGGGGCGCGGAGAAGGAGATGTGGCAGCTCCCGGGCGTCGTCACCACGGCGGCCGGCTACCAGGGCGGGTTCACCCCGTTCCCGACGTACGAAGAGGTCTGCACGGGCCTCACCGGCCACACCGAGACGGTGCTGGTGGCCTACGACCCCGAGCGGCTGCCGCACACCGAGCTCCTGCGCACCTTCTGGACGCTGCACGACCCCACGCAGGGCTTCCGCCAGGGCAACGACGTCGGCACGCAGTACCGCTCGGCGGTCCACTGGACGACTCCCGAGCAGGAGAACGCCGCACTGGCCACGCGGGACCTGTACGCCCCGGAGCTGCGCCGCAACGGCTACGGCCCCATCACGACGGAGATCCGCCCGGTCGAGTCGGGTGCGGGCGCCTTCTACTACGCCGAGGACTACCACCAGCAGTACCTGCACAAGGTGCCCAACGGGTACTGCCCGGTGCACTCGACGGGCGTCGCCTGCCCCCTGCCCGCGTGAGACCCCGCCGCGAGGCGGAGGAGGTCATCCCAGCGGCGTAGTCGCGGGCTCCCGCGATCTCGTCCTCGCGGCCGTTCTGCGCCGCGGGCGCGCTCCCTAGCGTCGATCACGACACGACGACAGGGAGACCACGATGATCGAGGCACACGGCCTGACCAAGCGGTACGGCAGGACGACCGCCGTGGACGGGATCAGCTTCACCGTCCAGCCCGGCAAGGTCACCGGGTTCCTGGGGCCGAACGGCGCCGGGAAGTCGACGACCATGCGGATGGTCGTCGGCCTCGACCGGCCGACCGCGGGCGCCGTCACCGTCAACGGCAAGCCGTACGCAGCGCACCGCGCCCCGCTGCGGGAGGTGGGCAGCCTCCTCGACGCGAAGGCGGTGCACACCGGCCGGTCCGCGTACAACCACCTGCTCGCCCTCGCCGCCACCCACGGCATCCCACGGGCCCGCGTGGACCAGGTGATCGAGATGACCGGCCTCGAGGCCGTCGCCCGCAAGCGCGTCGGCGGGTTCTCCCTCGGCATGGGCCAGCGCCTCGGCATCGCCGCAGCCATGCTGGGCGACCCGCAGACCCTCATCCTCGACGAGCCCGTGAACGGGCTCGACCCGGAGGGTGTCCTCTGGGTCCGCACCCTGGTGAAGTACCTGGCCGCCGAGGGACGCACGGTGTTCCTGTCCTCGCACCTCATGAGCGAGATGGCGCTCACGGCCGACCACATCATCGTCGTCGGCCGCGGCAAGGTGATCGCGGACGCCCCCGTCGCCGAGATCCTCGCCAAGGCGCAGGGCACCACCGTGCGCGTGCGGACGCCGCAGGCCACCGCCCTGGTCGAGCAGGTGCGTGGCCCGGACGTCACGATCATCTCCGTCGAGTCCGGCGTCATGGAGATCACCGGGAGCACCCCGGAGGCCATCGGCGAGGCCGCCGCCGCGGCCGGCATCGTGCTCCACGAGCTCACGCCGCTGCACGGCTCCCTCGAGGACGCGTACATGCAGCTCACGGCGGAGGAGGTCCAGTACCACTCCGGGCCGGTCGGCCCCGCCGTCCTGGGCGCCCAGACATCCGCACAGACCGAAGGGAACGTCCGATGACCGCTGCCACCGTGGCCCTCACCCCGCCCGCCCCCGCCCGGACCGGCCTCACGCCGGGCCGCGTGCTGCGGGCCGAGTGGATCAAGTTCCGCAGCGTCCGGGCGACGCTCTGGAGCCTGCCGTTGACCGCTCTCGCGATGGTGGGTCTGTCCGTGCTCCAGGCCTGGGGGATCTCCACCCTCGACACGACCGACGGGTTCACCGCCGCGGGCGTCGTCACCGGCGGCACGTTCTTCGCGCAGGTCGTGGTGGCGGTCCTCGCCATCCTGACCATCACCGGGGAGTACAGCACCGGCCAGATCCGGTCGTCCGTCGCGGCCGTGCCGCGCCGGTTGCCGGTGCTCTGGAGCAAGGCGGCGATCATCGCCGCGGCGGTCGTCGCGGTGTCCGTCGTCGGCCTGGCGCTCTCCTGGCTCGCGGCCACGCCGTTCCTCGACCGGTCGGGCCTCGAGCTCGACCTGGGGTCGGGCGAGACGCTGCGCGTGCTGGCCGGCGGTGCCCTGTACCTCGGCGCGATCGCCCTGTTCGCCTTCGGCGTCGGCGCCCTGCTGCGGCACTCGGCGGGCGCGCTGGCCCTGGTGCTCGGCCTGCTCCTGGTGCTGGAGAACGTGTTCGCGGCGCTGCCGTTCCGGTTCTTCGAGGTGATCAGCCCGTTCCTCCCGTCGACGGCGGGCAGCCGGATCATGCTCGACGACGCCGCCATCGCGGAGCGCAACGCCATGACCGACGGCGCCGACCTCACCGCGTGGCAGGGCTACGGCGTCCTGCTCGCGTGGGTCGCGCTGCTGCTGGTCACCTCAGCCGTGCTCATGCGCCGGAGGGACGCCTGAGCATGGACCGCCGTCGCCGGGTCGCCGCCGTGGTGGCCCGGCGGCGCCGTCGTCCCTGGGCGGCGGTGCCCGGCTCAGACGACGTCGGCGAGCCGGTCCAGGCTGAGGTCCCAGCCCTCGCGGTGCCCGGCCGCGTCGTCGGCGTCGGTGAGGCCGGTGTGGAGCAGGATCAGCCGCGTGCCCGCACCGTCCGGGCTCAGCTCGACGTGGACGTGGCTCTCGACGCCACCCGGGTCGGTGGTCCACCGCCAGGTGAACGCGACGACGCGCGGCGGGTCGAGCTCCGTGTACACGCCCTCGGCCACGTAGGCGCCGCCGCCCATGTCCACGCGGTACGCGCCGCCGACGACGGCGTCCGCGGTCACCTCGAGGGCGAGGTCCGGGTTGGGGCAGTACCAGCGCGAGAGCACTGCGGGGTCCGTCCACGCGGCGTACACCCGCTCGGGGCTGGCCATGAGGGTGCGTTCGATGCGGACGTGGGGCGTGGTCATGCGTCCTCCTCGGTGACGAGCCGCTCCAGGCGGTCGAGCGTGGCGGTCCAGTACGACGTGACGTCGGCGACCCAGGCGGCCACCTCGTCGAGAGGTTCGGTGCGCAGGGAGCACACGACGGTGCGCCCTTCCTTGCGACGCCGGACGAGCCCGGCCTCGACGAGCACCCGCACGTGCTTGCTGAACGCCGGCAGCGACATCGGGTGCGCCTCGGCGAGAGCGCCCATGGTCGCCTCGCCCCGGGCGAGTCGGTCGACGACGGCGCGCCGCGTCGGGTCGGCGAGCGCGTCCAGGACAGGGGTGAGGGCCACCCAGATACTTAACCTGCTGGTTAAGTGTTCCGTCAAGCCCCGAGGTGGGAAGGTGTGCCCGTGAACGCAGACGCACCGGCGCCTGCTCCGCCCGTGCCGGACGACCCGCCCGCGCCGTTCTCGGAGCTCACGACACGGCGCCTCGGCCCCGTGCGCCGGTACTTCCTGCGTCACCCGGTCGCGATGGACGTCCTGATCGTCGTGATCTTCACGCTGAACTGGCTCCTCACGGCCGTGCTCGCGGCAGAGATGAGCACCACCGACGCCGTCGTCGGGCTCGTCGGGTCGCTGGTGGCGAGCGCCGCGCTGGTGTGGCGACGCCGGACGCCCCTCGTGGTGACCACGGTGCTCACCGTCCTCGTCGTGGTCACCGTGGCACTCACCGGCACGACCGCCGCGTACGAGCTCGGCGTCGCGTTCGCCGTGTACGCCGTCGCCGCGTCACGGCCGCCGTGGGCGGCGTGGAGCACCCTCGTCGGCGTCGTCGTGGCGATCGGGGTCGCCATCCTGCTGTGGGCGGACCCCGTCACCGCGTCCGTCGACGAGACCGGACGGCCCATCGAGATGGACCCCCGGCCGGTCGGGGTCGTGGGCTTCGCGGTGATGGCCCTCGTCGCGCTCGCCATCGGCATCAACGTGCGGAACCGCAGGCTGCACATCGCGGACCTCGTGGCGCGCGGCAACGCCCTCGCGCGGGACCGCGAGCAGCAGGCCGAGCTCGCCCGCGCCGCCGAGCGGTCCCTCATCGCGCGGGAGATGCACGACGTCGTCGCGCACAGCCTGTCGGTGATGATCGCGCTGGCGGACGGCGCCGGGGTGGCGCTCGAACGCTCCCCCGACAAGGCCCGGCTCGCGCTCGACGAGCTCTCGGAGACGGGACGCACCGCACTGGCCGACATGCGCCGGGTGCTGGGCGTGCTCGCGGGCGGCGGGGCACCCCTCGAGCCGCAGCCCGGGCACCCGGACCTGGACGACCTCGTCGAGGGCTTCCGCGCCGCAGGGCTCACGGTCCGGACGCGAGGGCTCGACGCCGAGCTCCCGGGCGACGCCACGGTCCAGCTGGCGGTGTACCGGATCGCGCAGGAGAGCCTGACCAACGCCCTGCGGCACGCGCCGGGGTGCGTCGTGGACCTCGCGCTCACCGCGACGCCGCACGTGGTGACCGTCGAGGTGATCAGCCAGGGCGGGCACCCCGTCGCCGAGTCGCCGGGTACCGGGCGGGGCATCATCGGCATGCGCGAACGCGCCGGGGTGTACGGCGGGACCGTCGATGCGGGACCGTGGCGGGACGGCTGGCGGGTGCTCGCCACCCTGCCGTGGGGAAAGGACGCGAGATGACGACCGTGCTGCTGGTCGACGACCAGGCACTGCTGCGGATGGGCTTCCGCCTCGTGCTGGAGGCCGAGCGGGACATGGCGGTGGTCGGCGAGGCGGGCGACGGCCGGGTCGCCGTCGAGCAGGTGGCCGCCCTGAACCCCGACGTCGTCCTCATGGACGTACGGATGCCCGGCATGAACGGGATCGAGGCCACGGAGCGCATCGTCGCCGAGCATCCCGGCACCAAGGTGCTGATCCTCACCACGTTCGACCTGGACGAGTACGCGTTCGCAGGCCTGCACGCCGGCGCGAGCGGGTTCCTGCTCAAGGACGCCAAGCCTGCGGAGCTCGTCTCGGCGATCCGGTCCGTCGCCTCGGGCGACGCGGTGGTCTCGCCGCGGGTCACCAGGCGCATGCTGGAGATGTTCGCGGACCGCCTGCCGTCCGCCGCTGACGCCCCCGCCGGCCCCCCCGGGGTCCACCCGAGGCTCGCGGAGCTGACCGCCCGCGAGCGGGAGGTCCTGGAGGCCATCGCCGAGGGCCTGTCGAACGCCGAGATCGCGGACCGCATGTTCCTGTCGGAGGCCACCGTGAAGACGCACGTGGGCCGCGTCCTCGCCAAGCTGGGCGTGCGCGACCGCGTCCAGGCCGTGGTGTTCTGCTACGAGAACGGCGTCGTCCGGCGCTGACGAACGCCCTCCGTCAGTGGTGCCGCGTGCCCAGGATGTCGACCACGAAGACGAGGGTGTCGGTCCCGCCGATGCCGGCCCGGGGCATGCCCCGGTCGCCGTAGCCCAGGTGCGGCGGGATGGACAGCAGCACGCGGGAGCCGACGGCGAGACCGACGAGGCCCTCGTCCCAGCCCGCGATGACGGCGCCGACCCCGATGGGGAAGGAGATCGACTGCCCGCGGTCGTAGGAGGTGTCGAAGATGCGGCCGCCCCAGATCTGACCGAAGTAGTTGACCTCGATGTCGTCACCGGCCTGGACGATGTCGCCGTCGCCGTGCGACAGGACCTGCACGCCCAGGTCCGCGGGTGCGGGGTTGTCCGGGAAGCTCAGGACCGGCTTGTCGCCGAACGAGCCGGAGGCGACGGGCAGTGGGGTGGACCCGGGGGTCGGCGCAGACATCGGTGCTCCCTCGTGACGGCGACGGGCCGGTTCGACCCTCCGGCCCATCGTGCCCGACGTCGGCGCCCGGGACGACTTGCCACGCCTGGCTAAGGGTATTAGCTTTGATCCATGACCTCCTACCTCGATCGACCTGACGGCCGCCTCGCCTACTCCAGCGAGGGCAGCGGAGCCCTCGTCGTCCTCGCCCCCGGGATGGGGGACCTCCGCGGCGTCTTCCGGGACGTCGTCGGGCCGCTCGTCTCCGCAGGCCTGCGCGTCGTGAGCATGGACCTACGCGGGCACGGGGAGTCGAGCACCACCTTCGCCGCGCACGGGGTCGGGCCGATCGCCGAAGACCTCACCGCGCTGGTCGAGCACCTCGGCGGGCGGGCGGTCCTCGTCGGGCACTCCGTCAGCGCCGGGGCGGCCGCCCTGGTCGCCGCCGAGCGGCCCGAGCTGGTCAGTGGGCTCGCGATGCTGGACCCGCACCTCCATGCCGGCAAGGCCGGCCTGGTCGCCCGGCTGACGACGCAGGCCATCCGCCGCCCGCTGGGCGCCGCCCTGTGGGCCTCCTACTACGCCGGCCTCCACAAGGGTCACCGGGCGCCATGGCACGACGAGCACGTGGCGGCCGTGCGGGGCTCCATGCGCGACGCCGGGCACCTGCGCTCGTTCGGCCGGCTCGCCCGGACCCTCGTGGGCGCTCCCACCCCCATCCCGCTCGCGCGCGTCACGGCACCGACCCTGGTGGTGCACGGCGCACTGGACCCGGAGTTCCGCGACCCCGCAGCCGAGCTCGCGTACGCCCTCGAGCACCTCACGGGCACGCCGGCCACCGGCGTCCTGGTGCCCGACACCGGGCACTACCCGCACGCACAGCGGCCCGACGCGGTCGTCAACGCCCTGCTCGAGCTGCTCGCCGACGTGCCGGGGGCGCTCCGTGCCTAGGGCGGGCCTGACCCGGACCGCCGTGGTGGACCTGGCGCTCGCCGTCGTGGACGAGACGGGCTTCGACCAGCTCACCCTCGCCGCGGTCGCGGCCCGGGCGGGTGTCGCGGTGCCGAGCCTGTACAAGCACGTGCGCGGGCTGCCCGACCTGCGCCGGGAGGTCGCACTCGTCGCCGTGCGTGAGCTCACGGCCGCGCTCGACGGCGCCGCCCAGCCGACCGCAGCCCCCGCTGCACCGGCAGCGGCGGCCTCGCCGGGCATCCCGCCGGCCGACGCCCTGCGCCGGACCGCCGACGCCGTCCGGCACTTCGCGCACCGGTCTCCCGGTCGCTATCTCGCCACCCAGGTGGCCCGCGACGCCGACGACCCGGCCGACGCCGAGCTCGTCGCCGCGAACACCGCCGCCGTGCGGGCGATGGCGGCGGCCCTGCTGCCCGTGACCGGCGCCCTCAGCGGGCCGGCGCTCGTGCACGCCATCCGCACGGTCCGGTCCGCCGTGCACGGCTTCGTGATGCTCGAGCTCGCGGGCGGATTCGGCCTGCCCGAGGACGTCGACGCAAGCTTCGCGCACCTCGTGCGCGTGCTGGAGGCCGGCCTCGCCG
>Ga0196976_1000303_pt1 | contig 32748 bp, 32 predicted proteins | sample S3v_513CmetaG_FD_148644 | JGI IMG/M metagenome (GOLD analysis project Ga0196976, IMG submission 148644) | Soil microbial communities from Anza Borrego desert, Southern California, United States - S3+v_5-13C | ecosystem: Environmental > Terrestrial > Soil > Desert | place: USA: California... | reverse complement strand
AGATGAAATTGAACGTGCAGGCGCGCAATCGATCATTGAACTCTTGCAAGCGCAGCCTGGTGTAGAAATCAACAGTAATGGTGGGCCGGGGAAAGTCTCCGGAATATTCCTGCGAGGTACCAATACAGACCATGTGGTGGTGCTCATTGACGGCATGCGCGTAAATTCTGCCACCCTGGGTACCACCGCCTTTGAGAACATTCCTCTGGCCCAAATCGATAAAATCGAGATACTGCGTGGGCCAGCTTCCAGCCTGTATGGTGCTGATGCAATCGGGGGCGTGATACAGATATTCACGCGTAAGGGAGAAGGCACCCCAAAATTTCATGCCGGCGCAGGTTATGGCAGCTATAACACCAAAACTGCTGAGGCCGGGTTCAGCGGCAGCGTCAAAGATACCAGTTTCGCGCTCAATCTCTCTAGCCTGGATACCCAAGGTTTTTCCGCCTACCGTACTCGCGACACACGCTTCCGGGATGATGACGGTTACCGCAATCTGGCATTTTCCGGCTCCTTATCTCATAAACTCGCTACTGGACACGAGATAGGCGTGCAGCTTTACCAAAGTGAGGGGCACACCAATTTTGACAGCCGCTTCAACGCCACCAGTTTCTCGGATAATGCAAATCTTGAACAGTTGAGTTATTCGGTCTACAGCAAGAACCAATTCGCCACACGCTGGTTTTCGACACTCAAGGCGGGAGAAGGGATCGACGAGTCGGAGTCATTCATGGAGTTTGGTCGCACCTACTTCAAGACCAAACAACGCCAGTATTCCTGGCAAAACGACATCACTTTGCCGGTTGGCACACTCACTTTGCTGTATGACAAGTTGGAGCAGCGCATTCAGACCACCGCTGGCTTTCCGACGACGGACCGCGACAACGAAGCCTATATGGCTGGCTATGTCGCCGACATGGATGCGCATTCCGTACAAGTCAATTACCGCAGTGACCACAATACCCAATTTGGAACCAATGATACCGGCAATCTTGGCTATGGCTATCGCTTCAATTCGCATTGGCGTGCGACGGCCAGTTACGGGACGGCATTTAAAGCACCCAGTTTCAACGACTTGTACTTCCCGTTTTTTGGTAATCCTCAGCTGAAACCCGAAAAATCCAGGAATATTGAAGCTAGCCTGCGTTACGAGGACAGCAACCGCAACCTTTCATTGACGGTATACGAGAACAAAATCCGCGACCTGATTGCAGTAGATCTCGTGTTGTTTCAGCCCTTCAACGTCAACGATGCCCTCATCCGAGGAATGACCCTGGCCGGCAGCCAACGATGGAACAGTTGGCTACTCCGCGGCAATATCGATGTGCAGTCTCCACGCGATGAGAATACCGACACGCTTCTGGTGCGCCGCGCGAATCGGCATGCCAGTTTCAACCTGTCGCGCGAGTGGGGCAACTGGCGTTTCGGCAGTGAAATGATCACCTCTTCCATGCGGTACAACGATGCACAGAATACTCAGCGCCTGCCGGGCTACGCCATCTTTAATCTTACGACTGATTACAAGATCAGCCCGGATTGGAAGCTGCAAGCGCGCGTCAACAACCTATTGGATAAGGATTATGCCTTGGCATACGACGGCGACCCGAGCGCAGGGGGATTTGTTTACAACACGGCGGGGACCAATCTCTTCATCAACGTACGCTATTCCCCTGCTAAGTAAACAGGCCGGATAAGGTTTACAATATTGCTACTCACAAAAGGAGTTATACATGTTGGCTGAGAACAAAAAATCTATATGGCTGGCCATCGGTCTGCTAGCCATGATCGCCCTGACCCGTACCCAGCATTTCGGTAGCGCCGTCTACCTGCCCGATGCAACGCTGGCCGTGATGTTTCTCGGCGGATTGCTGGTTGCTCGCACTGGCTGGCTGGGTTTGGCATTGCTTGTCGCATTTGGCATGGATGCCTATGCATTAGGATGGAAAGGCGTTTCTGATTACTGCATGTCGCCCGGCTACTGGGGTCTGATTCCAACCTATGCCCTGGTTTGGGGAGCAGGCCGCTGGCTGGCGAAACGTGAGAGGCCATTTGCCGCCCTGCCTTATGCCTTGTTCGGCTGGGCTGCAGCAAGTGTTGCCTTCGTGCTATCCAATGCCTTCTGGTATGGCTTCTCCGACAAGGTTGCGACAATGCCTATCGCCGCTTTCTCGCAGAGTGTCGCCCAGTACTATCTGCCCTACGTTGGCTACACGCTGATGTACCTGGGTGTGGCGTGGGTTGCCTATGCATTTCTGGCTAGTGGCCTGTTTGTCCAAAAATCCAGCAAGGTGTGAACGACACATCCAAGCATAGCCGCCACATTGCGCGCATGCAGCGCAAAAAGGCAGTAGTGGATGCCCAGATCGAAGCAGCCCGTGCTTCCCGCGGGCTGCTTGTCATCCATACAGGTAACGGCAAGGGTAAGTCGACCGCCGCTTTCGGTCTTTTGGCACGTGCTCTGGGCCATCGCCACAAGGCGGTGGTCATCCAGTTCATCAAGGGCCGTTCCGATACCGGTGAAGAAGCCTTCTTCCGCAATCACCCTCTTCTGAATTGGCATGTCATGGGCGATGGCTTCACCTGGGAGACCCAGGATGCCGAGCATGATCGCCTGAGCGGTCGGGCTGCTTGGCAATTGGCCACGGAATACCTGAAAGACCCCACGATCAACCTGCTAATCCTGGATGAGTTTACCTACGCCCTTAAATACGGCTGGGTGAGCATGGAAGAAGTCGCAGAGGCGCTGCAACTGCGCCCGCAGATGCAGCATGTCGTCATCACCGGCAGGGCCGCTCCCCAGGCATTGGTCGACCTTGCCGATACCGTTAGCGAGGCGCAGCCCATCAAACACGCTTTCGCTGCTGGCGTGCAAGCCATGCCTGGTATTGAATGGTGAGGGCTAGTTGCCCTGCGCTGCTACTCTCTGCCCCAGCATCGGGGCAAGGTAAGACGCTCTGTACTGCTGCACTCGGCCGGGCGTGGCGTAATCGCGGCCTGCAAGTTCAGGTATTCAAATGCGGGCCGGATTTTCTAGACCCCATGATCTTGCAGGTGGCGAGCGGCAAGCCCGTCTATAACCTGGATCTTGGTATGTGTGGTGTAGCAGATGCCCAGCACCGGCTGTATCAAGCCGCACAGGAAAATGATGTGATCCTGCTTGAAGGTGTGATGGGCCTGTACGATGGTACACCTTCAAGCGCAGATATCGCTTTGAACTTTGGCATCCCCGTCGCGCTTACCATCGATGCGAGCGCCATGGCCCAGACTTTTGGGGCACTCGCATCTGGTCTGCTGAATTTTAATTCCGCTATCAAACCAGCCGGCGTAATCGCTAACCGTATTGGGGGCAAAGACCATGCCGATTTCCTGCGCAACAGTCTGCCGGTAAATATCCCTTGGCTGGGTGCACTAACAGCAGAGGCATGCTATAGCTTGCCTGAACGCCATCTAGGGCTACATAGGGCAAGCGAGATCGAAGATCTCGAGCTGCGCATCGAAAGTGCAGCCCAGGCGTTGAGTGAAAGCAGCGAATTGCTCTTGCCGCCAGCGGTAGAACTTCCGTCCTCCAATATTCAGGGCTATCCGCAACTACTGACTGGAAAAACCATTGCGGTCGCCCGAGATGCGGCCTTCTGTTTTATTTATCCGGCCAACCTGGAGTGCCTGCAGGCCATGGGTGCGCATTTGGTCTATTTCTCGCCGTTGCGTAATGAAGCTGTACCCGAGGCTGATGCCTATTGGCTACCGGGCGGCTACCCTGAGCTGCACCTGGCAGCAATCTCCAATAATCGCGAGATGCGAGAGTCCCTGGACCAGGCGTTCAAAACCGGTAAACCTATACTGGCTGAATGCGGCGGCATGATGGCGCTATGCGAATCCATCGACGGCCAGCCCGGTTTCGGGCTTTTACCCGGTAAAAGCCGCGTCGAAAAGCAGCTGCAGGGGATTGGCACCCAACACCTGCAACTTGATGGAAACCATATCAGTGGTCATACCTTCCACCATGGCGTGTTCGAAACCAGCCTGGAACCGCATTGCGCAGCTGAAACCCCTTATGGTACTGGTGAGAACTTCTATCGTTATGGCTGCATCAGTGCCAGCTTTTTGCACTTCTACTTTCCTTCAAATCCACACGTGGCGGCAGGATTCTTTCAGGCATGAGCGAACACCGTTATAACGAAGAGGAGATCGCAGCCATCTACCGGGTAATCCGCGAACGACGTGATATGCGGCATTTCAGGCCCGGCAAGATTGATTCTGCCGTGCTGCAGCGCATGCTAGAAGCCGCACATCATGCGCCCAGCGTCGGCCTTATGCAGCCCTGGCGCTTCATACGTATTAGCGACCGGGCCATTCGCCAGCGTATCTACGAGCTTGTACAAGATGAGCGCTTGAAGACGGCAGAAGCACTCGGTGAACGCGATGCCGAATTCATGCGGCTCAAGGTGGAAGGCATCTTGCAGTGCGCAGAGATACTCGTCGCCACGCTGTGTGACCATCGTGAAGCTCATATTTTTGGCCGTCGTACACTGCCCGAGATGGATCTGGCCTCGGTAGCCTGCGCCATCCAGAATCTATGGCTGGCTGCACGGGCCGAAGGCCTGGGGATGGGCTGGGTGTCAATGTTCGATCCCACAGGCCTGAGTAGCTTGCTGGCGATCCCTGCGGGGGCGAAACCGATTGCTATTCTATGCATCGGCCATGTCGATAGCTTTTATAAGGCTCCCATGCTGGTTGAAGAAGGCTGGGCAAAAGAGCGCCCTTTAAGAGAACTTATAATGGAAAATCAATGGAAGGCCGTATGAAGCCGGGTTTCAAGCGTATCGTCTGCCTGACGACGGAAACGTGCGAAGTCCTTTACCTGCTTGGCGAACAGGACCGTATCGTCGGCATTTCGGGGTATACCACTCGCCCGGCCATCGCCCGCAAGGAAAAACCCAAGGTCGGCGCTTTCACCAGTGCCAAAATCGACAAAATTGTTGCGCTCAAACCCGACCTGGTTCTGACTTGCACCGACCTGCAAGCGGACATCGCCGCCGCGCTTATCAAGGCGGGGATCGAAGTGCATGCCTTCAACCAGCGTTCCGTCGACGAGATTCTGCAAATGATTATGACCCTAGGGGCACTAGTCAATGCACAGGAAAAAGCTGCATCCCTGGTGAGTGAACTGCAACGCAACATTTCTGCCGTTCTCACCTCAGCCCAACAGCTGCCAACTAGACCCAAGGTCTATTTCGAGGAATGGGATGAACCCATGATCAGCGGTATCCGCTGGGTTGTGGAGTTAATCGAGATAGCCGGCGGCGTGGATTGCTTTGCCGAGCTATCACAGCACAGCAGCGCCAAGGATCGCATGATCCATGATCCTGATGAGGTGGTGAAGCGCAACCCCGACATCATTATTGGATCCTGGTGCGGCAAAAAATTTCAGCCCGAACAGGTCATGCAACGCGCCGGGTGGAAGAGCATTTCTGCTGTGCGGGACGGGTTCCTGCGCGAGATAAAATCTGCGGATATCCTCCAGCCAGGGCCTTCTGTAATTCAGCACGGTCTGCCTCAGTTGCATACCATCATCCAGCAATGGGCTGCCCGGCAGGCCTTCAGCAAACATTGGGATTGATCGCATGAATATTACATTGATTTTGGGTGGGGCACGCTCTGGCAAGAGCGCTTACGCAGAACAGCTAGCCCACGAGAGTGGCCTGCCTGTTACCTATATTGCTACAGCCCAGGTCTTTGATGCGGAATTCGGTTCACGTGTCACACGCCATCGTGCCAGCAGGCCGTCGGCATGGGAAACAGTAGAAAATCCGCATCATCTGGCACCGGCATTACGCCGAGAAGCTTCAGCCAATCGGTGCCTCATCGTCGACTGTCTGACCCTCTGGCTGGCGCAATGCATTTGTCCAGAGTGCAAACCTGCGGAAGGTGTCGATTGGCAGAAAGAACGTGAAGATTTCTTGGAATCCTTGGCAGGCTTACCGGGAAGCGTCATTCTGGTGAGCAACGAAGTCGGCATGGGCATCGTGCCGCTGGGCGAGATCAACCGTCAGTTCCAGGATGAACAAGGACGCCTCAACCAGGCGGTGGCCAGAGTTGCTGACCAGGTATTCTTTATTGCCGCGGGCCTGCCGCTCAAACTCAAATAGTCGGCAAATAAGACTGGAGCCGAACCCAGTTCAAATGTGTTTCTACACAATCGGCGAGGCGGTCGAGTTCTGATTCGCGCAGAGCCTGATAATCAAAAGTTGTCCTTGCTGTGAGCCCAGCCCATTCCAGCCAGGCATTTAGAGCGTCCCGGTGGTCGAACAAGCCATGCACATAGGTTCCCGCAATTTGCCCATCGCTCGAGATGGCCCCTTCGGGGTTGTCATAGATAAACAGCGCAGGATGCCGCAGTGCATCGCCAGTGCTCTTTCCCATATGGATTTCATAACCGATTACCCGGGCATCAGCAAATGCGAGCTTGCCTTCAATTTGTGCCAGACGCTTCTCGGCTTCCAGTGTCGTTTCCATGGCAAGCAAACCGAAGCCGGGGCTTGACCCTGACTCACCTTCCATGCCCAGCGGGTCATGGACGTATTCACCCAGCATCTGGAAACCACCGCAAATCCCCAGTAACTTGCCGCCATAGCGCAAATGGCGAGTAATTGCCTGCTCCCACCCAAGGGATTTAAGTAGCTCAAGATCGCCGCGTACATTCTTGCTGCCTGGCAGAATCACGAGATCAGCAGGGGGGATTGGCTCATGCACAGCAATGAATCTGAAATCAACTTGGGGGTGCAAGCGCAACCCATCGAAATCCGTGTGGTTGGAAATATGCGGCAAAGCCGGCACGACGATCTTGAAAGCTGACTCAGCAGCGTTTTTTGTCACACAGGGCACTGCATCTTCCGCTTCGATATGCAAGCCGTGCAGATAAGGTAAAACGCCAAGCACGAGCTTGCCGGTCTCTTGTTCGAGCCAATCCAGACCAGGCTGCAGCAACGATATGTCGCCGCGGAAGCGGTTGATAACAAAACCGATAACGCGTGAGCGTTCACTTTCACTAAGCAAGGCCAGTGTGCCAATGATATGGGCAAAAACCCCGCCGCGATCGATGTCGGCAATGAGGATCACAGGGCAATCCACTGCCTCCGCAAACCCCATATTGGCGATATCGCCTTCACGCAGATTGATCTCGGCCGGGCTGCCAGCACCTTCAACAATCAGACAGTCGTATTGACCCGACATTCGCGTCCAGGAATCCAAAACCGCGCGCAGGGCAGTTGGTTTATATGCGTGGTAACCCGTAGCTTCCAGGTTGCTCACGACCTTGCCCTGGATGATGACCTGACAGCCTGTATCGGAATTGGGCTTCAGCAGAATCGGATTCATATCGCTATGCGGCTGCAATCCGGACGCTTGGGCCTGCACGGCTTGTGCGCGTCCAATCTCACCGCCATCGATGGTGACTGCGGAATTCAGGGCCATATTCTGTGGCTTGAAGGGTGCCACCTTGATGCCTTTTCTGTGCAAGATACGGCACAGCGCGGCAACCAAGGTACTCTTGCCAGCATCCGAGGTGGTGCCCTGCACCATGAGCCTTTTAGCGGTTGACATAGGCCACACGCGTGATTGCCTTCTCCACAACAATTTTTGTGACGCTGCCGTAGTCGATCTGCAACCTGAAGCTATGGACTAATGGCAGATTCAAGGCATGAGACAGCATGGCCCGGATTACGCCAGCATGTGTAAATGCGACGACGTCATCACCCTCGTGGTGAGCCCGCATTTCCTGGAAAAATTCCTGCACACGCAAAGATAAGGTGTGGAAGGATTCCCCTGCAGGAGGAGCCTGCATGACATGATCATCTGCCCAGACGTCCACCAGCCCTCGCGGGATGTCATTCCATGGCACTTGTTCCCAATCGCCGAAATGCAGCTCCATGAGGCGGGGATCATGCGTGACGTTGCAATTGGTGAGTCCAGCGATTTCGACTGCCAACTGGCTGCAACGTTTGAGTGGACTGCTGTAGAGGGCCGCCGGCGAAGTGGCAGAGAGTTTAGCTACAACGGCCTCAACCTCTTGGGCATAAGTGCCAGCGACCTCGATGTCCGTTTGGCCATAACAGATGCCCGGCAATATGTCGGGCGTAGTGTGGCGCACGAGATAAAGGTTCACTCAGTGCGTGCTCCAAGCGACGACGCCAAGGTAAAAAGCGAGCTCAGTCAGCTGTTGCATGGCGCCCAGACAGTCACCGGTATAACCCCCCAAGCGTCTTTTCAGCGTGTAACTGAACCAGCACCAGACAAGGATCACGGGCACCAGAGTGACCAATAGCTTAGGCGCCAGCAACAGGAGCGGTCCCATGCCAAAAGCAGAAGCAAGCGCTAACTCTCCCTTGCTCAAGCTGGTCGACAACGGCTTGGCCTTGCCTTTGGCTTTAACGTAAGCCTGTGTGTAGATGACCAAAACGGCAGCAAAGCGGCTTAGCGCATGCCCAGCAATCAGGGCGACAGGTATTAGCGCGGGATAGGTATGAGCCAACGCTTCATATTTGGCGAGCAAGATGAGGAATAACCCCACTGCGCCAAAACTGCCGATGCGCGAATCCTGCATGATGGTCAGCACCTGCTCCTTTTCCCATCCGCCGCCCAAGCCGTCTAAGGCATCTGTCAGACCATCCTCATGAAAGGCGCCGGTGAGATAAATAGTCGCGGCCATACTCGCCAATATCGCCAGTTCCATGGGCAACAGCCTGGCTGACAAGGTATACACCAGCGCTGAGATAACCCCGATCATGATGCCAACCAGGGGGAAATAGCGTGTGGAATGATTAAGATCCGCTTCGCTAAATTCCGCTTTCATCGGCACAGGCAGTCGCGTAAAAAACCCAACCGCGGCAAAAAATAGCTCAAGCTCTCTATTCAAAAAGCGGTTCATGTAGCGACCTTTCTGCTGACGTTGGCGGACTGAAATGAAGCCATCTGATTCAAGAAATTGACTGAGGCCTGCACGAGCGGGTAGGCCAATGCTGCGCCGGTTCCTTCACCCAAACGCAAACCCAGGCTCAACAAAGGCTTTGCGTTCAACTGATTCAATAGGAGGGCATGCCCCGATTCGTCCGAGCAATGGGAAAAGATACAATAGTCAAGAACCGCTGGCGCTATGCGGGAAGCCACCAGCAGAGCCGAGGTTGCGATAAAGCCGTCAATGAGCAGAACAGCCTTTTTCTCAGCTGCAGCGAGCATAGCGCCGGCCATCATGGCGATCTCAAACCCCCCAAAGGTGGCCAATGCCTGGAGTGGTACTTCGCTGCTGCATTGATGTCGGTCCATTGCCTTGCCAATGATCGCCAGTTTGCGCTTGACGCCATCATCGTCATGGCCGGCACCCCTCCCGACACATTGCTCAAGCGAAAGCTCACAAAGCACGCTCATCAGTGCGGCAGCTGCCGAGGTGTTGCCTATACCCATTTCGCCAAACCCCAGCACATTGCTGCCTGCCTGCATTTCATCGCGTACCAACGCAGCACCACGCTCCATCGCTTGGAGACACTCGTCTTGTGTCATGGCAGGGGCATGCAAGAAATTATGCGTGCCCATGCCGACCTTGACATCAATCAACTCCGGTCGCGATTCAAACACATGATTAACACCTGCATCGACAATACGCAGCGCAATGCCGTTTTGCCGGGCAAACACATTGATACCGGCACCACCTGCAAGGAAATTCTGCACCATCTGCTGTGTAACGGCCTGTGGGTATGGGCTCACACCCTCTTCCACAATGCCGTGGTCACCAGCAAAAACGAGAATAACGGGGCGTGCGAGCGCAGGCGTCAGTGTGTCTTGAATCAGCCCGACTCTAAGGGCAATTTCCTCCAGGCGACCCAGCGCACCAAATGGCTTGGTTTTGTTATCGATGCGCGCCTTGAGCTCGGGCATCAAGTGGTAGTCAAGCGGGGGAATATCGAAAGTCAGCATACATCAACTAGTCAAAGAACTCATGCGCGAGCATACCTGAGCGAATTCCGTTTTTGAAAGCGATCGACCCGGTTTGCTGGTGACTTTTTTACAAATGCCTCAAGCAGGAGAAGTTTGTTATAATGCCGCCTTTGCAAAATCAGCCGGTCGTGATTTTGCGTTGGCCAGGTAGCTCAGTTGGTAGAGCAGCGGATTGAAAATCCGCGTGTCGGCAGTTCGATTCTGCCCCTGGCCACCACTATCCAAAGGGTTTAGTCATTGACTAAGCCCTTTTTTGTTTTACAGATCACCTACAGCGATGCTTCCGTACTTTGTGGGCTGCTGTCGCCTGAATTCTCTGTATGCTTTCGGGATTGGGAAAGCATGCTGCCCGTCTTGGCGCAAACGCCCTTAGCGCGGTTGGCAATATCTCGCGAGGTGGCATCCACCCACTTTCCGGCATGGATCTTAGCACTGTAGGCCTTGTCGCGCGCCAAAGCCCGCCTTCTATTACCCTGTACTGGGTCCAGCATATACATCGCCAATGCACCAACGGCCATCCCCGCCAATATATACGTCGTCGAACTAACTGCTGTCGAATGTTGTTTCATCCCATTCTCCTTTACTTGTCGCTGATAGAATTGAGTTGATTTCAATATAGGCAGATGTGTGGTGGTGATATGTGCGGACACCCGCGAAAGGGACCTTTTCTTCATGCCAGACTTCAAAAACTTCTTCCGCTCAATACTGTTCATCAACTAATCGCCTTACACTTCGATGTACTCCCCTGGTATTTATGACCTCGAGCTGCACGAATATCTCGGTATTCGGTCCCATGTATCCAGCTCGGGCCTCAAGCGGATACTGCGCTCGCCTTCCCATTTCAGGCGTTATCTCAACCGGAAAGAGGAATCTATTCCGCATCTGGATCTGGGCACAGCAGTACATTGCGCCATATTGGAGCCTGAAAGATTTTCGCAGTATTCCGTTGAAACCTTTGTCCATGCGCATCCATGCTGAGCAAGGGCAACGATCTCTTCCGCCAAGCGCTGGAGAGGCTCAAAACGAAAAGGATTGGTGCTGCCTTATTCCTAATTACACAATAGGCTAGAATGCCTCATGTAGTTACCTCTACTTTCTAAATCGACATGAGTAATGTTTGCCTCACTGATCTCTGTACAATACCCTTAATGACATAGGGGCTATATGAATTGGTATTTGCTACACACTAAACCACGTCAAGAGAAACTTGCTATCAGAAATTTAAGGCAGCAAGGCTATGAGTGCTATTTGCCCTTAATGCCTTTAGAGAAGATTTCGAGGGGCACTCTTGTCGTATCTGAGGAACCTTTGTTTCCTCGCTATCTGTTTATTTATTTGGATACTAATCAATCTGCCAAGAGCTGGGGGCCTATTCGTTATACAAGAGGGGTGAATCGATTAGTGAGTTTCGGTTCAGAGCCAGCCAAAGTGGATACGCGCTTGGTTCAGGTTTTGAAATCGAATGAAACCGCCCTCCTGACAGAACCACAACCTCTATTTAAGCTAGGGGAAAAAGTGACTCTTAAGGAAGGGCCTTTTTCAGGAATAGAAGCTATATATCAAATGCCAGAAGGCGAGTGCCGGGCTATTGTACTCATTGAGCTATTAAGTAAACCAACCAAGTTGGTTGTTTCCCCAGTGCAGCTTCGCAAGCTTGGGTAAGCTCTTCGTTGTAATAATTGCAAAGTTTCTTATCTTCTCGGGTTATGGCAGAATCATGAACCTGTAGATATTCGTTTCACGAAGATTTGCAGCCATTTACACAATAAAATGCGCTTGCTGAACGTGACACAGCAGGGCGGTAGCATGTCAAGCTCCATCATCAATCACCACGCATTAGCACAACTCATTCTTTCATAATTCTTCTACACATAATGAAAATAGCCGTTGTCGGAGCTGGTTATGTTGGTTTGTCTAATGCCATTCTCTTGGCACAGAAGAATGAAGTTGTTGTGATTGATATCGTTCCGGAACGAGTATCAATACTCAACAACAAAAAAAGCCCTATTATTGATGCAGAAATCGAAGAGTACCTGGCGAACAGGTCTTTGAATTTTCGAGCTACTCTGGACAAGCATGATGCATACGCTGGCGCGCAATTCGTAATAGTCGCCACGCCTACAGATTACGATCCCGAAACCAATTTCTTCGACACAAGCTCTGTCGAAGCTGTAATTCGGGATGTAATGGCCATCAGTCCTCAGGCCATTATAGTCATCAAATCCACTGTTCCTGTAGGGTTCACAGTCAGGATTCGCAAAGACTTCAAATGTAAAAACATCCTCTTCTCCCCAGAATTTCTGCGTGAGGGTAAAGCACTATACGACAACCTTTATCCCTCACGAATTATCGTCGGAGAAAGATCAGGGCGTGCAGAAACTTTTGCCGGGTTGTTGGCTGAGGGTGCCATAAAGCAAGACATTCCGATTTTATATACCGAGCCTAATGAAGCAGAAGCTATCAAGCTTTTTGCCAATACTTATCTTGCAATGCGCGTCGCCTACTTTAATGAGTTGGATACTTATGCCGCCTCCCATGGATTGGATACCCGGCAAATCATCGATGGGGTTTGCCTGGATCCTCGCATAGGCAATCATTACAACAACCCAAGCTTCGGCTATGGAGGCTACTGTTTGCCGAAGGATACCAAACAACTGCTTGCCAACTATAAGGCTGTGCCTCAAAACTTGATTAATGCAGTCGTTGAAGCCAATACGACTCGCAAGGATTTCATCGCCGAAGAAATCATTCGTCGGAGGCCTAAAATTGTAGGGATTTATCGTCTTATCATGAAAGCGGACTCAGATAATTACAGAACGTCTTCCATTCAAGGCGTAATGAAGCGTATCAAGGCTAAAGGTATCAAAGTTATCCTGTATGAGCCCGTTCTTACCGAGCCTGAGTTTTTCGGTTCTAAGGTTATTAATGATTTAACTGATTTCAAAAACCAGGCTGACGTTATAATCACAAACCGCCAAAGTCCGGCGCTATCTGATGTTCAGAATAAAATCTACACGCGGGATTTGTTCGGCACAGACTGAATTATTCATCTGCAGGCTTCCTTAAGCGTAATAACATGAAAATACTTGTCACAGGTTCAGCTGGTTTTATTGGCTCACATCTGGTTCTTCGTCTTCTGGAACGTGGGGACACCGTTATCGGCATAGATAACCATAACGATTACTATGACCCGACCATCAAAGAAGCCCGGGTTGCCCGCTTCATTAACCATCGCAATTACACCCACCTTCGGATTGATTTAGCTGACAAGAAAGCCATAGAAGAGTGCTTCGCCACGCACAAACCTCAAAGAGTTGTAAATCTTGCAGCCCAAGCTGGCGTTCGGTATTCAATTGAGAACCCCCTGGCTTATATAGACAGCAATATTGTGGGCTTCGCCCACATTCTTGAGGGGTGCCGTCACTTCGAAGTCGAGCATCTAGTTTATGCAAGCAGCTCGAGTGTTTATGGTGCTAACACATCCATGCCATTTTCCGTCCATGACAACGTGGACCACCCGCTCAGCCTCTATGCTGCGAGTAAAAAAGCTAACGAGTTGATGGCACATACTTACAGCCAGCTTTACAATTTGCCTACCACCGGCCTGCGCTTCTTCACTGTGTATGGCCCATGGGGAAGGCCGGATATGGCCTTGTTCAAGTTCACCAAAGCAATTCTCGCCGACGAAAAAATCCAGGTCTTCAATTACGGCAAACACCGCCGGGATTTCACTTATATAGACGATATCGTTGAAGGTGTCATCCGAATATTGGACAAGTCGGCTGCGTCAAACCCGGATTGGGATGGAGCTGCGCCAGACCCAGGCACAAGCAAAGCGCCTTGGCGAGTCTATAACATAGGCAACAACAATCCCGTTGAACTGATGGATTTCATCAAGGCTTTGGAGAACGCCTTGGGGAAAAAGGCCATGATGGATTTGCAGCCTCTACAGCCAGGGGATGTACCAGACACGTACGCAGATGTATCGGATCTTGTGGAACAATTTGGTTATAAACCCAACACGCCGGTTGAACGGGGTGTGGCTAATTTTGTGGCTTGGTATCGCGAATACTATAAGGTGAAATAATGGAATTATCTTCTGACACAGTTATTGCCGTCGTCGGCCTCGGTTACGTAGGCTTACCCCTCGCCGTAGAGTTCGGCAAGAAATTCAAGACTATTGGGTATGACCTATCAGAATCGAAAGTCAGCGCTTATCAGCAATTCAATGATCCAACAGGCGAGGTTGCGAGCGAGGATTTGAGAGCAGCCACTCAGCTTCATTGCACCACTGATCCTAGCCAGATTGCCAAGGCTGATTTCATTGTGGTTGCAGTCCCCACACCGGTGGACGAGGCGCACCAGCCGGACTTCAGCCCCTTGGTATCGTCCAGTACTACCGTCGGCAAGTACATGAAGCGAGGCGTCATTGTTGTCTATGAGTCCACTGTATATCCTGGAGCGACCGAAGAAGTTTGCATTCCTGTGCTCGAGAAGCACTCGGGCATGACCTGGCTGAAGGATTTTCATATTGGCTACTCGCCGGAGCGCATTAACCCTGGTGACAAGGAACATACCTTAACGAAGATTCTCAAGGTAGTTTCCGGAGATACGCCGGAAACCTCGGAAAAGGTCGCTGCGCTTTACGAGGCGGTAATAGTTGCAGGGGTGCATCGCGCTTCAAGCATCAAGGTAGCAGAAGCAGCCAAGGTAATAGAAAACACACAGCGAGATCTCAACATTGCTTTGATGAATGAACTCGCACTCATCTTTGACAAGATAGGGATAGATACTTCAGAAGTGCTTGAAGCCGCAGGAACCAAGTGGAATTTCCTCAAATTCAAGCCGGGCTTGGTTGGAGGACATTGTATCGGTGTGGATCCGTACTACCTGACTCATAAGGCCGAGATGCTGGGCTATCACCCTCAGGTTATTCTGGCCGGTCGCCGTATCAATGACGGGATGGGCAAATTCGTAGCCGAAAAAACCGTCAAGCTCATGATTCAGGCTGGCCACAGCATCAAAGGGGCCAGGGTTAATGTTCTGGGGCTGACTTTCAAGGAGGACTGCCCTGACCTGCGCAATTCCAAAGTGCCGGACATCATCCGTGAGCTAGAGAGCTATGGAATTGAAGTAGCCGTTTGTGATCCGCTAGCTGATGCTGATGAGGCAAGTCACGAATATGGTTTGAACCTTGTAGAGCGTGAACAGATGAAGGCAGCACACGCAGTGGTTGTCGCCGTTGCTCACAAAGAATATCGCGATATGGAACCGAAACACCTTTCTGATGCGTTGGTTCCAAATGGGGTCGTCATTGATATCAAAGCCTGCCTCCCACAAAAAGAGTATGCCATCGCTAACACGACATACTGGCGTCTTTGATAGCTAGTTCAGCAGGAAAATTGGGAACACAGTGACAACTGAGATCAGGGTCATCGAGAAACAGCAAGGCTTGGGATTTGGTCTTGCTGAGATATTGAAGTGGCGAGAGCTGCTGTTGATGCTGGCACAGAGGCAGATATCGTCCCGTTATCGCCAGATGCTTCTAGGATTCTTCTGGGCAGCTCTGGAGCCGCTAGGGCAGCTCGTCATGCTCACGCTTGTTTTTGGGTTCCTGCTCAAGGTGGATACCGGGGGTTACCCCTATCCGCTTTACGCTTTTGCCGGCTTAACAGCCTGGTGGCTCTTCACAAGAAACCTTATGTCAGTAGCGGGCAGTCTGCAGGAGAATATGGGGCTCATATCTAAAGTGTACTTCCCCCGGCTCATCCTGCCGTTGGCGGCCACTATCAAAGAGCTGTTCGATATCACCGTCATGGTGGCCATGCTTCTGATAGTCGCCGCGATCTATGGCTATTTTCCTGGCTTGAGAACCCTGTTGATTCTCCCCCTGCTAATCTTTGCCGCAGTAATTAGTCTTGGGTTAGGCCTTTGGCTGGCAAGCTTTATGGTTCGGTTTCGTGATATCCGTCCCATGTTGAATTTGGGCCTGCAGGCAGGGATGTATGCCACGCCAATTGTTTATTCTGCGAGTCTTGTCCCTGAGCGTTTTCAATTTGCTTATCAGCTCAATCCCATGTACTGGGTAGTAGAGCTCTCGCGCTGGGCTTTGCTGGATAAGCCCGTTCAGATTACCGCACCTTTCTATTGGTCCCTTGTTTTCTCATTGCTTCTTCTGGCAAGCGGGCTCCTGGTTTTTGCTGCAACAGAAAAAATGGCTGTAGATGTCCAGTAACCAATCCAGCGTAGTTGTCGAGGGGCTCAGCAAGCGCTATCTGGTACCCCACCGTTCTGAATCCCTGAGCAAAATGGGTAAGGTTGCCGCACATATGCGGGAATTTTTCCCATTCCTCAGTCGAGAAGACAGTGATTTTTTCTGGGCTCTCAGAGATCTTTCTTTTGAAGTTAAACCGGGTGAGATTCTCGGCATCCTTGGCCACAATGGCTCGGGTAAGAGTACGCTTCTGAAAATCTTGTCAGGGGTAACACAGCCTTCCTTTGGCAAGGCTATTCTCCGAGGCAAAGTGGGGTCGTTGCTGGAGGTTGGGACAGGGTTCCACCCAGATCTAACAGGGCGTGAAAATGTATTCATGTCGGGGGTTCTACTTGGGCTGAAACGCCAGGATATCGCCGCCAAGTTTGATGAGATCGTCGATTTTTCAGGAATCGAAGCCTTCATTGACGTCCCCGTCAAACGCTACTCTAGCGGTATGTATGTGCGCCTCGCCTATGCAGTGGCCTCAATGCTGAGCGCTGATATCCTGATCCTCGATGAGGTCATGGCCGTAGGCGATGCTGCGTTTCGCGAAAAGAGCAAAGAAAACATAGAGAAAATCGCAAACGACGGTCGCACAGTCCTTTTCGTCAGCCACAATGCCAGGGCGGTGACTTCCATGTGCACTACGGGGATGATTCTTGAAGCCGGCCAATGTATCTATCAGGGAAGCGCAAAAGATGCAGTCGCCACTTACCTGCGCAAGGTGCACCATTACGATACTGACGAAGCACTGAGAAACGAAGCAGCCACATTCCATGATCTTGACAATGCGCCGCGACTCCTGGGAGGTCAGAAGCGAGTCTTACGCTGGGTTTCAACCCATCGTAAAGACGGCACTCCGAGTAACCGTTTCAACACCGGTGAATCTTTATTGGTACGCATCGGGTATCAAGGCCTCAAAATACCTAATCCGTATTTTGCCGTTCTCATCATGAATGAGTTTGCCGAACGCGTCGCAACCATTCATAGCACTCATCATGCTGGGCATATTGATTGGACCGAATCCGGCGTTATTGAATGTTGTATAGAAGACTTGCGCCTTGGTGAAGGCACGTACCGCATCATGCTTGATTTTGGAATATACGGAGGTTCTCGTATGGCTGTCACCTCCCTGGACTGTGTTCCAAATGCGGCAGCAATTCATATTGAACTTAGTGGGTTTATTACAGGAATGGGTATAGATGCGTATCAGGGCGCAGTTCATAAATCTGCATGGCGGCCATTGCCCTATCAAGAATTAGATATTAAGTCCGGTAACTGAAACTTGCTTCGAGTCGGCCCTAAACTCCTTAAGTTTGAAACTCATCATGCCTCCCGCTCTAAATCAGCTGCACTGAAACAGTATGAAAATTTTATTTAAGAACTTCAGAAAAAAAACTGGCGATATTAGATATGAGACATCAAACGATGCTCTCCGGACCTTCGCCGCTGTTGGGTACCCAAAAGTTGGGAATACCTGGCTAAGGATAACTCTGGGGAAGTATCTGCAAGAGATCTACAATCTACAGGATTTACCCCTTATGGATTCTGCCGAGTTTCCCGTACTGGCAGCCGCAGGATGCAAATCCATAGGAGAATTTACTCACTATCCGCTTGAATGGACAACTCAAAAGGATAGTGATTTAACTCTTGAAAATGTAGTTAAGCCATTCTGCAATCAACGTATCGTTTTGTTAATTCGGCATCCCCTGGATGTGCTGGTCTCTCAATACATGCAAGAACGATATATGGTTAAAGACACATCCTTCTCGGGGAGCCTAACTGATTTTATTGAAGATCCGGTATTCGGATTAAACAAATTACTTAATTTCTATAGATTCTGGACTCAAGCTGAAGGCTTAGTTTCAAGTGTCCACTTCTGGCGTTATGAGGATGCGCGGAGCGACCCTGCTCAAAGCTTAGAAAAATTACTCAGATTCCTAGGGGAAGATATAGATGCCTCAGCTATCGCTAGAGCTGTTGAATTCGCCTCTTTTGATAATTTAAAAGCAATGGAGCAATCCGGCCAACAGGACATCGTTTACAAATCTTCTGGACTATTTGTATTTGGCTCTGCCCCAAAGGGCGACCCCAATAGTATGCACGTACGCAAGGGAGTTGTCGGGGGTTATAAGGATGAGCTGTCCCCGGAAGATGTGGGGCGCTTTGAAGCTCAAATAAGATCCGAAATGCCCTTGATCTACGGTTACACATAACCATGTGTGGTATAGCAGGGTATGTTGCGACCATCTCTCCGCGTACGGCAGAGGATATTGATGCTTGTATGAGGCAAGCAATCCGGTATCGAGGCCGTGATGGGGAAGGCAAATGGGTCTGCCCTTCTGGACGTGCTCGTCTGCTTCATTCGCGCTTGAGCATCATCGATCTGGAATCCGGCGGCCAGCCGATGATTGACGTAAGCGGCCGTTATGTAATCGTATTCAACGGCGAAATCTACAACTATCTGGAATTACGGAAGGCTTATACTGCCGCAGGTGCCCGGTTTCATACCTCTAGCGATACTGAAGTCATACTGGAGGGCTACAAACTCAAGGGCGAGGCAGTATGCCAGGACCTAAACGGAATGTTCGCTTTCGCCGTCTGGGATACCAAGGAAAATACCCTTTTTCTTTCCCGTGACAGACTTGGAAAAAAACCGCTGTACTGGACCACCATCGGAGGTGGTTTCTATTTCGCTTCAAGCATTGACGCCTTTCATGCCATCCCTGGATGGACAGGCGCGCTCTCTGCCCTCAATCTCGACGCATATGCAGCCTTGGGTAGTTACCTTCCCGGTGAAACAGCCTTCAGACAAGTGCGTTCTTTGCCTGCCGCAAGTCATGCCAAAGTTGAACTGAAAAGTCTATCACCTCAAATCTCGCGTTATTGGAGACTGGATTTTTCACATAAATCCAAACTCTCTCTGGAAGCTGCGCTCGAGGCATTTGAAGGGTTATTTGCAAATGCAGTGGATATAAGGTTGCGTGCCGATGTTCCGGTAGCCCTCACTTTCTCTGGCGGGGTGGATTCCGGAATAATAGCTGCAGTAGCCAAGAAATTCTCTGGAAAAGCACTGTCGTGCTGGACGATAGATTACGACACACCCGAAGACCCCAGCGAGGAAACCGATATCGCAAGGAGAGTAGCAAGTCAGCTGGGCCTGGAATGGCATTACAAGCATTTCGACTATCACCATGATTTAATCCCTGCGCTGCGCGAAGCTCTGCAATACGTCGATCAGCCCTGCGGTCATATAGCTGTCAGTTACTCCCGACGGCTTTACGCGGCAATTCGTCCAGCCGCAAAGGTAGTACTGTCTGGCAATGGGGCTGATGAACTGTTCCTTGGTTATGCGGGGAATGAGCAACTGGCAGCGCGGGACAGCAGGAGCGGTCTGGGGGCATGGCAACGATTGCTTGCGAGCTGGCAGTCAAGAACGAATTCCCACCGTACGAGAGCCTTGGCAGATTATCAAACCGATTACATCCGAGCGAATCTGGGAAATTATTCTGAGGATGGGGAAACAGAAGAACGCGTACAAGCCATCCACAGGGACATCGTCGCAAGCGGAGTTACAAGTCATGCAGACCTCTATACCTACATGGGTTTGAGCTTTTACACCACTGAAGCCAACTTTCGCATCCCTGACATCACTGGCTTATCAGAACAGGTAGAAGTTCGATCACCATTTCTGGATTATCGTGTAGTCGAATTCGCTGCATCGCTGCCCACCCATCTTAAGATTGCAAGCATTGATTCTCCAACTGGTAATAAGCGCTTATTGAAGCATTACTACGAGCGTTATGTAGACCAGGACATAGCATGGGCACCAAAAAAAGGCATGGGGTGGAACCTTAAGTATGACCGTACGCTAGCCGCCGATCCTGATTTGGAAAAGATTTACAAAGGGTTATTGCAGAGAATCCGCGCTGCGGGCATGCCAGATGAAAAATACCGCCAGGCGTGGCAGGATTTTTTACGTGACAAGCGTGCAGGAATAGCTTTCCCCTCCTCTGCCGGCACTATGTCAGCCGGTTTGATGCTCGGCCTTTGGCTTGATCGTGGGCAAGTGGCTGCGCTAGCGTAATGTCCGTAGAAACTGTTTCGAGAAGCTCTCTAGCCGCAGGTGCATGGGACAACCTCGTTCGTAATTCCACTGACGGCTGGACGTTTGCGCTGAATGGCTGGCAGGAACTGATACTCGAAATTCCGGAATGGGGTCTGGAAGAACATAGTTTTGCTATCAAGGATGGCAGCATGCTGATGGCCGTGGTACCCCTGCAGTTTAGTGCCGCTTCGGGAAGAATATCATCTTCAGGATGGGGGGGCTGCGGTCCGATAGTAAGCAGCAAGTTTGAAGGCAAAAGACGCCAAAGCTTGCTGCAAATGGCGGTAGATCATTGTATGTCAGTTGGCCGAGAACGGGGGGCCACTCACTTCGAGCTTTCCATATCGCCGGTAACCCAAACTTCCATCGAAAGTCCATGGGGTATCAATCCTTTTTCCCTGACCGGCATGGAAGATCATTCAGGGCTATCACAGGTGATCGATCTTTCCATATCAGAAGAAGATCTTTGGGCAGGGCTGTCGCCGGATGCGCGCCGCCAAATCCGGATCGCCAAAGAAAATGGATATTTTGTGGAACGGGCTAACTGGATAGAGCACCTTGAAAGATATTATCTCCTCCACGAGACTACTTATCGCCGGACGGGAGTCACCCCTCATCCGAAACAATATTTTGTTGGTATCGCTTCCAAGACGGCTTTGACTGATAACTCGGTACTTTGGGCTGCCCGCTCAAAATCAGGTGAGGTAGTCGCATACCACAATGCCGCATGGTTCAATGCCGGTGCTAGCTACCACACTGGCTGCTCAATCGAAGAAGCCGGGGAATGGGGTGTCAGCTATTTACTATTCTGGGAGGCCATGCTCGGCGCCAAGGCAGCCGGAATTCGCTGGTACGATTGCGGATCCATCTTCCCAGGCACAACCAACCTCAAGCAAAAAGGGCTAAGTACGTTCAAGACAAAATTCGGCGGAGAACCTCACCGTTTTTTTAAAGCAGAGATCTCCCTGACCGATACTTCTGCTGTCGAGATACCCAGCCGCGGACGCTGGCAAAAACTGGTTCGCCGCCTCCTGACTAGTAAAGAATAAATAGCTCGATTCAGCGATGTCCGCCCATACTCCCGAAAATCAGGATAAGTCCCGTGGCCCTGGCTCTGCAGCCAAGTCGACCCGAGACGCATTCGAAGGGGGACAACTCTATCCGACAGCTACTATATGCACGTCTGCTGACCGCGAATCGCCGGAATATACCCAACGCCTGCTCTTTGAAAAACTCGATACCGTCAGGCGTCACATTCAGAACGGACCAATGCTTGATCTTTGCTGTGCTACTGGAGATCACATTGCCGATCTTTTGACAGAAGGCCAGCAAGGCATAGGAATAGATTTCAGTTTGCCCTTCTTGCAAGAAGCGCGCAAAAAAGAGATGCCGGGAATTACACTTCTGGCGTCGGATGCAAGAGCACTTCCTCTTGCCAATGAATCAACTGGAACTGTTTACAGCCTTTCCGCCCTGTATCTCGTACCTGATTTGGATAAGGTAATCAAGGAAATTGCGCGGGTACTCATGCCTGGCGGACGCTGCATTCTTGATTTGGGGAACCGGGATTCGCTTAATTCATATTGCGTGAGAAATTACTACACAGAGCTACCCATGAGTTACCATCTTCCGGTTTCAGAAATGGTAAGGCTTTGCGAAAGCAACAGTTTACGGGTTATAGAGCACCGGGCATTTCAAATCCTGCCACTTTGGGCAGGGAGACCGCGTTGGCTTTGGCCATTGCTGCATCCAGGCTGGAAACGCTTGATGTCCAATCGTATCAAGGGACGCATGATTGACGAGTGGATTTCAGGTTGTAAGCTACTACGTCGTTTTGCATTCAGACAGCTGCTCGTTTGCGAAAAGGCCAGGCAACAGGAAAATCACTAGGAAAATAATGTCAGTCCACGACCGCTACCGACAATTCGTATCCGACCAAAGAGAGTTCTTTGACTCCCTCATCTCGGAAGATTGGGAAACCTATTTTTCCGAGGACTGGGACAAGCTAAGAAGATTCGAAATTGCTGAACTCTTTCATCGCATACAGCCTGCCACAGTTCTTGATATTGGATGCGGCTGCGGGTTCCATGACAAGGAAATGGCGCAATATCCGTTTGTCAGGAAAATACATGCGATAGATTATTCTTCGAAGAGCATCGAAGCTGCAAATCGGCAATACCCCCATCCAAAAGTTAGCCGTACAACTGCTGACCTCAGAGAGCTCGTTGGGTCTGATTATGAGCTTGTAGTTAGCTGGCAAGTATTCGAGCATTTGGATGAGCCCGATGAATACTTCACCAGTGCCTTGCGCGTGCTGCAATCAGGAGGCTGGCTTGTGATTTTCACACCGAATCGGCTCAGGCTTTCCAATATCAAGCGCATACTCAAGCGGCAGCCCATCCAGTATTGTGATCCTCAGCACTATTACGAATACACGCCAAAGGAACTCAAATCCTTTGGCGATCGCTTCGGCTTGTCCTTTGTTGACTGGTTCGGCTATGGCATTTCTGGTGACAAACGCATTGATCGGCTTGCCATGGACAAAAAATTGAAACTGGGAAGACGACTGCCTTGGCTTGCCGACAGCTTCGGTATCGTTTTTCGCAAACCGTAAATATGGTTGAGACCCAATTGACGAACCATTTCCTGACCGCAGATACCCGGGCCTCTCTTATCTCGTACCTGACAAGGCTTTATGAGGGTGTATTCACACCAGAAGCCATCAGCGGACATCTCGAGAATCACATTGGGTCAGCTTTTGCCGAGTACACAACCCAGGTAATTGCACCGCGTTTGCCCAAAGGCGCCCGTGTTCTTGATATCGGTAGCGGATTCGGCAGCTGTGTTTTGGCAGCTCGAGAAGCAGGACTGGATGCACAAGGCGTTGAAATTGCAGAATTTGAAGTAAATTTTGCTCGCCAGCGCTTAGCCCAGTTGCGGCCGCAAGATGATCCTCAACATATTTATCTTTGCGGAGATGCTCGCCACCTTGATCTTGCTCCTGAATCCTTTGATGCCGTCACCTTCTGGAACGTCATCGAACATATAGAGAACTGGGACACGGTAATGGATGCTGCTGCCCACTATCTGAAACCAGGTGGACTGGTCTTCATCATTTGCCCGAACTACATGGCCTGGCGTTTAGAGGCGCACTACCACGTTCCCTGGAAGCCAGCCTTTCTCATGTCAAGGAGCAAAGCGGCGACATATCTTCGTAGTCTTGGGCGCAATCCAGCTTATTTTGAAAACTCGATTTTCTATCGCAGCAATTGGGAAGTACTGAAGAAAATGCGTCAGCTGAATTTCGAAGTTATGGAACTTGGCACGTTGGAAACTAGAAAGCTCGCGCTGAAGAGCATTCCCAAAATGCTACGGCACCCACTCAGATTCCTGCGGTTCTATAACCCCTTCAAGCATTCTGTAGAATTGGCTGCACGCAAGCCAATAAGGTCTGACCAATGAGTCGCCTACTTGTGTTAGTCCCCGACCGCATTAGCGATATTCTCGTAAAAGGGGAATATCAGCCCGGGTATTACAATCCCGGCGAAGTGTTTGACGAAGTCCATATCCTTACGACGACGGATGATCGCCCATCAATCGAGCATCTGCAAAGGACCGTGGGCAAAGCCAGACTCTTCGTTCATAACCTGCCCGATAACATCGCACTTGTTGGCAAACGCCCTTGGTGGCTGACGAAACTGCGTTTACAGCGCTGGGCCATACAGGGCGTTGAAATTGCCCAAAAGATACAACCTGCGCTGATTCGTTGCCATGGTTCAGACTGGAATACCTACCTGGCCAGCCGGATCAAAGCCGAGTTGGGCATTCCGTATGTGGTGAGCCTTCATATCAATCCTGACGTCAACCCTGTACGGCGAATCATGAAGCCGAATCTGAGCCCTCAGGAAGCCAGGCATAATGCCTTTTATGAATACATTGAGACTTCCGGCCTTCGCAATGCCGATCTGGTCATGCCGGTTTACAAGCCCATAGTGCCCTATCTGAAGCGTTTGGGGGTCGAGCGTATCGAAGTGTGTTACAACGTCCTCAATAAACTCCATTTGCGTGTCAAACACGACTATGCGTTGCACAGCCCCGCCAGGATCATTTATGTGGGGCGATTGTTTGAGGAAAAAAACCCCGCCAATATCATGCGCGCCCTGGTTCGTCTGCCGAACACTCAATTCACCATCGTTGGCGATGGCCCCATCCGGCCCAGATTGGAACAGCTTGCCGTCGAGCTGGGGATTGCAGACAGGACATTTTTCCGCCCTGCTGTTGCCAACGATGAGTTATGCGAATTGTTGGCAGAGCAGGATATTTTTGCCGTGCATACCGAGTACTGGGAAATCAGCAAGTCAGTACTGGAAGCCTTGCTTACGGGATTAGCCATCGTCATCAATAACCGATTGGGTGATGCAGTGCCAGAACTGGAGGGCGACTTTGTTCTAAAGGTCAGTAACACGGAAGACGAATATTTCACTGCGCTGCACTATCTGCTTAATAACGATTCTGCCCGGGCTGAACTAGGGAGAAAAGCACTCGCCCATGCAAGGCAAAACTGGGCGCCCGAAGTTACCGAAGCTAAATATGCCGCGATCTATCGCTCCTTTCTGAAGGACGCAACAGTATGACCTCCGGCCTGTTCCGCTGTCCTGCGTGTCTTTCTGCCTCATTGGCCATTTCGGGTGATGCATACCGTTGCCCTGCTTGCGCTAGGCATTTTCCGATCGAAAGCGGCATACCTCTTCTAGTAGATGATATGGCAGCCCATGAGTCCGCCATGAATGAGGCACGGTCAGTAAACCCAGATTGGTACCATTCTGAGCAGCCGCCTGAATCCGTCAGCCCATGGCGCCATCATCTAAAGAAGCGGCGTGATTACGTGAGCAGCGTACTCGAAAGAGAGCTTTCCAAACGCAGTCGACCACAAGCCGATAGGCTTTTGGACTTGGGTTGTGGCGATGGAAATAATCTTCTCTGGCTGCAAAATTTCGCCAGGGAGACTTTCGGAAGCGATTACAATCTGGTCCGGTTGGTTAGAGCACGCGCCCGCTCGCCGCAAGTCACCTTGTTTCTTGCTGACATTCTTAACTACCCGGTTCTGGATGGAGCTTTCGATGTCGTTTTTTTCAACCATGTCATCGAACACATTCCTGACGATAAGGCTGCACTGGCTACGGCTTACCGTATTCTTGCGCCAGGTGGATTGCTGGTATTAGGAACCCCCAACGAAGGCGCGTGGTGGTGGCAGCTTGCATATAAGAGAGCACCGGAAATCCGCAGGACGACTGACCATGTTCATTTTTATACCGCCGAAAGTATCCGGGAGAAGATGGTTACGGCGGGTTTTGACGTATTTGAGACCAAGCATTTAGGATGGGGCCCGCCTGATTGGACTCTTGATGGAAAATGGCGCCAGAACAAATGGGTAGATGACCTTTTCGAAGTTTTTGGTCGCGCCGTAATTCCATCCCAGGCATCTTCCCTTTATTTGCTTGCAACTAAATAAACAGAAAAACGATTACATGCTGACTCCACCGCTCAATTCCATACTTCCCAAGATCGAAGGCCGGCTTCTGATCATCGTCTGCAGCTATCGGGGAGGCATCGGAAACCCTGCACCGTTTTCCTTGGCACACGCAATGCCTAGATTGGGAAAGATTGGCAGGCTTCTGGACATTCTGCTGCTGCTGAATCTACGCAGGTTCATCGCTTCGAATCGGGACTTCTTCGCTAACCCTAGGTCCTTGAAATACCAGACTGGCTTGATCGAAGAATTACTTCAGATGACATCGCCTTCACAAATTACCATCGCACTGGATCAAGCGCTTGAAGCAGACTCAGCGCGGCCTGCACTGAATGCTTTCGGCAGTGTAATAGTGCGGGACCCAAAGGATCTGCATTTAGGCCATGAAAATGTAGATGCTGTAGTAACAATTTATCCTGATGCTCTTGGTTTGGGATGGGGCGCCCTGGAAGCCGATCTGATGGGCACGAATACTTATCTGTTGAATGGCCGTCGCAGAATTCTTCCACTCAACACTCATACCAAGGGAAAATTGCGCTGGCGTCGGATGTTGGCCATTATCCGGGCTCCAGAATTGATAGCAAGCCTCCTTGTGATTCCCCTCGCGGCTATACTAGCCGGCTTGGATGCACTACGCGGCAAATCCTGATAACCAACCTGATTAAGACTAAGAATTTTGGATAAGAAAAAAGCCATTCGCGATTGGTGGGCTGGCGCACCAATGACCTATGCCGAGGATCACGGCCATGTCGAATATCGACTGACTGATGGTTCAATGGAGCGTGTCGAAATTGGAACCCAACGTTTCTATGAACTTGCTGACGCAGTGTTCTATCGTTGGAATGAACCGTTGCATGATGCATCCGGGAAATTTGGGCGTATCTTCAATTACGAAAAATATCGAGGGAAAAAGGTTCTTGAAATCGGCTGCGGCATGGGTTGCATGGCCAGCAACTGGGCGGCGAATGGAGCCAATATCACTGCCATCGATCTTAACCCTGTCGCTATTGAAAAAACCAAACGTCGTTTCGAACTCTTCGGCCTGCAAGGCGACGTTCGCGAAGTGGATGCCGAAACCTTGCCTTTTGCGGATGCGACATTTGACTTCGTCTATTCCTGGGGTGTCATACATCACACCCCAGGCATACAGCAGGCGGCCAGAGAAATGTACAGAGTACTCAAACCTGGTGGGAAGATCGCGCTGATGCTGTACAACCGCAATTCTGTCCTCTACAAATACTTTGTCGCGTACCAGGAAGGACTGGTCAATCTGGAGAGAGACTTTCTCGACGAGCTGGGACTTGCCAGCCGTTATGGGGATGGGGGGCGACAGGAAGGAAATCCCCATACCTGGCCTGTAACACAAGAGGAAGTGATACGTGACCTGCTCCCTATGTGCGAAAACATATCCATCAAGGTTCTTGGTACTGATGTTCCAGAAGCGCTGAATACCTGGTTTCCTGCATTGGGACAGCGCCTGCCCGTTTCATGGCGCAAAGCCCTGGCCCGACGCTACGGCTGGAGCCTCTGGATTACTGCCGACAAGGTAGCCGGATGAAAGCAATGAATCTAGTTCGACGAATCTTACGTCCGTTTAGAGGTTATCAAGACGGCGACCTAACCGAGCCCTCATTACAACCTTACGAAAACTATATAACGGCAGCTCGTAAGCTCGGCTTGGAGCGCCCGTGCCTCTTCCTGTCATTTGACTGCGATACTGACCTAGACGCTGAAGCTGCAGAAGAGGTCCATAGCTTTCTTGAAGCCCTCAATATCAAAGCCACCTATGCAGTGCCTGGCGCGCAACTTCTCAAATCGCCCGATCCTTACCGGCGTTTGAGTGAACGGGGTGCAGCATTCATGAATCACGGCGGATTACCGCATGCAGAATGGCGTGAAGACCAGTGGGTTGGCATTACTTTCTATGATTCAATGGCCCCAGAAAGCGTAGCTGCTGATATCCGGCGCGGCGATGAAATCGTTACGGAAGTGACGGGCCAAAAACCCAAAGGATTTCGTGCTCCTCATTTCGGCTGTTACCAGAAACCAGAGCAGGTGGAGTGGCTACACCGAACTGCTGCTGAACTAGGGTATGAGTACTGCTCTACCACCATTCCTGCATTTGGCCTGGAACGCGGTCCGGCTTATAAAACACACGGATTGATTGAAATCCCCTGCTTCGGCTCAGCTCGCTACCCACAAACCATCCTGGATTCCTGGACTTATCTCACTGACCGTAAACAGTATGCGCTCGGCGACCAATATGCTTCTCTAATGTCCGAGACTATTGAATTCTTCATCCATCACCAGATGCCTGCAATATTTACCTGGTACGCCGACCCCTGCCATGTGCTTGGCCAACCCGCGTTTATGGATTCAATGAAATTAATAGCAGCATCGGGAATTACATCGGTCACCGGGTCTGAACTGGCTGGAATTGCAAATTCCAAGCTATAGAGTTTTCTCACTAGGAGCTTTTTATGTTTCTCAAAAGGCTATTCAAACGAATAGTTGGCAGATGTGGCCATGTCTCTTCCCAGGATAACCACGTTCAGAACATGCAATATTCAATTGAGTATCTGTCCATGGAGGTAAGTCGGCTTCGCTCTTTGGTGAGATATTTGAGCGCGGACATCATCAACGAATTGCCCATTACCTATAGAACCAGGGAAAGTTTCGATTACCAATGGCGTGAGAGCCCTGATGGAGATTGGACTGAAACTCGTCCTGAACTGAAGCAACGCGAACCTCGTCTCGTCCTTGAATATACGAAACTGGCGGAAAACTGGTTCTCGGGCAAAAGGGTGTTGGATGCTGGCTGCGGATCGGGCCGGTTTTCCTGGGCAATGGCTTCGCTGGGAGCGGAAGTTCAAGCTGTCGATCAATCCGAAGCGGGAGTGTTTTACACCAGGAAGGCTTGCGCTGAATTTGGCGATAAGGTTAAGGTTCTTCAGCACGACCTGACGCAGCCACTGCAGCTTGAAGGCTCGTTTGATTTGGTGTGGTCCTATGGGGTTCTTCACCACACGGGAAACACCTTCGGCGCCTTCCAAAATATTTCCAGATTGGTGAAACCGGGGGGTTACATTTTCCTGATGCTTTATGGAGAACCCACAGGGAAAGACCCGGGTGAATTTGCCTATTATGCGGAAGTTGAAAAACTTAGAAGAGAGACTTGCCATATGTCTTTCCTCCAAAGATATGAGTTTCTGCGAAACCTTAAAGGGGATGATGTTGGAGGCTGGTTTGACGCGGTGAGTCCGACGATCAACGACACATATTCTTATTACGAAATCCTGCTATGGCTACGACAAAGCGGATTCGAGGATATTCAAAGAACAATGAATGCAAGCAGTCACTATGTGATTGCTAGAAAGGCCAGTAGCAATCCCTGATGTGCGGTCTCGCCGGATGGTTTAAATTGGATGTCGAGTCTGCTCGGCGTCCTTCCTTGCTTCAAGAGATGTGCTCGGTTATCAATCATCGCGGCCCCGATGATCATGGAATTTATACCGATAATGTTGTCGGCTTTGGCTTCCAGCGACTAAGCATTGTTGACCTGGAGGGTGGGCACCAACCCATGACCTCCCAGGATGAGCGAATAGTCATCACTTTCAATGGAGAGATATTCAATCACGTCCAACTTCGCTATGAACTGATAAACCAAGGCGTAACATTCCTGACGCGCTCAGATACAGAAGTCATTCTGAAGTTATACGAAACCGGGGGCATTGAAACCCTAAGCCGACTGAATGGGATGTTCGCAATTGCCATCTGGGATATGCGCCAGGGTGTATTGCACCTTGTGCGTGACCGTTTGGGAGTTAAACCGCTCTACTACGCCAAGGTCGGCAATGCACTTTTGTTCGGATCAGAGATCAAGTCAATCCTCGCATCAGGGCGGCTCAATAAATCCACCAATCATCGTGCCATTTGGGATTACCTGACTCTCCGATACATCCCCGCCCCTCATACCATTTGGGAGCATGTGTACAAATTGCCCCCGGCGCATCGGCTTGAATATCGTCTTGGAGATTCTGAGCCCAGAATCAGCCGTTGGTGGGATATGCCAATGTCCCTCCCGGCATCCCAGAAATCAGATCGGGAATATGAAGAGGAATTCAGCCATCTTTTTGAAGATGCTGTAAGACTCAGGCTGCAAGCCGATGTGCCCGTCGGCATCACTCTAAGTGGTGGGTTGGATTCAAGTGCCGTGGTGGCTGCAGCCGGCACTCGTTCCCTGCATACCTTTTCTGTCGCCTTCGCCAATGCTCCCGATACTGATGAGCTGGCTTATGCCAGGATGGTGGCAGAGAAGTTTTCAACGCACCACCATGAAGTCATCATTGGAGAAAAAGATTTTCTGGACTTTCTGCCAGAATTCGTCTGGTATACAGACGAGCCAATGGCCGACCTCGCCTCCGTCCCGCTGTATTATGTTTCGCGTTTGGCGCGCCAAAACGTGAAAGTAGTCCTTTCCGGCGAGGGTGCCGATGAAATATTTGCCGGGTATGACTTCGGACGGTGGGCTGCATTGTGGGATCAAGTATCGGCTGCCAGGTCATCCATGAGGCGCGCGCCGGGCCTTCTCTCGCTACTGACCTCGCCCTTTTCCACCCAATCAAGAGAAAATCGGCGTTTAGCTGCGACCGTAACCGACCAGAGATTGGTGGCTGAGCCGATTTCCATGACCAATCTGTGGTCTTCAGATGAAAAGCATGAAATGCTTCTGCAGTCTGAAACGTGGCCCGACAGTCTCGACAGCATCCGGCAACATGTCAAACGCATTGGAAACCAAAGCCCGTTGAATCAGGTGCTTTATTCCTATTGCCAGGACTGGCTGGTAGAAGATCTGCTGATGAAGGCAGACCGCATGTCGATGGCAAACTCCCTTGAACTTAGAACACCATTTCTGGACTATCGGCTGGTTGAATGGGCGGCACATCTGCCGACAAGATTAAAAGCCGGGCCAACGGAATCGGGAGTTTACCGAACCAAGGAAATCCTTAGGCGTTATGCCTCCCAACGACTACCGGCTGCCGTAATAGAACGGCCGAAACAGGGCTTCCCCGTGCCGGTTTACGGCTGGCTTTCCGGCAAGCTTGCCTCTTGGGCCAATGACCTACTCCTTAATCCATCGAGTCATTTGGCCTCATGGATCAAACCGGAGGCGTTGAAGGATACCGTTAAACTTGGCACGATGCCTACAGCCAATTCATATGCTCGTCATCGGTTATGGAATTTGCTGATATTGGAATTATGGATGCAGAGGTGGTTAGCTTGAGAGACAGGCGCCTGTTAGTGTTGGCCTGGATGATGCCGCCCCTGATTTTTCCGCGTTCACTGCAGATTTCCCGAACCTTGCGTGCCATGGCAGCCAAGGGGTGGAGCGTGGAGGTAATTGCCGTTCCTCCTGATGTAGAGCCCTTGGCGGCCAGGGACGCGCAGCTTGCCCAATTTTACACCGGAAGCTACACATTGAATTACGTGGAACCTCGCGAAGAGGTGGCCCCCAGCCAACTATGGCTGCGCGCCATCAGGGCCTTGCTGAGAACAAAAAATCTCACGAATCGCAATTGGGTAAGCCGGGCTTCGCGAGAAATGATCAGACGAATCCAGACTGAACGGCCTGATGCTATGGTCAGTTTCGCCCAACCCTGGATCAATCATGTAGCAGCACTGCGAGTGAAGGCTAAATTTCCGAACCTCCCCTGGGTCGCCCACTTCAGTGACCCATGGGTGGATAGTCCTTATTTCAAACCCTCCACGGAAAAGGACCGGGCCAGTGCCGTTCAGCAAGAACGAGCCATAATGGCTTCCGCAGAGGCTTTAGTTTTCACTACGCAGGAAACTGCCGAGCTGGTGATGGCCAAGTATCCCTCAGCGTGGAAAAACAGAGTCCATATCGTCCCCCATGGTTACGAAGCGGATCTGCTTGGATTGGTTAAGGAATCGCCAACATCCCCAAAATTCACCATTACGCATACTGGCAACCTCTACGATAAACGCGAACCCGTGGCATTGCTCCATGCTTTGGCCCAGCTTAAAAAAGAAGTTGCGGACGAGCCTGATTTCCAAGTCAATTTCGTAGGTCATGCGACACAGACCATGCATGACATGGTGGAACGACTGGATATCCATGGCGTCGTTTCTTTGGTGCCTAACACTCCCTTCCTTGAAAGCCTCGCCATCGCGCAAGCGGCAGATCTGCTGCTGGTCATTGACGCCCCTGCCGAACATAGTGTTTTTCTGCCGAGCAAAGTTGTTGAGTATCTCGTACTGCGCAGACCCATACTTGCCCTGACCCCCAAAGCTGGAGCATCAGCGCGAGTCCTGGGGACCTTGGGTTTTCCGACAGTAGAACCAACGGATGAGAAAGGTATACTGGACTCCCTGCGTACGGCCTATACCTATTGGCAGCAAGGACAGGATGCGACACCCATACCACCGCTGGAAGCACTTGGCTCGTATGACATTCAACAGCTAGTAGGTTGTTTCGAAACCGCTATTGAACATGCGATAAAAACGACTGAAGCTCATGTCTGAGAAGAAGAAAATCCACCTGGTTGCTGGAGCGCGCCCGAATTTCATGAAGGTCGGCCCACTCTTCCACGCATTGTCGGAAACAGACTGGGCTCTTCCGATATTGGTGCATACAGGTCAGCATTACAGCGCCGAAATGTCGGATGTATTCCTCCAGGACCTGGGACTCCCAGCACCGCATTTTCTTCTTCAAGCCTCCGGCACGAGCCATGCCGAGCAAACCGCTTCAGTATTGGTGAAGTACGAAGAATTGTGTCTTCGCGACCGGCCAGACTGGGTTGTAGTCGTAGGGGATATCAATTCAACCATCGCCGCCGCTCT
>Ga0196976_1000302_pt1 | contig 32784 bp, 34 predicted proteins | sample S3v_513CmetaG_FD_148644 | JGI IMG/M metagenome (GOLD analysis project Ga0196976, IMG submission 148644) | Soil microbial communities from Anza Borrego desert, Southern California, United States - S3+v_5-13C | ecosystem: Environmental > Terrestrial > Soil > Desert | place: USA: California... | reverse complement strand
GACCTGCCGCCGGACGGGCCGGCCTTCACGCTGTTCGCCTCGACGCCCGACTACTGGTCGTTCCCGTCCGGGCACGCCTGCACCTTCCTGGGCGTGGCGATGGTGGCGGCGTTCCTGTGGCCGCGGTGGCGGTGGCCGATCCTGGCGGCGGGGGTGACGGGGGCGTTCAGCCGGGTGGTGCTGGACGTGCACTACCTCAGCGACATCCTGGCCGGCGGGTCGATCGGCGTGATCACGGCGCTGCTGATGCGGGAATGGTTCGCGACGCGGGGATGGGCGTTCCGGCGGCGGCCGGACGGGTCGATCACGGTCAAGCCCAGCGGGCGCTGGGTCAAGCGGCGGCTTCGTCGGAGTCTCGGCCGGCGGCGCGGTTGATGAAGTGCTCCATGGCGTCCAGCACCACCTCGCGCTGGTCGCGGTGCGGGGTGTGGCCGCAGTTGGGCAGCAGCAGCCCCTCCGACGGGCCGGCGACGCGCGTCACCACGGCGTCCACCTGGGCGGGGGTGCCGTATTCGTCGTCCTCGCCCTGGATCGCCAGGACGGGGGCGGTGATGTTCGCCAGCAGCGACTGGATGTTCCAGGACCGGAAGGCGGGATCGAGCCAGATTCCCGACCAGGAGCGGAACAGCCGCTCCGCGTCGTTGTGGTGCTTGGCCATGCGCTGGGGCAGGTCGGTGGTGTGCCACGTCTCCACCGCGGCGTGGACGCCGGCCAGGGTCACGTCCTCCACGAAGCTGTGCGGCGCCTCGACGATGACGCCCTTGGTCGGGCGGCCGGAGGCGGCGTAGATCAGCGCGATCGAGGCGCCGTCGCTGTGGCCGACGAGGATCGGCTCCTGGATGCCGAAGTTGTCGAGCACCGCCGGCAGCACCTCCACCGCCTCGCGGTGCAGGTAGTCGGGGCCGCGCTGCGCGTCGGCCGGGTCGGAGCGGCCGTGGCCCAGGCGCGAGTACAGAAGCCCAGGGCAGCCGGTGATGGCCGTCAGGCGCTCGGGGAAGTCCCGCCAGAGCGAGACGGAGCCCAGTCCCTCGTGCAGGAAGACGAGGGTCGGGGCCGTGGCGTCGCGGCCGAGCAGCCAGCGATGCTCCATGCGGCGGTTGAGAACCTCGAACGTCATGCGGACGCTCCTAGCAGCGCACGCGCGGCAGAGCAAGCCGCTCCTTGCGGGGGCAGCCATTTCGCCGGTCCGGCGCCCCCTCCTGGCTAATGCTCACGCGCGCTGGACGGACGGGCCGGCGTGGGGCCGAATCGGGGCTGGTCCCGCATTCCGGCAGAAGGCCCATCCATGGTCCGCACCCTGGCTTCCGCGCTATCGGCTTCCGCGCTATCGGCTTCCGTGCTCTCGGCTTCCGTGCTTCTGGCCGGCGCGCTCGTCGCGCCGGACGCCGCGTCCGCCCAGGACTTCACCCGCCAGTTCGACGCGATGCCGCACCAGTACCAGCACCAGCAGCGCCACAACCGGCAGGACGACTGGCTGTACCAGTACATGGTGCCGGTCGGCCCCGGCCAGCCGGCGCCGCCGGCCGCCGCCCCGCGCGCGCAGTGGAACCGCCTGGGCAACCTGAACGGCCAGAACGGCCCGGCGCAGCCGATGACGCAGCAGGCCCAGCCCGGACGCAACCAGTTCCGCGCCTCCACCCGCGCCTACGGCACCGACCAGCGGCAGGCGACCCCGCATTACGGCGCCGTGCGCTCGCTGAACCCGCCGCAGGGGTCGGTCAGCGCCACGCAACGCCGCGCCGCCGCGCCGCGCACGGCCGAGCCGGGCACCGTGCGGGAAGTGCAGATGGGCCTCGATTAACCGAGTTCCTCCGGCCGCCACAGCCACGCGGCACCGCGCACGCCGCTGGAATCGCCGTGCACGGCGCGGCGGACGGGGGTGTCGATGCGGTCGGAGAAGGCCCAGCGCTCGATGAGCGGCGGTAGCGCCGCGTACAGGGCGTCCACGTTCGACAGGCCGCCGCCCAGCACGATCACGTCGGGGTCGAGCAGGTTGACCACCGCCGCCAGACCGCGCCCCAGCCGGTCGGTCAGGCGGTCGAAGGACGCCCGCGCCGCCGGGTCGCCGGCGGCGGCGCGGGCGATGATCTCTTCGGCGCTCAGGGTCTCGCCGGTGACGGCGTGGTGGTCGGCGGCGAAGCCGGGGCCGGAGACGAACGTCTCCAGGCAGCCGTGCCTGCCGCAATAGCAGGCGGGGCCCGGCCGCTCGTCGCCGTGCGGCCACGCGCGCGGCCAGGGCAGGGGATTGTGCCCCCACTCCCCCGCCACGGCGTTGCGGCCGCTCATGGGTCGGCCGTGCACGACGATGCCGCTGCCGCAGCCGGTGCCGAGGATGGCGGCGAAGACGACCGGGCAGCCGGCACCGGCACCATCCGCCGCCTCCGACACGGCGAGGCAGTTGGCGTCGTTCTCCACCCGCACCGGCCGGCCCAGCGCCGTGGCGAGGTCGCGGTCGAAGGGATGGCCGATCAGCCAGGTCGAGTTGGCGTTCTTCACCAGGCCGGTGGCGGGTGAGACGATGCCGGGGATGCCCACGCCCACCGATGCCTTGGCCGAAGCGCGGGACGCGCCGCACTCGGCCTCCAGCGCGGCCACCAGCTGCACGATCGTACGTACCGTGGCGGCATAATCGTCGCGCGGGGTGGGAACCCGGCGGCGTGCCATTTGGTTACCATTGCGATCGAGGGCGATTCCCTCCGTCTTGGTTCCGCCGAGGTCGATGCCGATGCGGATCATGGCCCCATCCATCCCAATCTCGCGCCCCAACCCGGCGCCCGGAGCGGCGCGGGGGCTTGGCGATTTCATCAGTACTCGGAAAAAGCGGGACCGTCCAACCGAAGCAACCGTTGCGCCGAATCTCCAGCCTCGGGACAATGCGTCCTGGGCGGGCGGAATTCGGTTGACCGCTTCTTGGGATCTTGTAGAACGAGCGAAAGAGACGGCGCGATTCCCAAGAGTTCGCGCGCCGTCCTGCGCCACCGCTGCCGGAGCATGAGATGAATCGCGAGCGCGCCGCCCACGCCTGTTCTTTCCCGCTGTTCCGCCGCTCGGTCGCCGCCGTGGTCGCCGCGGTTGCCGTCGCCGGAGTGTCGCTGCCCGCCGCGGCGGCCGGCAAGCCGGGCGCCTGCTACAACCGGGCGGAGCACGCGGCGGAGCAGACCCTGCGCATGCACACGGAGCTGATGGTCACCGGCCTGACCTGCCAGTCCGTCATGCCGGACAAGACGCCCTACGCCAAGTACCAGGAATTCACGGTCAAGCACCGCTCGCTGATCTCCAAGGCGGAAGCGGCGATGATCGACCACTACAAGCGCACCTCGGCCGGCAACGCGACGCGCAATTTCGACATGTTCCGCACCGAGCTGGCCAACGAGGTCAGCCGCCGCGCGGCCACCATCGGCACGCCGACCTACTGCGCCACCTTCGTCGACCGCGCCCACCGGGCGATGGACCTGACGCCGGATGACATCCGCGTCCTGACGTCCGACGAGCAGAACGCCGGCATCAAGCATCTGGCCAGCAAACCGCTGTGCGACGTGAAGGTGGTGAGCCTGCCCGACAGCATGACGGTCGCCTCCGTCGAGCCGTCGCGCAGCAAGGCCAAGCCGGCCAACGCCAAGCCCGCCAACGCCAAGCCGGCGCCGGCCAAGGCGAGCACGGCCAAGGCCCCGGCCCCCGCCAAGGCGAAGCCGACCAAGCCGAACGTCGCCGAAGTGAGCAAGCCCACCAAGGGCTGATCCAGGGCAATCGCTTGAAAGCCCCTCCCCCTTGGCGGGGGAGGGGTTGGGGAGAGGGGGAAGTTACCGGCGGAAGCCGGGACATAAGTCACTTCCGCCCTGCCGGGCTCTCAGCGGATGCCAAAGGCATCCGCCTGACGCCGGCAGCGCTGGCCTTCGGCCAGCATGAGAGGCGTAACCACCCTCTCCCCAACCGCGACGCCCTTCGGCGTCGCCCCGTCAAGGGAGAGGGGCTACACAGCAACCCCAGGCCCGTTCAGGCGATTGCCCTGAGGGCTGACCCTTCCCGGCACGGCGCACCATCACGGCGCAACGTTATCGAACCCCTCCCGCCCACCGGCGGGAGGGGTTTTCGATTCGCGGCGCCCTTGGGCCGGCGCGCATGGCGACCGTGCGAAGAACGCACGTTTTCGCGCGCCGAACGTTCCGTATACGAAGCGTAGGGAACAGCTTCGGGGAGCGGGGATGACCGCCGAGACCTTGCCGGACCGCCGCCGGCCGGTGGTGGCCGGCGCCGTGCGCGAGGCGCTGGGACTGCCGAGCGCGGTGCTGGTCGCCAGCTACGTCGGCTTCGGGTCGCTGGTGCGCGAGAGCGGGCTGGGCCTGCCGGTCGCCCTGGCCTCCACCGCCACCGGCTGGGCGCTGCCGGGGCAGATGGCGCTGGTGGAACTCTATTCGGTCGGCTCGACCCTGCTGGCCATCAGCCTCGCGGTGGCGCTGACCAACACGCGCCTGATGCCCATGGTCGTCACCATCATGCCGCTGCTGGGGCGGGGAGGGCCGCCGCGCTGGTGGCATTACGCGCTGGCGCACGTGGTGGCGGTGACGTCCTGGGCCAACGGCATGCGGCGCCTGCCGGATTTGCCGCCGGGCGAGCGGCTGGCGTGGTTCGCCGGCTATTCCGCCACGCTGTGGGTGGTGACGCTGGGCGGGACGGCGGCCGGCTTCTTCCTGGCCGGCATGGTGCCGCACCCGGTGACACTGGGCCTCGTCTTCCTCAACCCGCTCTATTTCCTGCTGCTGTTCGCCGGCGACCTGCGCGACCGGGCGCGGGTGTGCGCGCTGGCGCTGGGCGCGGTGCTGGGGCCGGCGCTGCACCTGATCGTGCCGTCCTACGGCCTGCTGATCACCGGGGTGGTGGCCGGCACGCTGGCCTTTCTGGTGGACCGGTGGTGGCCGGCGCGGGAGGCGAAGCGTGGCTGACGCGTGGGGTTCCGAGGCGGGCATCTGGGCGGCGCTGGCGGCGGCGGCCGTGGTCACCTATGTCCCGCGGGCGCTGGGGGTGGCGCTGTCCGGGCGCATCGACCCCAACGGCGCGGTGTTCCGCTGGGTCGGCTGCGTCGCCTACGCGCTGCTGGCGGGGCTGATCGCGCGCATGATCCTGCTGCCCGTGGGGCCGCTGCAGGCGACCGGATTCGCCGAACGCACGCTGGCCGTGGCGGCGGCGCTGGCGGCCTTCTGCCTTGTGCGCCGCAGCGTGCCGGTCGGAGTCACGGTGGGCACCGTCGTCTTGATCCTGCTGAGCAGCGGCGGGCGGTTATTCTAGGCACGCATGCTATCGGTGTCCGGCTCGAAAGTTGCCGCCGGTCAAGGGCTTAAGCATCTTCTTTGCAAAATTGCGAGAACTCCTCGGCAATTCGGCCGAGGGGTGGTTTTACCCTCTTGCCCCGTTCAATCAGTGGGGCTAACGTCCTGAATGATAAAGAATGGGGCCGCCGACCGATCGGGGCGGCCAAAAGTTCAGGGAACGGAGTTCACGTGATCTGGGAACGCTGGGTACCGGCCTTGGCGATCCTTCCGCCTGTGTTCCTGGCGGCGGGGCAAGGCTGATGGAACACGCATATTTTCTGCAACAGTTGATCAACGGCCTGTCGCTGGGGGCCATCTACGGCCTCATCGCCATCGGCTATACGATGGTGTACGGCATCATCGGCATGATCAACTTCGCCCATGGCGAGATCTATATGATCGGCGCCTTCGTGGCGCTGATCACTTTCCTGGTCATGGGGATGGTCGGCGTCACCTGGGTGCCGCTGGCGCTGCTGCTGATGCTGGCCTCGGCCATGCTGTTCACCAGCATCTACGGCTGGACGGTGGAGCGCATCGCCTACCGGCCGCTGCGCAGCTCGCCGCGCCTGGCGCCTCTGATCTCGGCGATCGGCGTGTCGATCTTCCTGCAGAACTACGTGCAGATCATCCAGGGCGCGCGCAACAAGCCGCTTCAGCCCATCGTGACCGGCAACTTCGTGCTGTTGGACGGGGAGGTGAGCGTCAGCTACATCCGGCTGGCCACCATCGTCATCACCATCGCGCTGATGTACGGGTTCACGCAGATCATCAACCGCACGGAACTCGGCCGCGCCCAGCGCGCGTGCGAGCAGGACAAGACGATGGCCGGCCTTTTGGGCGTCAACGTCGACCGCATCATTTCGCTGACCTTCGTGATGGGTGCCGCGCTGGCCGCCGTGGCGGGCATGATGGTGCTGCTGACCTACGGCGTGATCGACTTCTACATCGGCTTCCTGGCCGGCGTGAAGGCGTTCACGGCGGCGGTGCTGGGCGGCATCGGCTCGCTGCCGGGGGCCATGCTCGGCGGCTTCATCATCGGCCTGATCGAATCGTTTTGGTCGGGCTACGTGGGCAGCGAATGGAAGGACGTTGCGACCTTCTCCATCCTCGTCCTGGTGCTGATCTTCCGGCCCACCGGCCTGCTCGGGCGGCCGGAGATCGAGAAGGTGTGACGCCATGACCGCGATCTCCCTCTCCTCGCCGCGCGCCGTCGCGTGGCCCGCCATCCTGCGGGAGGCCGGCATGGCCGCCGCGGTGGCCGTGCTGCTCACCCTGCCGCTCGTCGGCTTCCGCACCGTCGACCGCCCGGTCGGCCTGGGCATCGAGACCCGCTTCGACGAGGTCATCGCCGCCGTGGCGCTGGTGTTCTTCGGGCGCCTGGGCCTGTGCCTGATCCGCGAGGGGCAGGCGCTGGCGGTGCTGGTCCTGTCGATCGCCGCGGCGGTGGCCGGCCTGCTGATCGACCTGCCGACGCCGATGCTGAACGTCATCCTGGTGCTGGGCGGCGCCATCATCGCCATCCGCGCCGGCATCTCGGTGGGCACCCACCGCTCCAAGCTGACGCAGGCCGAGCGCGACCGGCGCATGGACCGCTTCGGCGCCAAGGTGCAGGACGCCTCGCGCTTCCTGGGCCCGATCGGCATCGCGCTGGCCGTGGCGTTCCCGCTGCTGCCCATCGCCGACCGCCAGCTGCTGGACATCGGCATCCTCCTGCTGACCTACGTGATGCTGGGCTGGGGGCTGAACATCGTGGTGGGCCTCGCCGGCCTGCTCGACCTCGGCTACGTCGCCTTCTACGCCATCGGTGCCTATTCCTACGCGCTGCTGGCGACCTATTTCGGGCTGAGCTTCTGGGCCTGCCTGCCGCTGGCGGGCATCCTGGCGGTGATCGGCGGCGTGATGCTGGGCTTCCCGGTGCTGCGCCTGCGCGGCGACTATTTCGCCATCGTGACGCTGGGCTTCGGCGAGATCATCCGCATCATCCTGGTCAACTGGTATCAGTTCACCGGCGGCCCCAACGGCATCACCGGCATCCCGCGGCCGAGCTTCTTCGGCATCGCCGACTTCACCCGCACCGGCACGGAGACGATGCCGTCGTTCGCGGAGATGTTCGGGCTGGAGTTCTCGTCCGTCCACCGGATCATCTTCCTGTACTACCTGATCCTGGTGCTGGCGCTGATGGTCAACCTGTTCACGCTGCGCATCCGCAAGCTGCCGCTGGGCCGCGCGTGGGAAGCGCTGCGCGAGGACGACATCGCCTGCACCTCGCTGGGCATCAACCGCACCAACGTGAAGCTGGCGGCCTTCGCCATCGCCGGCATGTTCGGCGGCTTCGCCGGCTCCTTCTTCGCCACGCGCCAGGGCTTCGTCAGCCCGGAGAGCTTCACCTTCATCGAATCCGCCATCATCCTGGCCATCGTCGTGCTGGGCGGCATGGGCAGCCAGATGGGCGTGGTGCTCGCCACCTTCCTGGTCATCGGCCTGCCGGAGATGTTCCGCGAACTGGCCGACTACCGCATGCTGGCCTTCGGGCTGGGCATGGTGGTGATCATGCTGTGGCGCCCGCGCGGCCTGCTGGCGCACCGCGACCCGACCGTCCTGCTGCACGGCCGCAAGGGGTCCGGCGGCGGCGGACCGGCCGCCGGCACCGCGGCCGCGGGCGGACAGGGCATCGCCGGAGGGCGCGCCAAGTGACGAACGGATCCTCCCCCATGGCAATCCACGACGAAGCCCCGCTGCTGACGGTCGAACACCTGACCATGCGCTTCGGCGGCCTGGTCGCGGTCAACGACGTGTCGTTCCGGGCGCAGAACCGGCACATCACCGCCATCATCGGCCCGAACGGCGCCGGCAAGACGACGCTGTTCAACTGCATCACCGGCTTCTACACGCCGACGGTGGGGCGGCTGTCGCTGCGCCACCAGAAGGACGGGCGCGAGTTCCTGCTGGAGCGGATGCCCGGCTACGTGATCTCGCAGAAGGCCAGCGTGGCGCGCACCTTCCAGAACATCCGCCTGTTCGGCGGCATGAGCGTTCTGGAGAACCTGATCGTCGCGCAGCACAACAAGCTGATGCGGGCGTCCGCCTTCTCCATCGCCGGCCTGCTGGGCCTGCCGACCTACCGGAAGGCGGAGAAGGAGTCGATCGAGCTGGCCAAGTACTGGCTGGACCGGGTGAAGCTGCTGGACTACGCCGACTGGTCGGCGGCGAACCTGCCGTACGGCGCCCAGCGCCGGCTGGAGATCGCGCGGGCCATGTGCACGGAGCCCGTGCTGCTGTGCCTGGACGAGCCGGCGGCCGGCCTGAACCCGCGCGAGTCGCACGAGCTGTCCGACCTGCTGACCTACATCCGCGACGAGCACCGCATCGGCGTGCTGCTGATCGAGCATGACATGAGCGTCGTCATGACCATCTCCGACCACGTGGTGGTGCTGGACTACGGCAAGAAGATCGCCGACGGCTCTCCCACCGACGTGAAGAACGACCCCGCCGTCATCCGCGCCTACCTGGGCGAGGAGGAGAGCGAGGAGTTGCCGCCCGTCATCGCGCAGGACCTGCCGGAAGCCGCCCGCCGGGCCGGGGAGGGGGTATGAGCACGATGCTGTCGGTGTCCGGCGTCCACACCTACTACGGCTCGATCGAGGCGCTGAAGGGCGTCGACATCGAGATCCGCGAGGGCGAGATCGTCACGCTGATCGGCGCCAACGGCGCCGGCAAGTCGACGCTGCTGATGACCATCTGCGGCACGCCGCAGGCCCGCCAGGGCCGCGTGGTGTTCCAGGGCGAGGAGATCACCCGCCTGCCGACCTATGAGATCGTGCGGCGCGGCATCGCGCAGTCTCCCGAAGGGAGACGAATTTTCCCGCGCATGACGGTGCTGGAGAACCTGCAGATGGGTTCCATCACCGCCAAGCCGGGCAGCTTCGAGCGGGAGCTGGAGCGCGTCTTCCACCTGTTCCCCCGTCTGAAGGAGCGCATCCACCAGCGCGCCGGCACCATGTCGGGCGGCGAGCAGCAGATGCTGGCCATCGGCCGCGCGCTGATGAGCCAGCCCAAGCTGCTGCTGCTGGACGAGCCGTCGCTGGGGCTGGCGCCGCTGGTGGTGAAGCAGATCTTCCAGGTGGTGAAGGACATCAACCGCGAGCAGGGCATGACCGTGTTCATGGTCGAGCAGAACGCCTACCACGCGCTGAAGCTGGCGCACCGGGCCTATGTGATGGTGACGGGCAAGGTGACCATGTCCGGCACCGGGGCCGAGCTGCTGGCGAACGAGGAGGTGCGCGCCGCCTACCTCGAGGGAGGGCACTGATGGAAGCGATCCTCGGCTCCACGCTGGGCACGTTCATCGGCCTGACGCTCATCGTCTTCGGATTCGGCGCCTTCATGACGGGGCAGGCGCTGGCGGAGGGCTGGAAGCCGCCGTCGGCGGTGATCGGCTACACGCTGCTGCTGGGTGTGGGCGCCCGGTTCCTGGCGTTCGCGCTGCTGGACGCGCCGCTGCTGTCGATCAGCGGCTTCATCGTGCACACGGCGGCGATCGGCGTGATCGCCTTCGGCGCCTACCAGATGGCCAAGGCGCGGCGGATGGTCACACAATACCCGTGGCTGTACGAGCGGTCCGGCCCGTTCTCGTGGCGCGAGCGGGCGGGCGCCCATATGTCGGTCGAATAGGCTGAGGATTAGGCGGTATCGGCGGTGTCGCGCCGCCGCCACTCGGTCTATGATGCGCGCAGTTCCGCCGGCCGGTCTGGGAGGCCGCCGGCAGAGGAAGACCCCGCGGGGTCACCTGCAACAGGGAGCACAACCAAGATGAACTTCAAGTATTCCCTTCTTGCCGCGGTCGCGGCGACGGCGCTCGGCACCTCGGTCGCCAAGGCGGACATCGCGGTCGCCACCGCCGGCCCGATCACCGGCCAGTACGCCACCTTCGGCGAGCAGATGAAGAAGGGCATGGAAATGGCCGTGGCGGACCTGAACGCCGCCGGCGGCCTGCTCGGCCAGAAGCTGAAGCTGGAGGTGGGCGACGACGCCTGCGACCCGAAGCAGGCGGTGGCCGTGGCCAACCAGCTGGCCAAGGCCGGCGTCAAGTTCGTGGCCGGCCACTTCTGCTCGGGCTCGTCGATCCCGGCCAGCCAGGTCTACAACGAGGAAGGCGTCCTGCAGATGTCGCCCGCCTCGACCAACCCGAAGTTCACCGACCAGGGCCTGAAGAACGTCTTCCGCGTCTGCGGCCGTGACGACCAGCAGGGCCAGATCGCCGGCAAGTACCTGCTGGAGAAGTACAAGGGCAAGAACATCGCCATCCTGCACGACAAGTCGGCCTATGGTAAGGGCTTGGCCGACGAGACGCAGAAGGCGCTGAACGCCGGCGGCACCAAGGAGAAGATCTACGAGGCCTACACGGCCGGCGAGAAGGACTACTCGGCGCTGGTGTCGAAGCTGAAGCAGGCGGCGGTCGACGCCGTCTACGTCGGCGGTTACCACACCGAAGCCGGCCTGATCGCCCGCCAGATGAAGGATCAGGGCATGACCGCCCCGATCATCTCCGGCGACGCGCTGGTCACCAACGAGTACTGGGCCATCACCGGACCGGCCGGCCAGGACACGATGATGACCTTCGGCCCGGACCCGCGCGAGATGCCGGAAGCCAAGGCGGTGGTCGAGAAGTTCCGCAAGGCCGGCTATGAACCGGAGGGCTACACCCTCTACACCTACGCCGCCATGCAGATCTACGCCGACGCCGTGAAGAAGGCCGGCTCGACCGACCTCGCCAAGGTGACGGACGTCCTGCGCAAGAACCAGTTCGACACCGTCATCGGCAAGATCGGCTTCGACGCCAAGGGCGACGTGACCACCCCGGCGTACGTCTGGTACCGCTGGGACAACGGCAAGTACGCCCAGGTCAAGTAAGGCCCGGGACGCACGTGTTCGGAAAGGCCCGGCGCTTCGGCGCCGGGCCTTTTCCGTTGTGGGGACGGGGTCTACGTCGCCATGCCGTCGGCCAGGGTCGGCCGCGCCGGGGCGCAGGGCGCCATCGCCGCTGCCGCCGCCACCGGCTGCCGGTCGGCCAGCAGGCGTTCGGACGTGCGGAGCACGTCGCGCCAGAAGGCGGCGGCCCGGAGGTTGTTGGCGGCCGTCAGTTCGACGAGGCGAACGCGGCTGATGCGGACGGCGGACTCGCCCAGTTCATCGACGAGGCGAGTCGCGAAGAGAAGCACGTCATGATCGATTCTCATGGCGCAATGAACCCACCTTTGCGCACTTTGTTCCAGGGATGTGTCGGATGACATAGGGGCGATCCCGGAGTGCCGCGAACGGACGCGCGGTGCGGTTTGTTGCAGTGCGGATACAAAAGGTTCGTTGCACAAGCGTGTCCTACAACGGACACTGCCATCCGGGGTAACTTTCGTGTTTCATGGCGGAACCAGGATCCGGTCGGCCGTTCGCCGTCCGGATCCGCTGGGTCCCGGGTTTGGAGAGGTCAAATGCGCAGGAAGCGCGAAATCGTCGAAGGCCAGATGTTCCGGAAGCTCGGCCCCGGCGGTGGGGTCTGGCAGGTCGTGGCGATTCGGAAGGATGGGCTGGGCACGCAGCACGCCCAGATGCAGCGCGCCGACGATCCCAAGACCTTCAAGACGCTCAGCCTCACCGCCCTTCTCGATCCCCACCAGTTCGAGTGGCTGGGGATCGCCGAGGCGCCCTGACGAGTCGGACGGCCGCCCGCCGCCACCCGCCGCTAACGGCCGGCGCCACCCGCGCCGGCCGCGCCGACGCATGCCCGCACGGGCCCCCAGGGTGGTGCAGCCTCCCCGCGCGGCAGCCATATGTTGGAGTGTCCGCGCCGTCACAGTCGCGAAGGTTGCGGTCACAGAACCGCAGCGCCTTCCCTTGCCCGTTCGCGGTCGTACGACTGTAGGGGCAAAGGCATAGGCCAAGTTGTCCGTCGTGCTGACTGTGTCGAATTCCCGCCTTCTCTTCGTGGCGCAAAAATGCAACAGGGCTGGATTTCCGACAACAGGGGGGCGGAGGCTCCCTTGTGGGGGTGGGGCAATGCTGGTATCTCACGGATCGGAAGTTTCAACCGCCGACGGATTGCGGCGGGCCAGGTCGAGGTGGCCGCGCGAAGAGGGTTCCACCGGTTCATCCGGCGGGACGGGCGACGCGAAGGTCGCCTGCGTCGCAGTGGTACGAGTTCTGTGGGCCCGAACACACGCCGTCAAGAAGGGGACATATAAGAAATGAACATCCGTGGAATTCTGCTGGGCACGGCGCTCGCGATCGCACTGCCGTCCGTCGCGATGGCCGAGGGCTTCTACGTCGGCGCCGCCGGCGGCGTGAACTGGACCCGCGACGCCGACTTCAACGACCTCGTCCTGGGCGCCACCACCAAGGCCGACTACAAGGTCGGCGGCGTCGTCGGCCTGAGCGCCGGCTATGCCACGGCCATGGGCCTGCGCGGCGAGGTCGAGGTTGACTGGCGCTGGCGGAACAAGACCGACGGCTTCAGCAACCTGGCCCCGGGCGCCAGCATGTCGGGCAAGACCAGCTCGTGGGCTCTGATGGGCAACGTGCTGTACGACATCAAGACCGGCACGCCGATCACCCCGTACATCGGCGCCGGCGCCGGTATCGCCCGCGTCAAGTCCGACGTGAGCAGCAACTTCGGCTACTCGTTCAGCGACAGCGACGTCGTGTTCGCCTACCAGGGCATCGTCGGCGCCGCCTACAACGTGACGAACAACATCGCGATCACGGCCGACTACCGCTACTTCGCGACCACCAAGCCGAAGTACGACGGCCCGTTCGGCACGGTCGAGAGCGAGTACCGCAACCACACCGTGATGGTCGGCCTGCGCTATTCGTTCGGTGGCGTCGCCGCCACCCCGTCGCCGACCCCGCCGGCCCCGCCGGTCTCGCAGCAGCCGCAGACGGAATACCTGGTGTTCTTCGACTGGGACAAGGCGAACATCACGCCGGTCTCCGACAAGATCATCGGCGACGCCGCCGCCGCCGCTGGCAAGCTGAAGGCCGTCAGCATCCACGTGATCGGCCACACCGACACGTCGGGCAAGCCGGCCTACAACCAGAAGCTCTCGCTGCGCCGCGCCGACGCCGTGAAGAAGTCGCTGACCGCCAAGGGCGTGCCGGCGAGCCAGATCACGGTCGAGGGCAAGGGTGAGACGAACCTGCTGGTCCCGACCGGCGACAACGTCCGCGAGCCGTCGAACCGCCGCGCTCAGATCCTGATCCGCGTGAAGTGATCGGGACGGTGGCCGGTTTCCGGCCGCCGCACGGTACCGAAACGGGGCGCCGCACACCGCGGCGCCCCGTTTTCTTTTGCTCCCGCCCAGCCGGGGCCGGGTGACATTCATGGCCGCGCGGGCCATTCTCGCTGCGGATATCCCTCAACCCGCTGGCCGGCCTGTGATCCCCGCGCGGCTCGACATCGTCATCCCCTGCCTGAACGCCTCGGCGACGCTGCCCGGCACGCTGGACGCGCTTGCGCGCGAGTCCGGCGACGGGTGGGCGTGCGTGACGGTGGCCGACGGCGGATCGGCCGACGGCACGCCGGCGGTTGCGTCGGCGGCGGGAGCACGGGTGATCGCGGCGTCGCGCGGGCGGGGGCCGCAACTCGCCGCGGGGGCGGCGGGGGGGCGGGCGCCGTGGCTGCTGTTCCTGCACGCCGACACGCGGCTTGGGATCGGGTGGCGCGCGGCGGTGGAGCGGTTCGCCGCCGACCCGGCCAACGAACGGCGGGCGGCCTATTTCCGCCTGCGCTACGACTCAGCCCGTCCGGCAGCGCGCCGGCTGGAACGGATCGTCGCGTGGCGCAGCCGGGCGCTGGGGCTGCCGTACGGCGACCAGGGGATGCTGATCGCGCGGCCGTTTTATGAGGAGTTGGGCGGCTTCGCGCCGCTGCCGCTGATGGAGGACGTCGATCTCGTGCGCCGCATCGGGCGCCACCGGCTGGCCGGGCTGCCGGCCGACGCGGTGACCTCGGCCGCGCGCTATGAGCGGGACGGCTGGCTGGCGCGGCCGGCGCGCAACCTGCTGTGCCTGACGCTGTACGCGGCGGGCGTGCCGCCGCGGCTGATCCGCAGGGTGTACGGGTGATGAAGCGGCACGTCGTCGTCTTCGCGCGGCTGCCGCGCCTGGGGTGCGGCAAGCGGCGGCTGGCCGCGGGCGTGGGGGACGTGGCGGCCTGGCGATTCGCGCGGCTGACGCTGGTGGCCGTGCTGCGCCGGCTGGGGCGGGACGCGCGCTGGACCCTGTGGTTGGCGGTGACGCCCGACCGCGCGGTCGCGGCGCGGGGCTGGCCGGCCACGCGGGCGCGCCGGATCGGGCAGGGCGGCGGCGACCTGGGTGCCCGCATGGCGCGGCCGTTGCGCACGCTGCCGGCCGGGCCGGTGGTGGTGGTCGGCAGCGACATCCCCGAGTTGGACGCGCGCCACGTCGCGCGGGCCTTCCGCGCGCTGGGGCGGCACGACGCGGTGTTCGGCCCGGCGGGGGACGGCGGCTATTGGCTGGTGGGGATGCGGCGCTGCCCGCGCGTGCCGGCCGGCCTGTTTCAGGGCGTGCGGTGGTCGACGGAGAACGCGCTGGCCGATACGCTGGCCGGCCTGCCGCCGGGGACGTCCGTCGCCGTCGTCGATATGCTGGAGGATGTGGATGATGCCGCCGCTTACAAGCGCTGGCGTGAACGGGCCGTTTTCACGCACACTTGAGCGAACGGCGGGAAACGCGCCGGCAATGACGGCCGCCGGACACCCTGAAGACGCCAGGGGCGCGGCCAGGGGAGGGAGGAACGAGGCCATGCGGCGCCTGACTGCATTCGTGTCGGCTTTGGTTCTGCTGCTGTGCGCCGGGGGTGCCGCGGCGCAGGAATGGGACGAGGTGCTCGCCAGGGCGCGCGGGCAGGTGGTCCAGTTCAACGCCTGGGGCGGCTCGGTAAAGACCAACGACTACCTGCAATGGGCGGCCGAGACGGTGAAGGCCCGCTATGGCGTCGAGCTGAAGCACGTGCGGCTGGCCGACACGGCGGAGGCGGTGGCGCGCGTGCAGGCCGACAAGGCCGCGGGCCGGACGAAGGACGGCGCCATAGACCTGCTGTGGATCAACGGCAAGCACTTCGCGGGCATGAAGGAGAAGGGGCTGCTGTACGGGCCCTTCACGCAGCGCCTGCCCAACCAGCGGCTGGTGGACACGGCGGGCAAGCCGACGACGGTCGACTTCACCGTGCCGGTGGAGGGGATGGAGGCGCCGTGGAGCATGGCGCGCTTCGTCTTCGTGCACGATACGGTCAGGCTGCGCAAGCCGCCGCGCAGCATCCAGGCGCTGCTGGAATGGGCGCGGGAGCACCCCGGCCGCTTCACCTACCCGCGCCCGCCGAACCTGCTGGGCTCGACCTTCCTCAAGCAGGCGCTGATGGCGCTGTCGTCGGACTGGTCGTCGCTGGTGCAGCCGGCCACGGCGGAGAACTTCGACCTCGTCACCGAACCGCTGTGGCCCTACCTGGACGAGCTGCATCCGCTGCTGTGGCGCGGTGGCGCCGAATTTCCCTTCAGCGGGGCGGACGAGCGGCAATTGCTGAAGGACGGGCAGATCGACATCTCCATGGCCTTCAGCCTGCTGGAGGCGGCGAGCGCCATGGAAGCCGGCCTGCTGCCCAAGACGGCGCGCGTCTTCGGGCTGGACGGCGGCACCATCGGTTCCGTCAACTTCCTGGCGATTCCCTTCAACGCCCGCGCGCGGGAGGGGGCGCTGGTGGTGATCAACTTCCTGCTGTCGCCGGAGGCGCAGGCGCGCAAGGCCGATCCCCGCTATTGGGGCGCCGACACCGTGCTCGACATGGCGAAGCTGCGCCCCGACGACCGGCGGCTGTTCGAGGCCATCCCGGTCCACCCGGCGGCACCGGCGCCCGGCGCGCTGGGCCCGGCACTGCCGGAACCGCACCCGTCATGGATGGAACTGATCGAGAAGGAATGGCTGCGCCGCTACGCCAATGGGTGAGCGAACGGAGGAGCGGGCGGGGGAGCGGGGGCGCAACATCCCCGACGGGATCTTGTTGATATTGGCTGAATTTGTTTCGCCGATTCAACGGAGTGTGCACCATGTGGTCTCGCTACACCGCGCTCATCCTCGCCGTGGCCTTCGCGGGGGCCGGGCTCCTGGGCTTCGTGCCCGCGATGCTCAGCCCGCCGCCGCCGGGTGAGGAACTCGTCGTCAATTCGATGCACGGCGTGCTGCTCGGGCTGTTCCCGGTCAACGTCATCCACAACCTGATCCATCTGGCCTTCGCGCTGTGGGGCTTCTTCGCCTTCTTCAGCGGCATCCTGGCCTCGCGCACGTTCCTGCGCAGCACGGCGGTGATCTACGCCGTGTTCGTGGTCATGGGCTTCATCCCCGGCCTCGACACCGTGTTCGGGCTGGTGCCGATCCATGGCAACGACATCTGGCTGCACGCGCTGCTGGCCATCGTGGCCGGCGTGGTCGGGTTCTTCGTGACGGACCGCGAGACGCTGCACGCCACCGACACCACGGCGCGCCGGATCTGATCGGCGACCGACGGTCCGGCACCCGCGCGGGCGTCCCCCTTGCCCGCGCGGGGCCGCGACTCCGCGCGTCTTGCGGGGGCCGCGGGAGCGGCGCATGCTGGCCCGAACGACAATCGGCAGAAAACGACAATCCGCAGAAGGGGAGGACACCATGCGCAGGGTCACACTCGCAGCCCTTTTCCTTGCCGGCGCGCTGGGCGCCGGTCCGGCGCTGGCGCAGACCCAGCCCGCTCCCGCCGCGCCCGCACCCGGCGCCGGCCCGATGATGGGGCATCAGCACGGCATGATGGGGCACGGCGCGCCGGGGCAGGGCGCGGCCGGCCAAGGCATGACGGGCGGTCATGGCATGATGGGGGGCCATGGCATGATGGGGGGCCATGGCATGATGGGTGGGGGCATGATGGGTGGCGGTATGGGGATGATGGATCACCATGCCCACCACAACCCCATGATGCAGGCCATGATGCAGGGGATGATGCTGGGCATGATGGGCGGGGCCATGATGCACGGCATGATGCATTCCGGCATGATGCACGACTCGATGATGGGCGAGGGCGGGTCCATGATGGGCGGCCCCATGATGGGGACCGATCCCGAGCCGCGCATCACCCAGTTGAAGACCGCGTTGCGGATCAACGACGCGCAGACGGCGCTGTGGAACGGCTTCGCAGACGCGGTGCGCGCGACCGCCAAGACGCTGCAACCCGCCTATGAGGCGCAGCGGGCCGGCGTGCAGCAGGCCGCACCGTGGCCCGAGCGGATGGAGCGGCGCGAGACGCTGTTGACCGCGCGCCTCGACGCGCTGAAGCGCATCCGTGCGGCCGGCAACGCCCTTTACGGCGTGCTGTCGGACGAGCAGCGGCGGACCTTCGACCAGATGGCCGGCGGACCCATGGGGCCGTTCGGCGGCATGGCCATGAACATGCCTGCCGACATGATGGGCGGCATGCCCGGCAACATGATGGGCGGCACGCCGGCGCGCTGACGCCGGGTCAGCGGCCGTCCGAACCGGGAATCGGCGCTACGTCGAAGGGTTCGGGTAACTGGCCGGCGCACCAGCGCCGCCACATGGTGCGGTAGGCCGCCTCAAGGTGGCGGACGTAGCGCGGCGCGTCCATGGCCGGGCCGGCGGCGAAGCGGGCGCGCAGGCCCCGCCGCACCTCCCGCAGCCGTGCCCAGTCGCGGGCGAGGCCCACCGCCGTGGCGACGTCGCCGATGCGCAGCCGCCGCTCCGCATCGCGGGGGCTGGCGTGCGGCCTCGGCGCCGCGTTCAGGGGCGTGACGTACCGCGCGGCGAAGTCCTGCGCCTCGGCGCGGATCAGCGCCGGGTCGACGTCCTCCTTGAAGGCCAGGGCGAACATCAGGCTGGCGTGGATGTCCCGACGATCGGGCCGCAGGCGGCGCGCGGTGCGCAGGTGGTCCAGCGCGCCCTCCACGTCGGTGCGGTGGAACAGGACGGAGGCGAGGCCGACGTGCGTCTCCGCCACGTCCGGGGCGATGCGCAGCACGCGGCGGTAGGCGGCCATCGCCTCGCTGAAGCGGAACGCCCCCTCCAGCGTGTGGCCGAGGTCGTGCCAGCCGCGCACGAAGGCGGGATCGAGGGCGAGGCTGCGGCGGCGCGTGGCCAGCGCCTCGTCGGGCCGCTCCAGGTCCTCCAGCGCGGCGGCGCGGTCGTGGTGCACCTCGGCGTGGGAAGGGTCGAGGGCGTCGGCGCGGCGGCCGGCTTTGCGGCTCTAGCCGGCGCGCTCGCGCAGGCGGGCGGCGAGCAGGCCGGGCAGCGTGGTGTCGTCGGGCGTCAGGCGGTGGGCGCGGGCGAGGGCGGGGACGGCGTCCTCCGGCTGGCCGGCGTGGCCGGCGACGACGCCCTGGTTGCGCAGGGCGCCGGGGTGGTCCGGCGCCAGCGCCAGGGCGCGGCGGTAGACGGCCAGGGCGCCCGCGCGGTCGCCGGTCATGGCGCGGGCGTTGGCGAGCTGGAAGAGCAGTTCGGCGTCGGGCGGAGTGAGGACGGCGGCGCGGGCAAGGTCGGGCAGGGCGAGGGCGGCCTGCCGGCCCTCCAGCCGGGCGCGGCCGCGCTCGTAGAGGCGCAGGGCGAGGTGGCCGCGCATCTCGGCGTCGGCGGGGACCAGCGCCACGGTGCGGGACAGCGCGGCGATGGTGGTATCGGCGTCGTCGCGCTTGCTGGACACGCCGGCCAGTTGCACCCACGCGTCGGCGTCGTCGGGCTGCAGGGCCAGCGCGCGGTGCAGGCGCCCCGCGGCGGCGTCGGCGCGACCGATGGCGGCCAGAACCTTGGCAAGGTTGGCGTGGAAGCCGTGCGCGTCGGGGCGGTGGCGGATGGCGGCGCCGATCAGCGCCAGCGCCTCCTGCGTCCGGCCGGTCTGCGCCGCCAGCATGCCGCGCAGGTGCAGCGCGTCCGGCTGGTCGGGCATGGCGTCGAGGATGCGGGCGTACAGCGTCTCCGCCTCCGCCAGCCGGCCGGCCATGTGGTGGTCGAGCGCGAGCGCCAGGGCCTCAGCGATGGTCGCCATGCGCCAGCGTCTTGTCGGTGGTTTTGATGTCGGTGGTTCTGATGTCGGTGGCGGGATCGAAGCCGCAGGCGGCCAGCGCCTCCAGCAGGTGCGGGGGCACCGGGGCGACGGCGGTGACGGGGTCCTTCTTGGGGTAGAGCGGAACCGTGATGGCGCGGGAGTGCAGGTGCAGCGGCTTGCCGCCGGGGCCGCCGTACTGCGGGTCGCCCAGCAGCGGGCAGCCGATGTGCGCGGCGTGCACGCGGATCTGGTGCGTGCGGCCGGTGTGCGGCGTGAACTCGATCCAGGTCAGGCCGTCGGCGCGGCCACGGACGACGTAGTCGGTGACGGCGCTTTGGCCGTCCGCATCTCCGGGGGCTGCGACGACGATGCGCCAGCCGCCGCTGCGGTTGGACACCTTCTTCAGCGGCGCCTCGATGCGGCCGTGCTCGGCCGGGGGTGAACCGGCGACGACGGCCCAGTAGGTCTTGCCGACCTGGGCGTCGGTGAACAGCCGGCCCAGCTTGCGCAACGCTTTGGCATGCCGGCCCAGGATCAGGCAGCCCGAGGTGTCGCGGTCGAGCCGGTGGGCGAGCGCCGGCGGCTTCGGGAAGCCGAAGCGCAGCGCGTCGAAGTGCCGCTCCAGGTTCGGCCCGCCGCCCGGTCCCGCGTGCACCGGCAGCCCCGCCGGCTTGTCGAGGATGAGCATGAGGCCGTCACGATAGAGGACGCGGGATTGGATCTCGTCGGGGGTCATGGCGCCGCTCAGTGCCACGCGCGTGAGATCAGCATGTCGATGGCGGCGATGATGCGGTCTCCTTCGGATTCCAGGGAGCAGACGAACTCGCCGAGCTGGTCGGCGGACAATGAAGCGGTTTGCAGCGGGTTGAGCACGACGTTTCGGCCTTCCACGACGAGGGTCGGAGTCAGTGTCTGTTCACTGACCTGAACCAGCTTGGCGTCGAGAAGAGGGACGACCACACGCCGGCCCGAGGAATCGAAGCGTCTGGATTGCACGATCAGCACGTAGGGGATGCCGCTCCGCTGCGCCCCCTTGGCGCGATGGACGTCGAATTGCGCCATCAGAACTCGTTGTATTCGTCGGCGAACGAGCCGTATTTGGCGTCGAACTCGTTCAGGGCGGCGATGGTCTCGTCGATCCGCCGTTCGCGTTCGTCGTGGCGCTTCTGCTCGGCGGCGATGTAGTCGGCCAGAAGCTTCTCCACCTGTTCCGACAGGTTGCCGGTGAACTGGCGGGCGCGGCGGACCAGATCCTCGTTCAGGGACAGGTTCACCGGGCGCTTGGGGGCGTGCGCGTCGTAGCCGAGGCTCATGGTCGTCTCCGTGCCTTCTTGCGCATGATATGCGCACGATGGCGGCGGCGGCAACGTGGATCACTCCTCGTCGTCCTCGTCCCATTCTTCCGGTTCGGTGGCGCTGAGCAGGTCGGGGCGGAGCGTGGCGAGGGCCAGGAGGACGGCGCGGGTGGTGTCCGCGTCCTGGCCGGCGGCGGTGGAGACGGCGGTCACCAGGGCGTCGGTTACCACGGGCGGGGCGGGGACGCGGCGGCGGATGGCGCGGATCTCGCCCTCGATCGCCTTGCGCTCGACGGCGACGTCGTTGGAGTACTGGCTCTGGTAGCGCGTGGAGAAGTCGTGCAGCCGCCGGTTCACGATCACCTCGGCGGCGAAGAGGGCGCGGCGCTGCGCGTCCGCGAGCCTGGCGTTCTGGTCACTCATCGGCGTTCCCCCAAAAGAAAAGGCCCCCTCCGGGGAGGGGGCCTGTTTCGTGCCGGCTTACGACAGCTTCAGTTCCTTGAAGAAGTCGTTGCCCTTGTCGTCGACGATGATGAAGGCGGGGAAGTCCTCCACCTCGATGCGCCAGATGGCTTCCATGCCGAGTTCGGGGTATTCCACGACCTCGACCTTCTTGATGCAGTCCTGCGCCAGACGCGCCGCCGCACCGCCGATCGAGCCCAGGTAGAAGCCGCCGTACTTGCGGCAGGCCTCGGTCACCTCGGGGCTGCGGTTGCCCTTGGCGAGCATGACGAAGGAACCGCCCGCCGCCTGGAACTGGTCGACGAAGCTGTCCATGCGCCCGGCCGTGGTCGGGCCGAAGGAACCGGACGGCATGCCCTCCGGCGTCTTGGCCGGGCCGGCGTAGTAGATCGGGTGGTTCTTGAAGTACTCGGGCAGGCCCTCGCCGGCGTCCAGGCGGGCGCGCAGCTTGGCGTGCGCCAGGTCGCGGGCGACGATCAGCGGGCCGGTCAGCGACACGCGGGTGCGGATCGGGTACTGGGACAGGATGGCGCGGATCTCGCTCATCGGCTTGTTGAGGTCGATCTTCACCACCTCGCCGGCCAGCTGGCTGTCGTCGATCTCCGGCAGGTACTTGGCGGGATCGGTCTCCAGCTGCTCCAGGTAGATGCCGTCCTTGGTGATCTTGCCCACCGCCTGACGGTCGGCCGAGCAGGACACGCCGATGCCGATGGGCAGCGAGGCGCCGTGGCGCGGCAGGCGGATGACGCGGACGTCGTGGCAGAAGTACTTGCCGCCGAACTGGGCGCCGATGCCCATGTTCTGCGTCAGCTTGTGCACCGCCGCTTCCATCTCCAGGTCGCGGTAGGCGTGGCCGGTCTCCGACCCCGCCGTCGGCAGCGCGTCGAGGTAGCGGGCCGAGGCCAGCTTGACGGTCTTCAGGTTCTGCTCGGCGCTCATGCCGCCGATCACCACGGCGAGGTGGTAGGGCGGGCAGGCGGAGGTGCCGAGGTAGCGGATCTTGTCTTCCAGGAACTTCAGGAGCCGGTCGGGCGCCAGCACCGAGGGCGTCGCCTGATGCAGGAAGGTCTTGTTGGCCGACCCGCCGCCCTTGGCCATGAACAGGAACTTGTAGTAGTCCTCGCCCTCCGAGTAGATCTCGACCTGGGCGGGCAGGTTGTTGCGGGTGTTCTTCTCCTCGTACATGGAGATGGGGGCGAGCTGGCTGTAGCGCAGGTTGCGCTTCAGGTAGGCGTCGCGGGCGCCGGTGGACAGCGCCTCCTCGTCACCGCCCTTGGTCCAGACGCGGCGGCCCTTCTTGCCCATGATGATGGCGGTGCCGGTGTCCTGGCACATGGGCAGGGTGCCAGCGGCGGCGATGTTGGCGTTCTTCAGCAGGTCCAGCGCCACGAACTTGTCGTTCGAGGAGGCTTCCGCATCGTCGAGGATGTTGCGCAGCTGCTGGAGGTGGCCCGGACGCAGCAGGTGGTTGATGTCGCTGAAGGCCTGCTCGGCCAGGAGGCGGAGGCCCTCCGGCTCGACCTTCAGGACCTGCTCGCCGTCGAACTCGGCGACGGAGACGTGGTCCGAGGTGAGCTTGCGGTAGGTCGTCTCGTCCTTCCCCAGCGGGAAGAGCGTCGCGGTTCCCCGGGCGAGGCTGCTGTCGTCGGGCATGGGTGCTGTTCCTTCAGGTCGATTCGTCCGCTGTGTCGCCCCTCGCCGTCCGGGTGACGCTGCGGCCGGGAGAGCGCGCGGGGAGGACGGGGGCGTTTTCGGCCCCCGTTATACACCCATGGCGCGTCCGCACAACGTCTCCGGCGCGCTGTTACCGGGCTTCGTCGTAGGTGCCGTCCTTCCACTCGTAGACGCGGTAGGCGGGGTTGGTCACGTCGCCCTTGGCGTCGAAGGAGACCTTGCCGATCACCGTGTCGTGCGGCCCCTTGCGCAGCGTGGGCATCACCGCCTTGAAGTCCAGCTTGCCGGCCTGCGTCACCGACGCCGCCCAGGCCTGCACGGCGGCGTAGGCGTAGAGGGTGTAGCCGGTGGCGTCCTTGCCGTCGGCGCGCAGGCGGTCGACCACGGGCTTCGCCTCCGGCAGGCGGCTGGCGTCGGCCTGGAAGGTGAAGAGCGCGCCCTGGCCGGCCGCGCCGGTGATCGCCCAGAAGTCGGGCACGTTCAGGTCGTCGTTGGAGACGAGGCGCAGGTCCAGGTTCTGCTCCCGCGCCTGACGCAGGATCATGCCGGCCTCGCGGTGGTAGGCGGCGTGGTAGAGCACGCCCACGCCGGCCGCCTTCAGCTTGGTCACGACGGAGGAATAGTCCATCTCGCCCAGGTTGATGGTCTCGTGCTCCACGATGGCGACGCCCTTGCCTTCCAGCGTCTTGCGGAACACGGCGCCCAGAGTCATGCCCGGCGGCGTCTTGTCGTTGGTGATGGCGACCGGCGTGCCCTTGAAGCGGGTCGCCACGTACTCGGCGGCGGCGGTGGCCTGCTGGTCGTCGCGGCCGCAGACGCGGAACACGTTGTCCAGGCCGCGGTCGGTGAACTTCGGGTTGGTCGAGCCCGGCGAAATCTGGATGATCTGCGCGTCGGCGTACACGTCGGACGCCGGGATCGAGGCGCCGGAGCAGTAGTGGCCGATGACCACCGCGACGTTGGCGCCGGCCAGCCGGTTGGCGACGGCGACCGCCTGGCCGGGGTCGCAGACGTCGTCTTCCGTGCGCAGTTCCAGCGGGCGGCCGAGCACGCCGCCGGCGGCGTTGATGTCGGCCACCGCCTGCCGCGTGCCGTTCAGCATCTGGGCGCCGATGGCGGCGCTGGAGCCGGTCAGCGGTCCGGCCAGCCCGATGGTGATCGGCTCCGCCGCGGCGGCTTCCGCGCCGGCCAGCAGGGCGGTGGCGACGGCGACGGTGTGGGCGATTCTGCGCATTCCCTGGACTTCCTCCGTTGCGGATCTTTCGTCTGCGTATCGAGGCAATCCAGCGGAATCCAGCCCCGCCGACGGCCGCAAAAAAGAACCCCCCGGCGGGGAACCGGGGGGCGAAGGGGCATCCTATGGGAGAGATGTGCCACGCGAGCGTGGCAAAAAGACCAGCGAAGTGATCTTCGCCTCCGTTTCTACGTGTGTTCAGTGGCCGGAACCTTGACTGTGGTCAAGCAGGAAGAATTCTTCTAAATCGCTGGGAATGAAAAAGGCGCCGGGACTTTGTCCGGCGCCTGTTTGATAAATGTCGGGTTTTGCTTTAAGCCCGTTCATCGTCATGCCCGGCCTTGTGCCGGGCACCCACGCACCTTGGATTGGTCGGGGTGCGTGGATGCCCGGCACAAGGCCGGGCATGACGGTTGTAACCCAACGTGCGAACGTCACCGCGCCAGTTGGCGGTACAGCGCCGGCAAGGCCGTGGTCAGGCGGCCGATGTGCGGGAAGATGGCGTAGGAACCGCGGCCGAACAGGGTGGGGAAGTAGTCGCGCGCCTCGGCGTCAACGGTGATGCCGAACACGGCGAGGCCCTGTTTGCGGGCCTCGCGGATCGCCACGCGGGTGTCCTCGATGCCGTAGCGGCCCTCGTAATGGTCCATGTCGTTGGGCTTGCCGTCCGACAGCAGGATCAGCAGCTTCTGCCGATTGGGCCGCAGGACGAGCTGTGCGGCAACGTGCCGCAGGGCGGCGCCGATGCGCGTGTAGTGGCCGGGCCTCAGCGCCTGGATGCGGCGGTTGACGCGGGCCGACAGCGGCTCGTCGAAGTCCTTCAGCGTCTTGACCTGCACGTTGGTGCGCTTGCGTGAGGTGAAGGCGTACACCGCGTGGCTGTCGCCGCAGGCGGTCAGGCCGTGCACCAGCGCCAGCAGCGCCTCCTTCTCCACGTCCAGCACGCGGTGGTTCTCGATCCAGGCGTCGGTGGAGAGCGACTGGTCGACCAGAACGGCGACGGCGAGGTCGGGCAGGGCGTTGCGGACGGCGAGGTAGACGCGCTCGTTCGCCTCGCCGCCGGCCTGGCTGTCGGCGTGGCTGCGCACGAGCGCGTTCAGGTCGATGTCGTCGCCGTCGGGCTGGCCGGAGAACACCTGCCGGTGCGGGCGCAGCGCCTCGAACTGGCGGCGGACGCGGCGGATGCGGCGGTGGGCGGCGTCGTCCGGCTGCCAGTCCTCGCCCTCTTCCGACGCGGGCTCGGCGATCACGCGGCAGTGGTCCTTGTGGTAGGCGTTCCGGCTGTAGTCCCACTCCGGGTAGGTGAGTTCGGCGCGCAGCGGCGTCACGTCCGCCGCCGGGGGCGCCAGCTCCAGGTCGAGCTTCAGCTTGGTGGAGGTCTTGCGGTCGTTCTGGCCCAGCGCGATCTCGTCGGTGTCCTCGGCGGCCTGCTTGGCGCCGTCGGGATCGTCGTCGTCCACCTTGCGGGCGAGGTTGAGCATCTCGGCGATGCTCATGATGGTGTCGAAGCGGGTGAGGATCAGCGGATCGTCGCGCTGCGTCTGGTCGCTCTGCCGGCGCGTCGCCTTGCGGCGGCGGCCGTCCTTCTCCTGCTCGGGGCCGGAGGTGTCCTCGCCCTCCTCGTCGGGGTACTCGATCACGTCGCCGGGCGGACGGCCGATCGCCTCGCCCCACAACGGGACCGGTAGGAACGGCTGGTAGCCGTGCGGCGCCTTGAACCGGTCGAGCGGCACGGACGCGTCCAGCATGGGGTGGGCGGCGGTGTCCGGGGCGGTCAGCAGTGCCGACAGCGCATCCTCGACCGTCTGCTCGTCCTTGGGCAGGCGGCGCTTCGGGCGCGCGGCGAGCACGGCGGCGGCCAGTTCGGCGTGGATCGGGCGCAGGCCCGGCCAGCGGTCCAGCGCCTTCAGCGTGGCGGCGCGGGCGGAGCGCAGGGCGTGCACGTCGGCCTGCAGCGGGTCGGCGGGCTTGGCCGCGGTGGGCTCGGCGTGCGCGAAGTAGGCGGCCAGCCACTCGTACAGCAGCTCGTTGAGGCGGGCTTGCGCGAACAGGTCGATGGTCGGCGGGAGCTGCAGCACCTCGCCGTCCAGGGAGGCGCGGTCGACCTTCTCCGCGCCCACGCCCAGGCGGGTGAGGAAGGACAGGCGGTGCCCGGATTCGGCCTTGGCGCCGGCGGCGAGGCGCACGCCCTTGTCGCCGCCCAGGCCGCGGAAGAACACCGCCAGCCGAAGCCGCAGCGATTCCAGCGACACGGCGGCCTCGGGGTGGTGCGGGTAGCTGGAGCGGTTGCCGACCAGCCGGTGCCAGTGGCGGCCGACCAGCTCCTCCGGCTCGAAGATGCTGGCCATGGCGGTTATCCCAAGGTGATCTGGGCGACGCGCAGCAGCGCCTGGCGGACGTCCACGTCGTCGGTCAGCGGCTCGATCATCGCCGTGCGGATGGCGCGGTCGGGCTTGATGCCCGAGCGGATGAGCGTGGCGCAGTAGACCAGCAGGCGGGTGGACACGCCTTCCTCCAGGTCCTGGCCCTTCAGGTCGCGCAGCGCGCCGGCAAGGCGGACGAGGGGGACGACCTTGCCCTCCGGCAGGCCACTTTCGCGGGCGACGACCTGGATTTCCAGCTCCGGCGGCGGGAAGTCGAACTCCATGGCCATGAAGCGCTGGCGGGTGGAAGGCTTCAGCGCCTTCAGGACGTTCTGGTAGCCGGGGTTGTAGGAGACGACCAGCATGAAGCTGCTTGGCGCCTCCAGCACCTCGCCGGTGCGGTCGATGGGCAGGATGCGGCGGTCGTCGGTCAGCGGGTGCAGCACGACGGTGACGTCCTTGCGCGCCTCGATCACCTCGTCCAGGTAGCAGATGGCGCCCTCGCGCACGGCGCGGGTCAGCGGGCCGTCCACCCACACGGTGTCGCCGCCCTTGATCAGGTAACGCCCGGTCAGGTCGGCGGCGGTGAGGTCGTCGTGGCAGGAGACGGTGTAGAGCGGGCGGCCGAGCTTGGCGGCCATGTGCGCCACGAAACGCGTCTTGCCGCAGCCGGTCGGCCCCTTCAGCAGCATGGGCAGCTGGTGGCGGTAGGCGTGCTCGAACAACTCGCATTCGTCGCCGATCGGCTGGTAGAACGGCGCATCGTCGGATTCCGGATTGATCGCGACGGCGGCAGCGGCGGGGCTGCGGGACATAGGCACTCTCCCGAGACTGGAATTCTTCTGAAAGCGATACTCGACCGGACCGGTCGGGATCCCCTTGACCGGGGTCAAACCCGCGCCGAAAGCCGGTGTTCGGACAAAGAAAATCCCTCCCCCGCGTGGCGGGGGAGGGATCCGTTGGGAACGCACCCTTGTGGTTTTATTCGGCCGGCTGCAGACCGCTGGAGGCACGCGCCGGGCGGGTGGCGCCGATGGGCCCCAGGACCGAGTAGACGAACAGCAGGACACCGGCGAACACCACCGCGCCGGAGCCGAGGCGCATCCAGTAGAACAGGGCCAGCTGCTCCTGCACTTCCATGTAGCCCAGGCCCATGACGCGCTGCAGGTGGACCTGGACGACGCCCGCGACGGTCAGCGCGAAGGTCATGAAGGCCATGCCCGAGCACATCATCCAGAAGCTCCACATGTTGAGCACCTGGTTGTACGGCTCACGCCCGCGCAGGTGCGGCATGGCGTAGGTGATGATGGCCAGGTTGATCATCGCATAGGCGCCGTAGAAGGCGAGGTGCCCGTGCGCCGCCGTCACCTGGGTGCCGTGCGTGTAGTAGTTGATCGGGGCCAGCGTGTGCAGGAAGCCCCACAGGCCGGCGCCGAAGAAGGCGAACACCGCGCAGCCCAGCGACCACAGCATCGCCGCCTTGTTCGGGTGGGTGCGGCCGCCTTTGTAGACCATCATGAAGGCGAACACGACCATGGCGAAGAACGGCGCCACTTCCAGCGTGGAGAAGATCGAGCCGATCCACTGCCAGTACCCCGGCGTGCCGATCCAGTAGTAGTGGTGGCCGGTGCCCAGGATGCCGGAGAACAGCGCCAGCGCGATGATGGCGTACAGCCACTTCTCGACGATCTCGCGGTCGACGCCGGTCATCTTGATCATGAGGAACGCCATGATCGAGGCCATGACCAGTTCCCACACGCCCTCGACCCACAGGTGGACGACGAACCACCAGTACATCTTGTCGAGTGCCAGGTTGTTCGGGTTGTAGAAGGCGAACAGGAAGAACAGCGCGATGCCCCACAGCCCCATCAGCAGGATGTTGGTCACCACCGTCTTGCGGCCTTTGATCACCGTCAGCGTGACGTTGTAGAGGAACATCAGCGCGACGACGACGATGGCGGCCTTGATCCAGGTCGGCTGCTCCAGGAACTCGCGGCCTTCGTGGATGCGGAAGACGTAGCCCAGCACGGCGGCCAGCGCGCCGAACATGAACAGGCCGAACTGGATGTAGGCCAGCATCGGGCTGTGGAGTTCGCACTCCGCCTCTTCCGGGATCAGGTAGTAGGCGGCGCCGAAGAAGCCCATCAGCAGCCACACGATCAGCGCGTTCGTGTGGATCATGCGGATGACGTTGAAGGGAAGCAGTTCGGACAGGAAGTTCGGCTCGACATACACCGTGCCGGCCAGCAGACCCACCAGAACCTGCACGACGAACAGGAGAAGCGCGCCCAGGAAATAGGGAAGGGCGACCTTCTGGGTTTGGTATTTCATGGGGTGTCTCCTCAACCGGACAGCTTGGGCGGCCAGTTCTGGGCCTTGATGGTGCTGGTCCACTGCAGGAAGGCGGCGAGGTCGTTCAGCTGCTCTTCCGTCAGGTTGAACTGCGGCATCTGGCGGCGGCCCTCGATGCCCGACGGCTGCGAGCGCATCCAGGCCTTGAGCGTGTCGCGCGCACCCTCGGCGTCCTTGTCGCCGCCGTAGCGCTGCCACACGTTGGCCAGCTCCGGCGCGAAGTAGGCACCCTCGCCCAGCAGGGTGTGGCAGTTGATGCAGGAGTTCTTCTCCCACACGTGCTTGCCGCGGGCGACCGCGTCGGTGAGGGTGGTTTCGTCGGTGGCGGTCTTGGTCACGTAGTTGTGGCTGAGCGCCACCAGCGACACGAAGACGACGCCGAAAAAGAGCGAGCCGCCATAGAAGATGTTCCTGGCTGCCGCCTTGGTAAAGCGTTCCGTCATCGCCTGTATCCTTTTGGCAAGGTCTGCATGCGAAATCTCTCCTGACCCCGATTTCTGCGGGGCTCCGGGGCTTCCGGATGGCGGTGGCCGCGAATGCGGGCTCCAGTCCCCAGGGGTGCGACAATAATTGACAGACGGGGTGGGGCGATCCTTGACGACGGTCAAGCGACTCCCCATGGGCGCGACATACCGTTTGGACAGCACGCAAGACCCAGCCGTCGCCGCCGAAAAAGGCGCGGAAAACCTGAAATGGGAGCGGATGTCCATGGACGCGGACTTGATCGGGGCGGTATCCCGCAGCCCTTTCTTCAGCATGCTCGCGGGCGAGGACCGGGCCCGTCTGCTCGGCTACAGTCAGGCGCGACATTTTGACCTGGGCGGGACGCTGTTCCACAGCGGCGAGCCGGCCCGTGACTTCTTCGTGATCGCGTCGGGCAGCGTCGCCCTTTCGGTGGACGGTGGCCGGGGCGAGGTGCTGGCGGCCGGCGACCTGGCCGGCGAGGACGCCGTGTTCGACCGCGGCGCCTATGGCGCCACGGCGCAGGCGCTGCTGCCGGTGGACGCCGTGGCGGTGCCGGCCGGGCCGTTCTTCGCGCACATGGAGGACCGGTTCGAGGTGGTGCTGGCGCTGCTGGCCGGCGCGTCGGCGGGGCTGCGCGGCATGATCCAGGAGATCACGGAGCTGAAGCTGCTCTCCACCGCGCGGCGGCTGGCGAACCATCTGGCCGGGCTGACGGACAAGCGGACCGGTGCGGCGCGCATCGTCTTGCCGTGCGAGAAGCACGTGCTGGCCGAACGGCTGGGCATGCAGCCGGAAAGCCTGTCGCGCGCCTTCGCCAAGCTGCGCGCGCACGGCGTGACGGTGGGCCGCAACGACGAGCTGCTGGTGCGCGACGTCGCGGCGCTGCGCCGCTACGCCTGCAGCACCGACCTCGATTCCTGACGCCGGGGAGGCCGCGATGATGAACTGTTCGCAGGGCTACGGCCGCATCTGCCCGCTGCGCACGCCCACCGACCCGGGCCAGCGCTGCCGCGCCGCCAAGGGCTGCCGGCGCCGGCGCCTGGACCCCGCGCAGGTGGCCGACCTGCCGATCTTCGAACGCATGCCGCGCGAGTCGCTGGGCGAGCTGCTGGGCGGTGCGGCGGTGGAGCGGTTCCCGGCGCACGCCATGCTGTTCGAGGCGGGCAGCCCGGCCGACGCCTTCTACATCCTGCTGGACGGCCGGGTGAAGCTGTTCGCCCTGACCGAGGACGGCAAGGAGAGCATCGTCGAGGTGGTGGAGCCCGTCGCCTCCTTCGCCGAGGCCGCCATGTTCGCCAGCGGCTGCTACCCGGTGGGGGCGGAGGTGATCGAGGAGGCCGATCTGGTGCGCGTGCGCGCCGAACCGTTCCTGGCCGGCCTGCGCCGCAACCGCGATCTCGCCTACGGCATGCTGGCGGCGCTCAGCCTGTGGAACCGGCACCTGAAGCAGGAGGTGCGCGTCTTGCGCGAGCACAGCCCGATGCGGCGCGTGTCCAGCTTCATTTTGTCGCTGGCTCCGCCCGGGGAGGGGCAGGCGGTGATCGAGCTGCCGCTGAAGAAGATGATCATCGCCAGCCGCCTGGGCATGGAGCCGGAGAGCCTGTCGCGCGTGCTGGGCCGGCTGAAGGAGTTCGGCGTGACCACGCGCGGGCGGACGGTGAGCATCGAGGACGTGGCGCGCCTGCGCCGCCTGTGCGCGGCGGAGGACGGCGCGGAGGCGCCACGGCCGTAGACGTAGAGGGTGGCGGTTCCAAAGGCGCGGCCGGCGAAGGAATTCGCCGGCCGCGCTTGCGTTTGAGCGGTATTTTAGAGGTTAAGCGCGCACCCCGAATGGGTCACGGGCCACGTTGACCAAAGTCAAGGTTTTGAATTGGCGCGGAGCTTAAGACCGGGACGCTAACTGCACCAAGTCGAGGGAGATGGCGTATGCGGTGGAGTCGTCCCGCTATTATGGCGGCGTCGCTGGCGGTGCCGGCGTTGCTCGCTTTTGCACCCGTGTCCGCTTCGGCGCAAACGGCCGAGCCGTCGCTGCCGAAGGACGCCCAGGAAGCGAGTGCCAAGATCTATTTCGAACGCTGCGCCGGCTGCCACGGCGTTCTGCGCAAGGGCGCCACGGGCAAGAACCTTGAGCCGGAGGCCACGAAGAAGCTGGGCCAGTCGCGGCTGGAGAAGATCCTGGCGCTGGGCACCGAAGGCGGCATGCCGAACTTCGACGACATCCTGACCAAGGACGAGATCAAGAACGTCGCCACCTACATCCAGATGACCCCGGATGCTCCGCCGGAGTGGGGCATGAAGGAGATGAAGGGGTCGTGGAAGGTCGTCGTGCCGCCCGAGAAGCGGCCGACCAAGAAGATGAACAACGTCAACCTGAACAATGTGTTCTCGGTGACGTTGCGCGACACCGGCGAGGTGGCGCTGATCGACGGCGATACCAAGAAGATCTGGAACATCGTCAAGACCGGCTACGCGGTGCACATCTCGCGCGTGTCGGCGTCGGGCCGTTACGTCTACGTGATCGGCCGCGACGGCAAGCTCGACATGATCGACATGTGGATGGAGAAGCCGGAGGTCGTCGCGACGATCAAGACCGGCCTCGACGCCCGCTCGGTCGAGACGTCGAAGTTCAAGGGCTTCGAGGACAAGTACGCGGTCGCCGGCTCCTACTGGCCGCCGCAGTACGTGATCATGGACGGCCAGACGCTGGAGCCGCTGAAGATCGTCTCCACCCGCGGCGTCACCGTGGACGGCGTGTACCATCCGGAACCCCGCGTCGCCTCCATCGTCGCGTCGCCGATCAAGCCGGAGTTCGTGATCAACGTGAAGGAGACCGGCCTGATCAAGCTGGTCGACTACAGCGACATCAAGAACCTCAAGGAAACCACCATCGAGTCCGCCAAGTTCCTGCACGACGGCGGCTGGGACGCGTCCAAGCGCTACTTCCTGGTGGCCGCCAACGCGTCGGACAAGGTGGCGGTGGTCGACACCAAGGAAGGCAAGCTGGCCGCCCTGGTGGACACCAAGCCGAAGCCGCACCCGGGCCGTGGCGCCAACTTCGTGCACCCGAAGTTCGGGCCGGTGTGGGCGACCTCCCACCTGGGTTCGGACGTCGTCACGCTGATCGGCACCGATCCGGACAAGCATCCGCAGTACGCCTGGAAGGTCGTGGAGGAGCTGAAGAACCACGGCGCCGGGTCGCTGTTCGTGAAGACGCACCCGAAGTCGAAGAACCTGTGGGCCGACGCGCCGCTGCACCCCGAGCGTGAACTGGCGGAGTCGGTGTCGGTGTTCCACATCGACAACCTCGCCAAGGGGGCGGAGGTCATCAACGTCGCGCAGATGGCCGGCCTGCCGGAAACCAAGGCGATCAAGCGCGTCGTGCACGCCGAGTACAACGAGGCGGGCGACGAGGTGTGGTTCTCGATCTGGGCCGGCAAGACCGACCCGTCGGCGATCGTCGTCATCGACGACAAGACCCGCAAGCTGAAGACCGTGATCAAGGATCCGAAGCTGATCACGCCGACCGGCAAGTTCAACGTGCTGAACACCC
>Ga0196976_1000301_pt1 | contig 32871 bp, 30 predicted proteins | sample S3v_513CmetaG_FD_148644 | JGI IMG/M metagenome (GOLD analysis project Ga0196976, IMG submission 148644) | Soil microbial communities from Anza Borrego desert, Southern California, United States - S3+v_5-13C | ecosystem: Environmental > Terrestrial > Soil > Desert | place: USA: California... | reverse complement strand
GCGTGTCGGAGAACGGCACCTACCGCCTGTCGGAAGACCAGGCCCGCGCCATCCTGGAACTGCGCCTGCACCGCCTGACCGGCCTGGAGCGCGACAAGATCGGCGCCGAGCTGAAGGAGGTCACCGACCAGATCGCCGACTACCTGGAGACGCTGGCGAACCGCGCCAAGCTGCTGGGCATCCTGCGCGACGAGCTGGTGGAGATGAAGGAGCGGTTCGGCACGCCGCGCCGCACCGAGATCCAGGACCTGGAGTTCGAGGCCGACATCGAGGACCTGATCCAGCGCGAGGACATGGTCGTCACCGTCAGCCAGTCGGGCTACGTGAAGCGCGTGCCGCTGTCCACCTACCGCGCGCAGAAGCGCGGCGGCAAGGGCCGGTCCGGCATGAGCATGAAGGCGGAGGACGCGGTCGCCGACCTGTTCGTCGCCAACACGCACACGCCGCTGCTGCTCTTCTCCACGCGCGGCATCGTCTACAAGCTGAAGGTCTACCGCCTGCCGCTGGGCAACCCGCAGGCGCGCGGCAAGGCCTTCGTCAACCTGCTGCCGCTGGAGGAGGGGGAGACCATCTCCACCGTCCTGCCGCTGCCCGAGGACGAGGGCACCTGGGGCGAGCTGCACGTGATGTTCGCCACCTCCAAGGGCGGCGTGCGCCGCAACAAGCTGTCGGACTTCGCCAACATCCGCTCCAACGGCCTCATCGCCATGAAGCTGGAGGAGGAGGGCGAGCGCCTGATCGCCGTGCGCACCTGCACCGAGGACGACGACGTGCTGCTGGCCACCCGCGACGGCCGCTGCATCCGCTTCCCGGTGCCGGAGATCCGCGTGTTCGCCGGCCGCACCTCCACGGGCGTGCGCGGCATCAAGCTGATGGGCGGCGACGAGATCATCTCCATGTCCATGCTGCGCCACGTCGAGGCCTCGCCCGGCGAGCGCGCCGCCTACCTCAAGAAGAAGAAGGAGGAGGGGCTGGACATGGTGGGCGAGTCGGCGCCGGAGGCCGACGAGATCCCCGCCGACACCGTCACCCTGACGCAGGAGCGCTACGACGAGCTGAAGCGGCTGGAGCAGTACGTGCTCACCGTTTCCGACCGTGGCTTCGGCAAGCGCACCTCGTCCTACGAGTACCGCACCAGCGGCCGCGGCGGGCAGGGCATCTGGAACATGGAGATGGGCGAGCGCAACGGCTCGATCGTCGCGGCGTTCCCGGTGACCGACGCCCACCAGGTGATGATGGTGACCAACGGCGGCCAGGTGATCCGCATGCCGATCCACGACGTGCGCGTGGCCGGCCGCAAGACCCTGGGCGTCACGCTGTTCCGCGTCGGCCCCGAGGAGCGCGTCGTCTCCGTCGCCTCCATCGAGGAGGAGGAGGACGCCAACGGAAACGGCAACGGCGACTCCAATGGCGACGTGAACGGTGACGTGAGCGACAACGCCAATGGCGAGAGCAACGGTGAAGCCGGCGGCGTGAACGGGGACACCCCGGACAGCAGCAGCCCGGAATCGACGGACTGACCGGATAAGGCCGGAAGGGAGCCACCATGTCCAAGCGCCGCATCGGGGTCTATCCCGGCACCTTCGACCCCATCACCAACGGGCACCTGGACATCATCCAGCGCGCCTCGCGGCTGGTCGACCACCTCGTCGTCGGCGTCGCCCGCAACGCCGGCAAGGGCCCGCTCTTCTCGACGGACGAGCGGGTGGCAATGGTGCGCGAGGACGTGGACGCGCTGGAGAAGAACGGCTGCACCATCGAGGTGCAGCCCTTCGACAACCTGCTCATGCACTTCGCCATGGAGTGCAAGGCCGGCGTCATCATCCGCGGCCTGCGCGCCGTCTCGGACTTCGAATACGAATTCCAGATGGCCGGCATGAACGCGCGTCTCAATCCGAAGATCGAGACGATGTTCCTGATGGCGTCGGAGCGTCACCAGTTCATCTCCTCGCGCTTCGTGAAGGAGATCGGCCGCCTGGGCGGCGACATCACGCAATTCGTCTCCCCGCGCGTGGTGAAGCACCTGGGCGACCGCTTCGCGCTGGAGGCCGGCGCCGACGACGCCAAGAAGATGCAGACGCTGAAACAGTGACGGACGGTTGACCGGAAGGCCGGCACCCCCTATGGTGCCGCCCTCCCGACGTCCTTGGGAGCGCGTAGCTCAGTCGGTAGAGCAACTGACTTTTAATCAGTAGGTCCTGGGTTCGAATCCCAGCGCGCTCACCATCATCAGCAAAGGCCCCGCGCGTTCCGCCGGGGCCTTTGCTTTTGCGGCCCGACGTCGACCATGTTTCACAGCGGAACGCCCGGCCCCGCACGGGGACGCCGTTCCAGACGACGAGGACCATGATGGACAGCGACTTGAAGTGCCCCCAGTGCAATTCCGAACACGTCTACAACGACGGCAGCCTCTGGATCTGCCCGGAGTGCGCCCACGAATGGAACCCCGATGCCGCCGGCGCCGCCGGTGCCGAGGCGTCGCAGGATCCTGTCATCCGTGACGCCAACGGCAACGTGCTCGCCGACGGCGACTCCGTGACCGTGATCAAGGACCTGAAGGTCAAGGGCTCGTCGCTGGTGGTCAAGGGCGGCACCAAGGTGAAGAACATCCGTCTGGTCGACGGCGCCGACGGCCACGACATCGCTTGCAAGATCGACGGCATCGGCGCCATGAACCTGAAGTCGGAGTTCGTGAAGAAGGCGTAGGGCGCTCATTCACCGACAGACCGTCCCCTGCGCAGCGGGGGCGTGGAGCCGGCGCCGCAGGCAACGAGCGCCGAAGGCGATCGTAGGCGGAGCGCGGTCGCCCGACTTGCGGGCGACCGTGGTGGCCGAGCGTAAGCGAAGGCCGGGTGGGGGCAAGTGTCGGCAAGGATCAGCCGCCCTCCGTAGGTTGGGCTAAGCCGCAGGCGCAGCCCAACGGCAGACAGCTTCCAAAGCGAAACTCCAAAGCGAAACGCCATGTGCCTTTTCCTGGGAAGGCAGATGGCCTCATCGTTGACACGCACTGGCGATCAGCCCCAAGCTTCAAGCCCCTGGGCCTCACCTACCAGGAAGTAGGCGCGCTAGCCGACCGTAACGCCGCGCAAGCGGACACCCGGTCAGGTGGGGTGGCGGCGCGCTGAAAACTTTGGCAATGTATAAGAAGATAACTCCTTTTCAGTAGAGCTTTGTAGATGCGCGAAAGAGCTAAAGAATGCCTTAGCAGGGCACATGCTCTATTGAGTGCAGGGGATGAGGCAAGTATCCGTTATGCATGCCTTGAAATTTGCTTGGCCCTTGAACTGCTTTGTTATGAAAAACTAGAAGCATTTATCGTCGACCTCCCCATAGAAAAAGCGTCCTCATGGCGTCCAAAAGACGTAATGGCCGCTATTTTGGAGCTTGACCCTGACGCTGAGCAAGATATGAAGGTAACGTTTTGGAAGGATGACGAGGGTGGGTTGCCAGGTCCGGAAATCACTCTCGGCGAATATAAGACATTTGGTGGAAAATGGGCAAATAAGGCTCACAACACACTTAGCTCATTCCTTCACGCCCCTACTTTAGATGACAACCGAAACGGTCGCGCGCCCAATCCTATCGCAAAGAAGAGGTCGATTGAAGATATATACGAAAAGTTATTATGCATAGCGTCGTCTAACATTACTAGTGTGAGATACTCGCCATCTATAGTAAATTTTGAATGTTCTGAATGTCACGCGAAAATAAAAAGAAAAGATGCTGGGCTTATTCATCATAAAAGCGTAGAGTGCTTTAAATGCAAGGCCCTATACCTTGTGGAGCGCACCGGGGATGGCGTGTATTTTACGCTCAAGGAAGCGGGGTTTCGCTGCGTGTCCTGTGGCGGGCTCAATGTCGTTGGTCAGCATATGCTAAAGCATGGGAAAGAGATCTCCTGCAATAAATGTTCATTCAAGAATACGATTGTCCGGTCGTGGGCCGTATTGGCAAAGAGATGATTGAAAAATAACCCGTGCCCTTCTCTTGGTTTACGTTAACGGTACAAGATAACGTTTTTAGTATGAATATATGTCGATCTATTCATCGGGCCGATGAATTCGGATGCCGCCCTGCAAAAGAACATGCTAGCCGAGAAAGAGCCAGAAAAACCCAACACTCCCGCATTGCAAGCGCGTTGGGTTTCGCCTTCGGCTCAACCCAACCTACGCCTCCACCCCCATCACCGCCTCAAACCGCTCCGCATCCGCGACGATGCCGCGCATCAGATCCTCGTGCCAATGGCTTACGCCACCGTCCGTGTCGTCCCGCAGGCGGCGCAGCTTCAGCAGCAGGCCGCGAATCGTGCCGGCGGGGGTGCGGGCGTAGCGGGTGCCGGCGGCGCGCATCGCGTGCAGGGAGGCGGTGAAGGCCGGCTGGCTCCACGGGTCGAGCCCCGCCGCGTCCAGGCGGTCGTAGAGCGCTTCGTGCGACTCCAGCATCCTGTCCAAGGCCTCGGCGGCGGCGATCAGGTCGGCGTCGGAACCGGCGGCGAGGCCGGGCAGGGGGACGGCGCAGGCCGCCAGTGGGGCGCCGAGGACGTGGCGGCGCGTTAACGGGTACGAAGGCTGCTTGATCATGGTCGGGCTCACGGTTGACCGGCTTTCCACGGCCGGGGCCAGCGAGCGGCGCTGGCGCCGGGAGGGTGGAAACACGCCCGTGAGAACGTGCCCGCCGCCTTCCCCTCGCGGGTCTTGTATAGCGGACGGACTCCCGGCAAAGCGCTGCCGGTCGCACCCGCAAGATGCGGGCACGGTCATTCGGCGGACTCGGCCGGCAGCCGGGGTCCGCCTATCACGGGTGCAGCGCAAGCCCCCAAGGGGACCCGCTGCGGGAGTTTCCACGCTCCGCCGCGAAGTGTGCCCCGGCGGTTCGGGCGGGGTCAAACGGCGTAAAGTCTCGGCGCGTTGACAACATTCCTACGATCCGCGATGATGGATGCGATCATTGGCCGTACCGCACCCAGCGTCAGCCCGTGCAAATCCCTCTGCGTGAAAACGACGTCGGTGAACGGATGCAACACCGCGCCGATTCCGTTGCATGGTGTTGCATCCGGTTGCATTGGGGGAAAATGGAGGCGGTGGCTGGATGAAACACCCCATCGAAAAGCGTTTCATCCGGTTTCATCCGGTTACATTCGCCCGGCCCCGCCGGGCAGCGCATGCGGTGGGCGGATGTGACACCCGCCTCCAGGCGTATCGCGGCGTAACATCCGGTAACATTTCCCCGGCGGCCGGGCCGGAAAAGGTCACCGGTTAAGGCGCGCTTAATTATGGCTAACAAAAAGTAAACGTGATGTTATGGCGTCACCCCAGCGATGGAGAGAGCCATGGCCCAGATCCTGATGTTCCCGACCCCCGCCGCCGCCCCGCAGCACCACGTGGAACCGGACACGGCCGATATGGCTCCGGATCAGGCCGAGGCCCTGGCCGTGTTCGAGCGGCTGATGGCCTTCCACACCGAGACGCAGCGCCAGATGGCCGACATCATGACGGCGGGCGGGCAGGCGATGGCCGCGCAGCCGACGGCGGAGGTCGTCTACTACCCCATCCTGCGCGCCGCCCAGGCCTGACGCGCAGGATCGGCCGGCGGGTCCGGTGGATCAAGGGCCCGCGCCGCGTGTTGTCCCAGGGCAACCGCCGCGATCAGGGAGATCCGCCATGCACCGCCCGCTGGGCCACCTGCTGCCCGTCCTCGGCCTGCTGTCGCTCGCCGCCTGTGCCGGCGGACCGGAGGCGCAGAGCCTCGACGCCATCTCCCCGGCGGCCCTGCTGGGCCACGTCGTGCTCTCCGCCGACGGCACGCGGGAGCTGGGGGAGGTGGAGGACGTGGTGGTCGGGCCGGACGGGCGCACCGCGCAGGTGCGCGTCGTCTCCAGCACGCCGATGTACTATCCCATGGAGCGGCGGGCGGACATCGACGCCGGCCAGTTCCGCTTCTCCCGCCAGCGCAACGGCCTGCTGCTGACCGGCATGGGGCCGCAGCAGTTCGCCAGCCTGCCCAACGCCATCTTCTCCGAGGAGAACGTGCTGGCCCTCGGCCCCTCGGCGGTGCCCACGCTGGTGGCGCCGTCGGCCGGGCTGCCCGGCGCGCCCACCAACTGGTGGGGCGTCCACGCCCGGTGATCGGTGCCCGGTGATCGGCGCCCGACCTGTGACCGAAGCGCCCGGCTGACCGGCGCGGGTTGACCCCCGCGCGGCCGGTCGGCTATACCCGGATTGGCTAGAACTTTTGTTTGTGTTTTAGGCACCGGACGCGACAACTGCTCGCATTGGGTGCTACGATGCCAACCGGGGATGCCACGGGGGCGGCGCTGCGCCGCGCCCCGTCGTGTGGCGCTTGAGGAAGCAGGAAGGGCCTTGTCCAACCGCACCGCGACCGAAACCGAGCAACCGGAGGAGCTGCGCGTCCTGAGCTTCACGCGCGCCCCCGGTTTCATGGCTTCGCTCGCCGCGAGCTTTCTCGACCACGGCCACTTCGCCACCGTCTACATGGACGAGGCGCAGCGCTGCCGCCACGCCGACGCCCGCTTCGGCCAGCTGCTGGGGGCCGCGCCGGACTCGCTGGTCGGCCGCGTGCTGGCCGACGTCGACAGCCCCTGCGTGGCGCCCATCGCCGAGGCCTTCGCCAAGGTCGTGCAGACCGGCGCCACCGTGCCGGTGGACTGCGTGGTGCCGCGCCCCGGCGGCGGGCGGGTGCTGCTGACCGGCTGCGTCGTGCCGCACCGCATGGGCGCGCAGGACCCTGAAGGCTACCTCGGCGTCTTCCAGGACATCGCCGACGAGGAGCGCATCGCCGACTTCCTGATGCGCCGCGACCCGTTCGTCAGCACCCTGCTGGACGCCGCGGTGGACGGCATCGTCATCGCCGACCGGCGCGGCGTCATCCGCTCCATCAACAAGTCCTGCTGCGAGCAGTTCGGCTACGAGGAGCGGGAGCTGGTGGGCCGCAACCTCACCGTCCTGATGCCGCCGCCCTTCTCGCGCGACCACGACCGCTTCGTGAACACCTATCTGGCGACCGATCGCTCCAAGATCATCGGCATGGGGCGCGAGACGCTGGGCAAGCGCAAGGACGGCACCGTCTTCCCCGTGCACATCAGCGTCGGTCAGGCGCGGATGGGCGAGGAGACGGCCTTCGTCGGCATCATCCGCGACATCTCCGACCGGCTGGCGGCGGAGCAGCGCGCCTCCTATCTCGCCCGGCACGACCCGCTGACCGGCGTGCTGACCCGCACCGCCTTCCTGGAGGAGTGCGAGGCGGTGCTGGCCGACGCCCTGCGCGAAGGCGAGCCGCCGCCCTGCTTCGCGCTGTTCAGCCTGGACGTGGACCAGTTCAGTGACGTGAACGAGGCCTTCGGCTTCCACGTCGGCGACGCGGCGCTGAAGGCGCTGGTCTCCCGCGTGACCGAGGTGCTGCCCAAGGCGACCTACATCTGCCGCATCGCCGCCGACGAGTTCGCGGCGCTGTCGCGGGTGGACGATCTGGAGCACGCCCAGGCCCTGGCGGAGGTGCTGCACGACCGCGTCACCGCCTCCATCTACGCCGACCGCCACTGGGTGCGGCTGCGCGTCTCGGTGGGTGCCGCGCTGCTCGACAACACGGTCCAGCGGGTCGAGGAGCTGAATGCCAAGGCGAAGCTGGCGCTCCAGTCCGTGCAGCACAACGGCGGCAACGCCGTGTGCTTCTACACGCCGGAAATGGCCGCCGCGGCGACCCGGCGCATGCTGCTGACCATGCACCTCGCCCACGCCATCGAGCGGAACGAGCTGCACCTCGTCTACCAGCCCATCGTCGAGGCGCGCAGCGGCAAGGTGACCAGTGCCGAGGCGCTGCTGCGCTGGACCCACCACACGCTGGGCGCCATCTCGCCGGGCGAGTTCATCCCGGTCGCCGAGGAAAGCGGCTTGATCGTGCCGATCACCGACTGGGTGCTGACCTCGGTCGTGCGGCAGATGGTGGCGTGGGAGGCGCAGGGCGTGCTGCCCGGCCGCGTCTTCATCAACATCTCCGGCCAGCAGTTCCTGCGCGGCAACCTGACCCACCGCCTGGCCGAGCTGCTGGCCGAGCACCCCGGCCTGAACGAGCGCCTCGGCCTGGAGATCACCGAGCAGGCCGCCGTGCGCGACCTGAAGGCCGCCGTGCGGACGCTGACCGAGCTGATGGGCATCGGCGTCCAGGTCGCCATCGACGACTTCGGCTCCGGCTACTCCTCGCTCAGCTACGTGCAGCAGCTGCCGGTTGCGAAGCTGAAGATCGACCGCGCCTTCGTCATCGACGTGCCGGAGAACACCAAGAACGCCGCCCTGGTCCGCGCCGCCGTCGGCATGGCGCACGGCCTGGGCCTGATCACCGTGGCCGAGGGCGTGGAGACGGTGGAGCAGCGCGAGTTCCTGTGCTCCGTCGGCTGCCTGCAGCTCCAGGGCTACCTGTTCGGCCGCCCGATGACGCCCGAGGCGCTGTCCGACATGGTCCGCGGCCAGCAGCAGGAAGGGCTCTGAGCCCGACGTCAATCGTTAGTGACGATCTTGAGCGCGCGGAATGCGTGGCCGGCCGTCGTACTGTCGTCGAATGCGACGATGGACGGGTGTTGGTCGTGCTCCCAGCATCGCAAGGTTTCGCCGCGGTCGCTGCCGCCCGCTCGTGGAAGCACGACGTAGGAGGCTTTATCTTTCCAAATGAAGATAAAGCCCCAATGCCCGTCGCCACCGGCCCATGGCGACCGCCGGATCTCGACACCAGTCGCCTCTCGTATAGCCCGCCTATCGGTGTATGGCTGTACCACACACGCACGGGTCCAACCGGAAGGCCCGGCTTCGGTAAGCGATACGCGGCGGCCGTCCGGGCGCAGGTGTGCGATACGCTCTTGTAGCGTGCGCTCTATCACCTTGTCCCGCAAAGCAGGCTCCGGTCCGCCGCAGCCAGCACTCGTGAACACGATGAGCGTCAGAGCAAGGCCCGCCGTCGTAAGCCGTGGCATGTCAATCCCCCTGCGCGGCGTCCTGCGGACGGCGCTGGCGGCGCTGCCAGCGGCGGAAGGACTGGCGGCCCCACCAGTTGCCGATGGCCTTCGCCACCTGCCGGGGGCGCAGGAACAGCGCCACGCGCGGCTGCGACGCCTTGCCGGGCTCCAGGGCGAGGCCGACGGAGGCGATCTCGCCCTCCTCGTCCAGGTCGCGGACGATCAGCTCGACGCCGCCCATGCGCAGCCGGTCGCCCAGTTCGAAGCCGTTCGGGAACTCCAGGTGGAACTTCTCCCGCAACGTCCGGCTGGCGTTGGCGACGGCCATGGGCAGGCCGTACATCTCCGCCAGCTGCTCCACCGTGATGGTCGGGCTCAGCACGAGGTCGCCGTAGAATTCGCGGTCGGCGGGGTCCAGCGGGCGCACGCCGCCCATCAGCTTGTCCAGCAGCGGCAGGCGGTGCGGTGCGATGAACATGTAGACGTGGTCGTTGGCCTGGATCGGCCGCGCCTTGTGCAGCGGCACCACCAGACCGTCGCGGATGACCAGCGACGGCCGTGCCCAGCGCGGCAGGCTCTGGCCGCGCGCCACGGCGCTCTTGGGGTGGACGCGGTAGGCGACCAGCTCGTGCTCCACCTCGCCGGGCAGCTCCAATTCCACGCGGTCGACCGGCCCGGTGCGCGGCGGCACGATCAGGCCCAGCCAGCGCGCCATCGGCCGGATCGTCCAGCCCTGCACGATCAGCGAGACGATGACGACGATGAAGGCCGTGTTGAAGATGGTCTGCCCGTTCGGCAGGCCGCCCAGCGTCGGCACCAGCGCCAGCAGGATGGACACAGCACCCCGCAGGCCCACCCAGGCGACGAAGGTCGTCTCGTTGGCGGTGAAGCGGAACGGCAGCAGGCACAGCCACACCGCCAGCGGCCGCGCCACCAGGATCAGCAGGAACGCCAGGATGACCGCCGGGATCAGGATGTCCACGAACTCCCGCGGCGTGGCGAGCAGGCCGAGCATCACGAACATGACGATCTGCCCAAGCCACGTCAGCCCATTGTGGAAGCGCCGCAGGCCCTGGGCACCGCGCAGCTTGACGTTGCCGGCCACCAGACCCGCCACGTAGACGGCCAGGAAGCCGCTGCCGCCCAGCACGCTGGTTCCGCCGAAGACGAACAAGGCGAAGGCCAGCGACACCACCGGGTTGAGCCCCGGGTCGACGCGCATGCCGTTCAGCACCGCCACCAGCACGACACCGCCCAGCAGGCCGGCCAGGGCTCCGCCGCCCAGTTCCCACACGAACTCCAGCGCCACGTGCGCCGGGGTGAGGCCGCCGGTCGAGGTCGCCGCCTCCACCAGCAGGATGGTCAGCAGGATCGCCATCGGGTCGTTGCTGCCCGATTCGATCTCCAGCGTCGACCGCACCCGTTCGCGGATGGTGATGCCGCCGATGCGCAGCAGCAGGAACACGGCCGCCGCGTCGGTGGAACTGATGGCGGCACCCACCAGCATCGCCTCGATCCACGGCAGGTCCAGCAGGTAGTGCGCGGCGGCGCCGATGGTGCCGGTGCTGACACCGACGCCGATGGTGGCCAGCGACAGCGCCGGCCACGCAGCCGTGCGGTAGCTCTGCAGCCGCGTGTCGAAGCCGCTTTCGAACAGGATGACGGCGAGCGCCACGGAACCGATCAGGAAGGCCGTCGGGGCGTCGTCGAAGGGGATGCCGCCGATCCCGTCCTCGCCGGCCAGCAGCCCGATCGCCAGGAAGATGAGCAGCAGCGGCGTGCCGAAGCGGATCGCCACATAGCTGGTCATGATGCTGGCGAGCAGCAGCACCGAGCCGATGAGGATGATGGTACTCGCTGCCTCCATGGCCGTCGCGCCGCGCCTTTCCGGGAATCCACAACCCGTTGATGGTGCCCCTTTTGTGCGGTGCACGCAACGTGGACGGACGGATAAGGCGCGGACGCGGCCGTCAGCTGACCAAAGCCCAGCTTCCGTCGGGCTGCCGGCAGGCGGTCCCGCGCGCCGATTCCGCCTGACCCTGCACGTAGATCGTGTGGGTGTAGTCGCGGCAGGTCTGGCCGGCGTTGTTCTGGTAGGTGCGCTGCGGCTGGACCGATCCGCGGGCGCCGGTCTCCGGGTTGCTCCAGTCGATGGGGCCGCCCTGCGACACCGCCTGCCGCTCGGCCGCGGCGGCGCGCTCGGTGTCGTTGCCCTTCAGGTAGCGGGCGATCTCGCGGCCGGCCAGGGCGCCCAGCACCGTGCCGATGCCCACCGTCGCCACCTTGCCGGCCCCGCCGCCGAAGCGCGAGCCGAGCAGGCCGCCGGCCACGGCACCGCCCAGCGTGCCGACGGTCTCGCCGGTGCTCATGCTCTCGAAGCCGCCGCCGCCCTGGCAGGCGCCGAGGCCGAGGGCCAGCGCCGCCGCCAGCGCCGTGGTGCGGAGAGTCGTCTTGCGCAGGATCATGTCCGTCCTCCCCAACCGGGATGCCGAAAATCTCTCGGATTCACCGGGCAAACCCCGCCGGGGCGGCAAGGTTCCCGGCACCCGGGGAACGGGAACGCGGCGGTTTCTTCATCGGGACGGGAAGCTTTCTGCCGTTTCGTGTGTTTAAGGGGGGAAGAGCCACGAAACGGAGGGTATTTTCATGTCTCGTCTGCGCCTGATCGGGGCTGCCATCGCGCTGTTGACGCTGGCTGCCTGCAACACCGGCACGATGCTGGGCGGTGCGGCCGGTGCGGCCGGCGGCTATGCGCTCGACGGCAAGCGCGGCGCGGTGATCGGCGGCCTGGGTGGCGCGGCGGTCGGAACCGCGCTCGACAACTAGGCGTCCCCTTCGCCATGGCGGGCGGCGCGGGGCCGGCAGGCTCCGCGCCGCTTGCCGTTTGCGCCCCGGGTCGGCTATGGCTTCGCGCTTGGTGAACGACTGGGGTGGCCTGCGGTGAGCGGCAAGAAGGAGGCGTTGCGCCTCGACGCGGCGACGGAAAAGCTGATGCTCCGGGTGTGGCGGGAATGGATCCGGCCGTACCGGGGCAAGCTGCTGATCGCCTTCGCGCTGATGGGCGTGCTGGCGGCGGCCACCGGCGCCTACCCCCTGCTGATCGACAAGTCCTACAGCATGTTCGAGACGCAGGACCGCACCATGATGGTGCTGATCCCGCTTGCCATCGTCGCGGTGACGCTGATCAAGGCGCTGACCGCCTATGCCCAGACGGTGGTGACCGCCGACATCGTGCAGCGCGTGCTGACCGACGTGCGCATGCGCATGTTCGACCACCTGCTGGTCAGCGACCTCGCGGCCTTGCACGCCGCCCCCACGGGCACGCTGGCGTCGCGCTTCATCAACGACGTGGACGTGGTGCGCAACGCGCTGTCGCGCACGGTGACCGGGCTGGTGCGCGACGTCCTGACGGTGATCGCCCTGGTCGGCGCCATGTTCTACCTGGACTGGGTGCTGTCGCTGATCACCTTCCTGGTCTATCCGCTGGCGGCCCTGCCCATCGTGAACATCGGCAAACGGCTGCGCCGCGTCTCGCGCGACACCCAGGCGCAGATGGGCGACATGACGGCGCTGCTGACCGAAAGCCTCGCCGGGGCGCGCATGGTCAAGACCTTCAGCCTGGAGGATTACGAGCGCAAGCGCGCCGGCGCGGCGTTCGAGGAGAACTATCGCCTGTCCATGAAGGCGACGCGCCAGCGCTCCGCCGTCGACCCGATGCTGGAGGCGCTGGGCGGGCTGGCGGTGGCCGGCGTCATCGCGTTTGCCGGCTGGCGCATCGCCACGGGCGCGGGGACGGTGGGCGAGTTCACCGGCTTCATCGGCGCGCTTCTGATCGCCGCCCAACCCGTGCGCGCCATCGGCACGCTGAACGCCGCGCTGCAGGAGGGTCTCGCCGCCGCCCAGCGCATCTTCGAGCTGACCGACCGGAAGCCCGCCATCACCGACCGGCCGGACGCCAAGCCGCTGGCGGTCGCCAAGGGTGGCGTGCGGCTGGACGGCGTGCGTTTCGCCTACGACACGGGAGCTGAGACGCTGAGGGACGTGACGCTGGACGTGGCGCCCGGCAGCACGGTGGCGCTGGTCGGGCGCAGCGGGGCCGGCAAGTCGACCGTCTTCAACCTGATCCCGCGCCTCTACGACGTGACCGGTGGTGCCGTGCTGATCGACGGGCAGGACGTGCGCGCGGTGACGCTTGCCAGCCTGCGCCGTGCCGTGGCCGTGGTCAGCCAGGATACGGTGCTGTTCAACGACACGGTGCGCGCCAACATCGCCTTCGGCCGCCCGGACGCCACCTTCGACGACATCGTCGCCGCCGCCAAGGCGGCCGCCGCGCATGGGTTCATCGAAAAGCTGCCGGACGGCTACGACACCGTACTGGGCGACCGCGGCACCAAGCTTTCGGGCGGCGAGCGCCAACGCGTGGCGCTGGCCCGCGCCTTTCTGAAGGACGCGCCGATTCTGCTGCTGGACGAGGCCACGAGTGCGCTCGATTCCGAATCCGAACGTCTGGTGCAGGAGGCGCTGGAGCGCCTGACCAAGGGGCGCTCGACTCTGGTCATCGCCCATCGCCTCGCCACCGTGCGCAGCGCCGACCGCATCGTCGTCATGGAGCAGGGCCGCATCGTCGAGCAGGGCACCCACGACGAGCTGCTGGCCGCCGAGGGGATGTACGCCCGCCTGTGCAAGCTGCAGTTCGGCGAGGACGGCGAGGCGGTGACGGCCTGAGGGCGTGACGTTGGGTTTGCGGCTCGCGCCTTAACCCAACCTACGACGCGCCCGTAGGTTGGGTTGAGCGCAGCGAAAACCCAACGTCAGAAACGCATCACTCCCGCGCCAGCAAACGATCCACCACCGTGTTGGCCCATTCGCGGGAGCGGAAGCTCGCCTTCGCCTCCGCCGGGTCGTAGACGGTGTCCACCCACCGCCAGAAGTCGATGGGGTGGCGCTCGTTGTAGGCGCGGTAGAGGTCGAAGAAATAATCCAGGATGCCGGTCTTGGCCTGTTTGAAGTGGCCGTACTTCCAGTGCAGCTGCTTCACCGCCTCGTCCAGCGGCACCTTCTCGTGCACGAACATGTACAGCGCGGCCATGAAGCCGGCGCGGTCGGCGCCGGACTTGCAGTGCATCAGCGCCGGGTACTCGATCGTCTCGAACATCCGCTTGGCGGCGTGCAGCGTCTCGCGCTTCGGCGTGTCGCGGGAGTTGACCGGGAAGTCGACCAGCGTGACGCCGTACCGCCGGCAAGCCTCGTCCTCCAGGATGTAGGAGGCGCAGTCGCGCTGGCCGCGCAGGTTGATGATGGTCTTCACGCCCAACTCGGCCGCCTTGCGCACGTGCGACGGCGACACCTGACTCGCCCGGAACATGCGCGGCGAGATGCGGTAGCGGTTGTCGTAGATCAGCCGGAAGCAGGCGTGGTCGATGAATACCGCCTCGAAATGGCCGAGCGCACGCTCCCACGTGGTGCCCATGCGGGCGCGGCGCCGTTTGATCAGATCGGCCAGATCACTGAAATACTGGCGCAGGAACCACTTCTTCGCCAAGACACTCTCGCTTCGCGTCGGCAACATGGTCGTTGCAACAAGGCCGCCAACATAGGTGCCGGGCGGCGCGCGTCAAGCCCGCTCAGGCGGGCGTGCGCTCCTGAAGGCGGTCGAAGACGCGGTATTCGGCGGCGATGCCCAGCACGATCTCCATATAGGCGTTGATCATGCCGACCACATAGAAGGCCGGGCAGCCGGTGAAGTGGCGCTCGCCCTCCTGGGCGATCGGCTTGATCACCTCGGTGTTCAGACGGATGAACGGCTCGCCGTCCTGCTCGGCCAGCTGGAAGGCGGTCTGGTGCAGCGGCAGCACGTGGGTGGCCTGGTGGTGGTCGGCCTCCATGTGGCTCGCCTCGATGTAGTAGGACAGCATGCCGAGGCTGCCCATGGCGAGCGGCAGGATCTGCTTCAGGCTGCGCCGCACCAGCGCGTCGTAGAACGCGCCGTCGCGGCCTGGGGCCAGCATGGGCGCGGCCTCCACAAGGCTCCAGCACACGTGCAGGGCGGTGTGGCTGCCGGTCTTGGTGATCGACAGCACGTCGTAGCCGTTGACGTTGTACGCGGGCGAGTCGTCCAGCAGCTGCGCCAGCACGAAGTTGGCGGCGGCGCGCGCCGAGATCTCGCCGGTGCCGAGGTTGCGGTAATGCTCCTCCTCGCTCAGCAGCTCGATCGCCCACTTCTTCACCAGCGCGTCGAGCAGGTGGCAGGCGGTGTCGCGCAGATAGGCGCAATAGTCCTCCGGCGACAGCTTCGCCAGCCCCTCGTGGTCTTCCGGGTCGAGGCCGAACAGGGGATCGGGTGCGCGCAGCAGGACGATGCGCCCGTCCTCGGTCGTCGGCAGGCCGTTGATGATGTGGCGCAGCAGCGAGTCGTACAGCGTCGCCAGCAGCGTGTTGATGGCGATCTTGTCGTAATCGGTCTGCCGCGTGTCGGCGTGCGCCGGACAGTGGCCGGCCAGCTTCTTCAACTCTTCGTCGAAGATGTAGCCGGGGTTCTCGGCGATGCGGTGCAGGACGGGCGACAGCAGGATGCGGTCCATCCCGGCCTCCGTATGCGCGGCGAGATAGGCCTGGGCGAAATCGTTCGGGCGGGAGGTCGGGGCGGACATGGGCATGCAACTCGGGCAGAAATCGACGCGAATACCCTAGGCAGCCCCATGCCGCGGCGCAATGGAGACGTTTTGTGACAAGCCGGCCCTACCGCTGCAAAAGCCGGTCGTAGACGGCGTATTCGCGGGCGATCGTGGCGACGATGTCCAGGTACAGGTTGATCAGCCCCGGCGCGTAGAAGGCCGGGCAGCCGGTGTAGTACTGCTCGCCCTCCTTCCGGAACGGGGTGATCGGCTCCGGCGACAGGCAGATCAGGCCCGACTCGTTCAGCGTGAAGGCCGTCTGCTCCTTGGGCAGCAGGTGGATGGCAAGGCCGTCGTGCGGCTCGATCCCGCCGGCTTCCATGTAGTGCACCAGCATGCCCAGGCTGACCATGGCCAGCGGGATCACCTGCTTGGCGCTGCGCCGGACGAGGTCGTCGTAGAACGCGGCGTCGCGGCCGGGCACCAGCAGCGGTGCCGCCTCCACCAGCGCCCAGCCGATGTGGATGGCGGTGTGGCTGCCGGTCTTGGTGATCGACAGCGCGTCGTAGCCGGCGCGCTGGTAGAGGGCCGAGTCCTCCATGTGCGTGTGCAGCAGGAAGCTGGCCGCTGCAACGGCGGAGATCTCGCCGCTGCCCAGGGTGCGGTAATGCTCCTCCTCCACCAGGACGTCGGCCATCCAGCGGGTGATGATCTCGTCCAACAGGTGGCAGGTGCAGTCGCGCAGGAAGCTGCACATCACCTCCACCGGCACGCCGCCCAGCGACGCGCGGTCGGTCGGATCGAGCGCGTAGGCCGAGCGCGGCGGCGGCACCAGCCGGATCCGCCCCTCGTCGTCCACCGGCAGGCCGGCCTCCACGTACGCCTTCAGCCCGTGAAAGAGGAAGGCCAGCAGCGTGTTGACCGTCACCTTGTCCATATCGTCCTGGCTGGTGTCGGCGTGCACCGGGCACCGGCCGCCCAGCTGCTTCAGCTCTTTCGAGAACAGGAAGGCCGGGTTCTCCGAGATCGTCTGCAGGATCTGGTTGATCGGGACGCGCGTCAGCCCCGCCCCGGCATGCGCGGCGGCGAAGGCCAGGGCGAAGTCGTTGGAGCGGGAGGCGGGACGGGACATGCGGCGGGAACCCGGTGAGTGGCGCTGAACGAGGGTAGGCGAGCGGTTCGCCCACCGCAACCTTGCATCGGCGAACGGCTACGGTTTCGCCACCGTCCGCCCTTCCACCTTCGGCGACACGGTGCCGCGGGCCTGGACGTGGTCCATGACGATGGTGGCGAACAGCATGGCACCCGACGGGTCGACCAGCACCCGGCCGCGCGTCAGCGCCGCGTACCCGTCGCCGCCCTTCAGCATGTAGTCGTTGGTCGCCACGCGGTAGGTGGCCGCCGGGTCCAGCGGCTTGCCGCCCACCGTCACCTCCACCACCCGGGCGCCCGGCGGCGCCTTGGGGTCGTAGACGGCGCTCAGGCCGGACACCTGCGGGTAGCGGCCGGCGCGCTCCTCCACCTTGGAGAAGCCGTTCTCCAGCGCGGCCAGCAGATCGGCGCCCTTCAACTCGGTCAGCACGCCGACGTTGCCGAACGGCATCTCGGCGAAGATGTCGCGACGGCGGATCGGTGCGCCAGCGGGGTGCAGTGCGTCGGCACGCAGGCCGCCACCGTTGGTGATGGCGACGTCGGCCTTCAGCGCCTCGCGCAACGCGTCGGCGACGAGGTTGCCCATGGTCGCCTCACGCGCGCGGACGGTGCCGCGACGGCTGTCCAGCTCCGTTTCCGTGCGGCCGATGACGGCGTCCATGTCGGCGGCCAGCGCGTCGGTGTGGATCTTGACCAGCGCGGCGAGTTCCGGATCGGGTGTCGCTCCGGCGGTGGCGGCGAAGCGCCATTGCGCCGGCTCGACACGGGTGACCGGCCCCTTGTCGCCGGTGGTGGTGCGCACCGTCAGGTCGACCACGCCCAGGTAATGGGCATCGTAGCCGGCCTTGAGGATCAGCGTGCCGCCGTCGTGGAAGCTGATGGGGTCGTGGTCGTGGCCGCCCAGGATCAGGTCGATGCCCTTCACGGCACGCGCCAATTCGCGGTCCTCGTCCATCGACAGGTGGGTGAGGGCGACGACGACGTGCGCGCCGTCGGCCCGCAGGCGCTTCACCGCCTCCGCCGCGGCGGGCAGGACGGGCGTGAACTGGACGACTCCGGGATGGGAGAGCGTGCCGGTCTCCGGCGTCAGCACGCCGAAGAATCCCACCTTCACGTCGCCCACGGTCTTTGTCCAGGTCGCAACCGCACCACCGAAGGGCTGGCCGTCCGGCCCCAGCACGTTGGTGCCCAGCCACAGGAAGCGCGATTCGGACAGGCGCTGCCTGGCCACCTCGGGTCCGAAGTCGAACTCGTGGTTGCCGAAGGCGGTGGCCTCGATGCCCAGCGCGTTGAACAGCGCCACCATGTGGGCGCCCTTGGTGAGGCCCGACAGCAGCGACGGCGACAGGAAGTCGCCGCCCAGCGTGGTGACGGCCGCCGGGTTGCGCGCCCGCTCCTGGCGCAGCAGCGTCATCAGCTCGGCAAAGCCGCCGCGGCCCTGCACCGGGGTGATCTCGTACACGTCGTTGACGTGCAGGAAGGTCAGCGTGCCGTTCTGCGCCCGTGCCGCCAGCGGCAGGAGCAGGACGGCGAACAGGGCGCAGGCGAGAGTGCGGAGCGTGTGCGGCATGCGGCGGGACCCGTGGCGGTTAAGTCCGGTGCAGCGTAGCGCAGTCCGCCTGGGCGGTGGGAGTATACCGTTTGCGCCGTGCTGCGCGGAAATGTTTGCTTAACGAACTGATGTAAATCAACCCGGCCCCGCGCCGTTCCGTCCTAGGCTTGCCGCTCTGGTCCTTGCGGCGGAAAGGAGGCGTCATGTCCCCGAGGCTGATCGACGCGGCGATCCAGACCATCCTTGCGTCCAACTCGCTGAGCGAGGCTGAACGCCGGCTCCTGGAACGGCTGCGTGCGGTGCGCGATGCGCTGTGCGCCCGGCCGGACTGCACGGTGCTCTGCGCCGCCGACTGCCGCCGGACCCGCCGGCCGCATTAGGGCTGCCGCTCCTTCAGCGCGGCGATGGCGTCGGGCGTGTCGACGTCGCGCAGAACGGCCTCGTCGTCGACCGGCACTTCGGCGACCTGATCGGGGTTGGCGCCGATCAGGTGCTTGGCGCCGGTGTCGCCGGCCACCGCGGCCATGTCGGCGAAAAAGCCGCGGTCCCACAGCACCGGGTTGCCGCGCTTGCCCCCGGCCACCGGAACGCAGATGGCGCGTCCCTCGACGGGATTGTACGCGGCGATGAGCCGATCGATCACGGCACCGCTCACCTCCGGCATGTCGCCCAGGCACACCAGCGCGCCGTCGGCGTCGGCCGGCACGGCGGCGAGGCCGGCGCGCAGGGAGGTGCTGAGTCCTTCGGCGAAGTCGGGGTTGTGGACGAACTGTACCGGCCGTCCGGCCAGCGCGGCGGCGACCTCGTCCCGCTGGTGGCCGGTGACGACGATGACGGGCCGGGCGCGCGATGCCAGCGCGGCGTCCACCGTGCGGGCCACCAGCGCGCGTCCGTCCAGGTCGGCCAGCAGCTTGTTGGGGCCGCCCATGCGCGTGGAGCGGCCGGCGGCCAGCACCAACGCTGCGATGCGCGGCGCGCGGGGCGCCGTGGCCGGCGGCTCGCCGACGCTGGCGCGGGGCAGGGGGCGGCTGGGAATCTCGGCCAGCAGGCCGCCCACACCCATGCGCATGATGTCCGTACGATCGACCGGCACGCGCGCGGCGACGCGCTGCAGCACCCAGTCGAAGCCGTTGAGCTTGGGCGAGCGCGCGCAGCCCGGCAGCCCCAGCACCGGCGTGTCGCCGAGATGGGCCAGCAGCAACAGGTTGCCGGGGTCGACCGGCATGCCGAAGTGCTCCACCGCCCCGCCCGCGCGCTCGATCGCCGCCGGCAGCACGTCGCGCCGGTCGGTGATGGCCGACGCGCCGGCGATCAGCAGCAGGTCCAGGCCGTGCGGGCGCAACGCCAAGATGGTGTCGGCCAGTTCCCCCTCGTCGTGGGCGCAGCGCAGTTCGGCTTCCAGGGTACCGCCCAGCGCCGCGAGGCGGTCGCGCGTCACCCCCACCGTCTTGTCCAGCATGGCCTCCTTCACGCCCCAGAAGCGCGTCTGGATCAGGCCGGCGCGCAACGGGCGGTAGGCGGACACGGCGAGCGCCGGGCCGCCGTCGGACAGCAGGCGCTCGACTTGCCCGACCACGGCGCGAGGTGCTGCAAAGGGGATGATCTTGACGGTCGCCACCATCTGCCCCGGCGCCACGGGCGCGAAGGCGGGCAGGGTGGCGATGGTGACGGATTCGTCCAGCAGGTTGACGCGGTCGATGCGCTCCGCGTCCAGCGTCAGCACGCCGGCCGCCTCGGCGAACAGGTTGACGCGCCCGGTGAAGGCGGCTGCCGCGGATACGCCGCTGCCCTGCACGGCCGCCGCGATGCGCGTCGCCGCCTCATCCTCGCTCACGTCCTCGAGCCCGAGCCGAGCGACCACCACGGTGGTGAAGTCGGAGGCCTTGAGGGCGGCCACGTCCTCGGCGCTCAGCACCCGGCCCTTCTTGAAGATCAGGCCGCTCTTGCGGACGGAGTGGGCGAGGATGGCGCCCTCCGCCTCCTCCACCGGGATCGGGCCGAAGTGCATGGCGGCCTCCTATTCCTTGCGGCGGCGGGCCGCGATGATCTGCGCCATGACCGACACGGCGATTTCCGCCTGCGTCACGGCGCCGATGTCCATCCCGACGGGCGCGTGGATGCGCGCCAGCTCGTCGTCATTCAGGCCCGCGGCGCGCAGCCGGTCCAGTCGCTTGGCGTGCGTGCGCCTGCTGCCCAGCGAACCGACGTAGAAGGCGGGGGAGCGCAGCGCCACCGTCAGCGCCGGGTCGTCCAGCTTGGGGTCGTGCGTCAGCGTCACCACGGCCGTGCGCGCGTCGATGGCCAAGCCGTTCAGCGCGTCGTCCGGCCATTCGGTGACCAGCGCCACGTCGGGGAAGCGGCTTTCCGTGGCGAAGGCGCCGCGCGGATCGACCACCGTGACGGCGTAGCCGGTCAGCCGCGCCACCGGCACCAGCGCCTGGGCGATGTGCACGGCCCCCACCACGATCAGGCGCAGCGGCGGGGCGAAGGCGTTGACGAACAGGCGCACCTCGCCGTCGTACGCCTCGATCATGCCGCTGCGGTCCTGCGCCAGACGCTCGCGCACCATGGGCAGGAACTCCTCGTCCAGGCCGAAGGCGCCGTGCACGGCGTCCTCGAAGACGAGGGTCTGCATGCCGGTCGTCATGTCGGTGACCAGCGCCACCGGGCGCTTCTCGGCACGGGCCTGAAGCAGGCGTGTGAGCAGGTCGGCCTTCATTCCACCGGCTCCACATAGACCTGCACGGTGCCGCCGCAGGCCAGCCCGACCTCCCACGCCATCTCGTCGCTGACGCCGAAGGTCAGCAGGCGCGGCTCGCCGTCCTGCATGCTCTTCAGCGCCTCGTCCACCACGGCGCCCTCGATGCAGCCGCCGGAGACGGAACCGGCCATGGCACCGCCCTCGTCCACTGCCAGTTGGCTGCCGACCGGCCGGGGCGAGGAGCCCCAGGTGCTCACCACCGTCGCCAGCGCCACCTTGCGTCCGGCCGCGTGCCACGCCGCCGCCTGTTCCAGCACGTCGTCCGTGATCATCCCTGTCCCTCCCGCAGCCATTGCCGCGACGCTTCCCGCCGGATGCCGTGCTGCTGCAGAGCGCCGGCCAGCGCCGCGAGGCTGTCCAGATTGTGCGCCGGGCGGAAGTCGTCGACGTGCGGCAACAGCGCCCGGATACCGGAGGATTTTGGTGCGAATCCCTCCCAGCGCAACAGCGGATTGAGCCAGACGAGGCGGCGGCAGCTCTTGTGCAGCCGTTCCGCCTCGCGCCCCAGCCCTTCGCCCGCGTCGCGGTCCAGCCCGTCGGTGATCAGCAGCACCACCGCTCCCTGGCCCAGCACGCGGCGCGCCCACACCCGGTTGAACTCCTTCAGCGCCACGCCGATACGCGTGCCGCCCGACCAGTCCTCCACAGCGCCCGACACCGCCTCCAGCGCCACGTCCACGTCCTTGTGGCGCAGGTGGCGGGTGATGTTGGTCAGCCGCGTGCCAAAGGTGAAGCTGGACACCCGGTCGCGGTCGTTGGTCACCGCGTGCATGAAGTGCAGCAGCATGCGCGAATAGCGGCTCATGGAGCCGGAGATATCGCACAGCACCACCAGCGGCGGCGGGCGCGTGCGGCGGCTGCGCCGCGCCAGATCCACCACGTCGCCGCCGGATTGGAGCATGCGCCGCAGCGTGGCGCGCGGGTCGACGCGGGGGCCGCGCGGGTCGGGCCGCCAGCGCCGCGTGGACGCCTGCGCCACCGGCAGCGCCATGCGGGCGAGAAGCTGCTTGGCCTGCGCCAGCTCCTCGCCCGACATCTTCTCGAAGTCCTTGGCCTGCAACAGCTCCTGGTCGGAGACGGTGAGGGCGGCGTCGACCTCGATCTCCGTCTTCTCCGGCCCTTCCTCGGCCGGGCCGGTGCCGGGCGGGCGCAGCGCCTCGGCGATGCGGCGGGACATTTCCTTGTCGTCCGGCGACGGCGGCGTGCGCATGCCGGGCAGCAGCAGGCCCATCATGCGCTTCAGGATGTCCGGGTTGCGCCAGAAGACGTGGAACGCCTGGTCGAACAACTCGCGCTGGTCGCGGCGGTTCACGAAAACGGCGTGCAGCGTCCAGTAGAAGTCGCGCCGGTCGGTGATGCCCACCGCCCGCACGGCCTCCACCGCCTGCAGCACCTTGCCGGGGCCGACCGGCAGCCCCGCCGCCCGCAGGGCACGGGCGAAGTGCATGAGGTTCGCGGTCAGGCGGTCGTCCATATTAGCGGACCTGCGCGGCCAGCTCCGTCTTCACCTGGGCGAGCAGGCGGGCGGCCTCGCTGCCCTGGATGCGGGCGATGTCGTCCTGGTATTTCAGCAGCGTGCCCAGCGTGTCGTTGATGACGCTCGGGCTCAGCTCCAGCTGGTTGAGTTCCACCAGCGCCTGTGCCCAGTCCAGCGTCTCCGCCACGCCCGGCGCCTTGTACAGGTCCATGCCGCGCAGGTGCTGCACGAAGGCGACGACCTGGGCGGCGAGGTCGGCATCCGCCCCCGGCGCCTTGACGCGCAGGATCTCCCGCTCCCGCTCGGCCGAGGGGTAGTCGACCCAGTGGTAGAAGCAGCGCCGCTTCAGCGCGTCGTGGATCTCGCGCGTGCGGTTGGAGGTGAGGATGACGATGGGCGGCTCCGGCGCCTTGATGGTGCCGTACTCCGGGATGGAGACCTGGAAGTCGGACAGAATCTCCAGCAGGTACGCCTCGAACGGCTCGTCGGTGCGGTCCAGCTCGTCGATCAGCAGCACCGGTGCGCCGGCGAGGTCCGGCTCCAGCGCCTGGAGCAGCGGGCGCTTGATGAGGAACTTCTCGGAGAAGAGATCGCCCGCCAGCGCGTCCCGGTCGCGGTCGCCCGTGGCTTCGGCAAGCCGGATCTCCATCATCTGGCGCGCGTAGTTCCACTCGTACACGGCGGCCGCCGCGTCCAGCCCCTCGTAGCACTGCAGCCGCAGCAGCCGGCGGCCCAGCGTGCGGGACAGCACCTTGGCGATCTCGGTCTTGCCCACGCCGGCCTCGCCCTCCAGGAACAGCGGGCGGCGGAGCTTGAGCGCCAGATGGAGCGCCGTGGCGAGCGCCCGGTCGGGCACATAGTCGCCGCCGCGGAGCAGATCGGCCGTCGCGTCGACGGAGGAGGGGAGGGGTGTGGGCATGTCCGTTAAGGTATGGCGAGACCGCGAAGCGGCAATCAGGCGGCGGCCGAGCGTTGTTCGCGGGCGCGCTGCCAGAGGCGGTCGGCGGGGTAGCCGACCTCCGGTTCTTCCTCGTCGCCCCACCCGATGGCCCATCCCCAGGCAACGACCTTCACCGTGGCGAAGGCCTGGGGATCGCGGATCGGACGGAAAGCGCGGAACTTGGCGATCGGCTCAGCGAGGTCCACGACGTCCTGCGTGCCGTCGATCCAGGTGATGCGAACCGACTGCGTTCCGGGGAGTGCCTCGACGGCAGCGATGCGCGGCTGGTCCATGGCCTCACTCCTCTCCGTTGATCTCGATCCACGTCAACGCCAGGAGCGCCCGGTTGGCGTCCGCCCATTCGAGCACCTTGCGCATCGTGTCCGGCGGCGCGGCGCCGGCCATGACCTTCAGGTCGCTGATGCGCACCAGCGCCTTGAAATCCGGCCCGACAACGTGGAAATGCGGCGGGTTGTGGTCGTCCGCGTAGATGTAAACCCGTGCATTTCCAATGCGGACGACGATCGGCATAGGCCAAGCCTAAGGCCGATCGCCGTCCGTTGTCAAACCGGCCTCATCCGCAGCTTTCCACCGCCCGCTTCGCCATCACGGTGACGAGATGCGCGCGGTATTCGGCGCTGCCGTGCATGTCGCTGTTCAGGCCGTCGGCCGGCACGGCGATGCCGGCCACCGCGTCCGGGCGGAAGTCCTTGGCAAGCGCCGCCTCCATCTCCGGCACGCGGAACACGGACCCGCCGGCGCCGGTCACGGCGACGCGCACCCCATCGCCGAATTTCGCCACGCACACGCCGACCATGGCGTAGCGGCTGGCCGGGTTGCGGAACTTGGCGTAGCCGGCCTTCTCCGGCCGGGCGAAGCGCACGCCGACGATCAGCTCGCCCGGCTCCAGCGCCGTTTCGAACAGGCCGGTGAAGAAGTCATCGCACGCGATCTCGCGCCGGTCGGTCTTCACCACCGCCTTCAGCCCGACCACGGCCGCCGGGTAGTCGGCCGCCGGATCCGCGTTGGCGATGGAGCCGCCGAGCGTGCCGAGGTTGCGCACCTGCCGGTCGCCGATCTCGCCGGCCAGGGCGGCCAGCGCCGGGATGCGCTGCTTCACCAGATCGCCGTGCGCCACCTCCGCGTGGCGGGTGTAGGCGCCGATGAAGAGGCCGTCGCCGTCCTCCCGGATGCCCTTCAGCTCAGGCAAACGGCTGAGGTCGATGAGTTCGGTCGGCTGGGCGAGGCGCTGCTTCAGCGTGGGCAGCAGCGTCTGGCCGCCGGCCAGGATCTTGCCCTCCTCCGACTGGCCGAGGATCGACACGGCCTCGGCCAGCGAGGTGGGGCGGCGGTATTCGAACGCGTACATGGTTGGTCCTCCCTCACTCCGCCGCCATGGCGGGCCGGTTGCTGCGGATGGCGCGCCAGACGCGCTCCGGCGTGGCCGGCATGTCGAGATGGGTGATGCCGTGTTCCGACAGGGCGTCGACGACGGCGTTCATCACGGCGGCCGCGGCGCCGATGGTGCCGGCCTCGCCGCAGCCCTTCACGCCCAGCGGGTTGTGCGTGCACGGCTGGTCCTCGTGCCAGCTCACCTGGAACGACGGCACGTCGTCGGCGCGCGGCATGCAGTAGTCCATGTAGGAGCCGGTGAGCAGCTGGCCCGAGTCCTCGTCGTAGACGCAGTGCTCGAACAGAGCCTGCCCGATGCCCTGGACAAGGCCGCCGTGCACCTGCCCCTCGACGATCAGCGGGTTGATGACCCGGCCGAAGTCGTCCACCGCCAGGAAGCGGTCGACCTTGACCACGCCGGTGTCGGGATCGACCTCCACCTCGCAGACGTGGCAGCCGTTGGGGTAGGTGAAGTTCTTGGGATCGTAGAACGCCTGCTCGTCCAGACCCGGCTCCAGCTCATCGAGCGGGAAGTTGTGCGGCACGTAGGCGGACAGCGCGATGTCGCCGATGCCCACGCTCTTGTCGGTGCCGGCCACGGTAAAGCGGCCGTCCTTCACCTCGATGTCGGTCTCGGCGGCCTCCATCAGGTGGGCGGCGATCTTCCTGGCCTTGCGCTCCACCTTGTCCATGGCCTTGACGATGGCCGAACCGCCGACCGCCAGCGAGCGCGAACCGTAGGTGCCCATGCCGAACGGCACCTTGGCGGTGTCGCCGTGCACGATCTCCACGTTCTCGATGGGGATGCCGAAGCGCTCCGCCACGATCTGGGCGAAGGTCGTCTCGTGCCCCTGGCCGTGGCTGTGCGAGCCCGTGAAGACGGTCACCGATCCGGTCGGGTGGAAGCGCACCTCGGCCGACTCGTACAGGCCCGCGCGCGCACCCAGGGCGCCGGCCACGTTGGAGGGTGCTATGCCGCACGCCTCGATGTAGTTGGCGAAGCCGATGCCGCGCAGCTTGCCGCGCTTGGCCGAGTCCGCCTTGCGGGCGGCGAAGCCGTCGTAGTCCGCGGCGGGCAGCGCCAGTTCCAGGTTCTTGGCGAAGTCGCCGGTGTCGTACTGGAGCGCCACCGGCGTCTGGTAGGGCATCGCGTCCGCCGGGATGAAGTTGCGGCGGCGGATCTCCGTCTTGTCGATGCCCAGCTCGGCCGCCGCCTTCTCGACCAGCCGTTCAATGAGATAACAGGCCTCCGGCCGGCCGGCGCCGCGGTAGGCGTCGACGGGAGCGGTGGTGGTGAAGACCGCCTTCACCTCGGCGTAGATGGCCGGCGTCTTGTACTGCCCGGCCAGCAGCGTGGCGTAGAGATAGGTGGGAATCGACGTGGCGAAGGTGGACAGGTACGCCCCCATATTCGCCTGCGTCGCCACGCGCAGCGCCAGGAAGTGGCCGTCCTTGTCCAGCGCCAGTTCGGCGTGGGTCAGGTGGTCGCGCCCGTGCGCGTCGGTGAGGAAGCTCTCCGCCCGCTCCGCCGTCCACTTCACCGGCCGGCCGATCTTGCGCGCCGCCCAGGTAACGATGGCCTCCTCCGCGTAATGGAAGATCTTGGAGCCGAAGCCGCCGCCGACGTCCGGCGCCACCACGCGCAGCTTGTGTTCGGGAATGCCCAGCACGAAGGCGCCCATCAGCAGGCGGATGACGTGCGGGTTCTGCGAGGTGGTGGTCAGCGTGTAGTCGCCGGTCGCCGCGTCGTACTCGCCCACGGCCGCGCGCGGCTCCATGGCGTTGGGGACGAGGCGCTGGTTGACGAGGTCGATGGTGGTGACGTGCGCGGCCTGCGCGAAGGCCGCGTCCACCGCCGCCTGGTCGCCCAGGTGCCAGTCGTAGCAGAGGTTGCCCGGCACGTCGTCGTGCACCGCCGGCGCGCCCTCGGCCAGGGCCGCGCGGATGGAGGCGACGGGCGGCAGCTCCTCGTAGTCGACGTCGACCAGTTCGGCGGCGTCCTTGGCCTGCTCGCGCGTCTCGGCGATGACGACGGCCAGCTGGTCGCCGACATAGCGCACCCGGTCGCGGGCCAGCGGCCAGTGCGGCGGCTCCTTCATGGGGGAGCCGTCCTTGTTGTGGATCAGCCAGCCGCAGGGCAGGCCGTTCACGTTGTCGGCCGCCATGTCGGCGCCGGTCAGCACGGCGATGACGCCCGGCGCCTTCAGCGCCGTGCCGGCATCGATGCTCCGGATGCGCGCGTGCGCGTGCGGCGAGCGCAGCATCACGGCGTGGGTCTGGTTGGGCCGGCTGATGTCGTCGGTGTAGGTGCCGCGGCCGGTCAGGAAACGCTGGTCCTCTCGACGGCGCACGGAGGCGCCGATGCCCGTTGCAGTCGCCATGGTCCTCTCCCTCCCCAGGGCATTGCCGTCCTTATTCGGCGGCAGCTTTTTGCGTCGTGCCGGACTTCATGGCCTCGGCACCGGCCAGCACCGCCTTGACGATGTTGTGGTAGCCGGTACAGCGGCAGATGTTGCCCTCCAGCCCCTCGCGCACCTCCTCTTCCGTCAGGTTCGGGTGGGTGTTGGCGAGGTCCACCGCGCTCATCACCATGCCCGGCGTGCAGAAGCCGCACTGCAGGCCGTGGTGCTCGCGGAACGCCGCCTGCATGGGATGCAGCGTGCCGTCGGCCGCTGCCAACCCCTCGATGGTGGTGACCTCCGCGCCGTCCGCCTGGGCGGCCAGCATGGTGCAGGACTTGACCGACCGGCCGTCGAGATGGACGACGCAGGCGCCGCACTGGCTGGTGTCGCAGCCGACGTGCGTGCCGGTCAGGCCGAGGTGCTCGCGCAGGAAGGTGACGAGCAGCGTTCGCTCCTCGACCTCCCGCGTGACCGCCTTGCCGTTGACGGTCATCGTTACGGTGCAGGACATGCGGTTCCTCCCTGTGGACGCGTTCCCGTGGGCGCGCGCGTGCGCCGCCTTACCGATAGGATAGGGTCATCATAGCGGTATTGGTCAATCCGCCGTTCAGCCGACCACCAATGAAGCACGCCAACGCTCAGGCGAAGACGGCCAGAAGGGCTACCACGATCACGACGACCGCCGGGATCCACACCACGGGCGGCAGCCCGGAGCGGGCGGGCGAGGGGCTCGATTCGGGATCTGGCGGCATCTACGGACTTTCCGCAAGGGGGACGGTCGGCACTGGCGCCCCGCCTGGGCGCGGGGTACAGTCGACACCATCACCGACGCGCACGGTGCGCGAACAAGAAGACATGAGGGAGGTTACCCGATGAAGCGGATGCTTGCCGCACTGGGAGTCTGTCTGGCCACCGCGCTGCCCGCGCAGGCGGACGAGTTCATCACCGTGCTGACCGGCGGCACCAGCGGCGTGTACTACCCCCTGGGCGTCGCGCTGAACGGCGTCTACAGCAAGGCGATCCCGAACGCGAAGGTGACCGTGCAGGCCACCAAGGCGTCGGTCGAGAACCTGAACCTGCTGCAGTCCGGCCGTGGCGAGATCGCCTTCACGCTGGGCGATTCGCTGTCCGACGCCTGGAAGGGCACGGAAGAGGCCGGGTTCAAGTCGAAGCTCGACAAGCTGCGCACCATCGGCGGCATCTATCCCAACTACATCCAGATCGTCGCGGCGAAGGATTCGGGCATCAAGACGCTGGCCGACCTGAAGGGCAAGCGCGTGTCGGTGGGGGCGCCCAAGTCCGGCACCGAACTGAACGCCCGCGCCATCTTCGGCGCCGCCGGCATGACCTACCGTGACTTCGCCAAGACCGAGTACCTGCCGTTCGCCGAATCGGTCGACCTGATGAAGAACCGCCAGCTCGACGCCACGCTGATCTCCGCCGGCCTGGGCGTGGCGGCGGTGCGCGACCTGTCGACCTCGCAGGAGATCGCCATCGTGTCGGTGCCCGAGGACGTGGTGCAGAAGGTGGGCGACCCGGCCTACATCTCCGAAACCATCCCGGCCAACACCTACAACGGCCAGACCGAGGCGGTGAAGACGGTGGCGATCCGCAACCTGCTGGTCACCCACTCCGGCGTGTCGGAGGCCACCGCCTACGCCATGACCAAGGCGACCTTCGAGAACCTGGAGCAGCTGACCGCGGCGCATGCGGCGGCCAAGCAGATCAAGCTGGACGCCGGCACGGCCAAGTCCCCGGTGCCGCTGCACCCCGGTGCGGCCAAGTACTACAAGGAAAAGGGCCTGATCCAGTAGGCGGATCACTCTGTAGGTTGGGTTGAGCGCAGCGAAAACCCAACATTGCTTGCAGAGCGGACACGTTGGGTTTTCGCCTGCGGCTCAACCCAACCTACGAGCCTTTTTCTTTTGACGGACTTCCACGCAGACCGATGACCGCAGCCCAGGGCGAGGCGGACGCCAAAATCCGCCAGGTGATCGACCGCGAGAACCCCGCGACTGTCGTCGCGTTCGAGGGGATCGCGGGGAGGGCGATCTTCGCCATCGCCGTGCTGTTCTCGCTGTTCCAGATCTGGACGGCGGCGTTCAACCCGCTGTCCAGCCTTGTGGTGCGGTCGGTCCACGTCGGCTTCCTCCTGCTGATGACCTACACGCTGTTCGGCTTCCGGCAGGAGGAGCGGCGAACCGTCCCCTGGTACGACTGGCTGCTCGGGCTGCTGGCCTTCGGCCTCAGCCTCTACCACTGGTGGTTCGAGGCCGACCTGATCCAGCGCTCCGGCGACCCGAGCACCACCGACCTCATGGTGGGCATCGTCGTCATCGCCCTGGTGTTCGAGGCGGCGCGGCGCATCATGGGCTGGGTGCTGCCGATCATGTGCGGCGTCTTCATCCCCTACGCGCTGTTCGGCCGCTACCTGCCCTTCGGGCTCGGGCACCGCGGGTACGACCTGGATCAGGTGATCGACAACCTGTACCTGTCGACCGAAGGCATCTACGGCACGCCGACCTTCGTGTCGGCCACCTACATCTTCCTCTTCATCCTGTTCGGCGCGTTCCTGGAGCGCGCGGGCATGATCAAGCTGTTCAACGACGTCTCGCTGGGCCTCGTCGGGCACGCCAAGGGCGGGCCGGCCAAGGTGGCGGTGATATCGTCGGGCCTGATGGGGACGATCAACGGTTCCGGCGTGGCCAACGTGCTGACCACCGGGCAGTTCACCATCCCGCTGATGATGCGCTTCGGCTACCGCCCGGCCTTCGCGGGCGCGGTGGAGGCGACCGCCAGCATGGGCGGGCAGCTGATGCCGCCGGTGATGGGGGCCGCCGCCTTCATCATGGCCGAAACCATCGGCGTGCCCTACAGCGAGGTGGCGCTGGCCGCCACCATCCCGGCCATCCTCTACTTCGGCAGCGCCTTCTGGATGGTCCATCTGGAAGCCGGCATGCGCAACCTCGTCGGCCTGCCGCGCTCCGAGTGCCCCAGTGCTTTGAAGGCGGTGGTCGAGGGCTGGTACCTGATGCTGCCGCTGGCCGCGCTGGTGTACCTGCTGTTCTCCGGCTTCACGCCGCTGTTCGCCGGCGTCATCGGCCTGTTCGCCACCTGCGCGCTTATCCTCGGCAGCGGCGTCGCGGCGATGATCGGCCCGACGGCGCTGCGCGTCGCCTTCTGGGTGGCGATCGGCCTCGGCGCCGCCGGCCTGTGGCGACTGGGCTTCCGGACGGAACACATGGCGCTCCTCGTCATGGGCGCGCTGGCGGCGCTGTGCCTGCCGTTCCGCAGCGGGCGGGAGACGTTCGGTCTGCTGGTCCAGGCGCTGGCCGACGGTGCGAAGAACGCGCTGGGTGTCGGTGTGGCCTGCGCGCTGGTCGGCGTGCTGATCGGCATGCTGCAGCTCACCGGGCTGTCGTCCGGCTTCGCGGCCATGGTGGTGGAGTTCGCCCAGGGCAACCTGCTGCTGGCGCTGCTGCTGACCATGGTCGCGTCGATCGTGCTGGGCACCGGCCTGCCGACCACGGCCAACTACATCGTCATGGCGGCGATCACCGCCCCGGCGCTGAAGATGATGGGCGTCGACCTGATCGTCTCGCACATGTTCGTCTTCTACTTCGGCATCATGGCCGATCTGACGCCGCCGGTGGCGCTGGCGGCGCTGGCCGCCTCCTCCATCTGCCGGGCCGGGCATCTGGAGGTCGGCTGGATCGCCACGCGCATCGCCATGGCCGGCTACGTGGTGCCGTTCATGGCGGTGTACGACCCGGCGCTGCTGTTGCAGACCGACAACCCGCTTGCGGTCGCCTACATCGTGGTGAAGGCGTGCCTTGCCATCGCGCTGTGGGGGGCGGCGACCATCGGCTTCTTCTGGACGCCGCTGACGTGGATCGAGCGGCTGATCGCCGGTGCGGGCGCACTGCTTTTCGTGCTGGCCCTGCCGGTCACCGATGAGCTGGGCTTCGCGATCGCCGTCCTGTTCGTGCTGTGGCAGCGCTGGCGGATGCGCGCCCTGAAAGGGGCCGCGGTCCGGCCGGCGCAGTGAGCGGCCGGCAATGACCGGGCTGTGCGTCGCTCTCGTTGGTGGCGCGCTGCTCGCCACGATCCCGGCCGAGCGGTTCAGCCTGTCCTGGACCCATTCGGTGGAGAAGACCGAGTGGCGGGAGGACTGGCGGATCGACGGCGGCCGGCTCGTGCTCGCCCGGGCGTGGATCAAGAGCACCGGGGCCGGCATGGAGCCGCCGGACGGGGCACGGCTGGAGGACGGCTGGTGGACATGGACGCCGGCTCTCGCGCCGCAGCCGCGCATGATCCTGGCTGCGTCCGACCACACGGCGGACCACACGCTGTGCGCGGCCGGGTCCTGCCGGCTGCTGCACGCGTGGTTCGACCGGCCGGTGCACGACCCGGTCGAGCTGCGGGCCTGCCCGTGAAACCGCGGCCTTTCCGGCTTGGCTTACGCTTCCCTTGCACGCATACTGCCCTCCCACCGACTGCAAAGCCCTTGCGATGATTGAGGTTTCCGCCCTTCGCCCCGGCCTCGGCCGCATCCTCTCCCGCGCGCTCGCCGTCGGCCTGCCGCTCGCCGTCCTGATGCTGCCGGCCCTGGCCTTCGCCATGGAAGGGGAGACGGCGGCGCTACCGCACCTGGACGGGCGCGAACTGGGACCATTGTGGGTGGTGCCGTTCGCCGGCGTGCTGCTGTCCATCGCCATCCTGCCGCTGCTGGCGCCCAGCATCTGGCACCACCATTTCGGCAAGATCTCGGCCGCCTGGGGCCTCGCCTTCCTCATTCCCTTCGCCGTCCGCTACGGCGTGGCGCACGCGACGTACGAGGTGCTGCACGTCGTGCTGCTGGAATACATCCCCTTCATCGTCCTGCTGACGGCCCTGTTCACGGTGGCCGGCGGCGTGCGGCTGAAAGGGGCGCTGGTCGGCACGCCTGTGATGAACACGGCCGGCCTCGCGGTGGGCACGGCGCTGGCCAGCCTGATGGGCACCACGGGTGCCTCCATGCTGCTGATCCGGCCGCTGCTGCGCGCCAACGCGCACCGCAAGTACAAGGTCCACACGGTCGTCTTCTTCATCTTCCTGGTCGCCAACATCGGCGGCTCGCTGACGCCGCTGGGCGACCCGCCGCTGTTCCTGGGCTTCCTGAAGGGCGTCGAGTTCTTCTGGCCGACCGTCCACCTGCTGGCCCCCATGGTCTTCTGCGCGGTGATCCTGCTGGTGGTCTATTTCGTGATGGACGTGACGCTGTTCCGGCGCGAGCCGGAATCGGTGCCGAAGCTCGACGGCGTGGCGGAGCCCATCGGCCTGGAAGGCAAGGCCAACCTCGTCCTGCTGGTGGCCATCGTCGGCGCGGTGCTGCTCAGCGGCGTGTGGAAGCCGGGGATCGAGCTGACCGTGTGGGCGGTGCACGTGCCGCTGGAGAGCGTGGTCAGCCAGCTTCTGCTGATCCTCATCACCGTGCTGTCGCTGAGGCTGACCAGCGAGCAGAGCCGGCGCCTGAACGGCTTCACCTGGGGGCCGATGGTCGAGGTGGCGAAGCTGTTCGCCGCCATCTTCCTGACGATCATCCCGGCCATCGCCATCCTGAAGGCGGGGACGGAGGGC